>Ga0209379_10000452_pt1 | contig 35333 bp, 26 predicted proteins | sample tdDd001_FD_187124 | JGI IMG/M metagenome (GOLD analysis project Ga0209379, IMG submission 187124) | Marine sediment microbial communities from the Atlantic coast under amendment with organic carbon and nitrate - tdDd00.1 (SPAdes)... | ecosystem: Environmental > Aquatic > Marine > Coastal >... | reverse complement strand
TGGCTTTGGTATCCTATTCATGGGTATGGATATCATGAAAAGTGCATGTAAACCACTTAGGAGTTATGAGCCATTTACCAACTTGTTAACTCGATTTGGTAGTGGTACACCACTTGACACGGTATTAGCAATTGGTACTGGTTTCTTAGTTACTGGTGTTATTCAGAGTTCTTCTGCAACAACAGGTATTATGATCGCACTTGCTGCTGCAGGTCTACTTAATATCGAATCAGCTTTCCCAGTTTTACTTGGTGCAAATATTGGTACTTGTATCACAGCACTACTATCAAGTATTGGTACAAAACGAGTTGCCAAAAGGGCTGCGCTTATCCATTTAACTATTAAAGTAATTGGTACAACAATTTTTGCTTTGTTCTTATCGGGTTTTACTGTAGATATTGTTCAGCGTATGTCAGACGATCCAGCAAGACAAATAGCATGGGCACATACTTTGTTTAATGTTATAAATACTGCAATTCTACTACCATTCGCACCACTAATCGTAAAGTTTGTATTCATTCTTCTTCCTCAACAAGATACGAAAGAAGAAAAGGATTACTCACTTGCACTAGATGATAGAATCATGGAAACACCATATATAGCATTAGAGCAAATTAAGAATGAAATTTTCGTTATGGGTGACCTTGCTAAAACATCGTTTGACCATGCCATGGATGGTTTCATATCAAATTCACCTTCTAAAATAGAAGAGATATTTGAAACTGAAAAAAAGGTCAACCGTATGGAAGAAGAAATTGTTAACTATTTAGTCAAACTTTCAAACACTTCACTTTCTATTGAGCAACGTGAAACCATTGATACACTCTTCCATGTCGTAAGTGATATAGAACGTGTTGGTGACCATGCTGAGAACATAGCTGAACTTCTTGAATACAAGTTTGCAAACAATATAACTTTCTCAGACAAGGCAATTGACGAGCTACAAGACATTTATTCAACCGCACTAAATGCAGTTAATATATCTCTAACAAGTTTTAAGACTGAAGACGAAAAAGAAGCGAGCAAAGTTCCTGCAATTGAGGACCGCATTGATACTCTGGAAAAGACACTTAAAAAGACACATATCAAACGTTTAACTGATGGTGTCTGTCAACCTAAATCCAGCATACTCTTCTTAGAATTAATCAATAATATTGAACGTGTGGGTGACCATGCTATGAACATAGCTGAGACTCAAATGATTGATATTTAGTTCCTTTCGTATTTCAAAATAATAGTTTAAACATAAAGACCCTGGTTGCACTAATCAACCAGGGTCTTTTTAACAAATCTAGCATGTTGTAGAGGGATTCTTTTAAGCTCGTATGTCTTTAATCATTTTGTCTACTGCGGATATATCTCTACGTTTATGGACGCACATCAAACTTACTGATTGTACTTCGTAAATCTCCAACCAGTCCATTTAAGGATCTGGTATCTTCAGATATACCACTGATTGTATCCGCCTGTTCATTTACAATGGCTAGGATATTTTGCGACGCAGCAGCATTTTCCTCTGAAATAGCTGACAGACTTCCTATTGCATCCATAATGTTAACTTTCTTTTCTTTCATCTCATCACCCGATTCAACAAGAACCTTTAGTGAGCTTTGTAGATTTACAATCTGTGTTGAAATACCATTGAAGCTGTCTACAGTTTCAATAACATTAGTGGCTTGAACAGATTGGAAATCTTGCATTTCTTCGATAATACCAACTGAATCTGTTGTTTTTGAAGTTAATCCAGATGTAATTTTCTTAATTTCACCCGCAAACTTTTCTGATTCTATCGCAAGTTTTCTAACCTCATCCGCAACTATGGCAAAACCTCGACCATGTTCCCCTGCTCTAGCTGCTTCAATATTTGCATTAAGCGCCAGTAAGCTGGTTTGATCTGCAATTGCTTCAATTTGAGTTACTGCTTCAGCAATTTTTAACGCATCTTCATTCGTGCTTAAGATAACATTGCTAATGTGACCGACAATTTGCTTGTTATCTTCACTTTTATCAACTAAAACTTGAACTTTTTCAAGACCTTGTGATTTTAATGAATCCATGTGATTTGCTAATTCTTCAATTTTCTCAATAAGTCCCTGTTCTTCTTCGATGTTGTCACTTAAAACGCTCATATCACTCATCATTTGATTGATATCTTCTGCTTGTTCTCCAACACCTGTACTAATTTCTTCAACAGACAGGGTAATCATTTCAGATTTCTTTGAAAGTTGAGCACTAATTTCATTTAAGTTGCTCGTACGATTTTCAACATTATTAGATGCTAGGTCAATCTCTCCTACTATTTGACCTAAGTTTTCACTTATTCTGCTAAGTGAATCTTTGAGTAGAGCAATCTCCTTGCTCCTTGTTTTGATTCCCTTTTCTTCAAACTCAATAATAAGTTCTGAGAGTTCACTGGCCTTTTGAGTAAGTCCCACAATTGGTTTTGCAATTACATTACTAATAAAATAAGTAATAATACTTGCAAGTAACATTAATATTACAGATGCTTCTATGAGTGCAAGTGTTAATTTGTCTGCTCCTGCCATAATAATATCTTCTTCAACTGATACAACCACTCTAAGCGTTGTTCCGTTAACTTGAGCACTTGAAGAAACAAATTCTACTTCTGACTGAGTATAATGAACTACATCTTCTTCATCAAGTAATAAAGAATCAACCGTTCCTTCTGTAGCTAAATCTTTCTCAAAACTATGTGACTCATTTCCGTTAATCACCAAGCCTGAATCTGAGATTAAAAATGCAAATCCATCCAGTCCATAGGTAATATCTTTAACTACACCAGACATACTATCCAATGTACGCCAAGCAACAAATACACCTGTAAACTCGCTTGTGTCTCGATCTGTACGTGGCAAGGTGAATAGTACAATGGTTTCATTTAATTTATCAAATGTATAAACACTTATGGACTCATCACCCTCTAAGGCCGTTGAATAAATACTTTCTCCTGAAATGTTATCTGCTATCAAGCTGTCTTCTTTGGCATTATAAATTAAACCAGATCCAGATGTGTCATAAATTCCAAACCCATCAACATCACGTAGTTCTAACTCATCTTTAAATAATGCAAGTAAATCATCGTTTGTAATATCATCCGTTAAGTTAGGATGATTTGATAAGAACTCCAATTCACTCATTGTTCCATTAATATCAGTTTCGATCCCTTTTGCAATTTCTGTTGAAAATGTCTTCATAGCCGAGTTGTTTTCTTCAGCAAGGGCCTGCGTTGTAAAGTAAATACTTACTGAGGACAGTGCCAAGATTATTATCAACGTAAACGATGAAAAACTCATTATAAACTGTGTTTTAATCGACTTCATTGCTCTCTCCCTTTTAAACCATTCTACATTTGTACACTCTTATTGTTTATGTAACTATATATTCTGAAGCTTAAAGAAAGATTGAAGGTTAAAATCTAATAACCTTTTTCATTATATTCATGCTCATAAATAAAAAGACCTTCAGATACAATTTGTAACTGAAGGTCAATCTTTTAATGTGTTATTATTGACGAGGTAAAATCACTCTAAACCTGATAAATGTGTCAGGTTCACTTTCAATCTGAATTTTACCATTATGTGCATCTACAACATCTTTTACGATTGCAAGACCAAGGCCATGTCCACCCGTCGCTCTTTGACGAGAATCATCAACCCTATAGAACTTATCAAACAGCCTATCCTTTTGATCTTGTGTGACACCGATCCCTTCATTGTAGAACTCAAGATATACAGAGTCACTTTTTTTAACTAAGTCGGCTTGAATCATTGTGTTTTCATTCGAATACTTTATGGCATTTTCCATGAGGGATACTATAACTTTCTCAATACCGTCCTCGTTTCCATTTATTTCCATACCTTTGTCTACCTTAAGACCAATTGATTTTCCATTTTCATAAGCAAGTACTTCAAGTGGAAGTATGCAACGTTCAAATGTATCACTTAAATCGAAAACTTTCATAGGTAAAACATTCTGTTCTACACGTGCTAATAAAAGAAGCTCATGAATGAGCCTATTCATCCTCCTAATACCATCAGACATGGACGAAGTTCTAGCATTCGCCCCTATCTCCATTTCTAACATGTCCAGATTAGCAGATATGATCGAAAGGGGTGTTTTAAGTTCATGACTTGAGTCTGCTATAAACTGCTTTTGCTTATCCATAGCTATAGCAACAGGTCGTATAATATATCCAGAAAGTAGCCTAATAAAGACATACAGAACAGCAATACTGAATAGCCCTACCAAACTTGAAATCCTAATAAGTTCTTCAAGCATACGGTTTTCAACTTCAGTATCCGCTAAAGCAATCAAGTATCCAGACTCATCTTGACGACTTCTATACCGATAATCCCCAACGCTTCCACTAGTTTGTTTACTACTGATCACGTCTAACGAGAATTTAAGTAATTCACTCTCTTCCATACTAATATCATTAAATAAAACTTCTTCAATTTGTCCAAGGTTTGATACTTTCAAACTTGCTCCGAAAACATGGGGACCTCCAGCTTTTGGTCTATTCCCATCCACTGAAGAAATTTCACCATGATTCTGGGGAGGAGGTTTTATAATTCCATCGTTTTCAATCACATGTATTAAAAATATGTCCGCATCAGCCAATGCTCTACTTCCCATAAATAAATTCGTTACTAAGAAAATGATTGTCAACAATAGTATGAGTGCTAACATGGATACTGTGATTATACGTTTTCGCATTTTATCAATCATCCGTCACCTCCAGCGAATATCCAAGCCCTCTAGTTGCTTTGATCTTCACATTTGAATGTACAAACTTGAGTTTTTTACGGACAAAAGAAATATACACTTCCACAGAATTATATTCGCCTTCAAAATCATATCCCCAAATTTTCTCAGCAATCTGTTCTTTAGATACAATTTGCTTTGAGTTTAACATCAGTAGCTCTAAAATTTGATACTCTTTCAAACTGAGTTTAACTTCATGCTGTCTACTAGAGATTTTTAGTGTACCTACATCTAATGATAGATCACCTATTCTTAGATCATTTGATTGGATGGAATCTTTACGTCTTGCTGCTGACCGAATTCTTGCTAGCAACTCCTTAGATTCAAATGGTTTAGTCACATAATCATCAGCTCCATAATCAAGCCCTGCTACCTTATCTTCAACTTGGGACTTTGCTGTTAACATTATAATTGGAGTTGTAATGCTTTCTTGCCTGAGACGTTTTAATACTTCAATACCACCCAGCTTAGGCAACATAATATCTAATAGTATTAGATCGTAAATTCCAGTTAATCCATAGTCAAGACCATCTTCACCATTATAAACCGCATCTACAGTATACATTTGCTTTTTTAACAGTTCTTCAAGAATATTGGATAAGGAAACTTCATCCTCAACTATCAAAATTCTCATGATCGTCCCTCCATATATTTAACTCAACTTAGACTATATCAAAACTCAAATAGTCACTTACAAACTCGTTAAGTGCACTAGATGAGTCATCTTCATCAGAATCATCAGTCTTTTCAAGTGCATCTAATAAGTTTTCAAGTGTCTCTAAATCCAACTCAAATTCTGTTGAACTTAAACTTTCATACGATTCAATAGCCATTTGGGTAGCATTTATACCCTGACTCTCTTTAGGTGGTTTCTTACCCTTAGGTGGTCTACCCCCCATCATATTATCCATTTCGTCAAAATTATCAAGTAATTCCTGAGAACTTGACTTAAAAGAAGATACAAAGGCCCTTTGTTCACTAATGGACATATTGTCTAAATCCACTGGGCTCTCACTGGTATCTTCTGCAGGTTTAAAACTTTCCATTAGTTCATCTATGATTGTAGCATGTTCCAATACCTCTTCATCGGTTAATGAATCGACATCAACATCATCTAAATTTAACTCTTCAATAGATGTACGCATTTCGTCCATTTTTTCTTTTGGAGGTGGCGGCATACGACGGGCTCTATCCATCATACCTCCAACACGTTTACCAGTATCACTAATATCCGTCTGAATGGCATCATCTGAAGTTCCTGAGCTTACACTTGCATTCTGGAAAATGTTATTCTGTCCATTAACTTGTTGTATACTTCCAATACCCATACTTAGATCTGAACCTGAAATTTTCATACCTGCCTCCTTAAGTTTTACAAAGTCGCCTTATCTTATAGATAAATTTTACCTAGTAAAGCTTAAAGAAAGATTGAAGATTACATAATATAATCAACTTTCAAATCATTGAACAATTAATACCTTAAAAACATCATCAATTTCAATTATGGATTCATCAACCAAATAAATACTTCGTGTATAAACGTCGATTTTTTTCACTCTGCCTTTACTAACAATATACTTTCCACCAGATTTAAGTTCATCTGCCTCAAAATGTGTTATTTCTACTTCCGGTTGATTATCAATTTGATTTTGTATGATCTGAAGCTGTTCGTTAATAACAGTTTTTTCTGCTTCATCTAAGTCCCGCTTTTGGTCTGTGAGCCTTGCAGCTTCTTTAACAGAACTCTCATGTCCAACGACAGCCGCAAATGGGGCAAATTGGGCAGCTCTGTCTTCTAATGGCATTTTGGGATGTTTTTTAGAAACATGATGTGGCAAATGAATGATGTCATCATAATTTCTATCAAATTGTTTTTGATTTTCACTCATATTTAACCTCTCATCAAGATATAATGTAGACCCACTCTACTAATCTGCTTTATGACCACCAATTTGATTGTTCCGATCTTTCCCTGTAGCTCCTTTTTGTAAGTTTATACCTTTAAGTACTGAGTTTTTCCCAAACTTCTTTTTAATATCTAATATAGCATGTTGTAGTTTTTTCTCTTTTTCTAACATAGATTTTTCTTTTTCATTTTCGACTTTTTTGGCACTATAATCTGTGAATAAATCTAACTGTTCATATGTTGTCTCTTCTTTTGCCAAAGCCTCGTTAACTATGTGGTTTGCAACAATAGAAACCCTTCTAGCAAGTAGACTTTCATCTACAATCTCATCAAAAAGTTGCATAACAGCGTCCATTATTAGTTTGGTTGACGATGTTAATTTGCCTAAGTTTGCAGTACCATGGGCATGTTTGGGAATTTTTCGTCCATAGTAGTCTGTCTTCACTTCACCTTTATACTTCTTACGCCGTTCTGTATCAGATAAATTCGAAATATCATATCCAACGGTTAAAACAATCTGGTCAGTAACAAGCCTTTTATCAACCAAATCTAAAACCAAATGGTCGGTCATTTCTTTGACAATGATTCTGGTTTCTTCGTACTCATATGGACGTAAGAGCACTTGACCTGCACCAGTGCTTTTAGTGGACGGTTTATAGGCTTTTACGTGTTCGAGTTTACAAGGTTCCCAACCCCAAGCATGGTCAATTAGTAGTTCTGCATTTATACCAAACAAGTCATATAACAAATCTTCATTATGAAAGGCATTGTCCTCACCAAGGGAACATCTAGCAATATCTCCCATGGTATACAGACCATGTTTTTCAAGCTTCTTTGCATAACCTCTTCCCACTCTCCAAAAATCAGTGATAGGTTGGTGATCCCACAAAAGCTCCCTATATTTATGCTCATCGATTTCTGCGATTCGAACACCATCAGAATCTGCTTCGATTTTTTTCGCGACAATATCCATGGCTATTTTGCACAAGTATAAATTCGTTCCTATTCCAGCAGTTGCTGTCACGCCTACCGTCTCGAGAACATCTTGAATAATCATTTTCGTAAATTCTCTGGCAGTCTGCTTTGTATGTTTTAAGTACTTAGTGACATCTATAAAAACTTCATCAATTGAGTACACATGGATGTCCTCAGGTGCTACATACTTTAAATATACATTGTAAATTCGTGTACTATACTCAATATACAGTGCCATTCTTGGTGGAGCGACAATGTAATCTATTGCCTTATTAGGGTCTTGAACTAAGTCCTCTGCATTATACGAAGCATCTTTTAGCACTCTCGAGGTTAGTCTTTGAGCGCGTTTGTCATTCTCAATTTTTATTTTCTGTACCACTTCATACAGTCTGACTCTACCAGGAATACCATAGGTTTTCAGTGAAGGTGACACTGCTAGGCATATGGTTTTTTGTGACCGACTTGCATCTGCAACGACTAGGTGGGTTGTTAAAGGGTCTAACCCTCTTTCCATACATTCGACAGACGCATAAAAAGATTTTAAATCGATAGCAACATATGTACTTTCTATCTCATTCATATTTTCACCTACGCTTTAATCAAACACCAGTTCGGTTTTATCAATATCATTTTATCATATCTTTAATACATAAAAAACCTCTTAAGAAAGGGTCGAATTTTCAAAATTATCCAAATGCTACTTGTCCAATTAAAAACACCCCTACTAAAAGACTTTGAATTTTTCTTGGTCTCATCATTAGGGGTGTTTATCATCAATTATTATTATGTTTCTGTCTACAAATCAATCTCTAAAACAATAGGCGTATGATCTTGTCGCTCTCCAGAATCTAACATTTCTGATTTACTGACCTTGTCTGCGATTCTCTCACTTGTAAGCCAGTAATCGATTCTCCATCCAGAGTTATTTATTTTACTCGTCTTGACACGCTGAGCCCACCACGTATAAACGCCTGTCACTTCTCCATTTATATGTCTGTAAGTATCCGTAAATCCTTTAGCGAGCAAGTTTGTAAAACCATCTCTTTCCTCATCTGTAAACCCAGCAGATTTATGATTATTATCAGGATTTGCTAGGTCAATTTCTTTATGCGCAACGTTATAGTCCCCAGTAGCAAGTACAGGTTTGTATTGGTCTAAGCTTTCAAGATAGGAAGCGTATTTCTGGTCCCAAACCTGACGCTCCTTTAATCGTTTAAGTCCATCACCAGCATTTGGCGTATAAACTTGAGTAATATAAAAATCTTCAAACTCAAGAGTAATAATTCTACCTTCTAAATCCATAGTGTCAGGTGCACCTATCTCAGGGAAAGTTACCTCTGGTGCATATTTATCTTTATAAAAGAACATTGTACCGGCATAACCTTTACGTGCTGGTTCTTGAGAACTTCTCCAAGTGTAGTTATATCCTTTAAACATTTCAGCCATGATTTCAATATGTTTTTTACTAGGTCCTTTAGAAGGAAGTTTAGTTTCTTGAAGTGCTATTACATCAGCATCTTGTGCGAGAATAGTTTCTATGACTTTTCTTGTAAGAACAGCCCTATTTGAATCACTTGTAAGCGCTGCGTTTAGTGAATCAATATTCCACGAAATTAATTTCAATTTATGTCTCCTTATCTTAATACTTAACTGTTTTCTTAATCCCATTAAACATTTGCTTGGAATGTGCTTAAATTAATATGTTTTCCCTACTATTGTTACCCTGTGTAGGAGGCCGTACACGCCATATTTATCAGTTACAAAACATCCTAAAGCAAATAGGACACTTCTTTATCTAACCAAATTTTAAAACTCGCCCCTATTTCAAGTATGGAGTCATCAAGTGGGAAACGCATTCCCTGACACCCCCTTTGACAGTATGTGTCTCTTAGTTTTCTATCACAGCCATAACCCGCTTCAATTTTCTTTTGTAAAAGTAAGGGGAAGGTCTCAACGAGTTCAGGGTAACTACCAGTCTTATTGGCTTTAACAACTAAATTATATCCATGTCTAGTTGACAGGCAAACTTCCCATGTCCTTTTTTTATAAATTTCTTTACTTGTCAGGGGCTTTTTAGCTTTCTTTATATACGCATACGCAAACCTAGCTTCAAAAGTTGACAATGTCGATTCACAGGTCATTCCCAAATCAGTAAAATGCTGATGCAAATCTAAAACGAATGTCTGAAGTTCTAGGGTAAGTGGATGCAGAAATTCTTTAAGTGCATCTTCAGAGTCTGCTTCATCATCTAACAAGAGCCTATAGTCACATCTTAGTAAGTTATCGCGATTGTTGTCGCTTACATACCTTTTCTTACGCAACTCTATATCGGCTATGGATAGAGCTTTTAAACCAAGAAACATATTTGGAGCGTGGGGATATGTTACCTCAAATTCAATGCCATCCGTCAGGTTGACCTTTTTAGCCTTAATATCTAAACCAGAAAACTCAAATCCACAAATAGATAAAAAACGAATACTTTCCATCAACTTTACGGTTGAATGTCTTGATTTCTTCTTTTTACCCGACGGGTCAACTTGTGTGGTGAATGTTGGTAATGTGGTTACTAACATGGCATTTGTTTTATGAGCAAGTTTCCCATAGTATCCGATATCGGACAACAAATCTGTCAAACAAAACAAGAATGGGTAATCTGTTGGACTTGCTGGCTTTGTCTTTAAGCAAAAGTAAGTATCTCCATGTGATGCAAGAGTATCACAGAAATTATTTGCAAATTGTCTGTATGCTTCAATCCCTTGACTTAAGTTCACTTCCTCTGAGATCACATCAAACTGCGGTTTAAAGGTCAGACCTTCTGGTATCTTCGAAGGGATTAGGTTTTTTAGGTAATAAGCTAACTCATGAATTGAAGCTAAAATGACTGGACCATGAGATGTTGTCATGTTATCCTCCTTTATCACTTAGGCCGATTGCCATTAACATTACCACATAAGAGTTCCATATTCTAGTATATTATACCCTATTGACTCATGTTTTTTCCAATGTGTTTCAGAAGATTCATCTCTTTTTCTAATCACACACAATTAAAAAGTGACCAGACTATAATCTGGTCACTTTGGGTGCTGTCTTACTATTTAGATATGAGATAATCTTCATCCGTTGCGCGAACAACATCAATATTTTCTAAGATACTCTTGCCATCTCTACCAAATACAGTGTCTGTAATGGTCATTGATGAACCACTTTTTACAAATGTATACTCAGACAAGTTTCCTCTTAACTGATAAACGTCGTGTCCCTTACCACCATCTACTATATTTGTACCACTATTTCCCATTAACACGTTATCATGTTCATTTCCAATAATGTTACTGTCATTACTACCAGTTAAAGTGACGCATTTTAAGTACTGTGTTTTATATGTGTAGGGTTTGCTGTCATCTTTACGCATAAGGAAATCGCCAGTGAATGAAGGATCAACACGCATCATCTGATCAATTGATGATGGAAGAATAGATTCAATTGCCAATAGACCATTTGGATCTTTTAACCCTATTTCCTCTCTCGTTTTAGCAACATATGTCCCCCACATGCCACCTGAACCATCCGACCATGGTTCCCAGAGTCCATAATAACTGTCAATAACAGAAGCAATATACTCTTGTTCCAAACTGCCTTCTTTTGATAACTCCTCAAGCCAAGATTTTGATGATAAACCCCATAAGCCTTCTTTACCCCACTTAGATTTATCTGATGGTAGTGCTGTTGTTAGTCCTTTTTCAATCCATTTTGAGATTTCAGGTGCTGCTTGTACGTTCGTTGATGTACCTACTCCATAGTCATGAACCATATGGAATATTTCTTCAAATGCTGCATCACGGTGTTCGAAATTATTGTTCACATACCAAGCTGAACCAATATTCGCTATTTCTGCTTGATTCAAATTTTGACCAAGTGCCATTGCTGCTGCAGGTGTCTTTCCATCACGGTCAGCCCCATTTGGAAGTATAAGAACGGCTTTATTGTTTGCCATTTGGTTGGCAACCTCACCCTTGTTCAAAGATTCAATATTCTTTAAATAGAATGAAAGTAAATTGTATGCATAAAGCATCTGGTCATCTGTAACTGTGTTCATAGCCACAATTCGGATAGGTATTCCATTTGGCGCAGTGTACTCAATATACTTTGAATAAAACTTACTCTGTGCACCCCCAAGTGAGGTGGTGTCTTTATTTATGTCATATTCGTCTACATAAGTTAAATACGCGTCGTTTGTTATGTTTTGTTCAACTCTCCATGTTGGAACTTCAAGAGCTTCTTCAGTAACCTTTTTATAACCAAATCCAAGTTGTTGTGAGCCTAGGAATCCACCTACAATAACTGTAATACCTAATACAATGCCGATTATTTTTTTCATATCGATTCTCCTAATCATTTAAGTTTTACTTAACTGGATACTATCAAGTTGGTGTATCCATTGTGTATCCAACCCAACTTCTTAAGAAAATCTTCATAAACACTAAATAGTTGATATGCTACTTGAAATTATTGGTCAAATTAATGGTCGCTCTATCCAGCATTTACAACGTTATATCATGAAATAGAAACCACGATTACTTTTTCTAAGTAATCGTGGTTTTATAATGTACATCAGTTATCTACTCTAAGTTCACAAAATTCTAATCAACAGCTAAGAAATCCCATACTCTTTCGCCTTTTCTACTGCTTCCACCCTATTTCGTATTTCAAGTTTAGAGTAGATGTTAATTAAGTGTGTTTTCACAGTACTTATTGATATATTCAGTTGATCACTCACTTCTTTATTTGTAAACCCTTTAATAATTAGTTTATAGACTTCTAACTCTCTTTTGGTCAACGGGATTTCACCCTCAAGATTCTGGTTGATCTTTGACTGTTTTGACAATGTCCGCACTGCTAATACTGATGAATAGTACTTAATTTGCTCAATAACACTCTCATTGATTCCATGATTCTTCAAAGATTGAAGATATAAATATCCACAAATAACCCCAGAAGCAGACAAGGGAACACAAAGTACTGATACTTCACTCCGTTCAAACAAATATGGATCATATCTAAAGAAACCAATACCTCTACGGTCTTGAATATGAACTTCACTATTTGTGTGAACTACATATCGTAGTACATTTTTTGAGAGATTAGATGTTTGAGAGATTTCAAGAGCACTTGATCTTTTCTTTGCGATCCCGTTAACATATTCATGCGTAATCAGGATTTCATTTTCCTGAACTATTAACACAGCACCATATGCATCTATACATCCTTCAAGTACCTTGTTCAGTAAATATATTAATGACGCTTCCTCATCTAAACTCTCAAATATCTTGTAAGTTTCTAATTTACTCATTGGAAGATATTTAACCAAAGTCACCTCATTATCACTCTTTAAACTGCTAAGGTTATCATGGCACGCGCCGCTATTCTTCTTTGAGAATAGCTGAGGACCAATAAAGTTATCCTTTATGTGTCTTTTCTCTTTAAATACTTCTGCAATCTTGATACCACCCCAGAGCTGTACACATTCAAGCGCATCTCTGCGATACATGTTAGAAACTTTTTCATTCAAATGATAATATCTAGAAGCACTTAAGTTTGCAACGATTGCAACAAAATATTGCTTACAATTAATAGCCGTTCGTATTGCCTCATCATACAATTCATCGTTAGTAGTTTTACCATTAAATAATTCATTATACTTAGCTTGTAAAATATGGTATCGACTTAGTTGATTTTCTTTTGATTGATCCGCCCAGTGTTTAAAATTCCTAATTAACTTTATGATTTTTAATCTATTCTTTACTTGATCAAAGCTACTCAAGTTTCGGTGTTGATCCAACCAGGTCACACAGACTAAGAACTTTAAATCACTTTCCAAATAGTATCCTTTAAACATCCCCATCATTGGCTCAATCTCTTTTACCACCTGAATTCTTTTGTCTTGATCATCCATTAGATAGTATCTATGAACTGCATAATAATTATAGGTTAAAACTTGCACTGGATCACATGCGCTTAGATCAACATTCTCAGCGTCATCATCTACATCCCCATTTAACTTGTTTATATGATCAACAAGCAGACTTATAGTAATATTAACAATCTCATTTTTTATTCGTGAGTCATACTGATTTAGTGATTTAATAACACCTTCAATTTCTTCAAGTGACCTTCCAGAGGCATACAACATCTCCAATTTTGAAGTATAGGAATATCCTGCATACTGTGTATCTTCTGCGTCTAGTCCGTGTTTAATAGCATAGTTTAAGTAAGCAACTGCCTTATCAACAGGTTCATACCAGTGTTTCACAAAATTCCCCAGTATAAAGTAAGTCATACACTGGATTTTTTTATTCCTGCATTTTTCTATCAAAATCTCTGTTTTACTTGCTAAATCTAATGCAAGTGTATGATTTCCAATAAAGCTGTTTAACATATATGCTCCCGCTGCGTAAGCAGGTAGTGAAGACTCGGTTGTTCCATTTTTAATAGAATAGTTGCACAATTTTAGAACTAACAATACAAACAAATCCTCATCGGTGAGATTTGCAATTGCAATCATACGAATTAGTGTTAAACCGATCTCCTCAGACTCATATGTACTAGAGGTTGCTTCACCTGATATCGAACCGACACTTTCAGAATTGAAGGAACGTAAAAATCGAAAAAGCTGCCATAAGGTGTCTACCTTCACACTGCTAAAGGTCATATCAAAACTGAGTATTGCTAATACTTCTTTACAATGTTTCATTATTTCATCACTCGATGCAGTTGACGAATATAACATGATCATTCTCTTTTTTATATTAACTAAAGTTGGCTGATCTTGGGACTGGTCAACGAGGTCTGACAATATTTTTATAGAACGCTTTTCTTCACCTAATATAAAAAGACATTCAGCAAACTCAATGGTAACGTTTAACCTCATCGGTTGTTTCATTACATGTTTATTTGTGTCTAATAGGTCTAAACACGATTCAAAAAAAATTAGGGCATTCTTAAACATAGTCGTGTCTTTGCTTTTGACTCCTGCTTTATAAAGTACATTTATGAATCGCTCAAGATGATAGTCTGCTTTAATCTTAGACAAACAAGCTAAAATTTGATTGGCTGTTACAAACACCAATCTGTCATCCATTACACTTTCACAGACCCTAGTTAAACACTGTGCTATATGATAATGTATATCTTCTTTCTCATTGGGTGACATATTACTAATAACTGCTTCCTGAATAATATCGTGAGAAAATGAGTATGTAAGTTTATCACTTTTGAGAATAGGTTTCTTTTCTATAAGGGCTCCCATTTTTGTTATTTCTGACAAAGTAGACAGTAATTCTTGTTCATTAAATTCCACAACGAGACGAATCACTTGTATATTGACAGGTCCTCCTAAACAAGCGAGTGTTTCAAGTAATATCTTTTCGCACCTACTACTTAAGAGCACTTGGCTAACAATGACATCAATCATATTGTCTGGCAAAATGTCTTTTGCCAAAATACTATCGTCAAATGTCCATGTCTGTGAAGTGTAATCATAATATGAATCTTTATTCTCAAACACTCTGTCGATTAAGCACTTTAGATAATATGGATTTCCAAAAGTCGCCTTAAAAAACTTTTCAACTACAACGTGTTCATCTATTATGATTGTTTGTAAATAGTATTTGATTATGCTTTTAACATCATCAAATGCCAGCCTATTTAAGTCCATTTCAAGACAAGGTATCTGTTTTGAAATGGACTTAGAAAATCCACTAAATGTTTTTTCCATGTTCAGTTTATTTCTTTGGGAAAAAAACCAAGATATCTTCATATTTTTTATGCTGGATTCTATATCTTTAAACATGTTAATTGAAGCATCATCTGCCCATTGGTAATCATCAATCTGTATGCATAGAAAAGATATAACATCAGATAAGATTTCAAGGAAGGTGTAAAAAGTTGTGTGAAAAACGGTAATGTGTTTTTTATAGTCCTCGATTTTATATTTTGTATGATTTCCAAAAATCTTTTCTAACTCTGGACAAAGAGATGTTAGAACGGATAAGTGTACTCTTTTATCTTTTTCTAAACTTTGAGTAACCCTACTAAACAATCTGTGATCCTGTGTTAACACAATTTGTGTCAGCTGACGAATAATAGAGCCAATCACATGAATCATACTACTATCGTTTTGATCAAATTTTACATAAATGTATTTTGCATTGTTTCCACACAATCGATCCGAAACCGTTTGGAGTAAAAATGTTTTGCCTACTCCTGCTTCACCAGTAACAAAGCAAAACCCGCCACCATTTTGCAAAGTATTTTCAAAATGATTCTCTATTCGTTTTTCTTCTACTTCTCTACCAATAAGTTTTGCTTGACTCTGATTGGTTACTACAAACACTTTTTTAGCCCCCTTTAAAGTGTTATTTAAAAGTACCATAAGTATATCATATTACATTTTACAAAAATCAACCGAACGGTTGATGTCTAATACTAATCGTTTATGTACACTAACTCTATAACTTATACATCAGTAATCGTATACATTGGAGGGTATTATGACAATTCAAAAGAATGGTTTTTTTACAGATAACCAAGTTTTATTCATTGGAGTTTCAAGCAATCCTAGAAGTTTTAGTAGAAGTGTATATAAGGATTTTATCAGAAGTGGGATCAAAGTCATTCCTGTCAATAAAAGAAAATTTGCATTAGATGGACAAGTAAACTTCCAAAGTGTTCAAGATATTCACCAGATACCGAGCTGCGCATACATTCTACTCAATCAAGAAAATACAAAGGAGGCGGTTGAATCACTTATAGGTAGAGGAGTCAAAAAAATTCTGTTTCATAGTAGAAAAACTGTTGACGAACATACTTTATCTTTATGTAAGTCCCATGGAATAGAAAGTGTCATTGCATGTCCAAAAATGATGATAAACTCATTGCCAATACATAAAATTCACGGTTTCTTTGCTGGAGTTAGATAATGGACATCTTCCCACTTAAGCGGATTAAATTATCTAACGAGTATATTATGGCCTATCTATTTTTGGTGCTGGTATTATACCTAGCACCAAGTTGCATGGTTTCTACAAGTCGTATGTTTATATTTGCTACTGTGTTATTCTATGGATTAATTCTTGATACCATTCTCAATAATATGAGAACAAATTGCCTTAAGTGTAGTGTAGCTGCTTCTATTACTATTGGTATTCTGTTTTTGTTTTACCCTAATATGAGTTTACTCCATGGATTGGTCACTGGTACGATAGCTCTTGTACTCGGTAAACATATTTATGGTGGAACGGGGGCTAATGTTATTAACCCTGCTATGGCGGGTTTACTTGTGTTGCATATTCTTAACCCGTCACATGTTGTTCCTATTCAAACACATCCTCTTATTTTCCTAGCAATGATTATGTCTCTTCCTTTAATTTATTTACGTCCCTTTGCAGCTGTTGGGCTAATAGGTGGTTTAGTTATGGGACAAGTGTTTATAAGCTCTTTCTCTCTTTTGCAGTTTATTTTAAGCGGTAACTGGATTTGGTGTTCAATTGTTGTCACTGATCCTGTCACAGTCTCAAGCAAGTATATAATTGCATTATTTGCTTGGCTACTGGGAGGTCTTGCTTGTGTTTTGGTTAAACTAACTATTCTAAGCCCTCTTCTTATTTTTCCTTTAGTTGTTATAACACTGAACATAATTTCTCTTGCTTTAGAAGTTAAGTTCCCAAACAAGTTTAAGAACCGGTTCATTCAATCAAAAATACACTCACCATACAAAAAAATTGTCTGTCCAGAAATTGCATTGAAAGCCAATTTGGTTCAGATAGTTGAGGTGGATTCAAAGCAAGTTCTCGATAAAATAAAGAAGAACAAGGTTATGGGTCTAGGTGGTGCTGGATTTCCAACCTACGACAAGCTCATGTCAGTTATTGCTTCAACATCAGAAAACAAGACCATACTTGTGAATGCAGTCGAATGTGATCCTGGTCTAGTACATGACAAATGGGTATTAAGGACATTTGAAGCTGAACTCCTCATCGCACTAAAGTTAATTCAACAATGTACCAATGTTACAAAAGTATATATTGCATCAAAAAAACAATCGCCCATACCCACAACATCAAACATTAAAAACATTGAAGTTCCTGATTTCTATCCAGTGGGATGTGAGAAACTACTTATTCAATATGCTTTAAACCTTAAGTTAAATCAAAATGACATTCCCTCTGAAGTGGGAATTTTGGTATTAAATATCCAGACGCTCCTGTCTATTTACAAAGCTGTTATTTTAAACGAGGTCGTAAACTCAAAATACATAACAGTTGGTGATTTACATAATAAAACAGCTTATATAAAAAATGTTCAAATAGGGTCTTTAATCTTGAACAACATTCAGGAGCTCGATCATGATCATTTTTTTGTGGGCGGTGGAATTATGCAATCTACACTTGCCCATCCAGACACATGCTTACATGACTCCATCAATTTTATTGGCCTTGGTGACTTTCCTCGATACAAACATTCAATTTGTTATAAATGTGGAGAATGTGAAAGACGGTGTCCAAGTCAATTAAAAGTTTGGAAAATTATAGACCTATATAATGCCAAAAGATATAATACACTTTCAAAGTTCACACCAGAACAATGTGTGTCCTGCGGTTTGTGTAGTTATTATTGTCTTGCTGGGATTAACTTATCTGACTCGATGAAATCTATTAAAACCTGGACAAAAGTAAAACCAATCCAGCTTCATGACAATCAAAACATATAGGAGGCACTTGTGAAGGTTCTATTAAACTACTTAGAGAAAAACGTTACACTAGAAAATGACAGTAAACATGAAAAAGCTATCAAAGCTTCTCTTGCACTCATTTCTACCCTTATCTTTTCTGCAGGCATCTTATGGAGTCTCATGTATCTATACTTAGGATATGAAAAGGCATATTATACTGCGATTATTTCAACTCTATTTATTGGCGTTAATCTATTTACCTTTCTAAAATTTAAGAAGTTTGGTATGTTTCTGAATCTACAGCTATTTTTCATATTAATGCTCCCTTGTTGTTTGCAATGGAGTTTAGGTGGTTTCTCCAAATCTGGAGTTGTTATCATATGGGCATTTCTGGCCCCATTAGGCGCGGTGATATTCAGAGGTTTAAAAAGGTCATTACCGTGGCTACTCGCTTTTGGTGTGCTTCTTTTATTCTCTTCAATCATGAACAACTATTTTGAAAACAATATTATGCAACCAGTCATGACCCACGAACTCTTGTTTTTCACAATGAATATTGGTGTAGTGCTCATAATTTTTTTCTTGGTTCTTGCATATTTCTTTAATCAACTCGACAAAGCCAGTTTATCCTTAGCAGAAAAAAAGAATCAGTTGGAATCTTTAGCAGGAAAACTTGCGAAATACTTATCACCTCAAGTATATGCATCCATATTCACAGGAAAACAAAACGTAAACATCGAAACGTATCGCAGAAAACTCACGGTATTCTTCTCTGATATAGTTGGATTTACTGATATAACTGATAATCTGGAGTCAGAGTCTCTTACGGAGCTTCTTAATGATTACTTGAATGAGATGGCACAAATATCCTTAAAATATGGTGGCACAATTGACAAGTTCATGGGAGACGCAATTATGATTTTCTTTGGCGATCCTGAAACAAGAGGTATAGAGGAAGATGCGTATGCCTGTGTGTCCATGGCTATAGAAATGCGTGAAAAAATGAAACACTTAAGGGTAAAATGGAATGCAAATGGCATATCTGAACCATTACATATTCGAATGGGGATAAATAGCGGATATTGCACAGTGGGTAACTTTGGTTCTGATGACAGGATCGATTATACTATTGTTGGAGGACAAGTCAATCTTGCAAGCCGACTAGAGTCACATGCAGTATCTGACCAAATCCTGATTTCAGATGAAACTTACTTACTCATTAAAGATAAGATAAGATGTGAACGGATGGATACACTCCAAGTGAAAGGTATAAACAAACCTGTTCAAACCTATCAAATTTTAGATAAGTATTTGGACGTTGAGAACACCAATGCAGATATATTACATCAACGTGGTCCAGGTTACTTAATTTCACTTGATTTTGACAATATCACCGATGATGAGAAATCAAGTCTTAGAACTATTCTAAACAAGGCATTACATAATATATCAAGCTAATAAGTCTAAAAAACGAGATGGTCTATACCATCTCGTCTTAGATTAATCAAAGCTGTTTAAAACATTAACTATTTTTAGACTTAGACGCAGTCACAGATTTTGCAATGATCTGCACCTTGGCGATTTATAATATTACTTCGTTTCCTGCAAATTATCAGTTTTTAGATTACTTACATTTATAACATACTACATTGAATGCCTATACTCAGTAACACTCATACCTGTCCATATTTTAAAAGCTCTAGACAAGGATTTTGCATCTGAGTAGCTGACAAGAAAAGCTATTTCGTCCAAAGTCATATCCATTTTTATATAGTTTCGAACCATTAGCTCTCGTGTATGATTCAGTTGCTCATTAAAACTTGTCTTTTCCTCTTTTAACCTTCTTTGTAAAGTGCGTTTACTCATTCCCAGCTCATGTGAGATTTTATCAGCGTCACTTACACCCGCAGGCAATAACTCTAAAAGTGTTTTCCTCACAGTTGCTGAAAAACTTAAATCGGTTTCCATTTCTCGTAACCTTTGGTTTAGTTCACTTTCCAAAAAGTCCCACATGATGTTGTTTTTAGTGATAAATGGTCTATTTAAATCAATTAAAGAAAACGCAATTTCATTTTCATTAGCTCTAACAATCGGTTCTACTCCAATATATGATTTTGCTAATTCTGGATAAGGGCTATGACCAACCACTTTTAACGGTTTTAAAGATTCTAATCCAGTCCCTTTTCTTAATATGCTTAGTATACTAATCTGAACATGTATTATCAATGCTTCTGGTATAGGACTACCATCATTAAAGGTATAAGAAATACGTACTCTTTCGTCTTCTTCGAAGACCATCATATTTACCGGTGCAATAATCTTTTTATATTTCGAAATCCTCTTTATACACTCCATTCCATTTTCAGCACAAAGACCTGCGAAAAATTCTGGATTAAAAGATGCAATAGTGTCCACTTTTGAAATTGAGACCATCAGCTCCGGTTTTATGTGTTTATCTAGAGATTGAAAAAGATCTTTATACTGCATTGTTGATAGCTGGAACTTCCCATTTTGTACCGCTCGCGGTGGAATACCAGCCTCTCTCATAAGTCTTTCAAAATCCACACCAATATCCTCAAACATTTTTATACTGTCTTCGTTTAATTTCACATCATAGAACATGTCATCGCCACCTGTTCAGTTAATTTATTCCAACCATATCATAAGTCATTGCAACAAGTTTTTTAGCTTGTTGCATGTCTTTTGCATGTGGATTAGGAGAGACCATTGGCCATCCACCTTCTTTACATTCTTTATCTCTATACAGTACACTACTTTGGCTGAAGTACCCACCAGAATGTTTGATAGCTTGGTCTGATACAAGACAATGTAAAGATGTTTGAGCAGATTCCTCGTTAGAGTCTGTCATAGTACGGATAAATGGCGCCATTATAGGGCTAATCACTTTCATGAATACATTTTCTTTACCAAAATTTGATCTTGCCCATCCAGGATGAACAGCAAATGCAGTCACTCCTGTACCCTTTAGTCTATCAGATAATTCTAATGCATATAAGGCATTTGCAACTTTTGCCTCAGAATATGCATTCAAACCATTAAATGGTCGACTATTATAGTTAATATCATCTAGGTGTACATAAGGTCTACTATCAGGTTTACCTGCGTGGACGCAAGATGACAAAATTACTATCCTTGATGGCGCACTTTTTTTAAGCACTTCTAAGAGCAGTTCTGTAAGAAGAAAATGTCCAAAATAACTAACACCAACAGACATTTCAAATCCATCTTTAGTTCGAGTCACGTCTCTGCCCATTGACACCATCCCTGCATTACAATCTAAACCATGGAGTTGATCGTATTTTTGTAAGAAGGTCTTTGTGAACGCCCTAACTGAACTTAAGTCTGCTAAGTCAAGACGCATGACATCATACGTTCCATTCATCCCATTAAATGCTTTTGCCACTTCTTCTCCTGCCTCAACTCTCCTACATGCCATAACGACATGCGCACCTTGTTTAATTAGTTGTCTCGAAGTTTCAAGACCTACACCTGAGTTAGCCCCAGTAACAATGTACGTTTTATCTGACAAATCCTTGTTACGTGTGTGGTCATCTATCCAAAGTTTTCTTCTAGCCATGTTATTCCCTCACAATTCATTCTATATCCCTAATCATTATTAATACTTAGTAAGCGCTTTCTTATGATAGGTTAATTATAGTAATTCAGAGGGATAAACAAAACTACAATTCGTGACACACTTTCGTCAATTAACGCCAAAATATAAACGAAATTTTCGATGGGACAGACAAGCTATTAATTGCAAGGACTCTGTTGCACTTGAACATAAAAAAACGCCTAACTTCATGAATGAAGTTAGGCGTTTTGATTATAAACTTAAATTAGCTTACTTTCTTAGCAGCTGCAGGCTTTGCTACTCTTAGATCTTGATCCATTAAGTAGTTCACACCAGCAACAACGATACCACCGCCGATGAAGTTACCTACTGTAACAACACCAAAGCTTGTAAGGATACCAGTAACTGTGATAGGTGCACCATTGAAGAATGCCATCATTAGGTAGAACATGTTTGCAACAATATGCTCAGTACCTGAAAGAACGAATAGGCAGATTGGGAACCAAATTGCAAAGATCTTACCAGTTACGTCTTTAGCGCTATAAGCCATCATAACACCAGAACAAACGATAATGTTACATAGGATTGCACTAATGAACATACGACCGATTGGCATTGTAGTCTTAGCTACTGCAGCTTTAGAAACACCTTCAAGCATTGCGTGGCTGAAGATACCAGCACCTGTACTTAGTGCAGCCATAATGATTGCACCAACAAGGTTCGCTACAACAACTGTAGTAAGCATTTTCATAAAGCGGCCAAGTTCAACCTCTTTTTTGTAAACGCTTAAGATTGCCATACAATCAGATGTAAATAGTTCAACACCTAGAAGTAGAATTGCAATGATACCTGTTGGGAAGATAAGTGCTCCTAAGAACTTACCTAGACCAGGATCTGCTGTGTATGCTGCAAGCTTAAAGTACCCAATAGCACCCATAGCGATGAACATACCTGCTAAAATACCTTGTAGAATAAGAGCTCTTGACTTCTTTTCTACCTTACCTTTACCTGCTGCGACAATATAGTCGACGATTTCAATAAATGATTTCATTGTTTCCCCCGATTGATTTTAATTGATAATAATTTCCTGCTGAATAATATCACATTTCAATTCGTTGTACAACCTTTTATTAAAACTCTATAATTTTATGAATTTTCATTCAATTGCAAATATTTGTTTGTATATTTGCTTTTTTAAACTGATTTTATTTACATTTGGACTATATAAGCTTCTAATCGCGATTATTTTATGAACTATAAACAAGCATCTTGCACGTCAAAAAATTATCATAAAAATATGTATTCATAAGTTTATACATAATTATTGTATATATTGGTATAAATAAATTAAACAGTCAGTTAAGAACCTATTAACAGCCAGATTTTTTTAAGTTGAGGTGAAATAATGTTCTATGTTCTAAGTATACTGAGCTTTTTAATTTACGCCTTTTTAATATGTAAACTCTTTATGACAAGTCTACTCTCTTCCCTATCGACCGGTAATTATTTGCTGTCAAGTTTAAAACTCATAGTGATTGTATTCTTGTTATACGAAATTCTAATAGAATGGCGTGTCTATTTATCTACTAAGAAGTCTGAACTTGTCAAACGTCATATCCATCTAGATGATTTGAAAATTTTTATGAGTGTATTTTTAGGTACACTTGTCTCCTATTATTTGAACCACAATTTCGCTTTAGGTGCAGTCGTAGCTTCAAGTCTTGTCGGCCTGATTGGGGGACTACTCCTGTCTAAATACGCTGTTCCCATCTATTGCGGCTCCTTTGCGGGTATGGTGAGTAGTACACTTACATCTGACCCAACTGCCATTTTCATTATTGGTATTTTTGCTGCACTTCTCTATGTTTTCGGCTCCCAGACATTTGTAGGTTTTGGTGGCAAACTTGGTGCTACAGCCTATTTTGCAACGCTTCTAACGTCTGTCTTTTATCAGACCTTTAGGGATACTATGATTGGCAGTTCTATTACTATTCAATCCGATGTATTTATCGTATTCATTATCGGTTCTCTTGGAACATACCTAATAAATGAACAATATGATATTGGTGTTGTTGCTGCATCTAGTTTACTTGGACTTACCTTTGGGCTCATTTTACCAAATGTGTTTTCACATGGTGGCGCATTGGCAGTCGCCCTATTCTGCGGAACATTTATCGGTATGTCAACAAGTAGCAAATTATCAACACGGGTCAGTGTCTTGATAGCAACCATAATAGGTACAATTATTTACCTCTACACTGCACCCTATTTTGCAGGACTTGGTGGAAAACTAGGACTCATTGCATTTGGGTCAAGTATAGCAACATCAGGTATTTATAATTTTAGAACCAGTCTGTCAAAACATCGTAAAAAACAATTGGAGGGGTAAATGGATCTTATTATTCGAAATGCAAAACTATTAACTGGTAATATTGCTGATATTGGAATAAAAGAGGGTTACATCGTATCGTTGAATACCGTTTCTGATCCATCTTTATCTGAGTCACCTTTATCTGTCTCAGCTCCCAATTCCATTAATGTAAACGGGATGCTCGTTACCCCTGCACTTATTGATCCACACATTCATCTAGATAAAGTAAACATATTAGACGTTGTGCGACCAAATCATAGTGGAACTTTATCGGAAGCCATAGAAATTATATGGGAGAAGAAAAAGACATATACCGTTACAGACATTGTGGACCGTGCATCAACGGTCATTGAAAAAGCAATCAAAAATGGGACTTTGTTTATGCGCACCCATGTTGATGTAGATACTAAAGGTGGCCTTAAACCCTTAGAAGGTGTACTTGCTTTAAGAGATAAGTATAAACACGTAATTGACATTCAAATCGTTGCATTCCCTCAAGAAGGCATTATAAAAGATCCTGGCTGTGATGCATTAATGGTAAAAGCAATGGAAATGGGTGCTAATATTGTTGGTGGTATGCCTGCAAATGAGAAAACACCCGAAAACAGTAAAAAACACGTACAGTTTGTTTTTGAACTTGCAAGTAAATTTGATGCTGATGTTGATATGCATGTAGACGAAACCGATGACCCGTTTTATAGAACCTTAGAGATGGTTGCTGATGAAACCCTGCGTACAGGTTGGCAGGAGCGTGTAACGGCAGGGCACACTTGCGCCCTAGCAGCCTATGACGACCACTATGCAGCCTATGTAATGGACAAGGTTAAGAAAGCGAAAATACATATGATCACAAACCCTGTAACCAATTTAATGTTACAAGGTAGAGGGGATAAACAACCTATTCGAAGGGGCATAACACGTGTGAAAGAACTCCTTGATAGGAATATTTTAGTCAGCTTCGGTCAAGACTGCGTTCGGGATACCTTTTATCCATTTGGAAGTGCTGACATGATGCAAATTGCACTGATAACAGCCCATGCTGCACAAATGAGTCTCCCCCATGAAAGAACTAAACTTATGGAGATGATCACCACCGATGCAGCGAAAATACTTAAGCTTGAAAATTATGGCTTAGAAGTTGGATGTAAAGCCAACTTAGTTGTTTTTAATACAAACTCTCTTGATGACGCAATTGGGACACAAGCTGAACGTTCTTATGTTATAAGGAATGGCAGAATTGTTTCTAAGACCATTACAGAAACCATCCAAACCCTTGAATAAACTCGAAAAATAGCCACATTTAATTGTGAACTATAGGTTTCCCTATATCCGCAAATTATATGTGGCTAAACTAGTTCATTTGTAGCATTAACGGTTTAATTAATTGTCTGTGTTTGAAAGTAACATCTATTTATACTTCTAAAGTATTTCCACGTGTTCTACCATAACTAAAACTTCATCAATTTTCTTCTTCTGATATAAACCTTTGTAATTCTTATTAATCAACTCAAAAGCTTGATTAAACTCTAGAGGCTTACTGAAGTAATACCCTTGGACTAAATCACACTTGCCTACAACAAGTCTTTTGACCTGCTCTAAATCTTCAATCCCCTCTGCAACAACAGTTAAGTTTAAGCTATGAGAAAGCTGAATCAGACTATCCATCACCTGAATATTTGACAAGTCCAAGAATTTTTCACACAGAGATTTATCCAGTTTAATGCAATCGACAGGTAAATAGCTTAAATAACTGAGGGATGAGAATCCAGTCCCAAAATCATCAATGGATATTTTAACACCTTGAGCCCTAAGCTGTTTTAGTATGTCTACCGCTTTATCTTTATTTGCAAAGAAGACCGACTCTGTGATTTCAAGATGAATCAGACTCCCATCTATATTATATTTCTTTAACTCTCCAGCAAGGTAGTCTACAAACTCTGTGTCGTGGACCTGAAGGGGTGAAAAGTTAATGCTAATCGGTCTTAATGTCTGGCCACTTTCTTTCCATTCATTTAAATGTTCTAGTGCCAAATGCACAACCCGTCTGCCAATCTCACCTATGAGTCCAGTCTCCTCAGCAACAGGAATGAACTCATCCGGTCCAAATGAACCGTTTTTTAACCTCAGTAATACCTCAAAACTCTTAATTGTGCCACTTTCAAGCTCAACAAGAGGTTGGAATAGAACACTAAATCCATCATTTATTAGGGCTTCTTTTAATACACGTTCTATTTCTGTTTTAGCAACCATTTGTTTGTTCATACTCTCATTAAAAATGGCATATGACCCTTTGTGGCTCTCCTTCACTGAGTAAAGGGCCATGTCGGCATTCATTATTAATTGATTTATGTCTTTACTATGGCTTGGATAAACTGAGAATCCAGTACTATATTCAATGCTTACTTTATTGCCGTCAATTTGAATTGCATCTTCAAACACCCTCGAAATGGTCTGAACAAATGACTCAATGTCTTTTTCAGAACTCTCTTGCCGACTTAAAAGAAGGAACTCATCTCCACCAAATCTAGACACTACAAGGGTGTCACTTTGAAGATTTAAAAGACGTTCTCCAATTGATTTAAGAACTTTGTCACCAAATATATGACCCAGAGTGTCATTGATTATTTTAAAGTTGTCTAAATCAAGCAAACCCACAACTGCAGGTTCGTTTTGTATTAACATCTCGGTTGCTATGTTATTAAAACCAAGTCTATTGGGCAAACTTGTTAAAGGATCATGGTAAGCTAAGAACTTTATGTAGGCCTGTTGCTCGTCAATTTGACTCAGCTGTGATAACAGTTCTTCCTCAGACGTTATAAGTTCTTCGTTTTTCTCCATAATATCTTTGTTTTGCTTTTCAATAGTAATTAGGTGTTTTTGAATGTTGTTTTTCATCAACCCAAGCGATTTAGTAATGGTTCCAATTTCATCGTTTTGACCACTATAACTTTGAATAACTTTTTCTGTCCCTTCGAAATCAAATTCAGCCATTTTCCCAACTGCCTGATCAAGGTCATTAATTGGCGAAATAAGTCTGTTAGCGATTAAGACGGTTATTGCAAATATTAACAAAGACACCATGATATAAACGTAAAAAAGTATGTCCGTAAGGTCATTTGATTGTTTAAGCAGTTCATTCTTTGGAATGACTGAAATGTACTTCCATCCGGTGTCTTTAGAAACATGACTTTGGACTACCATTTCAGCATCATCAATACGGTACTCTTTGACTTGCATATGCTCTAGGTTTAAATAATTTTTATCTTTAGTTAAGACTTCATTTGCATTTAATGTTAACCAACTTTCGTTTGATGGATGAACAATTATATTGTCATTGTCATCTAATACTATTATGTATCCCGTTTCACCGAGCTTTATGTCATTAATGCTATTTTTTAGTTGCTCAAGTTCAACAGAGACACCTATAATTCCTGATAGGCCATCTTTCGTCAAAACTGGTTTAGTAAAACTAACAACCAAAGCTTGTGTGACCGATGACATATAGGGTTCTGACACGGTTACATCTTGCTTGCTCAGAGCGTTTTTATACCATTGTCGTGTTCGTGGGTCATACGATCCAGTTGGGTTAAATGATGGATACTCAATATAACCACCATCTTCTAATCCATAAAAAATAAAACCTATGTTTTCATGGGTCGATTTCATAGATGCAAATAATTTTTCAATGGATTTTTCATCTGATCCAATTTCGCTGGCACTTGGATATCCTCCAAGGGTCAAATAGTTTCTAACTTTTCCCTTACCAGAAACCACACGTTCATCTATACTCAGCATTGAAACTTGCTCTTCCATTCTATAAATAAAGGCTTCGTCTACCCGATTGGCAAGAGCCCCTAAAATTAGACAGTTGTCCTCTACACTAGATTGAAGAAGCCAATTATCTGTATAGTCCTGTATATATACTGTGCCCAGTGCATAAGGGATTAAAAAACCCGCTAGTACACCCAGTATTAACTTATTTTTTATTGACCTAAACATTATATCCTCCCATACTCTAAAAAATTATAACACAAGGAGGATGGTATTTTATCGTCTCTAAGAGTATTAATTTGGGAAAAGTTGTTCAATTAACCCCATGAGTGCCATAAGTAAAATAATTATAGTAAAAATTGTAGAGATTTTTACTTTTTTCATCGAATCACTTCCTTATATATACGATTTTATTGTACATATAAAATTGACCTAAATATTATATATTTAGTATTAACTCACTTAACAGCAAATGTTAAATGAGAATAGTTATCACTTTTTCTTATTAGACTTTTATTGACTCTAAGTTAACCCTCTTCACCAATCAAATCTACAAGATACTTTAGGGATGGGTTTACATTATTGGTTTTCCAAGCTGCAACAATATCATTGTACTTGTGTTCATCTTTAAGATCGAGGGGCAAAAACGTTACGTTTGTGCCAGCGTAATCCTTTAAACTCATAGGAAGCAAAGCAACACCTAATTGGGATTCCACTAAAATTAACACCGTTTGGACTAAGTTAGGGGTACTCACTATTTTGGGAGAAAATCCATGATCACTGCATATTTGAAGTGTTTTATCAAATCCTTGTGGGGACTCATGCCTATTTTGAATAATGAAAGACTCATCTGCTAAACTTCTAATGTTAATGGGTTTATTCTCCCAAGTTCTAACATGCTGGCTCTCTGAAGGCAAGACCGCATAAAGAGTTTCTGTACAAACATGGTGTGTTTCAATTTTAGCCTTATTTTTAGTGTCATCATCTCCGTCAGAAATACCAAATGAGAACGTCACAACAAGGTCAAGAGCATCTTCATTTAAGGCCTTTATTAGCTCCCCTTGATGGTAGCTGTTTACCTCTAAACTCACGTTTGGATAAGTCTCTCTAAATTTTTTTAAAATAGAGGGCAGCCACTTTCTATCCCCGTATCCAATATAACCAATTCTAATATGTCCTTGATACCCTAAATGGGCATTCTTTGTTATTTCTACAACCTCATCTAGTTGTTTCATTAACCCTGTAGCTTGACTGTATAAGACATTTCCAGCAGGTGTTAACTTAACGGATCTGCGGTTTCTATCAAACAGTGGAAAACCAAGTTTCTTCTCTAGTTCTGATATTTGTTGACTGACTGCAGACTGGGCAACGAATAAACTTTTAGCAGCTTCTGTGAAACTAAGTTTTTCTGCTACCGCAATAAAGTATTTGAGTTGTCTAATATCCATATTAAACTCCTTCTTTTAACGAACACTATCATTATATATGTATGTCTATTCTTATATGGTAAGTTTGTACTTGTACTGACATTATAAATATATGGAAAAGCATCATTGCCTATGTTTCTAATCAATCATTATAAAAAATCTTTATAAATGTACCTTTTAATAGGCCTATAATGAGGATACCTATTTAAATAGATTGTATAGTTATAACTCTATCATATCACTTATAAGAAAAACTGATAACTGAAATTCGTAAACATTATTTTACTAATTGCTTAGAAAACTGTACAATAGAATTACAATTAAGTTGTAAAGGTTGCAATTTTTTAAGAAGTACATAGGTGCTTCATTTATTTTGTAATCAGGAAATCGATTTCAACTATTCCCTAAGGAGGCATTCCATTGGAAAAAGTCAAGATTTTGCATGAATACTGTAAAAGCTGTAAGCTTTGTATCGACATATGTCCAAAGCAGATTCTAAAGATTGGTGACACAGCCAACAAAAAAGGTTACTTTGCTGCTGTCTGTATTGACCAGGAAAAGTGTATTAGCTGTGCTCTATGTGCAACGATGTGCCCAGACGTAGCTATCGAAGTATACAGAGAAAAACGTTAGGAGGTAACCATGGAACTTGAAAAGATTCTTTTAAAAGGTAACGAGATCATTGGTGAAGCGGCAATCCGTTCTGGATGTAAGCTATTCTTTGGCTACCCGATCACACCATCTACAGAAGTTGTTGAATACCTATCAGGTCAATTCCCTAAACGTGGCGGCGACATGGTTCAAGCTGAAGATGAAATTGGTGCAATTAACATGTGTTACGGTGCTGCATGTACTGGTAATCGTGTAATGACTGCTTCTTCAAGCCCAGGTGTCAGCCTTAAGCAAGAAGGTATTTCTTACGCTGCAGCTGTTGGTCTACCAATGGTTATCGTAAACGTAAATAGATGTGGTCCTGGTCTTGGTGGCTTAGGTCCAGCTCAATCAGATTACTACCAGTCTACACGTGGTGGTGGTCATGGTGATTACCGTACAATCGTTCTTGCTCCTTCAAAGGCTCAAGAGCTTTATGACTATACTATGATGGCGTTTGATCTAGCAGACAAACACCGTAACCCAGTAATCCTTCACACGGATGGATTCCTAGGACAAACAATGGAACCTGTACTTCTTAAAGAACGTCCAGAAGCTCCAGAATACGATAGAAGCTGGATCGTTGATGGTGCTAAAGGCCGTGACAAGAGAATTCTTGCAAGCTACTCTCTAACTAACGAGATTGGTGAAGCAAACAACCTTAACTGGGAAGCAAAGTACAAGCACATCGAAGACACTGAGCAAATGTGGGAAGAATTCCACACTGAAGATGCTGAGTACCTACTTGTAAGCTACGGCACAACGGGTCGTATCTGTAAGTCAACTGTACTTAACGCTAGAAAACGTGGCATTAAGCTTGGTCTTATTCGTCCAATTACTCTATGGCCATTCCCTAAAAAGGCTTTCACTCCTCTAATGGATAAAGTTAAGGGTATCGTTACAGTAGAACTAAACACAGGTCAAATGATCGAAGACGTGCAGCTGGCTGTACAATGTAAAATGCCAGTTCACCTTTACCGTCGCCAGGGTGGTATGTTACCTACTGAACACGAAATTCTTGATGATCTAATGTCTAAGTTTAACCTATCAGATGAGGAGGCCTAAGCATGAGTAAAGAAATGCAAAAAATCTTTGGCCGAAGCGCCGCTTTATCAGATGTACCATTTTCATTCTGTCCAGGATGTACACACGGTACTATTATGCGTCTAATCGCTGAAGTATTAGAAGAACTAGAAATTACTGATAATACAATCGGTATTTCACCAGTTGGTTGTGCTGGATTTAGCCAGGACTTCTTCAACTGTGACTTTATCGGTGCTGCACACGGTCGTGCACAAGCTGTTGGTATTGGCGCTAAGCGTTCTCTTCCTGATCGTATGGTATTCACATACCAAGGTGACGGTGACATCGCTGCTATCGGTACTCAGCACGCTATCCATGCTGCTGCTCGTGGTGAAAACATCACTTCAATCATGGTAAACAACGCTATTTTCGGTATGACAGGTGGTCAAATGGCTCCTACTACCCTAGATGGTATGAGAACATCTACAAGCCCATACGGTAAAGATGTAATCAAAAACGGTATGCCAATTGACATGCCAAAACTTCTTTCTAACCTTGATGGTGCTGCTTATGTAGCCGCAGTTTCAGTAGATTCTCCTAAAGAGATCGCTAAAGCTAAGAAGTGCATCAAGAAGGCATTCCAAGTACAAATGGCTGGCCTAGGCTTTGCATTTGTAAGTGTTCTTTCTACTTGCCCGACAAACTGGGGTATCTCACCTGTTGAGAGTTTACAGTGGTTAAGAGACAACATGATGCCTATTTATGAAATGGGTGAACTAAAGGTATCTGAGGAGGTTGCTAAACTATGATGGATAAAGTGATTATCGCCGGTTTTGGCGGCCAAGGTGTAATGTTCCTTGGTAAGGTTCTTGCCTACACAGGTATGGATTCAGATTACGAACTAATGTGGATTCCTTCATACGGTCCTGAGATGCGTGGTGGTACAGCAAACTGTTCAGTAATCCTTTCTGACGAAGAAATCTACTCTCCAGTAATCGACCAGTCGGATGCTGCGATTGTTATGAATATGCCTGCATACGAAAAGTTTGCACCTAAAGTACGTCCAGGTGGCGTTCTGATTGTAAACTCTTCACTAGCTAATGTTGTAGATCACCGCAGTGACATTACTGTTGTTAAGGTACCTGCAACAGACATTGCTAACGAGCTTGGTAGCCCTAGCATCGGTAACATGGTTTGCCTTGGTGCACTTCTACCTCACCTTTCACTTGTTGACAGTGACAAGATTGAAAAGGTAATGGCTAAGCTTACTAAAAAGCGTCCAGAAATGCTAGAAGTAAACATGCAAGCCATTCAAAAAGGTATGGAAGTTAAGATTACAGAAGCAACAAGCTAATAGCTATTAGCTTATTCTAAGTTGTACACGTAGATTAAAGGCTCAAACATCTAAACATGTTTGAGCCTTTTTATGTGCACGTACACAACATCTCCCAGGTATTATCTATTTATGTGGCTAAGGATTTTCTAGTCCTTGCAAGGTAGATTAAAAATACAACAGATAAGACCGCCGACGTATAAAATGGCATTCTAATATCTTCTATTCCAACAAGGACTTGGACAAAGTTGCTGATAATTGGTGCCATAAATTGACCAAAAAATAAACTGCTACTGATAATCGCAAGCACCATACTGGTTTCAGAACCAGACGCAGTTTCGGTGCCCATTAGTATAAAGGTTGGAAGCAGAAGACCTGAGGCAAAACCGACTATCATCACAGAAAGGCCAATAATAAGTGTATGGCTTGATAATGATAAAACCACAAATCCAAAACTTATTGAACTAACTGAAATTGGGATAATATATCCATTCATCATAAAACGGATACGGCTATAAAATACGCCTGCAAAGAAAGAACTAAGGGTTAATAAGGACAGTAAAACTCCAGCAATTCCCCCGCTTCCAATACCTTCTTGTGCTACAAATAAGGACAAATTAGTTGGAATAGCGTTAAAGATCACTTGTAAAACAAACATACTCATAGATATATTGAATAGTTTTCTCTTATTAATTTTTATTTTGTGAGCCTTGTATTCTTCCTTTGGTGGATCTTTTAGGATTAGGATTACCATTAAAAGCACAACAACTGCGACTCCATATATTAAGAATATATAGCGCCAACTCAACTTACTTAAACTACTTGAAAGCATTATAGCCAACACAGCTCCTAAATTGTTCACAGCAGTTGACCAACCCATAATCCGAGTTCGTTCTTCCCCACTATAAAAATCTGCTATTAAGCCAGTCGATAGTGGTAATATAATTCCTATCCCCGCACCTAAAATGATTCTCATTATCAATAGACTGGTAATATTAAAGGCAAATGCCCCTCCAACGCCACCAATTGTGTAAAGTAAAAGACCAAATATAATGATCTTCTTTTTACTGTAACGTTGCGCACACTTACCTGAAATGATTGAAAACGGAATAAGTACTAAAGCTGGAAGTGTTAATATGAGTTTAATATAAATCGTCTCAACAGATGAAAAATAGGCCTGAATCACACTCAAGGACGGTGCCACTGCAGCACCTGTAATAATGGTTAAAAAGGATAATGATAATATTGTTATTTTAAGCTTTTGCGCCATGTTCTCCTCCTTGCTTAGGAGCTCGATATAGTGTCTTGCCCCTCGCTTTGTAACTGCTTTGAATGTTTGTCTTCTATATGGGATTGTAAGGTTTCTAAAAAAGAATATATGACTTCACGACCACTCTCCTCAAAGTGTTCAAATATCATCTTATCTAAATCAAAGTTATCTTTATGAATCTTTTGGTGTTTAGTGAAAAGGCTTTGACCTAACTCCGTAAGTTTAAAATAACGTTCTTTTTTGTTGGATTCTAGTTTGTAATCACTAATATATGAACTTTTCAAAAGCCTTTTTGTAATTTTAGTTACAGCCCCTTTTGTAACTTTCATTTGTTGGGCTATAGCCGTTACATTAGCTTTATCAAGAACACCAATAAAATGTATTGCATGAACATCATTAATATTTAAGTCACCATAATTAAATGAAAAACTTTGATCACTATATTCAATATAGGACTGAAACACCTCTATAAGTTTTTGTTGCATTTGGTCGTTTGTCATAACATCCTCCTTTTTGTTTCCTTGTAAACAATATTACATCATTTTTGTTTCCGTGTAAACAAAAACTTTTTCAAAAGTAAAACCCTATGAGGTTTTCATAGGGTCAAACAAAGGTTCATATTTATCTTATAACGCTATTTTTACAGATTAAATAGTCTCAACATTTGGATGTGTTATGTCAATCTCAATATCCTTTTCATAATCAATTCCATCAATATCAAAACCAAACAACTGGTAGAACTCTTCTCTATAACCTTTGATGTCAGTTAGAGTATCAATATTATCAGAGTTTAGATCTTCCCAAACTTTTAAGACAGCTTCTTGTACATCGTCTTCCATTTCCCAGTCATCAATACGGATACGACCTTCTTCATCCACTGGAACTTCATTTTCGAATAAAAAGGCATCGAATAGTCTATAACACTGCTCTATACAGTTCTCATGACTTCCTTTTTCTTTCATAACTTTATAAAGAGCTGCAATATATAGAGGAATAACTGGAATTGCAGAACTAGATTGTGTTACTAGTGCTTTATTAACAGATACATAAGCTTGACCAGACAAATCACTTATGTCTTTTGCAATTACATCAGCAGTTGCTTCAAGATGGGCCTTTGCTTGACCAATAGTACCTTCCCTATAAACAGCATGTGTAACACTTGGACCTATGTATGAATAGGCAACTGTTTTAACACCCTCTGCAAGTACGCCAGCTTCTTTTAAAGCTTTCATCCATAGCGCCCAGTCGTCTCCACCCATTACATCTACTGTTGCTTGAACTTCTTCAGGTGTTGCAGAATCAACAGAAATATCGGATATCACACCTGTATGGAAGTCTACAGTTTTATTACTATAAGTAAATCCTATCGGTTTCAGTACAGATTGTTTAACCTCACCCGTATCAGGCATTTGCCTTCTAGGTGAAGCAAGACTATAAACAACCATATCTACAGTACCTAAGTCCTCTTTAATAGTTTTAATAATAGTCTCTTTCATT
>Ga0209379_10000451_pt1 | contig 35349 bp, 26 predicted proteins | sample tdDd001_FD_187124 | JGI IMG/M metagenome (GOLD analysis project Ga0209379, IMG submission 187124) | Marine sediment microbial communities from the Atlantic coast under amendment with organic carbon and nitrate - tdDd00.1 (SPAdes)... | ecosystem: Environmental > Aquatic > Marine > Coastal >... | reverse complement strand
AGACCAAGGGGATATCTACAACCTGATCGCACTGAATAATAAGGTGGTTGCGGCTGGGTTTGTCGATACCGGTTATGGCCGATTTTCCGTTAAGGTACCTTCGGTATTCGATTCGTTAAAAGACGTGTTGGAGTTGCCCGTCAAAGTCGACGGCAAGCAAGTGATCACTTTTGCCGATATCGCTACCGTAAGGCGAGCGTTTCGCGACCCTGAAGGTTTCGCCCGTCTCGATGGGGAGTCAGCGGTGGTGTTGGATGTGAAAAAGCGCGCCGGTGAAAACATCATAGAAACCGTCGACTTGGTTAAGGCGGTGATGGCCGCGGCGCAAACGCGAGAAGATTGGCCGAGCAATTTACGGGTTAAGTACACTTGGGATGAGTCGAAAGACGTCAAAACCATGCTTAATGACTTACAAAACAATATCTTGTCGGCGATCATTCTAGTGGTTATCGTCATTATTGCGATACTTGGCACCCGTACGGCGCTGCTGGTTGGCATTTCTATTCCCGGCTCATTTCTTACCGGTTTACTGGTGCTTTCTGTGTTTGGCTTAACGGTGAATATTGTTGTCTTATTCTCGCTTATCATGGCGGTTGGCATGCTGGTGGATGGGGCGATTGTGGTCACCGAGTTTGCCGACCGGCGGATGCAAGAAGGGACCGAGAGAAAACAAGCTTATCGGGATGCCGCGAAAAGAATGGCGTGGCCAATCACTGCGTCCACCGCTACCACGTTAGCGGCGTTTGCGCCTTTACTGTTCTGGCCGAATATTACTGGCGAGTTTATGAAGTTCTTGCCGCTGACGTTAATTGCGACCTTGAGTGCCTCTTTGATGATGGCGCTGTTGTTTGTGCCAGTGTTGGGGGGCTTAATCGGCAAGCCGCAAAATGTCTCCAAGCAGAATCAAATTCAAATGGTCGCGCTGCACAATGGCGAGTTTGACAAGGCGACTGGGCTGACGAAGCTTTATTACCAAACGCTCGCCATCGCCATTCGTCACCCGCTTAAGATTTTATTTAGCGCTATTTTGTTGGCAGTTGCGGTTGGTTTTGGCTATAGCAAGGCTGGCCTTGGCGCCGAGTTTTTCCCTGAAGTCGATCCGCCGTTTTTTACCGTTAAAGTCCGCTCTTATGGTGACCTTTCGATTCAAGAGAAAGACGTCATTATGCGGGATATCGAGCAAGTGGTGTTAAACCACGACGAGTTTGAAAGTATCTATACTCGCACCGGTGGCAGTGATGTGATCGGTCAAATCCAGATCACGCCAGTGGATTGGCAGTATCGCCGTAAAGTGAAAACCATCATTGAAGAGTTGCGTGAGCAAACCAGTCAGTTCGCTGGGGTCGAAATCGAGTTTAAGTTTCCCGATGCTGGCCCGCCAGTGGAAAGCGACTTGGTGATCGAAATGTCTTCGCGTATTCCAACTCAGCTTGATGATGCCGCCAAAATGGTACGCCACTGGGCAGACAATAACCCTGGGTTTACCAACGTCAGCGATACCTCGAGCAAAGACGGGATTGATTGGCAAATTGATATCCGCCGCGATGACGCGTCTCGATTTGGTGCCGATGCGACTCTAGTAGGCAATACCGTCCAGTTTGTCACCAACGGGCTAAAAATTGGTGATTATCTTCCCGATGACGCCAATGAAGAAGTCGATATACTGGTGCGTTTCCCAGAAGAGAAGCGCGATATTGGCCGATTTGACCAGTTAAGGATCAAAACCCCAGCCGGCTTAGTGCCGATCACTAACTTTGCCGAGATCACCCCTAACCCAAAACAAGACACCATTAAGCGCATTGACGGGCACCGGGTGATCAACATTAAAGCCGATATGAGTGAAGGGTATAACCTTGCGCTGGAGTTGCCCAAAATTGAGCAGGCGCTGGCTGAATTGGGGTTACCTTCCGCTGTGGCGTTTAAATTACGCGGCCAAAATGAGGAGCAAGAGAACTCGTCGGCCTTCTTACAAAACGCCTTTGTGGTCGCATTGGCGGTGATGGCGCTGATTTTGATCACCCAGTTCAATAGCTTTTATCAAGCCTTCTTGATTTTAAGTGCGGTGCTGTTTTCAACCGTGGGGGTCTTTGCTGGCTTGCTGATTTTCCAGCGACCTTTTGGCGTGGTGATGTCGGGCATTGGTGTGATTGCTCTGGCAGGGATCGTGGTGAACAACAATATTGTATTGATTGATACCTACAATCAGTTGCGTCACCGTGGTTTGAGTAAGCAAGAGGCGATTTTACGTACTGGCGTTCAGCGTTTACGGCCTGTGATGTTAACCACGGTCACCACCATTTTAGGACTGATGCCAATGGTGCTTGAGATGAACATCGATTTGATTAACCAGAAAATCGAATTCGGTGCCCCGAGCACTCAGTGGTGGTCGCAGCTTGCAACGGCGATCGCAGGGGGGTTAGCGTTTGCGACCGTATTAACTTTGGTCTTAACGCCGTGCTTGTTGATGCTGGGTCGAGAGGCCAAGCAAGAGCAGCTTGAACGCGGTGATGAGAAACCAGCCCAACAAGAGGAGCAGCCACCAGTACCAAATGAGGTGACGCCACGACAACTTGAAACAGAGAGTTCGTCGTTGAGCCCATCATCGAAATTAGTATAAATTGTGTTAGAATCGAGCGCCTGCGCGATGAGCTAAGTGAATTAGCCTTATCGGCAGGCGCCTTTTTTATAACTAAATAACGATATTAATATGACTTTACGCAACGCACTTCGTCAATTTGACAGCTATCGCCGCGACAAAATGGGTGGCTCGGAATCTTTGCTCTATAAGCTAATGAGTAATAAACGCAGTTTGACTCCAGAACTGTTACCCAAAGAACAGGTGCAGCGTATCTTGGTGATCCGTAACAATAAGCGTATCGGTAATATGTATTTTATGTTGCCATTTTTGCGTGAAGTCAGAAAACAGTACCCAGAAGCGCAGATTGATCTGCTGTTGAACGAACCTTGGCAGGGCAGTGTGTTTGCCAATATGGGCTTTGCGGAAATTGACTACTCCTTTTTCTCGTTTAAAGGCTTGGCAAAGTGGTTAGCTTGCATGGCGAAACTGCGCCGTAATCGCTATGACTTAGTGCTGCTACCTTACGCATCGGTTGGCGATAGTATGATGGCTGCCTTAATGAATGCGAAAAACAAGGTGGCCGAATATAATCCGCAGCGTAACTTAGCATCGCCGCACTCAAATCCACCGGTTAATCGTCATCCCCACGCTGCACTTGAAAGCCTTGATGTGCTGGTTGGCATGGGAATGACCGTCACGCCGCCCTACGACCATACCATGGCCTTTAGTGAGCAAGAAGCGCAGCAAGGGCAAGCGGTCGCAGCAGAACTACGTGGTACGCACCAAGGCCAGACCATGGCTTATTTTCGCGGCGCAAGAGGGGAAAAACAGCTCGATGAAGCCACGTGGCAAACCATTGTTGATAAGTTTGACCAAGCGTCAAATAACACCATTCAGTGGGTTGAAGTGCTTAGCCCAGATATCAGCGCGCCGCTAAAGGAAGGGCGTAAAACCTTCCAGTCGAAAGACATGCGCCACTTAGCCGCGGTACTCAAAGAGCTCGATGGTTTCATCTGCTGCGACACCGGCCCTTTGCACCTTGCTGATGCAGCTGGCGCTAAGTGTATCGGTCTATTTACCCATACCAATATCACCCGTTACGGCTTGCTCGGCGAGAATTGCGTTGACGTTGATGGGCTAGAAAACCTAGATGCGGCTCAAGTGCTAAAGGCTAAGTGCTAAGAGCGAAGTATTAAGTGCTAAAAGCTAAGAGTTAAGTTTAGAGCGAAATAAAAAGCCAGAGCAGGGGAACCCTTGCTCTGGCTTTTTTCTGTTCTTCGTAGCGCAGCGGCTTCGCTTTTAGCAGCGTAGCGTCTTACTACTTTTTATCACATCGGTTCGAACAACTGCTTGTAGCGCTCGAGTTGTGCTAAGCGGATTGTAGAGTTGGCAATAAAAGTCTGTTTGGCTTTGCCTTTTAACGACTTAGATTGTGGCAACTTCACCGTGCGTGGGTTTTTGTGTACGCCGTTGACCAAGAACTCATAGTGTAAGTGGGGGCCAGTGACACGCCCGGTGCCGCCTAAGGTGCCGACAGTTTGTCCTTGTTTCACCCGTTGGCCTGTTTTTACGTAGCGTTTGGTCATGTGCAGGTACTTGGTAATGTAAGTATTGCTGTGACGAATGAAGACGTAATTACCGTTAAAGCGATTGTAACCCGCCTTGTCGACGACGCCATCGCCTGCTGCCCAAATAGGGGTGCCGACGGGGGCGACGTAGTCTGTGCCGCGGTGCGATTTCACTTTGCCAGTCACCGGGTGCAGACGGCGTGGGTTAAAGTTCGAGCTTACGTAACGGAAGTTGATCGGTGAGCGCAAGAAGGCTTTTTTCATCGCGCGGCCATCTTGATCGAAGTAGTTGCCGGTCTTTTTGTCTCGAATGGCTTTAAAGGTGTCGCCTTGGTTGGTAAACACGGCGGCAATGATATTACCGCGGCCCATTTTCTCGCCTTCGACGATTTTCTCTTCGTAGAGCACTTGGAAGCTGTCGCCTTCGCGAATATCTAACGCAAAGTCGATATCCCAGCCGAAGATCCCGGCAAGCTCCATAATTTGGTTTGGCGTAAGCCCGGCAGTAATGCTGGCGTTCCAGAAGTTAGAGGTGATCTCAGCTTCGGTATAGTTAAGCTGAATGTCGACCTCTTTTTTACTCACTTTTGAGACAAAGCCATCGCCCTGTTTGGTGATTTGGAAAGTCTCGAAGTCGCTGATGACTCGATTTAGCTGTACCAGTTCATTGTCTTCATTAAAACCAAATTTAAGTGTGTTACCTGGCCTCAAGCGAGAGAGCTGTTTATTGATCTCTTTATCGCTGCTGATGAGGTTATGCAGCAGCCTCGCCGATAAACCAATACGGCTAAAAAGCAGGGCGGCACTTTCGCCAGACTGCACTTGATGCGACTCCCAGCGGATAAGGGATGTTGGGGCAACATTAGAAGCGGGGTTGAGCGCTTCGGCGTTGATGGTCAGCGGATAGAGCTTGCCAACCTGTAAGCCGGGCTGGTCTTTAGTGAGCTGTTTGGCATCGGGAAGAAAGAAGGCTGCGATGACAACAACACCTGAGAAAAAGCCAATCAGAATTCGGTGCAATAATGAGAGACGAGCAAATTTAGACATTTGAATCCATTTGGTCGATTAATATGACAAAAAAAACAATTACTGAGTCTAACTGGTTTCAAAACTGAGCGCTATTCAAGTACACTGTCTCGATGTCATATTTTTGCCAAATCTGTGGGAGTGAACAAGAATGGCGAGTTTTGAAGCAGCACTGGCTGAAATTAAGCGCGGTGTAGAAGAGCTGATCCCTGAAGAAGAGCTGATCGCGAAATTAAAAGAAGATCGCCCTTTACGTATTAAACTGGGTGCCGATCCAACTGCGCCAGATATTCACCTTGGTCACACGGTGATCTTTAACAAACTTCGTCAGTTCCAAGATTTAGGCCACGAAGTGACGTTTCTGATTGGTGATTTTACCGCAATGGTCGGTGACCCTTCTGGTAAAAACACCACCCGTCCTCCGCTAAGCCGTGAAGACGTGTTGCGTAATGCAGAAACGTATAAAGAGCAAGTATTTAAAATCCTAGATCCAGCGAAAACTGAAATTCGCTTTAACTCTGAGTGGTTATCGGATCTCGGTGCCGAAGGTATGATCCGTCTGGCGTCTAACCAAACGGTAGCGCGTATGCTTGAGCGTGACGACTTTAAAAAGCGTTATGCGGGCGGCCAACCTATCGCAATTCATGAGTTCATGTACCCGCTGCTACAAGGTCATGATTCAGTCGCGCTACAAAGCGATGTTGAACTGGGCGGTACTGACCAGAAGTTCAACTTGCTGATGGGCCGTGAGCTGCAAAAAGCAGCGGGTCAAAAACCACAAGCGGTATTGATGATGCCACTATTGGTTGGCCTTGATGGTGTGAAGAAGATGTCAAAGTCGGCGCACAACTACATCGGGATCAGCGAAGCACCAAGCGAAATGTTCGGTAAAATCATGTCTATCTCTGATGACCTAATGTGGAGCTACTACGAGCTACTGTCATTCCGTCCTCTTGAAGAGATCGCGCAATTTAAAGCCGACATCGACGCGGGCAAAAACCCACGCGATGTGAAGATTTTGCTAGCGAAAGAGATCATTGCTCGCTTCCATTCAGCTGCAGACGCTGATGCGGCAGAGCAAGAGTTCATCAATCGCTTCCAAAAAGGCGCGATGCCAGAAGAGATGCCAGAATTCGAGTTCGAAGCAGGCTTACCAATTGGTAACCTTCTAAAAGACGCTGGTCTGGTAAACTCGACGTCAGACGCCATGCGTATGATCCGTCAAGGCGCTGCGAAAATTGATGGCGCAAAAATCGAAGATACTAAACTAGTGCCAGCAGCAGGTACTGCGGTTTACCAAGTTGGTAAACGTAAGTTTGCCCGTGTGACGGTTAAATAGTTTTTACGTTTTTCGTTGATTCGTTTCAAATAGCTCCGCATCGCGGGGCTATTTTTTTGGAAAGGTACTGGGCACTAGGCTACGGGCATAAGGCAAAAGAGTTGGGCTTGACATCGAATGGCAATGATCAAAATCTTTTTCCGCCTTCCGCCTTCCGCCTTCCGCCTTCCGCCTTCCGCCTTCCGCCTTGTTTTTCCGTAAATTTCAATGCTATAATCCGCCCGCTGCATTTTGCAGTACATCTCATTTTTGGAGTTATTAATGAACAATACCGACCATCCCCCAAGTAGAAAGGGAGAAAAATAACCGCTTCGGTATTGGCGACTCCGCCCCTGCCCAAGTGGTAGGGAATGCTATTCAAATTTTCCTCTCGTATTTTTCTCCTTATTTTGCTTACTTATAGGCTGTGAGTACTTTACCGTGCTTAGCACTTCGCTTTTAGCACTTCGCTTTTAGCACTTCGCTTTTAGTACTTCGCTTTTAGCACTTCGCTTTTAGCACTTCGCTTTTAGCACTTCGCTTTTAGCACTTCGCTTTTAGCACTTCGCTTTTAGCACTTCGCTTTTAGTACTTCACACCTATATTGGTCGTCACCTTCGCTAATCGGGAGATTCGCCATGACGGTAATCAATACCCCTCTGTACACACCAGAGGAAATAGGGGCAGCACACGGTGCCTTTGTACAATACGAAAAAAGCAACCAACTTCACCTGCTAACGGTGATGCCGATAGAAGAAGCGGTTGCGATACTGCACAACTGTACCATTGCCGAAGTGCAGTGGTTTTTGCAGCGTTTAGATGAGCAAGGCCACACTCGTCGAGCGCGTCATTATGCGATGCAGTTAGGCTTTATTCACTCAGAAGCGGAAACCGCGCAGGGCTATTTATCAACAGGTGTTCTCGCCCACTTTAAACAGCGCGTTGGCTGGATAGTAGCGCTGGCATTGCTTGGCATTGTGTCGGGGATGATCATTGCGCAGTATGAAGATACCTTAAGTCAGTTGATCTTATTGGCGGTCTACATGCCAGTTATTGCTGCTGCGGGGGGAAACACCGGCTCGCAGGCGGCCACATTGGTGATAAGAGCGCTGGCAACCGGCGAGCTTAAAAAACGCCAATGGGTGGAAGTACTATGGAAAGAGAGCCTAATTGCCCTTTGTTTGGCGCTGGTGATTGCCGTGGTGATCACCGGTCGGATCATGCTGTTTAGTGGTAACAGCTCAACCGGCGGTTTTGCGTTGGAAACCATCGCCATCGCGATTGCCATTGCGCTGTTTATTCAAGTCACCATTTCGACTACCTTGGGTGGGCTGCTGCCCATTTTAGCGCGGGCCTGTAAGTTAGACCCGGCGGTATTAGTCAGCCCAGTATTGGCGTCGGTGGTCGATATTTCAGGAATTTGGATCTACTTTAGTGTGGTAAATCACTTCCTTGGGCTGACCTAAGCACATCGGAATAGAACTGCTGTTCAAACTGATAAATAGGGGCGAGCGTCTTAGGCGTATCGCCCTTTTTATTGACTGGTTTTTTTATTGGGTGATAGTCGGTAACAAACTGAACAAACAGCGCGGTGGGCTTTTGCTCATCATCCAAAACAAACCCCGCCATATTGTAGCTGCCGTACAGCGAACCACTTTTGGCTTGTAGGTGGCCTTTGATCGGCGCTTGGCGCATGCTGCGGCGATATTTCAAGGTGCCACTTTCACCCGATACGGGCAGTGAGGCGATCAAATTCAAATCGCCATCGTTTTGCCAAATGTATTTCAGGACTTGTTCCATATCTTCCGCGGTTAAGCGGTTGTTGCGTGACAGCCCAGATCCGTCGGCCAGTTTTGCGTGCTCTAAGTTAATGCCAGTATTGGCATAAATGATCTGCTTAATTGCTTCGGTGCCGTTTGCAAAACTGCCCGCTTGGTGGAAAAACTCGCGGCCCAGAGTTTTGGTCAGGTTATCGGCAATCAAGTTGTCGGATTTTTTAAGCATGGTATCGATAAGCTCGTTAAGCGGCGCCGATTGATGACGTGCGATCAGCACACCTTGGTTTGCGACCGTTTTGATTTGGATGTTACCGTTTAGTTGGATGCCTTGCTCTGCGAGTAAACGAGTGAGCACCTGCTTGGTGTAATCAAAGGTGTCTTGCACTGCAAATTTAAGCGGTAGTGGCTTTTCTCGCGTGACCATGCAGCCGGAAAGGTGATATTGATTGCCATCGGAAGTGGTGAGCTCTAAGTCGCACTGCTGCGCTTGCTGGGCGAGCTTCGATAGACTGGTCGCATCACTGGTGACATGGATCGGCTGGTGATTCGGCACATAAGTGCTGGTTTGGCCATTATTGGTCGATGAAATCGATGCTTGTACGCAGTTGTCATCTAAGGTGATCGCACTGGCTGGCGCGCTGTAACACACTCCCAAAATATCCCACGGCCAACCCACGCCGCGCTCGTAACCGCTAAAGGCGCTGTTATCCAAATAGATATTCGAGATTTGAGTCATTCCCTGCGTTTTTACCGCTTTCAGTAGCTTGGCTAAATCGGCGTTGATTAAAGTCGGATCGCCGTTAAAACGGATCACTAACTCTGAACCGATACGTTCGATGTCCGTTTGAAAGCGAAAGTCATCATCGAGTTCCAGTTTTGCTGCTAGCGCGGTGATCACCTTTAAGGTGCTTGCTGGTGGAAACAGCTGCCGGTGGTTGAGTTCCAGTTCGGCTTTCTCTGGCGTGGCGATGACTAAACTGGTACGGCTACCGTATGGGAGCAGTTCAAGGGGAGTATAAGCATAGCTAGCTAGGCTAACGAAGCTCAGCAGTAGGGGTAAATATCGCATCGCTATCACGCATCAAGATTGGGAATGAGCGCTTAGTATAGCAAATAGGTGAGGGGTTATTGAATAGGCATAAAAAAACGCTCGCAACAGCGAGCGTTTAGAGATTCTTAATTAGCTAAAAGCCAAATTAGAAGTCGTAACGTAGACCTAGAACCGCTTGGTCTTGAGATGCAACTTTACCAGCTTTATCAGCGTCAAGTAGGTTGAACTCGTAAGATACGTATGTGCGGAAGTTAGCGTTGAAGAAGTAAGTTGCGTCAACAGCTACTGCGTCAGTGTCTTTAGTATTGTCAGTACCGTCTTGTTTCTTATCTAGACGGTTGTAAGTAGTTGTGAATTTCGCTTGGCCTAGTGTGTAAGCAGCTGCTAGTTCGTAACCATCACGTTTAATATCTTTCGCGCCAGTTTCTTTGTCAGTCTTGTTAGTGTAAAGACCTGCTACGTAGAAATCGCCGAATGCGTAAGATGCACCAGCCATGAATTCGTTAGCTTCTTTCGTTTCGCCGTCTTTTTCAGATGCGTAAGCACCAGTTACACGAGCGCCAGTGTCGCCGATGTTGTAGATACCAGAAAGTGCGTAACCTTCAGTTTTTTCGCTTACTAGCTTGTCTTCTGTTTTGTCTTCTTTAGAAGCAGATAGCGTGTAGTTAGCGCGTAGTTCGAAACCAGAGAACTCACCTGTATAGGCGATAGTGCGGTCTGGACGGTCAGCAGTTGTTAGCTTAGGAGCAGCGCCGTTACCGTGGTATGCCATGATATCAGTGAAATCAGTCACTGCAGCTAGAGAACCTTTTACAGTACCTACAGTTACTTCACCAAATGCGCCGCCGATACCAGCGAACATGTAACGATGTTCGATAGAATCTTCTTCAATATCTTTGATACCGTTGTTAGTTGCTGAAGTGTTAGTTGCTTTGAACTCACCTTCGTAGAAACCAAGACCGTATAGGCCATCAGCGATGTCAGTCTTACCTAGGAAGTTAAGACGTACACGTGATTGGTCTTCAGCTTTGCCATCTTGGATAGCTAGACGTGCTTCAACACGGCCGCCCATTTCTAGAGAAGAAGTGTCGTTTTTTGCGATTTCAGCAGCAGTAGCGCCAGTGCTTGCAGCAGCTGCAGCGATAGCTAGAGCGATAAATTTCTTGTTCATTGCTTTCTAAGTCCTAATTTATAGTCCATAAATTAAGCGAAGGGAGAATTCCGCTTCACTTATTAAATGCGAAATAGTCACTGGCAGTGGACTGCGTGATTTCACTCGCATTTCAAAGGTGATGATGTTGTACCGCGAAAGTTCACTACTCTGGTAGTAAAATGATATAAAAATATTTAGTGAACACTGTTTTATTGGTGGGCTTTATCTTTTTTCTTTTGCTTTAACAGTGCTTTATTGTTTTTTGTTTCAATGCTATTACATTGTGTTTTTATGTTTTTTTAGTTGAAAAGTTCGACGCGTTTGGCGTTTTGGGTAAATTTATCTTTTCTGAAATGTGAGGCTAAATGCTTGAGTAACGAGAAAATGTGATGTGGGTCTAGCTTTTTAGGTGATCTCATTAGCGAGTTTGATTACACTAAGAGACACGTTTCAAATTTTGCCTTACTCTGATCTGCGATTGGGGTGGGGTTTTGTTGTCTAAATTTAATGACTAAAGAAAGAGGCTGGCCCCAAGAAGGCATATAGGCTTGCTTTAGCTTAGAGGTTTAAAATGGAAAAAGTCCCTATGACAGCTCGCGGCGAACTGAAGCTGCGTGAAGAACTTGATGTGCTAATTAAGCGTCGTCCAATCATTTCCCAAGCGATTGGTGAAGCGCGTGAGCTTGGCGACTTAAAAGAAAACGCTGAATACCATGCCGCTCGTGAAGAGCAAGGCGTATGTGAAGCGCAAATTCGTGATATTGAATACAAGTTGTCGGTTGCTCAAGTTATTGACGTCACCAAAATGGAAAATACGGGTAAAGTGATTTTCGGCACCACGGTGACTTTGATTGATATTGATACCGATAAAGAAGTGACTTATCAAATCGTTGGTGAAGACGAAGCCGAAATTAAAGCCGGCAAAATTTCAGTCAGCTCACCAATTGCTCGCGGCCTAATTGGCAAAATGGAAGGCGACGAAGTGATGATCGCAACCCCAGGTGGCGACAAAGACTACGAAATCGACAAAGTGGCTTATATTTAAGTGCTAAGTGCTAAGTGCTAAGTGCTAAGTGCTAAGTGCTAAAAGCGAAGTAGAAGAGCAAGGGCGGTAGCGCTTTTGCTCTTTTCTTTTATCGCCTCTAGCAGCGAAGCGGCCTAGTTTATAGAAGGGAGCTTGCGAGCGTTCTGTATTCTAGTGAGCAAAGCGAATTCTGCACTCTATCTTTAAAAACAAAAAAGGTCGCAATCGCGACCTTTTTTTGCATTTGAAGCAGAATCTGCTTCATTGCACAATTCCTATTTACGAGGAATCTCGATTTTACGCGCTTCAGACTGACGGAAAAGCACCAATGTTTTACCGATGGTTTGTACTTTTTCAGCTTTCGTTTCGCGAACAATTGCGTCGATAATCAATTGTTTAGTTTCACGGTCTTCTGATGCAACTTTTACTTTGATCAGTTCGTGATGGTCGAGTGCTAACTCAATCTCCGCTAGCACAGCCTCAGTTAATCCGTTTGCGCCCATTAGCACCACAGGCTTTAAACTGTGAGCTAGGCCTTTGAGATGCTGTTTCTGTTTTGTGCTTAGGTTCATTACGCGGCCAATTTTATTTATCATTAGGGTTGAAAAGAAGATATTCTACCGCCATCTAGTCTCGAAGACTATAGTTTATTGGGTAACGATAATTACCGTTTAGTTAGGAATCGAATGAGCAAGCAGAAGCACTCGGCCAGTTCAGGTCGTTGGTTGAAAGAGCATTTTGACGATAAGTATGTGAAAGAAGCCCAGAAACGCGGCTATCGTTCTCGTGCTATTTTTAAAATAAAAGAGATCCAAGAGAAAGATAAACTATTGAAACCCGGAATGACGGTGGTCGATTTGGGTGCCGCTCCTGGTGGTTGGTCTCAATACGCGACGCAAACCGTAGGCGATGAAGGGCAAGTGATTGCTTGTGACATTTTACCTATGGACCCTATTTCTGGTGTGTCGTTTTTACAAGGCGATTTCCGTGAAGAAGCAGTACTTGACGCACTATTAGAGCGTATTCAACCGAATTTAGTTGACGTGGTTTTGTCTGATATGGCGCCGAATATGGCGGGCAATCAGTCTGTTGATCAGCCGCGAGCAATGTATTTGGTTGAACTTGCACTAGATATGTGTCGACAAGTTCTAGCGCCCAATGGTAGCTTTGCAGTTAAAGTTTTCCAGGGCGAGAGTTTTGACCAGTACGTGAAAGACGTACGTGAGATGTTCAAAGTGGTCAAAATTCGCAAACCAGACTCCTCTCGAGCTCGCTCTCGTGAAGTCTACATTGTAGCAACTGGTTACAAAGGCTAGCAGTTGGTCACGAAAGACTAATTCTTAGCTCACAAAGAGAAAGTTAACACTATAGCTACAGCTTACAAACTGTAGTACCCTACCTTTAATTACAATTAGTTATCGAGAGGCTTGCACCTTGAGTGACATGGCAAAAAATTTAATATTGTGGCTAGTAATCGCCGTAGTCTTGATGTCAGTGTTCCAGAGCTTTGGCCCTGGTGAAAGCAACGGCAAAGCAGTGGATTACACCACATTCGTACAGGAAGTTGGCCAAGGCCAGATTCGAGAAGCTCAGTTTAAAGATAGAGAAATTACTTTCTATCGTCGTGATAACTCACGTTACGTGACGTACATGCCTGTTTATGACAGCAAATTACTAGACGATTTGATCAACCAAAACGTCAAAGTAATGGGTACGCCACCGGAAGAGCAGAGCCTCCTCGGTACTATCTTTATTTCATGGTTCCCAATGATCTTGCTGATCGGTGTATGGATATTCTTCATGCGTCAAATGCAAGGCGGTGGTGGTAAAGGCGCGATGTCCTTTGGTAAGAGCAAAGCGCGCATGATGAGTGAAGAGCAGATCAAAACCACCTTCGGCGACGTTGCAGGCTGTGACGAAGCAAAAGAAGATGTGAAAGAGCTGGTCGACTACTTACGTGATCCAAGCCGTTTCCAAAAACTGGGTGGCAAAATTCCTACTGGCGTACTGTTGGTTGGTCCTCCGGGTACGGGTAAAACCTTGCTAGCGAAAGCGATTGCTGGTGAAGCCAAAGTGCCATTCTTTACTATTTCGGGTTCTGATTTCGTTGAAATGTTTGTCGGTGTGGGTGCATCTCGTGTGCGTGACATGTTCGAACAAGCGAAAAAAGCCGCACCATGTATTATCTTCATCGATGAAATCGATGCGGTCGGTCGCCAGCGTGGCGCCGGTGTCGGTGGTGGTCACGATGAGCGTGAGCAAACCCTAAACCAAATGTTGGTTGAAATGGATGGTTTTGAAGGTAACGAAGGTATTATCGTTATCGCTGCAACCAACCGTCCAGACGTACTTGACCCAGCGCTTCTTCGACCTGGTCGTTTTGACCGTCAAGTTGTGGTAGGCCTACCAGACGTACGCGGCCGTGAGCAAATCCTTAAAGTTCATATGCGTAAAGTGCCGCTAGCCAATGATGTAGAACCTTCATTGATCGCACGTGGTACACCAGGCTTCTCTGGTGCCGACCTTGCAAACTTGGTTAACGAAGCGGCACTATTTGCAGCTCGTGGCAACAAGCGTAATGTTTCTATGGTCGAGTTTGAACTGGCGAAAGATAAGATCATGATGGGTGCCGAGCGCCGTTCAATGGTGCTATCGGAAGACACCAAAGAGTCCACCGCATACCACGAAGCCGGTCACGCAATTGTAGGTCGATTGGTGCCAGAGCACGATCCTGTTTATAAGGTATCGATTATTCCTCGTGGCCGCGCGTTAGGTGTGACCATGTACTTGCCAGAGCAAGACCGTGTCAGCATGAACCGTCAACATCTCGAGTCGATGATTTCAAGCTTGTACGGTGGTCGTCTAGCGGAAGAGATCATTTATGGTGCGGACAAAGTTTCCACTGGCGCATCTAACGATATCGAACGTGCGACAGACATTGCACGCAAGATGGTGACGCAATGGGGCTTTTCCGACAAACTTGGCCCACTTCTGTACGCAGAAGACGAGGGTGAGGTTTTCCTTGGCCGCAGCGTGACTCAGACTAAGCACATGTCTGACGATACCGCGAAACTCATTGATGACGAAGTGCGTATTATCATTGATCGCAACTACGACCGAGCGCGTAAGATCTTAGAAGATAACATGGACATCATGCACGCAATGAAAGATGCGCTGGTTAAGTATGAAACCATTGATGCTGGCCAGATTGATGATCTGATGGAGCGTAAAGAAGAGATCCGCGAACCAGCCGGTTGGGGAGATCACACTTCAGCGCCAGATCCGGCAAAAGCCGAGAAGCCAAAAGCAGAAGCGCCTGCAGAGAAAGAAGAATCTGCAGAAAACAGCGAGCCTGCGAAAGACAACACGGATAAAGACGCAGAATAACGACTCTGTTAATACAAGCCCCGAGGAAACTCGGGGTTTTTCTGTTTAAAGCGAACAGAAGTTAACTCTCTGTAAAGCGTTATCGACAAAGAAAACTGATTGATATGTTAAAAGCCAATGGTAAACAACTTAGTTTGACCACCCCACAGGTGATGGGGATCTTAAATGTCACCCCCGACTCCTTCTCTGATGGAGGGCGCTACCGGGCACTCGAAGACGCATTGGCGCAAGCCCAAGCGATGATCGACGCTGGGGCGACAATTATCGATATCGGTGGCGAGTCAACTAGGCCAGGCGCCCCCGACGTCAGCTTAGAAGAAGAGTTGGCTCGCGTGCTCCCGATTATCCAAGCGCTGCGCGAGAAATCAGATGTCTGGATATCGATTGATACCAGTAAAGCCGAAGTGATGCACCAAGCGGTTGAAGCGGGGGCCGATATCATTAATGATGTTCGTGCGCTGCAAGAGCCTGGTGCCCTTGAGGTTGCAGCCAACGCTGGCGTACCAATTTGTTTGATGCACATGCAAGGGCAGCCTCGAACAATGCAAGCGGCGCCACGCTACCAAGATTTACTGCTTGAGGTTGAGGCATTTTTGGCAGAGCGCATTGCAGCTTGTGAAGCGGTGGGGATCAGTAAAGATAAACTTATCTTGGACCCGGGGTTTGGCTTTGGAAAAACCCTGCAACACAATTATCAGTTATTGGCTAACCTAGAGCAGTTTCATCAGCTTGGGCTGCCAATTTTGGCTGGTATGTCTCGTAAATCGATGATATTTAAACTACTAAATAAGCAACCTGCCGATAGCCTAATTGGCAGTGTTACCTGTGCAAGTATTGCTGCTTTAAAAGGCGCCCAGATCATTCGCGTTCACGACGTGGTAGAAACCGTTGAAGCCGTGAAAATTGTGAATATGGTTCGCGCCAATTAATGAATAAGATCTAAAAATTAGAAAGGAAATATTATGTCTAAACGACGTTATTTTGGTACCGACGGTGTGCGCGGTAAAGTGGGTCAATACCCAATTACTCCAGATTTCGTGCTAAAACTTGGCTGGGCGGCTGGGCGTGTATTAGCCAAGCAGGGCACCAAAAAAGTGATCATCGGCAAAGATACCCGCATTTCTGGGTACATGTTGGAGTCGGCGCTCGAAGCGGGCTTGGCAGCTGCAGGCCTTAAAGCGACGTTTACTGGCCCAATGCCAACCCCAGCGGTTGCGTACCTAACCCAAACGTTTCGTGCAGAAGCGGGAATTGTGATCTCAGCGTCACACAACCCATATTACGACAACGGCATTAAGTTTTTCTCATCTGAAGGCACCAAGTTGCCTGATGATATCGAACTAGCAATCGAAGCCGAATTAGATAAAGACATTGAATGTGTTGAATCGGCAGAGTTGGGTAAAGCGGTACGCCTTGATGACGCGGCTGGCCGTTACATTGAATTTTGTAAGAGCACTTTCCCTAACGAGCTAAGCTTAGCCGGAATGAAAATTGTGGTCGATTGTGCGCACGGCGCGACTTACCACATTGCGCCAAGCGTGTTTAGCGAACTCGGCGCTGAAGTAATCGCGATTGGCTGTGAGCCAAATGGCACCAACATCAACCACGAAGTTGGGGCGACCGACGTACGCGCGTTGCAAAAGCGTGTCGTGGAAGAAAAAGCTGCGCTAGGTTTGGCTTTTGATGGCGATGGTGACCGTATCATCATGGTAGACGAGCTGGGCAACAAGGTAGATGGTGACCAAATCGCTTACATCATCGCGCGTGACGCACTGCGCCGCGGCGAACTGAAAGGTGGCGTGGTCGGGACATTGATGACCAACCTCGGCATGGAAAACGGCCTTAAGCAATTAGGTATTCCATTTGTGCGCGCGGCCGTAGGCGACCGTTACGTGATGGAACAGTTGCTGGCGAAAGGTTGGAAAATTGGTGCCGAAAACTCAGGCCACGTGATCTTATTGGATAAAGTGACCACCGGCGATGCGATCGTTGCTGCGCTACAGGTGTTGTCGTCAGTGGTTGGCAGTGAAATGTCACTTAACGAACTGTCGCAAGGCATGACTCTGTACCCGCAAGTCTTAGAAAACGTGCGTTTTAGCGGCGACTCAAACCCACTTGAAGCCGAAGCAGTAAAAGAAGCAGTAAAAGTGGCTGAAGCCAACCTAGGCGAAAAAGGCCGAGTACTGCTGCGTAAATCAGGCACTGAACCCTTGCTACGCGTAATGGTTGAAGGTGAAGACGCTGAGCTGGTACAAAAGTCAGCGTTGGATATTGCGGACGCGGTTAAGGCGAACTGTTAAGAGATAGAGTACAGAATACAGAATACAGAATTCGCTGCGCTCACTAGAAACTAGAGACTATAAGAGCAAGAGCAGAGATTAATTCTTTTGCTCTTATAGGAGCGAAGCGCTCTAACTCTTTCTGTAATCTCAGGGCAAAGCCCGTCTCTGTATTCGCTCTTTTCTTTGTCTAAGGCCAAAAATAACCCGCTTTGCGCTATTTTTAGCCAAACAAACTCAAAACCTGACATTTTCTTTAATTTTTACTTGTCAGCGTATAAGGCATTCGATAGTATTGCTCCGCCTTCGGCAATGAAGGTGCGCTAGCCTTGTCTCAGAAATCTAGTTTTACTATTAGTGCATTGCGACGGCGCTGGCTCAACAATTTGGAACATAGGTGGAAAGCATGTTTACAGTTCTACTTGTGATTTACCTGTTGGCAGCGGTTGGTGTAATTGGCCTAGTGTTGATTCAACAAGGTAAAGGCGCAGATATGGGAGCTTCGTTCGGAGCTGGTGCATCAAATACAGTATTTGGCGCCGGTGGCTCAGGAAATTTCCTAACCCGAACAACTGCAGTTCTTGCAACAGTATTTTTCATCGTTAGCTTAGTGCTAGGTCGCATGTCTACACACACGACCGAATCACAATGGATTGACCCGACACAAGGTCAAGTTGTTGTAGAGCAAGCTACTGATGTAGTGAGTGAATTGCCCGCTGAAAAGAGCGACGAAATTCCTCAGTAAAAAAGTTTATGCCGAGATGGTGAAATTGGTAGACACGCTAGCATGAGGTGCTAGTGCCTTAGGGTGTGGGGGTTCAAGTCCCCCTCTCGGCACCATGATTTACAAACTTGTAAAAAAACTGTTCGAGCGTATAATGCTCGTCAGTCGGACGCGGGATGGAGCAGCTTGGTAGCTCGTCGGGCTCATAACCCGAAGGTCGTCGGTTCAAATCCGGCTCCCGCAACCAATTCTTAATTCGATTAAGAGACTGGATGCAAGTTTGCGCGATTAGTTATTTAGACCATCTGGTTTAACTGATTGCGAGCTAAGTGATTAGTCATTTAGCAATATCAGGGTCCAGCAGCAAAAACCCCGACTTTCGGGGTTTTTTGTTATCTGTATTTTAGATTTTCTAAAATATGGTGTGCGCTTGGTAAAATCGATTGGGCTTTTAGCCCTTTTTTTGTTTCTAGAGTGGTTATCTAAGGGTGATATCATGACTGGTTTAGAGAGACAACTAACTGAAATGCTTGAAGCTCCTGTGGCTGCATCAGGTTATGAATTAGTTGGATTAGAGTTCATCCGTGCGGGTGAACACTCGACACTTCGTATCTTTATTGATCACGAAAATGGCATCAACGTCGACGACTGTGCTGAAGTAAGCCGTCAGGTGAGCGCGGTAATGGACGTAGAAGACCCAATTTCTGTCGCATATAACCTAGAGGTATCATCGCCAGGTTTAGAGCGACCACTTTTCAAAGCAGAACATTACCAACAATTTATTGGTCACGAGGTAAACCTTGTTTTGAAAATGGCTATGGGCAACCGCCGCAAGTGGAAAGGTGTAATTGACGCTGTAGAAGGCGAAACCGTTACCCTAACCGTTGATGGCGAAAAAGAAGAATTTGCACTTAGCAATGTTTCCAAAGCTAACCTGATCCCTAAATTTTAGTTTCTCCTAGAGAAAAGAGCTTAAGAGGCTAGATTAATGAATAGAGAAATTTTAGCGGTTGTAGAGGCTGTTTCAAACGAGAAAGCAGTACCTCGTGAGCGTATCTTTGAAGCGCTTGAAATCGCATTGGCGACAGCAACAAAGAAAAAATACGAATTTGAAATCGAAACGCGCGTTGAGATTGACCGTAAAACTGGTAACTTCGACACATTCCGTCGTTGGTTAGTGGTAGAAGAAGTTGAGCATCCAACAAAAGAGATCTCACTAGAAGCGGCACAATTTGATGATGAGACGCTAGAGATTGGCGGTTACGTAGAAGATGACATTCCTTCAGTAACGTTCGACCGTATTACGACTCAGACTGCGAAACAAGTTATCGTACAGAAAGTACGTGAAGCAGAGCGTGCGCAAATCGTAGAGCAGTTTATCGACAACGAAGGTGACCTAGTTACTGGTGTTGTGAAAAAAGTAAACCGCGATACAGTTGTACTTGATCTTGGTAGCAACGCAGAAGCGGTAATTTTACGTGATGATCAACTACCACGTGAAAACTTCCGCCCAGGTGACCGTGTTCGTGGCCTACTTTACAAAGTAGCGCCAGAAGCACGCGGCTTCCAGTTGTTTGTTACTCGTTCTAAGCCTGAAATGCTTTCTGAGCTATTCCGCGTAGAAGTACCGGAAATCGGCGAAGACTTAATCGAGCTTAAAGGCGCAGCGCGCGATCCTGGTTCTCGTGCTAAAATCGCGGTGAAAACCAACGATAAGCGTATCGACCCTGTCGGTGCCTGTGTTGGTATGCGTGGCGCACGTGTACAAGCGGTTTCTGGTGAACTTGGCGGCGAGCGTATTGATATCGTGCTTTGGGATGATAACCCAGCGCAATTTGTTATCAACGCCATGGCTCCAGCTGATGTAGCTTCTATCATTGTTGATGAAGATGCACACGCAATGGATATCGCTGTTGAAGCAGACAACCTAGCTCAAGCGATTGGCCGTGCTGGTCAAAACGTACGTCTTGCCTCTCAACTAACCGGTTGGGAACTAAACGTAATGACAGTGGCAGATCTTGAGAAGAAACACCAAGAAGAATCAACCGCTGCGATTGAAAACTTCATGAAATACCTAGACCTTGAGCAAGACTTTGCTGAGCTATTGGTTGAAGAAGGTTTCTCTACACTTGAAGAAGTGGCTTACGTGCCAGTGAACGAGTTGCTAGAAGTAGACGGCTTGAACGAAGAGATCATCGAAGAACTTCGCCAACGTGCAAAAGACGCAATTACTACGATTGCCCTAGCACAAGAAGAGTCATTCGATGGCCTAGAACCGGCAGACGATCTGCTTGCTCTAGAAGGCCTTGAGCGTGAGATGGCATTTAAACTTGCAGCCAAAGGCGTAGCAACGTTAGAAGATCTTGCCGACCAAGGTGTTGATGAGCTAGAAGGCATCGAAGGTTTAACCGAAGAGCGTGCGGGCGAGCTAATTATGGCGGCGCGTAACATCTGTTGGTTTGGCGACGAAGAATAAATTATTCAGCAAGGAGTAGCGGTATGACAGAATTGACAGTTAAAGCACTGAGTGAAGAAATTGGTACGCCAGTGGACCGCTTAATTGAACAACTTGCTGATGCAGGCATGAAGAAAGCCGGTAGTGACCAAGTCTCTGATGCGGAGAAGCAACAGCTTCTTACGCATCTTAAAAAAGAGCACGGTGATACCTCTGGTGAATCTGAGCCTACTCGCCTCACACTACAGCGAAAAACTCGCAGTACGCTTAGCGTAAATGCAGGTGGCGGTAAGAGCAAAAATGTTCAAGTAGAAGTACGTAAGAAACGCACGTACGTGAAACGCAGTGCAATCGACGAAGAAGCCAAACGCGAAGCTGAGGAAGCAGCCAAACGTGAAGCTGAAGAGCTAGCAAAGCGCGAAGCTGAAGAGCTAGCAAAACGTGAAGCTGCAGAGAAAGCACAACGCGACGCTGAAGAGAAAGCAAAACGTGACGCCGAGGAGAAGGCAAAACGTGAAGCTGATGAGAAAGCGAAACGCGTTCAAGCTGAAAAGGCTAAAAAAGACATGAACACAAAAAATGCGGACGTAAATACGCAGGCAAAGAAAGACGCTGATGAACTAAAACGTCGTCAGGAAGAAGAAGCACAGCGTAAAGCTGAGCAAGAAGCAGCGAAATTGGTAGAAGAAGCACGTAAGCTTGCTGAAGAAAACCAAGAGCGTTGGACTGAAGAAGAGAAGAAAAAGAAAGCTCTCGAGAACTCAGATTATCACGTAACGACTTCTACTTACGCTCGTGAAGCAGAAGATGCTGCCGATCAGAAAGAAGAGAAGGCACCTCGTCGTCGTAAGAAGAAAGCACCTGCAGATAGCAACAGCAATGCAAACGGTCGTGGTGGTCGTAACCAACGCGGCGGTCGTGGCGGTAAGAAATCGAAGCTGGCGAAACCAACTTCAATGCAACACGGCTTTGATAAGAGCGCATCAGTAGCAAAATCTGACGTTGTTATCGGCGAAACCGTTGTTGTTTCTGAGCTTGCTAACAAAATGTCGGTTAAAGCGACAGAAGTTATCAAAGTAATGATGAAAATGGGCGCAATGGCGACCATTAACCAAGTGATTGACCAAGAAACTGCGGCGCTAGTAGCAGAAGAAATGGGTCACAAGGTAATCCTACGTAAAGAAAACGAGCTAGAAGAAGCAGTACTGTCTGACCGTGATAACGATGCTGCTGTAGAGCCACGTGCTCCAGTCGTAACTATCATGGGTCACGTTGACCACGGTAAAACGTCTACCCTTGACTACATCCGTAAAGCACACGTTGCATCGGGCGAAGCTGGTGGTATTACACAGCACATTGGTGCTTACCACGTTGACACCGACAACGGCATGATCACTTTCCTTGATACTCCAGGACACGCCGCGTTCACCGCAATGCGTGCTCGTGGTGCACAAGCGACTGACCTTGTTGTTCTAGTAGTAGCAGCAGACGATGGCGTAATGCCACAAACTATCGAAGCAATCCAGCACGCGAAAGCAGCCGGCGTTCCTTTGATTGTTGCTGTGAATAAGATCGATAAAGAAGATGCGAACCCAGATAACGTGAAAAACGAACTGGCTCAGTACGATGTTATCCCTGAAGAGTGGGGCGGTGAGAACATGTTCGTTCACATCTCTGCGAAACAAGGTACCAACATCGACGGTCTACTAGAAGCTATCTTGCTTCAGTCTGAAGTACTTGAGCTGACAGCTGTGAAAGAAGGCATGGCGTCTGGTGTGGTTGTTGAATCACGTCTAGACAAAGGCCGTGGCCCTGTTGCTACTGTTCTTGTTCAATCTGGTACGCTAAACAAAGGCGATATCGTTCTTTGTGGTCAAGAGTACGGCCGTGTTCGTGCAATGCGCGACGAAAACGGTAAAGAAATCACGACAGCGGGTCCTTCGTTCCCAGTTGAGATCTTAGGTCTTTCTGGCGTACCTGCATCAGGTGACGAAGCTACAGTGGTACGTGATGAGCGTAAAGCACGTGAAGTTGCGAACTACCGTCAAGGTAAATTCCGTGAAGTGAAGCTAGCACGTCAACAGAAAGCGAAACTAGAGAACATGTTCTCTAACATGGCTGCTGGTGAAGTTGCAGAGCTTAACGTAGTACTTAAAGCTGACGTACAAGGTTCTGTAGAAGCGATTGCAGACTCTCTACGTAAACTTTCTACTGAAGAAGTGAAAGTGAACATCGTAGGTTCTGGTGTTGGTGGTATTACGGAAACTGACGCGGTACTAGCGGCAGCATCTAACGCTATCATCCTTGGCTTTAACGTTCGTGCAGACGCGACAGCTCGTCGTACTGTTGAGAACGAAAACCTAGACCTTCGTTACTACTCAATCATTTACCAATTGATTGACGAAGTGAAACAAGCGATGGGCGGTATGCTTGCTCCTGAGTTCAAGCAAGAGATCATTGGTCTTGCTCAAGTACGTGACGTATTTAAGTCGCCTAAACTTGGTGCTATCGCAGGTTGTATGGTTACTGAAGGTACCATCAAGCGTAATAATCCAATCCGCGTACTACGCGAAAACGTGGTTATCTACGAAGGTGAGCTAGAATCACTTCGTCGCTTTAAAGATGATGTACAAGAAGTTAAGAACGGCTACGAGTGTGGTATCGGCGTTAAGAACTACAATGATGTTCGCGTTGGCGACCAAATCGAAGTATTCGAAATCGTTGAAGTTAAGCGTACTCTCGACTAATTGACTAACATTACTCTATTGATAAGAGAGTAATGGGTTGTTGAATACACCATGGGGGGCTTATTGCCCCCCATTCTTTCTATAGTGAGAAAAGAAATGTCAAAAGAATTTAGCCGCACGCAACGCGTGTCGCAACAACTACAAAAAGAACTGGCGCTGATGCTACAGCGTGAAGTTCGTGATTCTCGCATCGGTATGGTGACCATTTCTGATGTCGAAGTTTCGCGCGATCTTGCCTACGCAAAAGTATTCGTTACTTTCCTATGTGTTGGTGAGCAAACGCCTGAATCAAGCTTAGCTGCGCTTAAAGAGCACGAAGTGCAACTGCGTATGATGCTTGGTAAGCGCATTCGCCTACGCCTAACTCCAGAAATCCGTTTCACCTACGACAACACATTAGTTGAAGGTATGCGCATGTCTAACTTGGTGAGCGAAGTCGTAAGCAAAGACAACCAGAAAAAACAAGACGCAGGTCGCGAGGACGAAGAGTAATGGCTCGCCGTCGTAAAGGTCGCCCAATCAACGGTGTATTGCTGCTTGATAAACCAACGGGCATTTCGTCGAATGATGCGCTACAAAAAGTTAAGCGCATCTATTTTGCTGAAAAAGCAGGTCACACTGGTGCACTTGATCCTTTAGCGACTGGTATGTTGCCGATCTGTCTTGGTGAGGCAACCAAGTTCTCTCAGTTCCTGCTCGATTCAGATAAGCGTTATGTGGTGATTGCCAAGCTTGGCGAGCGCACTAACACCTCTGATTCCGACGGTGAAGTGGTTGAAACTCGCGACGTTAACGTGACTCGTGAGCAGCTTGAAGAGTGTATTGCGAAATTCCGCGGTACGACGGACCAAGTCCCTTCGATGTTCTCGGCGCTTAAGTACCAAGGTCGCCCTTTGTACGAATACGCGCGTGAAGGCATTGAAGTGCCGCGTGAGTCACGTAAGATCACCGTTTACTCTATCGAGCTACTGCGTTTTGAAGGTGATGAAGTGGAGATGGAAGTGCACTGCTCTAAGGGCACCTACATCCGCACCATTACCGATGATCTAGGCGAAATGCTTGGCTGTGGCGCTCACGTGACTTACCTTCGCCGTACAGGTGTTGCCAAATACCCTTACGAGAGAATGGTCACGCTTGAACAGCTAAACGAGCTATTAGAGCACGCGAATGACCAAGGTTTGCCGCCGAAAGAGCTACTTGACGTGTTGCTGCTACCAATGGATACCGCGGTAGAAGATTTACCCGAAGTCAATATGAACGCCGAGCTCACCGACATGGTGCAACACGGCCAGCCAGTACAAGTGGCTGGCGCGCCAAGCGAAGGCACGGTGCGCATGACGAGCGGTGAAGAGAAACTCTTCATCGGCGTCGCCGAAATCGACGACAGCGGCCGCATTGCTCCTAAGCGTTTGGTGGTTTTCCGTGAGGAAGAAGCGCAGAGCTAAAAGCGAAGTGCTAAGAGCGAAGTGCTAAGTTAGAGATTTAAGAGCAAAAGCGGTGTCGCTTTTGCTCTTTTGCTCTCATAGTAGCGAAGCGTTCTCGCCTCTCGTTTCTAGCAGGGAGCTTGCGACCGCTCTGTATTCTGTACTCTAGTGAGCAAAGCGAATTCTTTCTTTTATCAACACTGCAAACCGCTTGTGTTTACTTTGTAGTCCCCGTATAATTCGCGCTTCGCGTGTCGGCTGAATCAGAGATTGGCTGGCACACTTTTAAAAACCTAACTCTTATTAGGAGAGATTTATGTCTCTGAATGCAGAAACTAAAGCAGCAATCGTTGCAGAATACGCGCAAGTAGAAGGCGACACTGGTTCACCTGAAGTACAAGTAGCACTACTAACTGCTTCTATCAACCACCTTCAAGGTCACTTCAAATCGCACATCCACGATCACCACAGCCGTCGTGGTCTGCTACGTATGGTTTCTCGCCGTCGTAAGCTTCTTGATTACTTGAAAGGCAAAAACCTTTCTCGCTACCAAGACCTAATCAAACGTCTAGGCCTACGTCGCTAAGATCAGTTTGTTCAAAAAAGGGGCTATATGCCCCTTTTTTGTTATCTAAATTTTGCTAGCAATAGCAATACCTCGCGTAAGTAGTTTATACTACGTCCCGTTGAACTCACCTCGGTTAGTTCAATCACTTAATACCTATACATTACAGTCACCGTTGTCGGCCAAAAGGTCGCGGCTATTAAAAGTGGGTTTATCCAAGTGCTAAAAGCGAAGTGTTAAATGCGAAGTGTGAAGAGCTTTTAAGACTTAGAGCTTAGCACTTAGCTTTTCGCACTTCTCAAGCCCTTTTTTACTAGTCGCGATTCGTAATGTGTTGGGTTTTCTAAATTCAAATCTAGGCTTGCCTAGAAAAAGGAAATGCAATGTTTGAAAAACCAGTTGTTAAGTCGTTTCAATACGGCAACCACACTGTCACTCTAGAAACTGGCGTAATGGCGCGTCAAGCGACTGCGGCTGTTATGGCTAGCATGGACGATACTTCTGTATTCGTTTCTGTTGTTGCGAAAAAAGATGCGGTAGAAGGTCAAGACTTCTTCCCGCTAACGGTTAACTACCAAGAGCGTACTTACGCTGCTGGTAAAATCCCTGGTGGTTTCTTCAAGCGTGAAGGTCGTCCTTCTGAAGCTGAAACACTAACGGCTCGTCTTATCGACCGTCCAATCCGTCCGCTATTCCCAAGTGCTTTTAAAAACGAAGTACAAGTAATCGCAACGGTTGTTTCTATCAACCCTGAAGTTAACCCAGACATGATCACTATGATCGCAACGTCTGCGGCACTGTCTATCGCGGGTGTTCCATTTAACGGCCCTATCGGTGCGGCGCGTGTTGGTCACATCGAAGGTGAACTGGTACTTAACCCTTCAAACACTGAGCTAGAAAGCTCGAAACTAGACCTAGTTGTGTCTGGTACTGAAGGCGCGGTACTTATGGTTGAATCTGAAGCAGACAACCTGTCAGAAGAAGAGATGCTAGCAGCGGTTGTTTACGGTCACGATCAACAACAAGTTGTGATTAAAGCAATCAACGAGTTTGCAGCAGAAGTTGCAACTCCAGCGTGGGATTGGGAAGCACCAGCAGTAAACACTGAGCTTAAAGCACTTGTGGCTGAAAAAGCTGAAGCACGTTTTGCAGAGGCTTACCAAATCACTGAAAAAATGGCTCGCTACGACCAAGTAGGCACTATCAAAAATGAAGTGGTTGCAGAGCTAGTAGAAGCTGACGAAACTCTAGATGAGCGCGAAATCCGCGGCATGCTAGGTTCTCTTGAGAAAAACGTTGTACGTAGCCGCATCATTGCGGGTAACCCACGTATCGACGGTCGTGAAAAAGACATGGTTCGTGCGCTAGACGTACGCACTGGTGTACTTCCACGTACTCACGGTTCTTCTTTGTTCACTCGTGGTGAAACTCAAGCATTGGTTACTGCTACGCTTGGTACCCAACGTGACGCACAAATCATCGATAGCCTAATGGGTGAGAAGAAAGATCACTTCCTTCTACACTACAACTTCCCTCCATACTGTGTAGGTGAAACTGGTTTCGTTGGTTCTCCTAAGCGTCGTGAAATTGGTCACGGTAAGCTGGCTAAGCGTGGTATTCAAGCAGTAATGCCTTCAATTGAAGAGTTCCCATACACAGTTCGTGTTGTATCGGAAATCACAGAATCTAACGGTTCTTCTTCAATGGCTTCAGTTTGTGGTACTTCTCTAGCGCTTATGGACGCTGGTGTGCCAATCAAAGCATCTGTTGCGGGTATCGCAATGGGCCTAGTTAAAGAAGGCGACGATTTTGTTGTTCTTTCTGACATCCTAGGCGACGAAGATCACCTTGGCGACATGGACTTTAAAGTAGCGGGTACTAACGAAGGTATTACCGCACTGCAAATGGACATCAAGATCGAAGGTATCACCAAAGAGATCATGCAAATTGCTCTTAACCAAGCTCAAGGTGCGCGTAAGCACATCCTTACAGTGATGGACGAAGCAATTTCTGGTGCTCGTGAAGATATCTCTGAGTTCGCTCCACGTATCCACACCATGAAGATCAACACTGACAAGATCCGTGATGTAATCGGTAAAGGTGGCGCTGTGATCCGTGCTCTTTGTGAAGAGACTGGCACAACGATTGAAATCGAAGACGACGGTACTGTTAAAATTGCAGCTACTTCTGGTGAACAAGCTGACGATGCAATCAACCGCATCAAAGCGCTAACCGCTGAAGTTGAAGTAGGCACTATCTACACGGGTAAAGTCGCTCGTCTGGCTGATTTCGGTGCGTTCGTTACTATCCTGCCTGGTAAAGATGGCCTAGTACACATTTCTCAAATCGCTGACAAGCGTGTAGAGAAAGTGTCTGACTACCTAACTGAAGGTCAAGAAGTTGCGGTTAAAGTACTAGAAATCGACCGTCAAGGCCGTGTACGTCTAAGCATGAAAGAAGCGGTAGAAAAGCCAGCTGAAGAAGCGGCTGCATCAACTGATGCCCCTAGCGCGGAATAAGGTAACGAGCTTACGCATTTAAGCAAAAGCATGTTATAAAGGGAGGAGCGAATAAGCTCCTCCCTTTTTTTATGCCAAATGAGCGGCAAAATGAAAGATGAGAACGGAGTATGAAAGGAGAATCAGTTTGGTAAAATGGTTAAAAGTAGTAGCAGTCAGTGGTTTACTTCTGCTAACAGGCTGCGCATCTAACAGCAGTCAATGGCTTTATCCTCCCATGGCGGTACCGCTTCAGCCGAGTTTGCAACAAGAGGTGCAGATAGCCCGTCTCTCGCAATTGCTGCAGCGGCAAGATCTTAGCGACGATGTTAGAGCGAAAATGTATTACGAGCGAGGTAACTACTACGACAGCGTGGGGCTGCGCGATTTAGCACGCCTAGACTTTGACCGCTCACTGAACTTAAACCCTCGCCAACCCGATGTGTACAACCTTTTAGGGGTATATTTCACTGAGAAGCGTGAGTTTGACGCCGCCTATGACTCGTTCGATTCAACCTTAGAGCTTGATCCTGCTAATGAATACGCCGAGCGCAATCGAGCTATCGCGCTCTATTATGGCGGCCGTTATGATCTTGCCTTTGAAGAGATGAGCAAACATTACCAAGATGATCCACAAGACCCGTTTCGAGCGTTATGGCTCTACATTATTGAGCTGAACGTTGACCCGGTAGCCGCTGTTGATAAGCTCAAGCAACGTTACGATGCTCGGAGTGAGCGTTGGGGCTGGATTATGGTCGCGATTATGTTAGAAGAGGTTTCTGAAGAGCGCGCACTTAAAGCTATCGTAGGCGCGACATCAGACAACCAGATGCTTTCGCAGCGTTTAACCGAGGTCTATTTTTATCTAGGCAAACGTTATCAGTTGCAAGGTGATTACGCCAATGCCATCTCCCTTTATAAGTTAGCGTTGTCATTTAATGTTTATGAGTACGTCGAGCACCGCTATTCGTATATGGAGCTAGGCAATATTTACAAGGTTTTACGTCAAGATCAGAAAAAAGCGGCGCTGAACAAAGATTAGCCCACCGCGCGTAAACCAACTAATCAACGCTGTTAAGTACGATTTACTAGCCACCTCTTTGTAGGTGGCTTTTTGTTTTATAAATGTAATTCTCTTATTTGGTTATATCTGCCAACTCGTTTCCTTTGTTGCTGTCACTCGCATTTCATGTAGTAGGTGAATTTAATTCAATAATAAATAACACGCAAGCCCAGTTAAAGTGTGATAAGGTTTAATGTTAAAGTATAATGTCAATTAATGATTTTTGGGCGTGGCGGGTAGGGTATCAATGGGACAATCCATTTATAGGCAATTTTGGCGTTACACATTGCCTACCGTTGCAGCGATGCTGGTTAATGGCCTGTATCAAATTGTGGATGGCATTTTCATTGGCCACTACATTGGTGCCGATGGCCTCGCTGGGATAAATCTGGCTTGGCCGATCATTGGCTGCGTATTAGGGGTCAGTATGATGATAGGCGTCGGTACTGGCGCCTTGGTTTCCATCAAGCAAGGCGAGAATAATAACGCGGAAGCCAAAAAAGTTCTGGCGAGTGGGTTGATGATGGTCGCGTTATTGTCACCGCTTATTTCGTTGTTGTTGGTTGAGTTCGGGCCTAGCTTGATAAGGTCACAGGGGGCGCAAGACCATGTGTATGAGTTAGCCACGGAATATCTCGGGGTACTGACTTATGTGTCTCCGCTTGTTTTAGCCTCCTTTGCCATGCCGTTTTTATTAAGGAATGATAACAGCCCTAACCTTGCGACGGTGTTGATGGTGATCGGCGCAATCGCCAATATCGTGCTGGACTATATCTTTATTGCCTTGCTTGATTGGGAGTTGCTTGGCGCTGCCATTGCCACCTCCATCGCTCAGAGTATTGTCGCCCTCGTTGGCTTAGCCTACTTCTTTAGCCCTTACGCTACCTTGCGATTATCGCTCTCTGACTTTGGTTTCGACCCAGCGAAATTGGTTAATATTGTCGGTACGGGCGCCTCGAGTCTCTTTATGTACGCTTACGCAAGTATTATGGTCGCGATGCATAACTGGATGTTCTCTATCCACGGTAATCTTTTGGTTATCGGCGCTTATGCCATCGTTGGCTACATCATTACCGTGTATTACTTGACGGCCGAGGGGATAGCCAATGGCATGCAGCCTTTGGTGAGTTATAACTATGGCGCAAAGCGCACCGACAACATCATGAAAGTGCTGAAAATGGCGATGCTCAGTGCCGTAGTTGGTGGGATCTTATTTGTTACTTTGCTCAACGTGTTTCCTCAGGCTAGCGTCGCTATTTTTAATGCCTCTGATGCACAGTTGCAAAAATACGCCGTGACAGGGCTCAGGCTGCATGTGTTTGCCATTTTTTTAGACGGTTTTATTGTGGTGGCTGCGGCCTATTATCAAGCGGTGGGGCTTGGGCGAAAAGCGACATTTGTCAGCTTAGCGAATATCTTTGTTCAGTTTCCTTTTTTATTCTTGCTACCTAAATGGCTAGGTGTCTCTGGAGTATGGTTAGCCTATCCGTTATCTAATATTTTCCTATCAATATTTGTGTTTGTTTGGCTGATGAAGGACATTAAGCGCTTAACTTCGCAAGTGCCAACACAGGTCGTTGCGACATCGATATAAGGCTCAGATCAAAAAAAAGCTTCCGATTGGGAAGCTTTTTAATTGCTAGGCTTACTGGGCGATAGTTAGCCCGGCCAGTTGATGCCAAAAACCGTTGCATTGGTGGTTTTCCAGTTGAACGGGGCTGGCTCCTTGTTCATTGGCTTTAAATTGCTCAAGCTGCGAGAAAGTATCTAAGCCGAGCGGACTTAAACGCGCGACATCGACGAGCCCTTGCATACTTTTGAGGTCGTTGATCAAGTTATAGCAGTAGCCAGATTGGGTCTGAATACCATTCAAGTTGAAGACTTCCTGACCTTCTTGGCTGGCGACTTTCAATCCGGTTGGGTAACGAATACAGCAGGTTTCACATTCATCTTTTGGACGGTTTTCTGCGCGGGCAGTAAAGCAACGGGCAGAGTAGGCCAAAGGCAAGTAACCGTGGCTAAACACTTCTACTTCAAATTGGTTGCGAATACCGAGTTGTTCGCATTGAGCCATTATCTGAGTCAACCATTCGCGAGACAGTTCGACTGGCATACACCAGCGGATCATACCTTGCTTTAAAAACAGCTTTAACGTGTGGGCGTTGTAGGTATTGACAGCCGGGCCCACAACAAAAGGCACCTTGTGATCACTTGCCAGTTGAATGGCAGAGACATCATTGGCTTCAATGGAAAACTCACCATTATCAATGTATTTTTTCATGACATTGATTTCGCTCGGTGCTTCTAGTAGTGCCATTGTTGAGAGTACGACTTGCTTGCCATCGCCCGCGAGTTGTTTGGCTATCTCGAGCCAATGGGCGGGCTTCATTTCACGGCGTTTAGAACACACGCTCTCACCCAGATAAATAATATCCGCTTGGCTGTTTGCCGCTTGTTGGTAAAACGCTTCTACATCTTGCTTTGGCCAAAAATAAAGCAGAGGCCCTAATGCGTATTTCATAATGATTCTCTCTTTATTGCCATTTACGGTGGTAAGCACCTAGGGTGGTTTGCGTGCCTTCTGACACGTTGGCTAGGGTCGTGTCCCACTTCGGCTCGACGCGGTATTGCTCTGGTGCGGCCAGATATCGGTCGATGGCTTCGCGCCAAGTGCGCGTCACTTGTTCAACATAAGCAGGGCTACGTTGACGGCCTTCAATTTTGACCGAGGCGACATTAGCGGCAAACAGCTCAGGTAGCATAGAGAGAGTATTTAAACTGGTTGGCTCTTCCAGAGCGTGGTAGCGTTTTGTCTCGCCATCTAAATTAACGTCGAAACGGCCTTTACAAAGTGTTGGGTAACCTGCGTTTTCCCCCGCTCCGTAGCGATCAATGAGAATATCATTTAAGCGCGATTCTAAACCTTGGTTGGTTTCTTGCCAGCGTACGTACTTGGCTGGCGAGCAGGCGCCAACGGTATTCGGCGACTCGCCGGTCATGTAAGAGGAAAGGTAACAGCGACCTTCCGCCATAATACAAAGGCTACCAAAAGCAAACACCTCGAGTTCAACGTCTTGTGGGATGTTGCGAGACAGCTGTTTCACTTGATGGATAGAAAGCACTCTAGGCAGTACCACTCGCTTTACATTGAAGTTTTGTTTGTAGAAGTCAATCGCTGCCGCATTGGTTGCAGAGGCTTGCACAGATAAGTGCAGCTCCATTTCTGGATATTTATTGGCTGCGTAATCGAGCACCGCGATATCGGCGACGATCAGTGCATCAACCCCTAACGCCGCCGCATTGTCGACAGCCTTGGTCCAGCGATCGAAACCATCTGGATGAGCGAAGGTGTTCAAAGCGACGTGGATTTTCTTATTATGGTCATGAACATATTGAACGGCTTTGTCGAGTTTTTTCCCTGTGAAATTAAGACCAGCAAAGTGGCGGGCATTGGTATCATCTTTAAATCCGATGTATACCGCATCTGCACCGCAATCAATGGCAGTTTTAAGCGCTGGCAAATTGCCGGCTGGGCAAAGAAGTTCCATGAGCTTGTTACCTAGTTGTTATTATTTGTTAGCACGCATTTTATGAAGAAATATGAATGACAAATTTGATGCAAGGCAGGTTTTTGTTGATTAGGGGCGGGGAAGTGGTAAAAGCGAAGTACTAAAAGAGAAGTACTAAAAGCGAAGTGCTAAATACTAAGTATTAAAAGCCAAAAGCTTAAAGTTGAGAGGGGTTAGTTTTTGTGGCGTCGGTTTTGGACTAACAACTCTTCGACTTCTTGTTTGGGTTGCGGGCGGTAGAAGTGGAATCCTTGGATGGAATGACAATCAAGGTTAGACAGTAGCGTTGCTTGGTGGCGGGTTTCGACGCCTTCGGCGACCACGGTCAGGTTGAGTGACTTGCCTAGGTTAATGATGTTTTCGATCACAGTGATCTGTTTTGGTAGTGTGTCGATATCAGAAATAAACGCTCGGTCGATTTTGAGTTCATCGAGTGGGAAACGCGCTAAGTATGACAGTGACGAATAACCAGTACCAAAGTCATCGATAGACAGGGCAAAGCCGAGCTTTTTAATAGCGTTAAGCATTTGTAGCGTATGGTCGCTGTCACTCATTACGGCGCTTTCGGTTAACTCAAACGTGATAGAGCTTGGATCAAGTTCGGTGGTATGGAGTAGTTTCTCCATATAATCGATAAGCTTAGGGTTACCAAACTGCTCTGGTGATAAGTTAATCGCCACGCGACCGGGTAAGATCCCTTGAACTTTCCAGCGTTTCACCGTGGAAAAGACCTCACGCATGACAACTCGACCTAGCTGTTCGATAAGGCCAGCTCGTTCGGCTACAGGAATAAACGCCCCAGGGCTAATATAGCCTTCAACTGGGTGCTTCCAGCGTACCAGTGCTTCTGCGCCGTTAATGCTGAAATCTTTAGCGTTCACTTTGGGTTGATACCAAACTTCTAATCCGTTTTGCTGCAGGGCTTTTTGCAGTTCAATTTCAAGCCATAGGCGCATGCGCGCTTCTTTGTTCATTTGCTCATTGAACTTAATCAAGCGGTTACGGCCACGATCTTTGGCTTCATACATCGCCGTGTCGGCATTTTGCAGCAAAATTCGCGCGTCGTGCCCATCGCCAGGGAAGCAAACACTACCAATAGAGCAAGCCAAACGCTTACTGAAGTGATGCAAGTCGAATGGCTGGTTGATCAGCGAAATGATCCGCTCTGCGAGCAAGTCAACGGTGCGGTTATGATCGGGCTCTGGCAGTACAATACCAAACTCATCACCGCCTAAGTGGCCAAGTACCGCTTGGGTTGGCAGTAAGCGCTGCAGTCGGGCAGAGACTTCTTTGATCACTTTGTCACCAATGTGATGGCCTAATGAGTCATTGATGTTCTTGAAGTTATCAATGTCTAAGTAGAGCATCACCAATGGGGTTTCATTGTGAATGAATTGTTCTAGGCGACGGGTAAATCCAAAGCGATTATAAAGCTTAGTGAGAGAGTCAATATGCGAGTTGTCGCTACTGAGCTGAGCTGAGTTGGCGTCAAGGCCACTCTGATCTTCGATTAAAATAATATGAGACTGGCTACCCAGAATACTGGTGGGTTCAGCTTTGAGCTTGATTTGTCGTTCAATGCCACAGCGAGCACCCGTCAGGCACGTAATGCTGGATTCCGTCAGTAAGTGAATAAGTTGATTACCAAAGGTGCGCTTGGTTTTCTCATCGATAAATAATCGGCTTAGCTCTTCGCCAAGCAACTCGCCGGGCGAGTTAAACCCTAATAGCCGTGAAGCTGCGGGGTTAGCAGAAATAATGCAGCCATCTTCCACTAACAGTAACCCATTTGGCAGCAGTTCCGTCAGGAGAGAAAACTTGCTTTCAGACTCTTCAAGAGAGCGAACCAATATCTGTTTTTCTGAGGTATCAATGGCGTGAAAAGAAATATATTCAATGCTGCCGTTGGCGATTATAGGCGAAAGACTGAAGTGCAGGCTGGTTTCAAGGTTATGATCATTTAGGGTGATTTCGGCTTCGATGGTTTCACCATCAAAAGCGCGCTGGTAGTAAGGCTCAAGGTTTTTATAAAAGAGGGAGCCTAAGATTTGCTTATCGCACATGCCGATCATTTCAGTTTTATCTAGGCCTGAAATTTCGCAATAGCGATCGTTTACCATTCGGTAGTTATGGGCACTATCCAAAATAGCAAAGAAAAACGGACTATGGTCTGTTAGCTTTGAAAACCAGTGTTGTAATTGTTCTGTTGGCATCAATATATTACCGAAATTCCTGCAATCGCCCTGCATGCATTTAAAATGCGAGATCTCAATAACTATAACCTTGAAAAGCGATATGTAAAAGCTCTCGAAAGTCTAGCGATGATTTTTTTGACGCATAACATGATTTGAGATTAATAATCATCTAGTATGGGGCAACGAGACCTAACCATTCACTGAAGAGATTTTAGCGTGTTAAATAAGATTCGTGCCCAACTGGTACACAATGCCGCATCAATTTTGCGATCTCCAGTCCACTTTCTTCCTCATTCGCTGCAAAAACGAGCACTGCTTGAAGGCCTGAAACAAGTGTTTAAAGAAGCACTGGAAGATGGCGATTTTGAGTTCTTAGAAGATAAATGGCTCAAGGTCGAAATTAAAGATATGAACTTAGCTTGGTACATCAGTTATCAAGATGAGCAGTTGGTGGTGGCTGATACCCCACAACAACAAGATGTTAGCTTTAGCGGCCAATTAAATGATTTGGTTTTGATTGCTGGGCGTAAAGAAGATCCAGACACCCTATTTTTTCAACGCCGCTTGAGTATCGAAGGGGACACCGAACTTGGTTTGGAAGTGAAAAACTTAATGGACAGTGTCGATTTAGATGCCTTACCTGCGGCGCTGAAAACCCTGCTCAATCAGTTGGCTGACTTTGTTCAAAAGGGGCTGCAACCTCAAGTTCACACAAAAGAGGTTAGTAATGCTTATTAGAACCGAAGCACCTGCTGATATTTTACCTATTCAGCAGTTAGTTGCGGATGTTTTTCCGACGGAAGCAGAAGCGCAATTGGTGATGCAACTTCGTGAAAATGGTCAACGTACTTTGTCTCTGGTGGCGTGCAATGACGAAGGTGAAGTGATAGGTCACGCCATGTTTAGCCCTGTTACCTTAGAGGGCGAGGATTATAATTGGCAGGGGT
>Ga0209379_10000450_pt1 | contig 35426 bp, 25 predicted proteins | sample tdDd001_FD_187124 | JGI IMG/M metagenome (GOLD analysis project Ga0209379, IMG submission 187124) | Marine sediment microbial communities from the Atlantic coast under amendment with organic carbon and nitrate - tdDd00.1 (SPAdes)... | ecosystem: Environmental > Aquatic > Marine > Coastal >... | reverse complement strand
CTAATGGAGATGGCCCCCAATATAAATGCTATAGCAATTCCCATAGGTCCTGCTTGTACAAGCCAGTCTCCTGGAAGTACAAAACAGGCGTATCCAATTATACTCCCAACAGCGATGGCAAAAATACTAGATGGCTTTAGATTCTTCTCTAAAACATGTGCGTTTTCATTTTTCGTTTTCATTTCATCCTCCAAATATCAATAAACTTAACGTCATGACTTATACTGCAAGATGAATGCCAATAACTTTGCTATTTCAGATAGATTTTTTAAATTTCATAGTGAATTGCTTCTTATTTTAATAAACAATCATGTATCGGAGTGTTTTCTAGTGTGTTTTTAGGCGCAAAAGTGATACTATGAAGTCATAAACAAGTCAAATTCGACTCGATTAATCAGCTTTCACATCCAAAAAGCTTATATTCAAGTTTATTTTGACTCAAAATATATAAAACATAACTTTTAAGTCATAATTGACTCACTTTAACCAATCCGTCCCTATAAATACAAGGAAAACCTATGAATAATCAACTAAATCTTACTTTAGACACTTATAAAAAAATCCTTGAACACTCCCAAGACGAAATATTCGTAACGGATGCACAAGGTATAACAATCTACTGTAATCCTGCATTTGAAAAAAATTACAAGGTAAATAGAGCTGATATTTTGGGAACAAAGTTCTGGATGTCAGATGCAGCAGCCAATTATGGGGACAGTCCCATTCCAAATGTAATTGAAGACCATAAAACCCACCAGGCTATTCACCAAACTAAACATGGTTCAAAACTTGTTGTAACAGCCATTCCTGTTTTTGATCCAAGTGGCAATCTTGAAATGATTGTAGAAAATGTAAGGGATATTACACAGCTTGAAGCCATTAAATCTGACTTAGATTCTACTTTAAGTGTAGTAGAAAAATACAAACGGGAAGTGCAAGCCTTTCGAAGTCATCAACTCAAAGAGGTGGATAACGTAATCGGCACAAGCAAAGCCATAAACAAACTTATACAAGTCACACAGAGAGTTGCTCCTGTAGATTCTAGTGTACTCATTCAAGGGGAATCTGGGACTGGCAAAAGCATGTTTGCAAAACTTATACATAAATCTAGCCCAAGGAGTAGAGGCCCATTCATTTCAGTGAACTGTGCCACCATCCCCCACGAACTTCTAGAGTCTGAGTTGTTTGGATATTCACCAGGTGCCTTTTCTGGTGCCAACCCATCTGGCAAAACCGGTTTAATTGAGCTGGCTGATGGGGGCACACTGTTCTTAGATGAAATTGGAGAGCTTCCCCTCTCTCAGCAGGTGAAACTTCTTGAACTTATTCAAGAGCGAAAAATTAAGCAAATTGGTTCCAATACCTACAAATCTGTTGATATTCGTATCCTTTCAGCGACCAACCAAGACCTTGAAACCTTAGTTGCTTCCAAAACTTTTAGGGAAGATCTCTATTATCGATTAAAAGTTGTTGCCCTCCAGATCCCATCTCTAAGAGACCGGTCTGAAGATATCCCCATGCTTTGTAAACACTACTTACAGCAATTTGATAACAAGTACAGATTTACACATACGCTTTCAGAAGATGCATTAAAACTACTTTCACACTATAACTGGCCTGGAAATGTTCGAGAGCTACAACATGTCATAGAACAACTGGTAGTGGTCACGGAAGAGGAAAACATTAGGCCTGTCCATTTACCTGACTATATTACACGTGGACTTGATGTACATGCATACCCACAAAATGAACATACCACCCTCTTATATTCGTCACTAGAATCTAGACTTGATGCTTTTGAAAAAGACATCCTTGAAGAAGCTTTTAAAGACTTAAAAAGCTCCTACAAAGTAGCTAAGGCACTCGGCATTTCACAGAGCACTTGTAACAGGAAATTACGTAGGTATGGAATAAGTAAACACCCATAAATAAGGAAATCGCCCATGTAGTAGATGTTTAATCTACTACATGGGCGATTTATTTTAAATAACTAACCTCTTTACGTCTGTGTTATTGAAGGAAACCTTGCCCCTTTAGGGAACACATCCCCATTTTTAGAACGGATCATCCAAGAACTGGATAAATCCTGCTCTGTATTTAATCCTTTAGTTTGTGGATGAGGGGTAAACATGCATACGACACGTTTAATAGTCTGAGGTGTGATCTGACATATAACCTCTTCAAGGCTGATGTCAAAAGGTGTGATGACATCATATAAAATCAAAGTATCATCCTCAATTTCAAATATGGCGTAACCATCATTCATTTTATGAACATAAGCATCAAATCCTAATGTTAAATAGAACATGAAAACATGGTCTGTATCTAACCCCCAAATAAAGTGACTTAATGGTCTTGAGCTTCGCTTTAATCTTAATAAGTCACTTAAATCTACCTTAGAAACTTCCAGTGGAGTTTCTAAACTTAACTTATACTCAGACAAATCAATTTCGTACTTATTCTCAGCACGCTCAACAAAACCACATTTTTTATATAAAGCTATGGCTTCTTCATCTGCGGCTAAGAAATAAAAGTCGCATGTTTGGTCATAGTCCTCAAAAATTTTATGCATCAAGTCTAAAGCCAAACCTTTACGCCGATGAGATTCATGGGTCATCACCGTTCCAATTTGAATCGTTGTTTTCATTTCACCTTCAATAAGGAGCGTCATTGTGTTTAGTGAAACATTGGAAACCACTTCGTCTTCAAACAAGTAACTATAACAAATGTAGTTTTCATTCCAGTAGCCCCTTTGATACCATGACTCAAAATCTAAGCCAAATGTCGCTTGTGCCAGCGTATTAAATGAATGTCTATATCGATCGTTGTTTTTATAGTCTTTAATAGACGTATAATTTTGCATTGCTCTTCCCCCTTATCAATTACAGACTAATAGCCCGTCTCATTTAGGTCAATACATAAGTGATCATCGTAAATATAACGTAAAACTGTCATAACTTTATCAATATTAATGTAACGTATTTACTAATCGTCTTCTGGAATGGGTATATATTGTTCATCGACCCAAAAGGAGGGGAACTCATGCGTAGTATAAGTTCGAAAATCATGATTGCAATGTTGTTGGTATCTGTCGTGCTCGTTGCATCTCTCAGTTACTTTTCACTGACCGTGTCAAGAGACACACTCAAAATGGAAGTGGAAGAAAAGCTAACCCGACAAGCTTTGAACTCATCTGACGAGATCGAAAAAATCGTAGTCAAAATCGAAAGCATTACCGATTCCATGGCAGCCCAGATTGGTACAACCGTTGATACAAATTTGCTCAATAGAAATAATGCAAGTGAAGACAGTTACGTAAAAGACTATTTTGATACAGTGAACAAGTCCGTTATTAGATATGCCGAGATGTTAGACCATAACATAGATGCATATGTTGTTCTTGACCCAAGTTTCAGCGACACTGTATTATACCAGTCTATTATTGTATTGGGGGATGACGGGACATACGACCTTTTAGGTGAAGACCTCCCCAAAGACTATGTTGCTGATGAAACTGACCCCGCCCTTGCCTGGTTCCATGGGCCAAAGAATGCTGGTAAAGGCGTCTGGTCTGATCCTTACACGGATGATGTTATTGGAGCTGACTTGATCACATACTCAACGCCAATTATTCAAGATGGAAAATTTATTGGTGTTGCAGGTGTCGACTTAACATTTGATGTCTTTAAAAACATCATCAATGAAATCCAGGTGTATGACACAGGATATGCATTTATGTTTGACAAAGATTATAACTATCTGGTCCACCCTACCCTCACGGTAGAGGATAATTTGAGAACATTGGCAGATGGCATCTATACACATATGGCTGAGACAATGGATGGATCGGATAATGGCCATATTTATTATGAGTTCCAAGGTGCTGAGAAAATTCTTGGCTTTTCACGTATATCCAATGGTTGGGTATTAAGTGTTGCTCCTCCGACTGAAGAAATTTTTGAAAAACTAAATACCCTTCGTTCTACATTTACAATGATTGGACTTGGTTTAGCTTTGGTTGCTATACTCGTTTCTATAGCCGTTGGTCGTCAAATTTCTAAACCTGTTGTGGGTGTTACTGATATTCTAAAACGTATTTCTCATTTAGATTTAAGAGACCAGTCTTCTGATGACCGCTGGAAAAAATACAATGATGAAACTGGGTATATGGCTAAAGAGCTTGACCATATGCGTGTGACCCTACAACAGTTTGTGTTGGAATTAAAGGCGCAAGTTGCGGAACTCAACAAAGACTCTGATAATCTTCATACGGCAACCGTTGAAACAGGACAGTCACTTGAACAGGTGAGCCGGGCCGTTGGAGAACTGGCAGAAGGTGCCAACAATCAAAATGTTGATACCAACAATAGTATGGATAAGCTAAACCACCTTGATGAAAGAATCTCAGCAGTTGTTGATAACACCCTTGTTATGATCAAAAATACCGAAAGTGTTAAAGACATTAACAGTCAAACTTCAAATACTTTAGAAGAACTCAACACGAACATGGCGCAGACCAATGAAACCATTTCCAAAGTCGCTGACCAAATTCAAGAGCTTAAACGTAAATCCGGCGCTATTGGTGAAGTCTCTGGTATGATTGACAACATCGCTGACCAAACCAACCTGTTAGCCTTAAACGCAGCAATTGAAGCAGCTAGAGCTGGGGATGCAGGTAAAGGTTTTGCAGTGGTTGCTGACGAGGTGCGTAAACTCGCTGAGGAAACTTCAACACTCACAAAACGCATCAATGAATCCATGTCTGAAATTTTAATGGATATTGATAAAACCAATTCTCAAATGGATGAAGTTAAACAGATCATAGATGGTAATGCAGAGGTCTCAAATCATGTTGCCAGTGCGTTCCACCAAACAGTTGAAAGTATTGAAAATATTATTAATCAAATTGGTGAGCTTAATGCCAACATTGACAGTGTTCAAGAGTATAAAGATGTTGTCATTGATTCATTAAGTAAGATTTCAAGTGTTACTGAACTCAACGCAGCATCAGCTGAGGAAGTTTCTGCTTCTGTTGAACAACAAACTGCAACCATCCTCTCAATTGAAGATATGTCTAAAACCCTAAGTGGTGTAGCTGCAAAGATTGATGAACAGATTAAACGTTTTGACGTTGACTAAGCTGAATTATGCTTAGATTGCTTCTACACAAGTAATGAAATAACTCAAGTGTTTATAATTAATACCATATTGAAAAAGCGAAGTAGGTTCATTTTTAATTTCAAGAACCCACTTCGCTTTTTAATTATGTCACTTCATTTATGAAATTCTAGGCACTTTTCTTGTGATCAGATGTTTCATCCCAACACTCAATCCCTTTTAAGCCTGGAATGCTGTTTTTATAAAACACTGGATCTATACCTTGTGCTTTTTGTGTCATGTAATCTTTCAGTGCAGCAAAGGCAATTTTACCCAAAAGCGCAATGGCGATTAAGTTTATAAAGGCCATCATACCCATGAAGAGGTCTGCAAGATCCCAAACAATACTTATTTTCGCAACGGAGCCGAATACAACCATGCCCACCACAGCGACACGGTAGAATAATAACCAAACTGGATTTGAGTTAATAAACTCAATGTTCGTCTCGCCATAGTAATAGTTTCCAATGATTGAACTAAAGGCAAATAGAAGAATACAAGCTGCAATAAAAATAGTACCCCAGCCACCAACTTGTGAACTCATAGCATTTTGCGTTAACTGAATGCCACTTAAAGATGTATCTGTGTAAACACCACTGATTAAAATAACAAAGGCTGTTGCTGAACAAATCAGAAGGGTGTCTGTAAACACACCAAGCGTCTGAATAAGACCTTGTTTTACAGGGTGTGAGGTTGTAGCAGTGGCTGCTGCATTAGGTGCAGAACCCATACCCGCTTCATTCGAGAATAATCCACGTTTAATCCCCTGCATCATGGCAATACCAAGGCCACCACCTATAGCTTGTTCCATACCAAATGCACTTTTTACAATTAACATAAATATTGCTGGTATAGCAGTGATATTCATGACAATAATATATCCCGCCACTAATACATAAGCTATTGCCATAACAGGTACAATAACTTCAGCAACACGTGCAATTCGCTTTACACCGCCAAATATAACAAGTGCTGTTACTGCAGTAATTACAAGACCCATTGTTAAACGATCAATACCAAATGCTTCGTTAAATGCATAAGTGATTGTATTTGACTGCACAGCATTAAAGACCAGTCCGAAACACATGGTAATTAAAACTGAGAATAAAACACCCATCCATCTTTGACCTAGTGCTTTTTCCATGTAATATGCTGGTCCACCACGGAAACCTTTAGGGTCTTCAATTTTGTAAATTTGCGCCAGGGTACTTTCAACAAATGCAGAAGCAGCTCCAATAAGTGCTATGGCCCACATCCAAAATACGGCGCCTGGTCCACCCACAGCTATGGCAAGTGCAACCCCAGCCAGATTCCCCGTACCAACACGTGACGCTGTACTAATACAAAATGCCTGGAACGATGAAACGCCACCTTCTTTGTTACCACTGATCGACTTTGATGCGTTTTCAGTTAGAAGTTTAAACATTTCACCAAACAATCTAAACTGTACAAAGCCTGATCTAAATGTAAAATAAAGGCCTAGGCCAATTAACATAAAAATCAGAACATAAGACCAAAGCATCGTGTTCATAAAAGACACGATTGAATTTAATAGATCCATTTCTACCTCCAAATTATACGTATAAGTTCACATACGAATATTAAGCTAACTTAACATTCAGGCTTGATTATAACAGAAAATATTACAAAACCGTCAAAGTTGTTCTATTCTTATAATTAGGATTTTTCTGACATATACGTATTTTTACACATCATTGAACACTTTTACCTTAATCGCGTTCGATGGGGTTTGAATTTTTACGTTTTATAAATTATTACCTTTATTTATAATCATTTAAAAGGGTTCAACTAAGTTATTCATCTTCAATCCGAGTTTATATGCATGTACAACTCTGAATATACTAAGACGGGAAACTTATGCGCGGATTTTACGGATTTTTCTTTACATTCCCTTTTCATGTGTATATAATGAAGCTGAACATATCACGATATATTGATATGATGATTTCAAATATGTTTAAATAGCAATTAAAAAGACTATAATATACTTAGACGTTACTAATGAAGGGAGCTTTTACAATGAAATATAAAGTAGCATTTGTGTGTGTACACAACTCTTGCAGAAGCCAAATGGCTGAAGGATGGGCTAAAGAACTTGGTAGTGATATCATTGAAGCCTACTCTGCTGGCACAGAAAACTATCCAGAAGTGAAACCTGGTGCTGTTCAAGTTATGGAAGAAGCAGGTGTGGATATGAGTGCACATCATCCTAAACTGCTAACAGATATTCCAGAGGAACTTGATCTACTTATTACAATGGGCTGTAATGTACAATGTCCATTTGTACCAAGTAGACATTCTGAAGACTGGGGACTTGACGATCCATCTGGTGGTCCAATTGAGGGATTCAGAGAAACTAGAGATATGATTAAAGCTAAAGTTGAAGAGCTCATTCGTCGACTTAAGAACAATGAAATAGATTTAGCAGATCTTTAATAAAAAATTAAAACAACCCATCTAGTTTATGTCTAGATGGGTTGTTTTTGTTAATATACTTACGAACTGCGATAATAGCAGTCTAGGCTAATTAGATTTACAACTTGAAAACTGCTAAAGACTCATTAAGATCATCAAGCTGATTCTTGTTATCATCAATTTTGGCACTGATCGATTTTAAATTATCCGTCTGTTGCATTGTAGATGCACTAATCTCTTCTGAACCTGCAGCTGTTTGTTCAGAAACTCCAGAAATACTCTCAATTTCAGTTAACACTTCATTTTTAATATGATTCACGTCTTTAAACTGTACACCTAGATCCCTTACAAGATTTGAAACTAAGCCGACTGACTCATTAATTTCACTAAATATAGACTGTGTATCATCAACAGAATCCTTTACTTTTTCAATAGCAGTGTTTGTGCCTGAAATCGTTTCATTTGTGGAGTTTACTAGGTCTACAATTTCAGAAATAATTGTGTTAATCTCATCTGAAGACTTTGAGGACTGTTCTGCTAACTTGCGAATTTCCTCTGCTACAACAGCAAAGCCTCGGCCTTGTTCACCCGCTCTCGCTGCTTCAATAGCTGCGTTTAGAGCCAGTAGATTCGTTTGATCTGATATGTTTTGAATGGTAACAATAATTTCACTGATCGTAGAGGATTTCTTAGCCAGTTCGTCAACACTCTCCGTTACAACTCGAGTAGCAGTCACGTTGTTCTCAAAATTTTCTCTAAGAGTTTCAAGCGACAGTTCAGACTTTTGTGAGCTGTTAAGAACATCAGCGGTGAGATTAATGGTTTTTTCTAATCCTTCTGCTGCGCTATCAATGTGTCCAGATAGGTTGTTCATAGCACGTGCTGAATCACTACTTGATTGGGCTTGAGATGTTGCCCCATGAGCAATTTCATCTACTGAACGAGAGATTTCATCATTGCTTAAAGTAACGTTGTCAATTATACCTTTGATTTCTACTGTAGACTCTGTAATATCATCTGCAAGTCCATTTGTTTGTGTCAATAGAGCCTGAATATCTGACAGCATTTTATTAAAGCTATTTGCCAATGCTCCCAGTTCATCTTTGGAACTTAAGTCAATTCTAACACCTAAATCACCATTACCAGCTAACTCCATACTTTGGGTCATCACAGTGATTGGCTTAAACAGTCTTGTTGCAATTACTGTAATAATTAACCCCACTAAAACCAGTACCAGGCCAAGTATTACTGTTATGTTCGTTAAGATTGACTGAACAGAATCTACAAAATCAGCTTCTGGAACGGTAGCTACCAAAGTCCAGTCTTCTAACTTTCTAAATGACGCGTATATTTTATTGCCCATATAGTCATAAGTAAAAAATCCGCTATCTCCTTCAAGCAAGGGCTGCAGTACTGGGATTTCACGAATATCTTTGCCTACATTCTCTGGATTTTTATGATAAAGGGTGATTGCATCTGCATCAATAATATAAGCATAACCGCTTTTACCAACCTTTAAGCCTTCTATCATACTTTGAAGACCAATGACATCTTGTAGTTCATTTATGTATTGTGGTGACAAACCAATTTGAACGATCCCAGGTTCATCTAATCTTGAAACACCTATGTACTGGAATAAAACTTTGTCAGTACCACGTTCTGACGGTACCTGTGCGAGCCTTCCATTACTCTTTCCGATTAAGTCGATAAAAGGTTGGGTCTGTTCCGAAGTATTAAAATCAAATCCATAGAAACCTTCAATGTTGCCATGCTGGAGCACCCCGTCTTTATCCATAACATGTAGTTCATCAACTCCAATACTCTTTGCTAGTGACACCATGTTACTCGACTCTAGAACATCAGGTCCATATTTGATGGCTTCTGCAACAGCTTTTGTTAAATCAAGGTTTTCCTCATCAAGTGTTTCAAAAAACTTCTTCTCAACGTTTCTTCTTGTAATGATATTTTCTGTTAAGTTGTCAAGCTGACTGGACATTTGGTCCTTAATCATATTAAGTACCAGTTTATTTTCGATTTGATTAAATATAATGAATCCAAGTCCAATAATCGCTACGAGTAATACACTTAATACAGGTATTAACAGTTTGTTCTTTAACTTCATAATTTACCCCTCCAAAAGATTTCCCATAACCCCAATGCTAACACAAGACTTTAGTCCTATACGAACTATTTTACACCATTAATCACGATTGTTCACAAATCGTAAGTATTTAGTCACTAAAGCTTTTGTAATCTATGTTCAATCATTTTATTCGTAATAATGTGAACTATCTTCCACAACGAGGTTACAAGGCCTCCGAAACAAGCTTTTTCTCTTTTTAATCGCATATTTTCTAAACAGTAATTCAACACAATCGTAAAAATATCGAACAATAACAAATAACTGGACATAAAAAACCCTCTGACTTTAACAGCCAGAGGGTCTCAGTTTATTACTCGTATGTTTTGTAAATACCTTCGCCACGACGACGTTCAGCATTTTTACTGATGTAAGTTTTCTCAACTACATTGGTATAACCATGTTTTGCAATAATACCCTTTATATAATCTACATGAGGACAACGGTCATAATGATGGTTATCTGTAACCATACATGACGACAAGTGTACAGCAACGTCATCTTTGCTAATACCTTCTGCTTTACGAACACGTCTTGAGAAATGCTCAATTTTCGCCGCAACACCTTTTCCACAACATCCACCACAAGTAAATGCAATGTACTTTGTTTCTGGTCCATAGCCTTCAAACATCTCTTCACGATCATAGAAGGCGCTTGTACAGGCAAACCCGCTACACCTGTTCTTAGCAATATCACACTGTATGATTAATGCATATTTTGGATTCATTTTAACTCCCCCTTGGTCTTTGTAATTGATTAAATATATAGTATCATCAAACTGTACATAAGAATATATACAGATTCCAAGTTTTTTATATAAAGATAAGTCGGAATCCAAGAGCTTGCTAACATATGGAGACATACGTGTATAAAAGGTGAAACAAACCAATGACATCATTTAACTTTGGAGGTGCAAGTATTATGAAAAACATCATTTTCGATTTGAACGGAACGCTTTACCAACGTAATGTTCTGGTAAATGGCTCAGATCAGCTTATTGACACACTTCGACAAAAAGGATATGCCTTAACTTTTGTAACAAATACGGATGCACGTGCTACAAAAGACGTACACACGCGCTTATTAGACAAGGGATTACACATCTTAGAAGAAGAAGTTTTAACACCTGTTTCTGCAGCCAAACGTTTTATCCAGTCCCATAAAAATAAGACCTTCCACTTCTTAACCCATGATGACGTTATAAATGAGCTTTCTTTTGCCAAACAAGATCCTGTTAGTCCTGACTATGTCATCATTGGTGATTTTAGTGATAAATTATCTTACGAAACAATAAACCAAGCCTTTCGAATGATAAAAAACGGTTCACAACTGATCGCCCTTTCGAAAACATTATGGTACAAAGATGTTGATGGAGATAGTATAAACACGGGTGCCTTTGTTCATATGTTAGAAACGGCTTGTAATACGAATGCTCTACTGCTCGGTAAACCCTCCGTTGACTTTTTACAAATGGCTTTAGACCGTACTGGGGCACTGGCAAGTGAAACCATCGTCATTGGTGATGATATTAAAACCGACATTTGGGGTGGACATCAGCTAGGGGCAACTACAGTTCAAGTGCAAACAGGTGTATATGATGGAACCTATCAATCACACCAAGGTGTCTCACCAGATTACATCATAAAAGATGTCACCCAACTTGAAAAACTTGTATTAAAAATCTAATGGTAAATACACATAAGTAAGTCATTACAATTGACATAACAAAAGGCTATATGAATTCCCATATAGCCTTTTTGCTTGAGGATGTGTATATTAAAATATCAATTACACGCTAAACTCAATTTCTCTTTGTTCTTTGTCAACGACAAATGTTTTATATGTGCCACTAAATCGTTCTTCTACAAGCTTTTGAACTGCATCCATTGCTCTAGAAAAATTTTCTTGATACATGCCTTTAAATCCAACCAGTTGAAAGACTATATCAGAAGAGTCTAAGGTTATTTTACCAAGTTCACTCTGTCTCCAGAGCCATTGTCTTGTTTGAACTTTTTCACCACTTGTAAATACCAATTCTCCTGTAGGTACTTCTTCAAATGTCTCTGACCCAAAAGGCCTAAATACATCTCCCTCAACGGTTAAACGCACCGCTAAGTCATCGTCAATATCTTTTAAGTCATGGGCCCCTAATGAAATAACTTCATTAAGTGCAATAGCGTTACATAAATCCACCATAGCATTTATTCTTGGGAGTGAACCGCTTTTAACAACGCGTTTGCTCATTGCTTCTACTGAGTTCATATACTTGTTTGGATTAATATCCACCGTTCTGAGTGCTTCTCTATAAATTGCAACTTGTGGGTGTGTTTTTAGTTCAGAGGGTTGAATCTTACTCCGTACAAGCGCTTCTGCTGAAGCAAGCACCTTAGAATCTTCATCTGTTGTTTCAGAGTTTTTGAGTCCTTTTCCAATAATTATTCCAAAACAAACATCTGGATTTTTATCAAAAACCCAAGCATCTACTTCGTATTTCATATCCATTCTCCACCTTCCTTTTAACTTACCACTCATAATTACATATTCCACAATCCCTCATTCTCGGATTTACACTTGCAATATATTCGATCTTTGATACGCTTAACATGTTCTTTATACCCCAGTTTAAACCTATCAGTTACTGTAAGGTCAAGCAGGGTGTCCCCTATGGGTGAATTAGATCGCAACCCTTTAAAATACACGTTGAAGTAAATTTATGGTATGTAGGGAGGTTTAAGAAATGAGTATTAAACTAACAGTAAATGATATGTCCAAAGTAGCGGGCATTACTGGTCGTAACCTTAGATATTACGATGATATTGGCCTTTTTAAAGCGAGTGGTATTTTAGACAATGGGTACAGGTATTACACCATAGACAAAGTAGAAGAAATTCATCTAATTAATTACTTACGCCATATGGGCGTTTCAATAAAAGAAATAAAAAAACACATGGAAAACAGGAATATCGATGAATATGAGCAAATCATGGAAGAACAACTTGAGAAAGTGAATCATGAAATTGATCAATTACAAGTATTAAAACAACGCATATCAAGACGAATTACCTCCCTTGAATACATCCGCAATTTGCCTCCAGCAGGAAAGATTGTGATTCAATACTTACAAAGACGCCGAATTTTAGAAAAGAAAATGAACATTACACAACAAAGCGATTGGGAACTAACGCTTGCACAACTTCAGACAAAACACGACTTACCACCAAGCATGTTTATTGGTGATTTAGGTTTTTTTGTAGACATGAAGTGTGTACAAACAAGAGGCGCTGAAGATTTTTCAGGGATGTTTTTCTTAGCAGATGATCCATACTATAGCAAAATGAAAACCCTCTCATTCTTGCCTGCTGGTAGATGGTTAACCCTCTATGTCAAAGGAGACCACCATGAAGCTCGCAAACATTATGACCAAATGTTAGCTTATGCAGAGAAAGAAAACTTAAGACTTGGAGATACTGCCCTTGAGCGTACTGTCATAGACCATTACATTTCAAGTGATCCTAATTTTTATATCACTGAAATTCAAATTCCTATACTATCAAACAAGAGATAAAGAATAAAAAAAGCCAGTGAATTGTATTTAAAACACATTATCACTGGCATTAATCACTCATCTAATTTGTATTCTACTTTGGTCTTTTTTCCTCAAACGTTTCTGATTATACATTCTTTCATCTGACAACCTATACGCCTTGTCAAAATCATAATTTGTTTCTTTTAAACTTGTAACCCCATAACTAAATAGGGCTTGTATATATGAACCCTCGAAAAGGATAGGTGTATTTCTAAGTCTATTTTGAAAAGCTTGTAGACATTCATCAATTTGCGCTTTTGTACATCCATCCACTAAACCAATAAACTCGTCTCCACCATACCTAGCACAAAGGTCCGTCTCGTTAAAAACAGTTCTAAACTGATTGGCTAAGGACTTTATGAGTAAGTCACCAGCAGCATGACCATGCGTATCATTAACATCCTTCAATCCATCTACATCTAGAACAACAAGTTGCAGGTCATCATTGTGTGTATTTGCTTTTCTAATTTTAGCAAGGGCATCACAGTCAAAACTATGTCGGTTCATAAGCCCTGTCATTTTATCTTTTCTTGATAAATACAGTACTTCTTGATAAAGCTTTTGTCTTTTTATCCCCCCGCTAATTTGTCTGGACATATAATCTAATACATGGACGTCTTTATCTGAAAAAATATCATTTTGGTCTCCATCAATACATAAAATACCGACTATTTCATTATCAATAATCAGTGGTGCTGTTACTTCTGAACGTAACATAAAGGTATCTTCATCTGTCGAATCGATTTTGTTTTTATCTAGTACAATGTCCTCTAAGCGATTAATGATAACCGTCTTGTCCATTTTACCCTGAGTTGCTATATATAAAAATGACTCATGTACTGGCAATCTAAAAGATGCCATAGCAACCTTATCAAGCCCATATGAAGCTACAGCACGTAACATTTTATCATCATCGAACATAAGAACACTTCCATATTTAGCCTTTGGAATTAGCCGCATACAAGTGTCCAGTATGTACTGAAATTGGTGTTCCATTGATTCTTTAAGAAGGGTCCGGTTAGCAATATCTAGTGCAGCTTCCCTTAGGTTAATCAATTCGATCATATCATTATTCATTTTTTCATTGTTTTTCTGAGCCCTAAACAAAAGTAAAACCAGAGCGAGTATTGCAACCAGTAATACACCTTGAAACATGAATAATCCCCCCGTTTCTTGTTACTTAAATTTGCTTTAACTTATTCATTTCAACACAAAAATACAAATCCCTCCAATTTTCACATAAAAATGGAGGGATTTATCTAAATTATACTCATTGTATAATATTTTTAATTTTATCTGCGTTTTTTATCCGAATGAGACCTATTTGACCTTCTGTCACTGTGGTTCTTTGCTTCGAAATCACGGCCTCTTCTAGCGCGACGTTCCCCTGGGAATAATTCGTCATCGGCTTTATTTACCTTACGAATTCGTCCTTTAAGCGGTTTCTTTTGAAGTACATTTAAAACCATGGGTCCTTTACCATGAAGGACTTCAACATAAGTTGAAATATCCATGATATTTATAATACCAATATCATCTTTTGTCATACCCTCTATATTACATAGGGTGCCAACAATATCTGCAGCGCGCATTTTTTGCTTTTTCCCTGCATTAATGTGAATTTTGAGGATATCTGCATTTAATTTTGCTCCTTTGTCTTCTTTTTTCTCAGGTCGTGTATTAAGTTTTTCTTCGAAGATTTCAAGAGCTCCTTGTACCGCTTCTTCTGTTGGGAAATCAGGCATTTCTAATGCATTGCCCGTGTACTCTTCAATAGCTTCGATAAACTCACCATCTCTGTCTGTTACAAACGAAATTGCAAGTCCTTCTTTGCCTTTTCGACCCGTACGTCCAATTCTATGAACATAAGACTCTGCATCTTCCGGTAAATCAAAGTTAATAACTAAGGAAACGTCATCTACATCAATTCCTCTAGCAGCAACTCCTGTTGCAACTAAATATCTAAATTTGCCTTTTTTAAAACTGTCCATTTCACGCATTCTGTCACGTTGGTTCATACCACCATGAATACGTCCACATGGATATCCTAACTGTTTTAACTCTTCATAAATTTCATCCACACCAATTCTAGTGTTACTGAATATCATACATGTATCTGGGTTTTCTATTATGGTTAGATCACGCATTAAGTCAAACTTGTCACGCTGGTCGATCTCATATTTTTTCTGAACAATTCTGTCTAAAGCGTTACTTTCACTTTTTATTTCAATCATGTCAGGTGATTTCATATATTGGTCACATAATGACTTAATATCTTCAGGAATTGTAGCTGAAAATAGCAGGGTCACACGGTCTGTTGGAAGTTCTTTTATAATGTCCTGTAATTGTTCAATGAATCCCATGTTCAACATTTCGTCGGCTTCATCAATAATAAGATATTTGATCATTGATGTATCAAAAGTTCCTTGTTCTAAATGATCATTCAATCTCCCGGGAGTACCTACCACAACATGCATTTTTTGCTTTAATTCTCGTGCTTGAATGTGGAAAGGTGCTTTACCAAACACCGCACATGCCTTAATTTTTTTATAACGACCTACATTAAAAAATTCTTCTTTAACTTGCATCGCCAGTTCGCGTGTCGGTGTAATAACCAAAGCTTGTGGTTTGTTTTCTTCCCATTCTACGAGCTCACACACTGGAATGGCAAATGCAGCTGTTTTACCACTGCCCGTTTGAGATTTTACAATAAGGTCTTTTTGGTTCAAAATATCGTTCATAACATGTTCTTGAACCGATGTTGGCTCTTTGTAGCCCATTAAATCAAGTGACTTTAATATTTCTGCTGAAAGTTTATAATCTTTAAATTGTTTGCTCATTATTTCATCCTTTTTTCGATTTTTATTTATATGAATTGCTTATCTGCGTCTTTATTTTACAATCTTCTGTCTTTGGCTGTTTACCCTGATTGTATGCCAATGAACCTGATGATTGTATCATACTTTTTTCACTTCCTAAAAATTTTTATTCTATCCATGGAAATAACCTTCTTAAATTTTTCCCTTGACACCTATAGGATTCATAGGCTAAACTGCATATTAATAACTCACACAGACGTGAGACATATTTGACCTATTAAAACTGTGACTGAGAGTAGTATGGTGAATTGAGTCTTTATAGAGAGCCGGTGTTGGTGGAAATCCGGTATGACAAATTGATCTGAATGGACTCAGGAGTGGAAGCTGAAATCGTAAATAGTACGAGAGTATGTGCCCCGGGTTCTCCCGTTATAGAGATAAGGTATCGATGAAACATTCCGTACCTGACTGAGATGAAAGTTTATCTTATTAAGTGCAAGAGCCAAGAGGCTTCACATAATAAATAAACCTTCAATAGAGGTGGCACCGCGACTTATACGCCCTCTATACACATTAATTGTGTATAGAGGGCTTTAATTTTTCACCCTAAATCTTTGATTTAGATGTGAAAATTACTCCAACGAACGACAGTGAGTTGCGAGTTTCCTGACTGCCCGAAGGGCACTACACCCTAAATCTTTGATTTAGACGTGAAATTTACTCCAACGACCGATAGGGAGTTGCGAGTTCCCTGACTGCCCGAAGGGCACTGCATCCAAAATCTTAGATTTTGATATGCAATTTACTCCAACGACCATATCACACTGCATCCAAATCGAAAGGAGGGATGACGTTGACATTTACACCAACATGAGCTGAAAACAAAGAATCGAACACAGATGAAGCCGACTGGCAAAACTATTTATCAGCAATACAGCTGATCAACATAATCCCACACTCTCGAGGAGGAAACAAAAATGACAACTACTAACACTGCAATGCAAATTAGAAATATCGATGGTAACTTTGGTGAGTTCGGTGGTGCATATGTACCAGAACCTTTAAAAGGTCCCCTGAAAGAACTCGAAGATGCATTTGTTAAATACGTACATGAGCCAGAGTTCCAAAAAGAATTAAAGTACTACCAAAAAGAATATATTGGGCGTTCTAACCCGCTTTATTTTGCTGAAAATCTAACCGCTAAAACAGGTGGCGCAAAAATATATTTAAAACGTGAAGACTTAAACCATACAGGGGCTCATAAAATCAACAACACCATTGGTCAAGTTTTACTTGCTAAGCGTATGGGAAAAAAGAGAATCATTGCTGAAACGGGTGCTGGGCAACACGGTGTTGCAACGGCTACGGTTTGCGCTTTGTTTAATATGGACTGCACCATTTACATGGGCGAAAAAGATATGGAAAGACAAGCACTTAACGTCTTCAAAATGGAACTCTTAGGCGCTAAAGTTGTCCCTGCTCAAACGGGTCAGAAAACCCTAAAAGAAGCCGTGGACGAAGCCTTAAATGACTATGTGGTAAACTGCGAAAATACATTCTATTTACTCGGATCTGTTGTTGGCCCCCACCCTTATCCGGTAATGGTTCGAGAATTCCAAGGTATAATTGGAATGGAAGCTAGAGAACAAATTCAAGACAAAGAAGGTCGCCTTCCTGATTACCTTGTAGCATGCGTTGGAGGGGGCTCCAATGCTATGGGTCTATTCCATGCCTTTTATGAAGATGAAGGCGTAAAAATGGTTGGTGTTGAACCGTCTGGCACAGGTACAGAGGTTGGACAACATGCTGCGACAATGACGTACGGTAGCCCAGGGGTTATTCATGGATTTAAGTGTTACAACCTACAGGATGACCAAGGTCAACCCCTACCCGTCCACTCTATCGCAGCTGGACTGGACTACCCTGGTGTTGGTCCAGAACATAGCCACTTCAAGGACATTAACCGCTGCGATTATGTAACGGCATCAGACCAAGATGCTATTGATGGATTTAAACTCTTGTCCCAAACGGAAGGTATTATTCCAGCCATTGAAAGCTCCCATGCAGTAAGCCACGGTGTTAAACTTGCTAAATCGTTAGACAAAGATCAAATTGTGGTTATTAACTTATCTGGTCGTGGGGATAAAGATATGGTGCGTATGCAGACTATATTAAAAGGATAGATTAAACGAAAAAAGGATAGATAAAACGACTATATTCATCTTTCAGAGTTTGTATTTTTGAAAGTTTATATTTTCATACAGTATGTATTTTCACGCTATACGATATAACAATTCAAAGGGTCCTCTATACAAAAAAGACTAAGAGTGTACTGACTTGTGGTCAGTAGCTCTTAGTCTTTTCAGTTCAGGAAAAGTTGTTAACTTTATTGGCTTTATTTAAATCTAACAAAACAATATGGACAAGATCTTGGAAGTACAACATTTCGGTCTAACATCCTTCGGCAGTTTGGACAACGTCTAATAAATCCATAAAAACCGACTAAAGTGAGTATTAGGAGGACACCAAGTCCTTGAACAAAAGTACGTACAATTTGTGTTTTTGAGTCCATGTAAAAGTTGAAGTAGACGAAAAATATTGGGAGTAATGTAACACTCAGTGCCATAATAGTTGTGTCTATTTTTTCTATCTTTTTATATCTCATTATTATCTCATTTTCATCCAACTTATCTTCATCTAACTCAGATTCATTTTTATCATCCAAATCACGCAAGTGCTGACACCTCTATCATTTATGCATATACAACTTTTCTTTTAATTAATGTAACACCTATACCAATCCACCAAATCATTTGTCCAAATGCAAAGACCATTATAAGTGCATCAAACAAGCTTGGAACCATGGTTAAAACACCCGCTACACCTGCAATTAGACCCATAACATTAATCCATTTGCTAAATAAACCATACTTCATCCCAGCATAAACAACGCTTAACATCCATAAACCACCCATAATTTCGTTGTTACCACCAATGGCTAGGTGTATAGTCTGCGTCGTTTGAAATAGAGAGGATGAATCCAGCTCAACAGCTGTCATAAGTCCAGTATTGTAAATCATACCACTTGCGATGACAAGTGTGGACCAAATCGCTCCAAACACCATGTTGAGTCGTCCAGTAAAACCACTGTGGACTGCGATTAAATCATGCAAACTTACAGAAAGTACTGCCAGCAAAACACCAAATATGATGTATAACAAAGATATCCAAACTATTAACAGGTTCATATTTGATTTTGCAAACTCAAACACCTGGTCTATGCCAGTCAAACCACCTGTATTTAACATGGTTGCCTGCATTACAATCCCAATTACGTATATTAGAGTTAATAAAATTGCTGAAATACCACCTAATTTTAACTGTTTCATATCACACCATCCTTTACTTGTTATTCTTTGATGGTGTAATTATATTTCTTTAAAACTGGTTCTTGCACCTACTAAAGTAGGGTATTTGAAAATCTTATATAATATGAAGCCTTTTGGCTTTAGAAACCGCTTCTGTTCTTCGTTTCACTTGCAACTTTCCAAATATATTTTGAATATAGCCTTTCACAGTACTTAAAGCAATAAACAAAGTTTGACTGATTTCTTTATTAGAAAATCCCGCTTCAATCAGCTCTAAAACTTCTAACTCCCTAACAGTTAAAGCTTCAATTGTTTCATCCAAACCGGAATCATTTTCTTTTGATTCTATTAACTGAGCTTGATCAATAGACTTTTGAACCTCTTCTATTGAATATAAATCCGGAATAGGATTTGGATATATATGAAACTTGGCTTCACTAAGAAAAATACTTGCACTTTCAATGTCCTTAGATTTTAGCTGTACTAGGGCCCTAAGCAAATAATACCGATACTCAAAATCCATAATGGCACATTCATTAGCATGGGATCTTGCAGCTTTTATATATGTTCGATACCCATCCATATCATCTTGTTGATAAGCACTATAGGCCAAAATCAAATTGAGGGTTGGCAAGAGGATTGGAAATGTTCCTTCCCCTTCTATTTTACGCATAAGCTTTAACGTTTCCACCTGAACCATTTCATGCTTTTGTTGATGTAACCACAACCATAAACGAACCATTTTATAATTATCTACATTGATTGGGTCACCATATTGCTTTTCGTACAAAATACCTTTATCTATATAAACCGCAGTTTTTTTAAAATCATTATTACTCCAGTGGGCAAATGCCATGGTCACCATAATTACACCGAATTTCTCCAGTGTTTTGTGCCCCATTTCTTCAACGGCCTCGTTTCCAAACTTAAATAAGTCTTCTAGGTTTCCAGTAGCTGCTGCAATATACGCCTTTGCAAGTAGGAGATTCACTCCAATTGTTTCATACTCCTTAACATCCCATACAAGTCCTTTACGTTTTAATGATGAAAGAGACGTCTGCTTATGTCTTGTCTCTATGTGGTCTAACCAAAACGGGGCTTCTTCAATTCGATTCATGTCTATTAATGACCAGGCCCAGGCCATAGATAAAACTGGCCTTTCTTTAATTACCTCTAGAGGAAGGTTGTCAGCAAACTTCAGCCACATTCCACTGTTTAGTGTTAGGTACATAGGTGCCCACATATATTCAATACATCGTGCAGCTTTTTCAAAAGAACTACAGTTAAGATATAGTTGAACGGCTTCATGGTATTTTTCATTCTTTTCATACCAGTCTGCAACGGCAAGTTGTATCGACTGCGTCCTATTATCAAAATCTACCCCCACCTGTCCGCGGTGGTAGGCTGTTAAGACCTCTCTAAATAGATGATGGTACCTATACATCTCCTGGTCAGGATCTATTTCTATAAGAAACATATTTTTATTTAATAGGGTATCCATATGTTTTTTACTGTCTTTTATAAATAGATCAAAAACAGAATCACACATTGCTACGGAAAACCTGTCTGGGATAGAACTAATCATGAGAAAAGTCTTTAGTGTCTCTGGTAAATGCTTTAAAACTTCTTCAAAAATGTACCGCATTAAAAGAGTGTGATTCTTTTTAATCTGACTGGTCGCGTTAAGGTCAACCCCCTCATTTTCAAGGGCTATCATGGCTAACTTAATTCCAGCTATCCATCCTTCTGTAGTTTGTGTTAAATGCTCGGCAAGGTCATGCTGATCTACTCCTCTTAAAGGCGGTCCTTGTGCCTGTATTAAAAGTTGAGAAACTTCCTTAACATTAAACTTCAGGTCATTTTCACCGATAGTTAAGACACGATTTTCTAAGTAGTGTTTACTTAAACCTATTTTTAGCTCATCTCTTGAGATAAAGATGAGTTTTATTTTTTCACCTAAAAAGTCGATCATACACGTTAGGAGGTCGTAGACAGATGTATTACTTATAAGATGAAAGTCATCTAATACAATCACAACTTTATTGCTTAGTTTGTGCAAAACACGGGCGTACATTCGTATGAGCTGTCCATGTTCGATTGAGTTAAATTGTTGAAGGAGTCCGCTCAACTGTGAAGCTACGTCCTTGTCTTGACTTCTGAGTCCTTCTGTTAAGTAGGTTAAAAACATTAAAAAGTCATCGTCAGTCGTGTCTAAACTGTACCAGATGTAATGTATGGCTTTATTATTTTCAATCCACTGGCTTATTGTTGTACTTTTGCCATACCCCGTTTGACAAGCTACAACAGCAAGACCATATTTATCGTCATTTAGGTTAGTTTCAATGTCTGTACGACTTAAAACATGTTCCCCTGCTTTGAGTTTAATAAGTTTACTGGGTATAATCATTTCTTCCATGACAAGGCTCCAATTTATTCTCTTCCATGTTCATATACTGTAAATACCAATCTATTAAAGTATACCCTATTTAAAGCGAAGTAAAAAAACACAAAAAAGAACCCCATGTAAACATGGGGTCCTTCTATAAAAGAGAGTCGTTCAACTGTGAATTCTTTTAACTTATGCTGCAATCTTACCTGAATCATCTGTGTTCTTAGCTGCAGAACGTAGCATAGTGATTGAAGTGTAAAGGATTACACCAATTACTAACCAAGTAAGGATGTTAAGTGGTAGAGACTTAACTAGGTAAGCTGCAACGATAACGCCACCAATACCACCAATAGTGATACCCATAGCAGCACGACGATCGTAAGCACCTTGTTGTACAAACTTAACAGATGCAGCTGGCATTAGGAATGCGCAAGAACCCATCATGATTGGGAATGCAACTGCTGGTGACATACCAAGGAAGTAGATAAGAGCCATACAAGGAGCGTATAGACCAATACCTGCTGTCATTAGTGCACCAAGAATAAAGTTACCCACGATAGCGATTACAAGCTTTGTACCTGTAAGGCCGATTGCTTCGCCACCACCTGGCATGATGCCTAGGCGACCTGCTGCCATAAGGCCAGCAGTGATTAGTAGTGCAACACCCATGATTGTTTGAATCTTCTTTTCAGGGAATTTAGAAACAATACCAGCGCCAATCCATGCGCCAACAGTTGCTGCTGCAAGCATACTAACTAGTGTAACAGTATCAACTTCAATTACTTTAATGAAAATAAATGCTTCCATAACTACTGGAATTGTACAAGATACATTCAGTGTACCTGGAATAACACGGTCTTTCGTTTGTTTAAATGCCTTTAGTAGTGCAGTTGTTGGTGCAAATGAACCAATACCTAGCGTATCAAAAAAGTTAGTGAATGCGCCAATTGCAATTACTTTGCCCCAAGAGTTGTGTTCTTCAAGGTTGTTTTGGTTTTTAGCAAAATCCATACCGAATACTGCTGCGAACCATGCTGTAAGTCCCCCTAGAACACCTAAAACAGCTGTTAACATAGAATAATTCCTCCTTAATGATTGTGTGAAATCTATTTCAAGCTAAAACCGTACTTCACTGGATCTTCTGGATCGATTATGAAGTGGTTAAAACCTGTAATATACGCAGAACCTGTGATTTCTGGAATGATGGCTTTTTCTTTACCAACATTCGTTTCTTCTAAGATACGACCCTTAAATAATGTGCCAAGGATACTCTCGTAGACGAATAGTTCATCTTGACCAATCTGTCCTTTAGCGTGTAGAGTTGCAAGTTTTGCACTTGTACCTGTACCACAAGGAGAACGGTCCACTTGACCTTGACCAAATACAACTACATTTTTGTAGTCTGCATCTTCGTGTGTTGGATCATCATAGAACTCAACAAGGTCAACATTGTTTATATGTGGAAGTTCCGGGTGCTGTACTTCAATGTGCTCATTAACAGCATCACGGATCTTAAGACCCATATCTAATAATTTTGAAGCGTTATCTGGCTGTACTTTAACGCCAAGTTTTCTTGAATCTACGATTGCAAAGAAAGATCCACCAAAAGAAATGTCCATTTGTACATCACCGATCGATGGCACAGGTACAACAACATCTCTCATGTAACTGAATGCAGGTACATTTACGATAGAAACTTCTTGAACTTTACCGTCGATTACAGCTGCACGTGCTGCAATTACACCAGCAGGTGTATCCATTTTAACTTCTGTGAATGGTTCAACTGCATCAACCATTCCCGTTTCAATGGCAACTGTAATTGCACCAATAGAGCCATGACCACACATGTTTAGGTAACCGCCACCATCCATGAAAATGATGCCAAAATCTGACTCGTCATTTACAGGTGGAGTGATGATTGAACCGAACATGTCCCCGTGACCTCTAGGCTCATGCATTACTGCTGTTCTTAAGTTGTCCATCTTGTCTTCAAGATAGTATTTTTTCTCTGCCATCGATTTGCCAGGAATATTAGGAACGCCACCAACAATGATTCTTGTAGGTTCGCCCATTGTATGTGAATCCACTACATTTAGACTTCTAATTGCTTTCACTTAGAATCTCCTCTCACTTATAAAAAATGCTCCGATTATCATGCGTTAAATTGTTATTTTTTTCACTTTATTGCTTCTAAAAAAACGAATTACCGCATCTTCAGTTTTAAAAAGGCCAAAGCTTTTCTTGCATCCAATCTACTTACTGTATTTTCTCCAACAACCTCTGTTTCAATACCTGCTTCAGACTTATTGAAATCAACTATTGTATCCATGTACTGATTGGTAACAACGAAACGACCTTGAACACCCTGAAAGCTTAATCCAGAGACAGGAATACCTCTTTTGCCCAGTGCCTCAATGGTGTTTGCATAGTCAACATGTGAGTTTCCCCATCCGTCAACTGAGATTAGTACGCCGTCAACGCGGGCTGCTTCTGCCCAGGCTGCGGCTCTTTCACCGACAAACATTTTTTCAGTATTTCCTTGCGGTGTGCCAACCACAAGTACACCTACCAGATCGATATCATCATCGTTATCTACAACATCTAGAAGCGGATCACGAAAATGATGCAGTGATGTTTCCTTAGTTGATGGTCCAATGCCCATACCTTCATCCTCCTACGTCATTGCCCTTAGCGCACCGTCTCTATACTCATTTGGAGATAAGATGATCGGAACATTTCCCACGTCTATAATCGAACGCCCTCCGGTAAAACCAGAAGGTTCATCTGAAAATAACATGTTGTCATACATAGCCCCTTGTCCTGCCACTTGTTTGATGATCAAAACCTTCTTTTTATCCGGTCTAACCTTGTCTTCAAAAATGTGGTTTTCAGTTGCCAGTCTGCCGTTAATCGCTTTGAGCGGTTTTCGTATAGATTGAATGATCTGATCACACGCTCTGAAAGCTGCCATGGGTTGCATTCGGTCTGCTTCTTCATCGTGGGTCAGGGTTACGTCGATATGAATTATGAAGTCATCCTTTGAAGGTGTGCCAGCTTGACCAAGAACCATCTGTTCAGACAAAATGCCTTCTGACGATCCAAATTCAGCCATCTGTTTTCCATTTTCGTCACACCCAGTCAACATAACTGAAACACCTGTCAGTGTATGTGTCACACCCTCACCAATTGAGCCGATTACCTTTGTAGAGATCGGTATAATGTCCATAATTGTGTTAATCTCCACATCATGGCGCTCAGGTGCCTGTGATTTTGGTGGAATAACAGCTATATTTATGTCCTTTATTTTCGATTCCGACTTAACAATCTGCTCAATCACTGAGTTATCAAGTGTTAGTACCTCTTTGTTGAGCCCGGGATTCGGGCCGAGCTCAACGGAGGTAACATGAAACGATCTGATTGTCAGTCTTCGGATAATTCTTTCCTTAGACATTTCATCACCCATTTCAGTTTCTAAACTTTTGCAATGTATTCGTAATTTAGTGGTACAATTTTGCCTGCTGAAGACATCTTCATCATTTCTTGAAGTGACTCAACAACAATGTTTCTTTGCATTTCAACATCGTTTGGAGCACCAGCATTTGCACCCATTGGTACAAGTGGAGCAACCGCACGTGGTGAACCATTTTGACGAACTACTGGTGGTAGTGCTGCAATAATAACCGTAGGAATCCCCGATTCCTCTATCGCACGCTGTACAATAACAGCTGTACGGTGGCAAGTCCCTCAGCCAGCAGTCAGAAGAACAGCGTCTACATCAGCTTCTTTTAACTGACGAGCAATTTCTGGACCTGTTTCTTCTGTAAATTTAGTTTGGTCGCCGCCGCCACCCATGAAACCGAAGTGTACTGGCGAAACGTCTTTGATAAAACCTTCAGTAGCTAGTTCACGTAAACGGTCAATAGGGAACATACAGTTGATGTCCTTGTTAACGTCGCCATTGTCGTAACCACCGTGAGAAACCATCATATCTGCTGATGGAGCATCACCTGGGATTACGCGGAATGTGAAGTCACCCGCTAGGTTAAATCTGTCATCTGTTCTCATATGTACGCCGGCAGCAGTTGCCATAGCGACTTTCATATCTTTAAGCTCTTTTGTAATAGGCGTCCACACTGGTGGTGGAGTAATCGGAACAAAAATTTCCGATTGAAGCCCTGAAACTGGTTTGTACACCATTTCCATCCTCCTTATTTGTTCTGATGATGTTGATTGTTAACGTATTGTTCGCACGGCTCCGCTGATACCACTTCAGGATGACCCATCATAAAGCCGACCTCTTGGCCAACTTGCAGTTCGTAGTCTGAAATCAGCATACGTCTTGGTACTTTCAAAGATCCCAGACGGCCTTTTAGATCCATAGTCACTGCTCCATCGTGGATGGCTACGATAATTCCTTCCATGTACATAGGGTTGCTTTGATACTTTAGCTCGCGCATATTTGCCTCCAATACGTTTCAATTTATCTAAATACGGTTAGGTGTAGCTAATAGTTACACCAACCAAGTTGTACTCGTACTATCACACTAATTTAAGAATTAGTTTGTTGATTCTGATTCGTAGATTTCCATACGCTTCTTTGACTTTTCAAGAACTTGCTCGTTATCAGTCAGTTCTAGTGTAGTCTCAGTTTCACGTTCAATTGTTTCAACGTTGTTTAGCTTTACGTTAGGATTCCACTTACGCTCTGCAGACTTTACTTCTTCGCCAGACATAACTGCCTTTAACATAGTCAGTGCACGCGTTGCATCTTCTGGACATAGAGTATTGTTTGAAAGAATTTCATTTTCAATACCAAGCTCAGATTTGTTTAGGTCGATCATGTGCTTCATGTACTCGTTACCAACTACAAGTGCACCTTGGTTAGCAGAGAATGTCATACCCACTACTGGGATACCTCTTTTACCAACTTGCTCGTGGTGGCTAGCAAAGTCGATGTGGTTGTTACCAAAACCTTCAGTTGTAATGATTGCACCATCAACGTCAAGTGCTTCAACGATCATACCAAGACGGTTTGATACGTAGAACTTCTCTGAGTTAACCTGTGGGGAACCAACAAAGATAATGCCACATAGATCGATTTCTTCATCGTTCATAGCTTGCATTACTAGAGGCTCTCTGAAGTAGTGACGGCTTGTTTCTTTCGATGCAGGACCGATACAAACAAGAGCGTGGATACCACCATCAAGTACTTCTGTTGGAGCAAGCATAACTGGAACGTTACCAAGGTCAACGTTTGGCTTACCACCAAGAACGCCAACTGGCTCAACAGGTAGGATTAGGTTATCGTGCATTGCACCCTGACCCATGATTTCTTTGATTACAACTACTTTTTTGTTACCTTTACGTCTCTTTTGTTGTAGCACTTCAACCTGATCAGGCTCACGTGTTACATCTTTAAGAGCATTTCTGATTTCTTGAGTGATGAAGTCAGAAGCTTTATGTGCTGCGAATGGACCTGGTCTTTCCATGCCTGTGTCTTCTTTGATTGTTACTTCAGTCTTAACAAAGAACTCACCACGGTCAGGAGCACCTGGACGTCCCCACATTACGTTACGATCGATGATACCTTCAGAAGAACCAAACTCACCGATTTGAACGCCGTTTTCGTCAACACCTGTTAAAACAACAATTACGCCGTCAAGTGTTCTAGTGATACCATGACCGATTTCACCTTCTTCTTTAGTAGCGATAGGCTGAACGTCCATGATTGTTTCACTGTACTTGTCGTACATAGCTGGTGTGATAATTTCAAATTTCATGTCTACTACTAGATCGTCTTGAGCAACTGCGTCTTTGCAAATGTCTTCACGTACAAATAGAATGTTACCTTCGATTTTAGTTTCAGGACCAACTTGTACGTCAGTGATCTGGTAGTGCTTTTTAGTCAGTTCACGAACCACTTTTTCGCTTACTGGTGCTGCTACTGCTGGTGCTGCCGCTACTGGAGCTGGAGCTGCTGCTGGAACAACAACTTGCTCTGCTGCTACAGGTGCGCCTGCAACTGGCATAGGAATCTCTAGTTTGATATCCTTACCTTCGCCGATTTCAATTCTCAAAACTTGACCTCCGATAGCTGTTTGCTGAACAGTTGCCACTGGCTGTGCCGGTGCTGGTGCAACAACTTCTTCAACCACTTCTTCAGAAGCAGTTTCTACTACATTCAGACCTTCGAACATGTCAGCCTTTAGTGGCGTTAGTGCATCTACAGTCTTAACTAACTTTGCGCCTAGTACTTCTTCAATTGTTAGACAATCGTCTGCAATTTCAAGAAGTCCTGAATCTTCTAAATCTGGGAAGATCGCTGGATCTTCAAGGTTCGCTACATCAAATACCGTACCCGCTTCGAATCTACAGCATGAAACTGCTGGATCCTTTGCATGTGCCTTAGCCGTTTCGGCAGTAATCGACATACAAGTGCCTCCTTCTACTCAACACTGAACTTTATAAGTTCTTATCTATTCTGATGCAGTTCAAGGTGCCATGGCCACGGGACCTTGAACTGCAATTACTCAACTCGATCAAATCGAGAGGTTACCTATGATGATGTTCTTCTATACAGTTTGTGACCTGCTCCACGAAGGACGTGGTCTGTACTGTGATATACGGGGACGCCTAACCTAGGCGCCACTTGCATGACTGTATTCGTTCAATCCTCGCAGGTGCCAGTGATTATGACCTCAGCACCTTGTTTTTTCAAAGATAGAACTTTTTCTGATTGTCCTGGACAAGCGCCAGGCAAATCACATCTGAAGCGACCATTCACTTCAACCATGCGTTTACACTTTTCTTCTGCTACAACTTCAGCACCCATAGACTGGGCAATTTCTTTAAGACGGGCTTCATCTGCACCACATTCACATGCAATGACACCCACTTTTCTTGTTTCTTTTGGAAACTCAGTTGCAACTAAAACGCCGCCTGTTGTTTTATCAACAACATTTTCTTCAGAACCGCGTTTGCCTGTAAATGGACCACCCATAACAATTTCGCCTGAGCCTATTTCAAATCCACCACATGCATCTATAAGTTCACTTACAGGAGTCCCTAGAGGAACATCCATAAATACGCGTCCTTCTTTTGCATCTTTTACGCGACCGCCAACTGTAAGGTCTTTTGTAAAGACAGGTCTTTTTTCTTCAATGGCTCTTGTAACATTCTTTAAAGTCTCTGTATTCGTTACAACAGCACCTGCTTCAAGTGGTAACTGACCCGGTTGAAGCTCAACACCTAGAAGTTCTCTTACAATGACACGTTCATCGCCAGCTGGATACATGTCAGGAAGAAGTCCGAGCTCTACGCCCTCTACTTGTCCTAAATGTTTTCTAAAAATCGCACAAGCCATTTTATATTTTGGTTTAATCGCAATCACACCACGTTTTGCGTTTGTCATTTCCATGACATATTTAAGACCTTTTACGATTTGCTCAGCTGATGATTCCATGTAAGCCACATTGTGTTTAAGTACTGGTTCACACTCTGCTGCATTGGCAAGAACGACGCCACCCTTTAAATCAACATTGAATTTAACGTGAGCTGGAAAACCTGCTCCACCTGCTCCAACGATACCTGCTAACTCAACTGCTTCTAAGTTAGAGTTAAAGTCTCCAATAGACTCAAAAGAATCAGACTGGGTTTCGTTCATCGAAATCTCGATTGTAGAATCTTGAACCGACACAACTTTGCCATCCACACTAGAGTGGATTCTTGCGCCTAGGCCGTTAGGTTTTGCTATTAACTGGCCACGCTTTATTTCGGTATTCACTTCAACGATAGGTTCACTCGGTGCACCCACATGTTGTTTAAGTGGAATACGAATAATTGAATCATTCATTCGAACATGCCTCCTTTCGACATTTGATATTCGTGAATGTATTAACGCACATCCCGTGCCAACTTTGATAATCTAATATCAAACAAAGTCGGTTAAAACACATAAAACCATTGGTATAACTAGCTATCGGCGTTTTATAATTTATTTCACTTTTTTATTCAAAATCTTTTTTTATTGTTTTTTTAAATATTTAATAATAATTTTTATAACTTTTTCTTTTTTATTGAAAAAAACAATGTGACATTTCAATTATTTCTGTCGACTTTCTGACAGTTTTTCTGCATATTTATACTTCAACATCCATCAAACCTTTTGATATACGTGTATGCAGCCATTTAGTGTCAGTTTTTCGACACTTGTCAGTTTCTTGACATATATTAATTTTCCTAATTTTGTTCCTTCATATATAAAAAACACCAGTGCTCAGGAGCACTGGTGTTACTTAGTTTGACTGTATTTTGTAAAGTTCCATTTTATAGTACAAGGTTGACCTCGGAATATTCAGAAGCTTCGCAGCTTTTGCTTTCTTCCCTCCTGATATTTCTAAAGCCTTTTCTATGGTCTGTTTTTCTATGAGTTCAATTTTTTTCGTTAAATCAAATATATCTTCTGTATTGTTATTAACACCTTCAACATCTTCAGATGTATCATTAAGTATATATTTTGGTACTGAATTCATAGTTATTCTGCCATTTTCACTTAAAACAGTCATAGACTCGACAATGTTTTTTAGTTCTCGAATATTACCTTTCCAATGATAGGCCATTAATGTTTCAATAACACCTTCATCAATGCGTGGAATATCCATTTTGTTTTTCTGACTAATCTCTTTTAAGAAGCTATAAGCAAGTATTTCTATATCTTCAAGCCGGTTTCTCAGTGGTGGAAGTGAAAGCTGGATTACATTGAGTCTAAAATATAAATCCTCTCTAAAACTGCCTTCCTGAACCATTTCGTTTAAGTCTTTATTGGTTGCTGAAATAATACGACAGTTCACCTTACGGTTTGTCTCTGCCCCAACACGTCTGACTTCACCCTCTTGTAGGACGCGTAACAACTTAGCCTGCATATGCATAGGCAGGTCAGCAATTTCATCTAAGAATACCACACCGTTGTTACCCAGTTCGAAAATACCCATCTTACCTTTTTTATTGGCACCTGTAAAAGCTCCTGGCTCATATCCGAAGAACTCACTTTCAAAAAGTTGGTCCGGTACAGCACTACAGTTCACAGGTATAAATAGACCTTCACAGCCACTTTCTTTATAAATTGCACGGGCAAACACTTCTTTACCCGTTCCACTTTCACCATGTATTAAAATACTGGCAGTAGACTTTGCAACACGTTTTGAGAGTTCAATTGTACTTTGTATAGCAGGACTGTTGCCTATAATGGTTCCAAATACATTTTCACCAATGGTATCCACCATCTTTTCAAGATAAAGCACTGTTTCATTCACCCTAGACAGTTCGTCATTTAGCTTTTTCACCTCTGAAATATCACGTTCAGACGAAATCGCACCTATAAAAGAACCGTCATCTGCAAACAGTGGCAAAGCACTAATGGCAACTTGATAGTTGGCACGGGGTTCATGACACGCACTTTCATAGGGTTTATGGGTCTTTAAAACCTCTAATATCAAAGCATCTGGGAAATACGTATTTAAGGGTTTACCAATCACTTTGTCAGATGTTAACTGATATAGGTCCTCAGATTGTTTATTCCATATGACAACTTCCCCCACTGCGTCTACCACACACACTGCCTCGTGTAGGGTATCAATGAATATATTCAGCCTCTTCCAAGACTCCTCCATATTCATATAGAAGTGGTTCATTATTTCGTTATTTCTTATAACCCCAGTCATAGCCCCATTATTCATAACAGGTATACGGCCAACGGCATTTTTAATCATTAGGTTTCTAGCTTCTAATAAAGACATGCCTTCATCCATTGTGATGAGGTTTTTTCTCATTTTCATCCAAACGGCAGTCTCAAGAGATTCATCATTCTGAACCATCAATGAAATGTCATTCATTGTGATCAGTCCAATAGTGGTATCCTCTTTATTCGTCACGAATATATCTGTGGTTCCATTATGGAGCATCGTTTTTAAAGCTTGGTAAACAGTAGCCTGCTCATTTATCTTAGCTATTTGTTTACTCATAACCGCTTCAACTTGCGGTTGTCTCGTGAAGAACACAGAGGCCTCCTTCCATTCATGAATGATAATCATTTAACATATCATATACATAATTCGATAGTTTGTACATCCATTTCATGACTTTTTTCAGTATATTACAAAAGGTTATAGTAAGGGTAAAATTTGTCAGATTATTGTCAATCTTGTGGGTACGTATTTCGTACCTTTTGAGAATCTGTTACAGTTATTTAATGCAAGTTTCATACCAAATTGTCATAAGTCCCCATTAGACAAAAAAAGCACCCCAATAATGGGGTGCTTAAATCTAAGTCATTTTATATCGGATCATGCAGAACTAGATAACATCCTAAGATTAAAGGTTTATCTATAATCAAATGTGTTAAAAAAACAAACAGGTAATTCGAACTTAATTCAAATCATTAAGTCGATTGGAGCTTTTAATATGCCCTAGCCACATAAACCATATGTTTTGCATCTGCTCCACAGAAGTGGCATGTTGAACCTAAGTCTTCTTGTTCAAATGGAATACAACGAATGGTTGCACCCGTATCTTCTTTGATTTTTGCCTCACACTCTGGACAACCGCACCACATCCCTTTAGCAAAACCAGGACTTTCCTTTTGTTTAATTTTAAAGTCTTCATAGTTTTCAATGCTATATGTCTTGTTATCACGTTCTGTACGTGCTTTTTCTAACATGTCTTTTTGCATTGTATCAAGTAGTTCTTGAATACTTTGCTCAAAATTGTCTAATGAAATGAATTGCTTTTCCAGTGTATCTCTACGTACAACAACGGCTTGATTGTTTTTTATATCTCTAGGCCCAATTTCTACGCGAAGTGGCATACCTTTCATCTCGTACTCATTAAACTTCCAACCTGGAGACTGACTTGGATTGTCATCAATGTCTACTCGAATATCAGCATGGTGTAGGGCTGCTTTCAGTTCATAAGCCTTGTCTAAGACACCTTCTTTTTTCTGTGCGATTGGAATGATCATAACCTGTGTTGGTGCAATTCGAGGTGGTAATACAAGCCCTCTATTGTCACTATGAACCATGATTAGACCACCAATAAGTCTAGTGGATACCCCCCATGAGGTATGATGTGGGTACTCTTCTTCCCCAGTTCTTCCTTGGAAAGAAATATCAAAAGCTTTAGTGAAGTGTTGGCCAAGGTTGTGAGACGTACCTGACTGTAGGGCTTTGCCATCATGCATGAGTGCTTCAATGGTGTAGGTTTGATAGGCTCCAGCAAATTTCTCACTTTCACTCTTTAAGCCATCCACTACTGGGATAGCAAGGAGTTCTTCACACATAGTCTTGTAAATAGACAACATTTGTAATGTTTCATCTTGTGCTTCTTCAGCCGTTTCATGTAGGGTATGACCTTCTTGCCATAAGAATTCTGAAGTTCGTAGGAATGGGCGTGTTGCCTTTTCCCAGCGCACGACAGAACACCACTGGTTATATAAATATGGCAGTTCTCTATAGGATCTAAGCCATTTAGAGTACATAGAACATATGATTGTTTCAGATGTTGGACGGACACATAAACGTTCTTCAAGTTCCTGAGAGCCACCATGTGTAACCCAAGCTACTTCAGGTGCAAAGCCTTCAACATGTTCTTTTTCCTTATTGAGTAGACTTTCAGGAATAAGAAGTGGGAAGTATACATTTTTATGGCCTGTTGCTTTAAATCGCGCATCTAAATCTGCTTGGATCGCCTCCCATAAGGCATAACCGTAAGGTTTTATAACCATAAATCCTTTAACAGGAGAGTAATCAACCAAATCCGTTTTTCTAATGACATCCGTGTACCACTGCGGGAAATCATCTTCCATTCTCGTAATCTCTTTTACAAAATCATCTTTACGTTCCTTCGCCATTTTAAACCTCCTTGATTGTACTCATCGTTAATAATAGTCTTGAGCTGACCTATCGAATACTCTTTGTTTTACAAAAAACAAAAAGCCCCTCACTTCTATAACACGTATAGAGGCGAAGGGTCGCGGTACCACTCTAATTGATCCGTATTTGGATCATCTTAAACAGGCTTTATCGGGCCTAACCGTGTGATTTTCACCACATTCTCCGGGATAGGTTCAGACCATGTTTAGCTTGAAAGTCTTTCAGTCGGTGGACTCTCTTCTCTGTTAAGCATCAATGTTCTTACTATTTCCCATCGTTGAATCGAAATATTACTCTGAAGTTTTTCTTTGTTAAAGACAATATAGACAGTTTTCAGATTATTGTCAACTGTCTAATTTCTGACGCTTTCCAAATGTGGAACTTTTTTGATGCTAACCTACTGCTATTTAAAGACTATTTTAAAATCTTATTATTTAGCTTCCGAAAAACTTTTTTTGAACCCCCTCTAATCCGCTTGTATTAACGAACGTATGTCAGCGTCAGTTTTCTGACATCATTGACAAAATATGTTTTAGCCTCTATGTTTTTTTAGGTATATGAAGTCTACATTTTACATAAGGAGAATTCTATGAAGAAACAGAAGTCTATGAGTCTTAAAGTAAAACTCGCACTTGTCATCGTCTGTATTTTAGCAATTGTCTCCGTGTCATTAACAACAATTTTAGTTGGTCAAGCCCGTGCACGCCTTATTGACGAGACCAAAACCAATGGCATGAACAAAGTAATGGAAATCGCTGACCAAATCGATTTCTCAACTGAATTCCAAGAAATTACTGAACACATGTTGTCTGAGAAAGTAATGAGTTTATCTTACTTACTAGGCCAAAAGGAGCAGGTTTCCAATGTTTACCTTAATCAGATTGCTAAAAAACTAAATATCTCGGAAATTAACTACATTGATCCAAATGGCACCATTATAAATTCCAACCTTTCTGGAAATTTAAACTGGGTCTATCCATCTGACCATGCCATGTATCCAGTCATTAAAGGTACAAGTGAGTTTATAGCTGAGCCCGTTAGAAAAAGTAGTACCGATGGCATCGAATACAAATATGGTGGTGCTTCTTTAGGCAATGGATATGCTGTCCAAATTGGTATTCAGGCAGATATTATTGCAGAACTTAAGAAAACAACTGATTTCCAAGCGGTTATTGATAAAAGTATCAATGACGACTCTATTAACTATGCTTTGATTGTGGGTCTAGATTCAATGGTTGTTGCTCACAACATTCATGACCGTGTTGGCATGGATCTAACAAGTGACGAAAATGTCCAGAAGGCACTTTCAACTGAAAGTCCTGTTTCAGCTGAGTTCGACTGGAAGTATGAGGACAGAGTCATTCCAACATACGATTGTATAGTTCCACTTGTGGTAGATGGTGAGTTTATAGGTCTTGTAAACGCAGGAATTACCCTTGAACCATTAAACAAGGCGGTAGCAGATATGGTAAAACAGTCTGCATTAACAGCTCTTGCATTCACTTTAGCATCTGCTGTTGCTGTTTATCTATTTATACATATTTCAATTAAACCTCTTAATGACCTGTCTTTGGTAGCATCTCAAGCTGCAAACGGTGATTTAAGTA
>Ga0209379_10000449_pt1 | contig 35510 bp, 28 predicted proteins | sample tdDd001_FD_187124 | JGI IMG/M metagenome (GOLD analysis project Ga0209379, IMG submission 187124) | Marine sediment microbial communities from the Atlantic coast under amendment with organic carbon and nitrate - tdDd00.1 (SPAdes)... | ecosystem: Environmental > Aquatic > Marine > Coastal >... | reverse complement strand
GCCAGCGTATACCGCGTCTGCGCCGTAGGCAAATGCGTAACGCATGTTTTTAAGGCTACCTGCAGGTGACAGTAGCTCTGGTACGAATGCTTTCTCAGTCATGTGTAATTCTCTTAATCTGATCTCAAGTCAGGCCGATTCCACCACATGGGATCGGGGGCGCAAATTTTACGCTAAAACGTGACTTGTGACCAGAGAATAGTGTGAGCAACAAATATCACAGGCATAAATGGCCTAAATAGCTATGGCTCTGCAAGTCGCTTGAGTAAAGTTTTTGTGTGTGGGGGGAGTTCTGAGCTTTATCTGCGCATACTTGCCGCAATAGCTACACAGGCCATTTACCAATGAGTAAGAATATTTTTCTCTAATTGGTTGGAGGAGAATAAAGAGCTATGTGCAGAGCGATATCTCTGCACATATTATTAGTAATAGCGGAAGGGGCTCTTAAGCGTTTGGATGTGGCAGACCACCAAGGCATTCGTATAGGTTTGGCAGGAATGCACTAAATTCACCACACATTAAAGAAAAGTCTGCATCAAAGCGAGCAGCTTGGTCTTCACGTGGGATATCATCGTTTTGATCTTTTAGCTCATCAGAGAACTTGAGGCGTTTGATGCTGCCGTCTTCAGCGAGAATACATTCGATGCGTTCTTGCCACCAAACCGCTAGCTTAGTCACCATCTTGTCTGCTTCAATATGACTACGAATTTCATCGGCTGTCAGCTCTTGCTTCTTACAACGGATCACGCCGCCTTCTTCAAGTACTGATTTCAGCTCAGCTTCATCCAGCATTTGAATGCCAACAGGCGTTTCACCCGTTTTCACCCATTCGGTTAATGTGGTTTCAATTGGCTTTTCAGGAATCGCTGGCACAACGGGTAGGCTGCCCATCGTTTTACGCAGTAGCGCTAGTACATCTTCAGCTTTTTTCGAGCTGCTAGCATCGACTAAAATGAAGCCTTCTTTTGGTAGGATTAGCACGTAAGTATGACTGCTACGGCTAAATGCACGTGGCAGAAGATCCATCACGATGTCATCTTTCAGATTGTCTTTCTCTTTCTTTTTAAGAGGGCGACCTTCTTGCGCTTCCATCGCTTCAATTTTTGCGTTCAGTGAGTCTTTAATCACTGATGCAGGAAGCATTTTCTCTTCTTTCTTAGCACAAACTAGAATGCGGTTTTCAGACACGTGAGTCATCATGTCGCCATGTTTACCCATCGCTGTAACCCAGCCAAATTTTTGCTTATCTTGGCTACCACAAGGCGTAAAACGAAACTCAGCCAGTTGTTTTTCTAGTTGGTCAGCGTTGAATTCGATTTCGCGGTTGAAGCGATAAACCAGACAGTTTTTAAACCACATATTCTTTCTCTATACCTTTATCTGAGTTGCCAATAATAAAGACTTTTGCACGTCTTGTCTTACTGCAAACACACAATAGTGGGATGAAAGTTATATGAAAATTTGTTTTCAAAGGTCACAAAAGTGTCATAATTGCTAGTGATAATGCTTAGCGTTGCCAAGAGCTGAACAAGCTCAAATAAACTAACTAACATAAGGTTATTCAATTATGTCTAGAAGGATTCTGGTTGTTGAAGACGAAGCACCAATTCGCGAAATGCTTTGCTTTGTACTTGAACAAAAAGGTTACCAAGCAGTAGAAGCAGAAGATTACGACAGCGCGGTAACTAAACTGGCTGAACCCTTCCCTGATCTAGTGCTGCTAGATTGGATGTTACCTGGTGGTAGCGGTATCAACTTCATTAAACACATGAAACGTGAAGAGCTGACCCGCAATATTCCAGTTGTGATGCTAACGGCACGTGGTGAAGAAGAAGATAAAGTGCGCGGCCTTGAAGTGGGCGCTGATGACTACATCACTAAACCATTCTCACCAAAAGAGCTGGTTGCTCGTCTTAAAGCGGTAATTCGCCGAGTGACACCAACCGCACTAGAAGACGTAATTGATGTTCAAGGACTTAAACTTGACCCTGTTTCGCACCGAGTGACAGCAAACGATGCGCCATTAGATATGGGCCCAACGGAATTCAAAATGCTGCACTTCTTCATGACCCACCAAGAGCGTGTTTACAGCCGTGAACAGCTACTCAACAATGTTTGGGGCACTAACGTGTATGTGGAAGATCGCACGGTAGACGTACATATTCGTCGCCTGCGCAAAGCGTTAGAAGCGGCAGGTCATGATAAGTTGATTCAGACGGTTCGCGGCGCGGGCTATCGTTTCTCAACTAAGGCGTAATGGGTTTTACCATTTGGAGAGGTAAGTGGTCGAACGGTTAACTTGGAAAAAGCTAGCCTGGGAGCTGGCTTTTTTTTACACCCCATGGGTGATAGTAGGCTGGATTTTCGGATACATGCCGTGGTTGCTTTTAGCTGCCACGGTTTTGCAGCTTGTATGGCATCTACACAACCAAATGCGTCTTTCGACTTGGTTGTGGGATGAGAAGCGTCTAACACCGCCATCAGGCAGTGGTAACTGGGAATCTCTGTTTAACGGTATTTACCGTCTACAGCAGCGCCAGCGTAAAAAGCGTAAAGAGTTAACCAATCTTATTCGCCGTTTCCGTAATGGTGCCGAATCCCTCCCGGATGCTGTAGTGGTTTTTCGCAGTGAAGGTAATATTGTTTGGTGTAACAAGCTTGCTCAGCACCTACTAGGTTTCCGTTGGCCAGACGATTCAGGTCAGCCGATTTCGAACCTGATTCGCACCCCTGATTTTATCAAGTACCTCAACAAGCAAGACTTCTCCGAGCCGCTAGAGATGCGTTCGCCATTGAACGTCGAGCGTATGCTTGAGCTACGTATTGTACCTTACACCGAAGGTGAACACTTGATGGTGGTGCGTGATGTCTCGCAACTTAAGCAGCTTGAAGGCATGCGCCGTAACTTCTTTGCCAATGTATCCCATGAACTGCGCACACCAATGACTGTGCTGCAAGGTTATCTGGAAATGACTGAAGATCCAGATATGGTGGTTGGCCCTATGTGGACGAAAGCGCACGGAGTGATGACCGAGCAGCTTAACCGCATGAATAGCCTTGTGAATCAGCTACTGACTCTATCCAAGATTGAAGCTGCGCCAATGCATGAGCTGGAAGATGTGGTCAACGTGCCTGCGATGCTGGAAGTACTTGAGAAAGAAGCGGCGAGCTTAAGCGGTGATTTAGGCCATAAACTCTCTTTTGATGTTGATAGCAACCTGCGCGTATTAGGCGATGATGATCAATTGCGCAGTGCGATCTCTAACCTGGTTTACAACGCGGTGAAATATACCCCAGCAGGTGCCGACATCAAGGTACGTTGGTATCAATCTGCTCAAGGGGCTCATTTAGAAGTGGAAGATAGTGGTGATGGCATCGAGCCACAGCACTTACATCGACTGACTGAACGATTCTACCGAGTGGATAAAGCACGTTCTCGTGATACAGGTGGCAGTGGGCTCGGTCTTGCGATTGTAAAACATGCATTGACTCACCATGATTCTCATCTAGAGATCAGTAGTGAAGTTGGTCTCGGCAGTAAGTTCTCGTTCATCCTTCCTGTCCGTTTAGTGGTGAGTTAATGAAAAAGCTCATCGGTGCTTTATTGCTTTCACTGTCTCTATCAGCACCAAGTTTAGCTGAAGGAGAGAGCTTACCTAAATACAGTAAAGTCGCTGGGATTACTGGTGACCTGACCACCGTTGGCTCAGATACCTTGGCGGGGATGACCACGCTGTGGGTTGAAGAGTTTAAGCAGCTCTACCCAAGTGTTAATGGACAGGTTCAAGCGTCTGGCTCTTCTACTGCGCCTCCTGCTTTGACTGAGAGAACGGCGCAGTTTGGCCCAATGAGCCGCGCGATGCGCAACCGAGAAGTCGAAGCTTTTGAGCGTGAGCATGGCTATAAGCCGACGGTACTACGTGTTGCCATTGATGCAATAGGTATCTTTGTTCACCGTGATAACCCGATTAAAGGCTTGAACTTTACCGAGCTTGATAGCATTTTCTCAGCAACATTAAGGTGTGGCTCGACAGACTCGATCAACACTTGGTCTGAGCTAGGTTTAGACTACCAATGGGCCAAGCGAGGCATGCAACTGTTTGGTCGTAACTCGGTATCAGGGACTTATGGTTACTTTAAGAAGAACGCGCTGTGTGGCGGTGATTTTAAGAGTAGCGTTAATGAACAGCCGGGTTCAGCATCTGTAGTGCAGTCTGTTGGTTCTGCGATCAACACCATTGGTTATTCAGGTGTGGGTTATCAAGTTTCTGGCGTGAAGCTGCTACCGATTGCTAAATCAGGTGATCAATACGTAAAAGCAAGCCAAGAAAATATCCTGTCGGGTAAGTACCCACTATCACGCTACCTCTATGTTTACGTAAATAAACACCCATTTAAACCACTGAGCCCAATTGAGCGCGAGTTCATTCGTTTTATCTTCTCTCGCCAAGGTCAGGAGCTGGTAGCCAAAGATGGTTATGTGCCTATTTCTCCTGAAATTGCTCGTCGAGAGCTTGCTAAAGTAGGCATTGAGGAAACGAAATAGGGAGCTTGATGAAGCTCCCTAGTTTTAAAAGTGCAGTTCCCAGCCAGCGTTTTGCCAGTACTCTTGCTCCGTCAGTAAATCTGCATGCAGCAGTTTGTTGGAATCTAACCAATCTTCTTCGTTTGAAGTGAGTGACCATTTATCTTCCTCAATTGATAAAGAAAGATAAGGCAACGGAGTATCATTGCGTTGGCCGTTAAGCAATATAGCCAATCGTAAGATGCGGATAAGTCCGATGATGTGCTTCTTCTTGAACAGTGAGAACTCTTCCATCTCATGTAACTTTAATGCTTTACGCTGGAAGCGAACTAATATTGCCAGAACTCGTTGTTGCTCTCGGTTAAAACCTGGCATATAGGTGTTACGCAGAATATAAGCTGAATGACGGTGGAAGGCTTGTAAGCTGATGCTCAGGCCCACCTCATGCAACAGGGCACTCCACTCGAGCAGCTCAAATAACTCTGAACTTTTCTTGATGTGCAGTTCTTTATGGATTTGCTGCAAAAACTCTTTTGCTTGCCCTTTAATTTTTGCGGCGTGCTCTAAATCAACCAAGTGTTTGCTCGCGAGACTTTCAGTGGTACGCATTCGAATATCGGAACGCTTGAAGCTGTCTTCCATTTCAAACAGCAGGCCCTCTCTCAGCGCCCCCTCTGAGAAGTGCATTTCATCAATCTTAAGACTTTGGAATATGGCACAAAGAATCGCAACGCCAGCGGCAAAGACAGGTTTGCGTTCCGGGGTTAACCCGCTCAATTCTATTTCTTCAATGGTTTCCCATTCACAAAGCGCGCAAACCAGTTTCTCCAATCGCTTTGTGGTGATAATGCCATCGCTATAGCCTAAACCAATCAAAACCTCACGGATGGCTTTAATCGTGCCCGAGGAACCAAAAGCAATATCCCAACCTTTCTTTTTGTATCGATGGGCTAATGATTCCATTCTCTGCTCAGCAGCCAGCGTTGCCTTAGCAAAATTTTTCTTAGACAGCTTTTCGTTGGCGAAGTACTTTTTGGTGTAGCTGACACAACCCATTTGCTTGCTGTTGATAAGCTTTGGGTCAAATCCGTCGCCGATGATCATCTCGGTACTGCCACCGCCAATATCTACTACAAGTTTTAAGTCTGACCCTGGCTGGGTATGAGCAACGCCAAGGTAAATCAGTCGAGCTTCTTCAACGCCAGGAATGATTTCGATTGGGAAGGGCAATATATCTCGCGCACGTTGGAGGAAAATGTGAGCGTTGTTCGCTTGGCGAAGGGTATGAGTAGCTGCAATACGGACGTTACCTTCTTCAAAGTCTTGAAGTCGCTCTGCAAACATGGCAAGGCACTCTAACCCTCTTTCGATTGAAGCATTGTCCAGATTTTGTTGAGTATCTAAACCAGCCGCTAGGCGAACACGTTGCTTGTGGCGGCTGACAAGTTGCAGGTCTTGATCGACCACCCGAGCAACGACCATGTGAAAGCTGTTCGAGCCAAGGTCGATGGCGGCGACATTACGGATTTCCTGAGGTTGGGTCATAACGTTCCGACTGTTCTTTACGTGTCTTGTTACGTGTTTGGGTTTGTTGTTCTACATCTTTAAGATAGTCGTAAATGGCAATCTGCGAGCGTATTTTCTTTTGATTTCCGCATTCTACGTAGGTATTGCTCATCTCTTTATCTATCCATCTGGCTTTTACTGTATCGGTAAAGTGGAGGTTGATGATATCGATAATGCGCTGTTTAAGACGTTGGTCACGAATCGGTGCTGCTACTTCAATGCGGTGGTCGATATTGCGGGTCATCCAATCTGCTGACGAGATATAAACCAGAGGGTCGCCGTTGTTATGGGTAATGATGACCCTTGGGTGCTCTAAAAAACGATCCACGATACTTATGATCTCGATATTGTCGCTGACACCTTCAACTCCGGCCACCAGTGAACACATCCCACGAATGATCATTTTAATCTTAACCCCGACCCCGCTCGCTTCATAGAGCTTATTGATTAGCCGCTTATCTACCAAGTTATTCGCTTTCAGCGTTAGTGCGGCGTTTAATCCCTGTTTCGCATTACTAATTTCTTTGTCGATCAGACGATAGAGTTGTTTACGTGAATTTCGTGGTGACACAATCAGGTGGTTGAACTTGCTCGGTCTATATGGGTTTTCGATATAGTTGAACACCCCACGAACTTCATTAGTAAGGTCAGGGTCGGCCGTCAGCAGAGAAAAGTCGGTATAGATACGAGCGTTCTTCTCATGGAAATTGCCTGTACCAATATGGGCATAACGAACAATTTCATCATTTTCTCGGCGACTGATCAAAAGCAGCTTAGAGTGAATCTTTAGCCCTGGGACACCAAACACAACGTGAACGCCCGCTTCGGTTAGAATCTTCGACCACTCTATATTGGCCTCTTCATCAAACCTTGCTTGTAGCTCAACTACGACAGTGACCTGTTTTCCGTTATGGACAGCATCAATTAGCGAGTTCATCAGACGAGAGCCTTTAGCTACGCGGTAGATATTGATTTTAATGTTGGTGACTTTTGGATCGAATGCGGCTTGTCTTACCCATTCACTAATGTGGTCAAAACTATGATAGGGGTAGTGCAGCAAGATATCTTGGGCTTTTATGGCGTCAAATTTGTTCGCGTAGCCATCGAAATCTGCGCATTGCATTGGGGGCAGTGGTTCGTATTCAAGGAAGGCTTCACCAACATTGGGAAAACCAATGAAATCTTTAAAGTTGTGATAGCGACCTCCAGGAATCAAGCTGTCGTAGTTGGAGATTCTTAGCTTGTCGCACAGGTACTCAAGCATGGTGGATGGCATATCACGCTCATAAACAAAGCGCACTGGCATTGCGGTCAAACGTTGACTTACCCCTTCGGACATTTGCTCGATTAAGCTGTGCTCGACCTCATAGTTGAGATCATATTCCGCGTCACGGGTCATTTTCATCGCATAACCGTTAAGCTCATCGTAGTCGAAGAAGCCACGGAATAAATCATCGAGACAATAGCGAATAATGTTGTCGAGTAATATTATAGTCTTTCGCTGCGGGTCTTCTTGTTCTGGGACCATGATGAACCGAGGCAGATGATCGGTCGGGATCTCTATCAAGGCATATTGGCTGACGGATTGCTTTTGTAAGTCGACCGCAATATAGGCGTACTCATCTTTGAGGAACTGAAGAACATCAATATCATCACGCAGCAATATTGGGGTAATGTGAGGCAGTAACTCTTTGTGAAAGTACTGTTTGAGCCACTGTTGCTGTGACGAGCTCAGTTGGTGCTCATTCACTAAAAAGATCCCATGACGAGCCATATCACGAATGAGTTCGGTATAAAGTTCATCAAAACGCTCATTCAGCTTGAGCGCTTTGGTCTGCATTTTGGTCAGTAAATGCTTGGAGTTGTCGTTTTGACCACGTTCTTGGCTGATGAGGATTCTTCGTTTTACATCGGAGAAGCGAACCTTATAGAATTCATCTAAATTATTGGAAAATATGCCAAGAAATCGAATTCTCTCAATCAGAGGGACGTCTTTGTCAGCCGCCTCTTGTAAGACACGTTCGTTAAAAGAGAGCCAACTGAGCTCTTTTTCAATATACAGCTTTTCTGTACTCATCATCTTACCTCTGACTGTTGTAACGTGGGTGCGTTAGCAAGTTAAGGTCTTAATATGACACTTTTATTGCGAAATTTTATTGCATTGTTTTCAGTTGTTTAATGTGAACTGTAATATAATTGTCACCTAATGGAAATATTATACCCTTGGACGAAAATAGGTAAGAGATAGGAATGACCCAGGCAGAATTCTCATTGCGAGAGCGAGATCGAAAGCGACTAATCAAAGATCGGTTGGTTCGATTTGCTGTATCTGCAGGAGGTGTTGGCGTATTAGCCGCTCTAGTACTGATCTTTGTTTACCTAGCGATCATGGTGTTACCTCTGTTTAGTGACGCAAAGATCACTCCCAATGTCAGAAGCATTCCGGTTACAGTTACCCAGCCAATTGCGGCGGGTGTTGATGAGTATGGCGAAAATGCATTTGTCATTTCTGCTGATGGCAGGATTAACTTCTGGTCACTCATTAATCAGAATCCTCAGCCAGTTCTTTCCGAGCAAGTCGCCTCGTCTAACAGTTTATTTGCTAGTTCATTAAGCTCTCTTGGTTGGTATGCTTTTGCAAGCAAGCAGGGTGAGGTTCGGTTATTTAAACCTAGGATGGACTCAGAACTTACCAAAGAGAGCAGAGAGTTTGCGCCGAATGTTCTGAATAAATCGATGCCGTTTGATTTGCATGTTGAAGGCAACGAGCTTAAGAAATTTGCCTTCTCGACGCAAAAGCAACTTACTTTAGTTGGCTGGTACCAAGACAATACAGTAAAGGTTCGCTGGCAAAGTGATGAGGGTACACACAGTTATGAGTTTGCCAAGCCTATTAAGCAGCTCGATCAAATCTTAGTCACTCCGAATGGTAGAACCATCTACCTTCGCTCGGGCTCTGAACTGGTGATTGCCACTAAGCAGGGCGATAGATTCAATGTGCGTGAAGTCGTCGATCTTAGCCAAGGCAAACCGCAACACGCAGTAACAGACATTGATCTTCTTTCTGGCGCCTATTCATTGCTAGTGACGCACAATGATGGTTTGGTCTCGCAGTGGTTCGATGTACTGGCTGACGGTCAACGATCATTAACTCATATTCGTCAGTTTAAGCTTGCCTCCGAATTGCAATTTTTATTGCCAGACAGCTACCGCAAAGGTTTTTACAGTTTTTATATTAATGGCACGGTTCAAAGCCATTACACCACCAGTGAAAAGTTGGTGATTTTCAAACGAGCTTACCAACAAGCACCTCAGTTGGCGGCAATGTCGCAAAATGAAAACTACTTGCTGGCTGTGAAAGATAATGAGTTGAGTATTGCTGAGATCGACAATCCATACCCAGAGGTATCGTTGTCCTCTTTGTGGCAAAAAGTGTGGTATGAAAGTTACCCTGAGCCGCAGTTTGTTTGGCAAACCACCTCAGCAAGTGATGAGTTTGAAGCTAAATTCAGCTTAGTGCCTATTGCATTCGGTACATTGAAAGCGGCGGCATTTGCGATGCTGTTTGCGGTTCCAATCGCCGTATTTGGTGCTATCTATACCGCTTACTTTATGACGCCGAAGATGCGTCGAGTGGTGAAGCCCTCTATTGAGCTAATGGAAGCGCTACCAACCGTCATTATTGGTTTCTTAGCTGGGTTATGGTTTGCACCAATCGTCGAGACACACTTAGCTGCGGTGGTAACCTTAATGCTGTTCTTACCTGTTTCAACGATTTTGTTAGGGATGGGGTGGCATGCATTACCAAAGCATTGGACTGGGCGCTTTGCTAATGGTTGGCATGCGGCTATTTTGATGCCAGTGCTGGTGGTGGTTGCTGTGGTGGTGTTATCGCAAAGTGGCAATATTGAAGCTGGGTTGTTTAATGGCGATGTTCGAGTCTTTTTAGCTGATAAAGGAATCGACTTTGACCAGCGTAACGCGCTTGTGGTTGGTTTTGCTATGGGTTTTGCCGTTATACCTACTATTTTCACCATTGCCGAAGATGCGATATTTTCGGTGCCGAAACACTTGTCGGATGGTTCTCTGGCGTTAGGAGCAACGCAATGGCAGACCTTAACTCATGTTGTGCTACTGACGGCAAGTCCCGGCATTTTTTCTGCGATTATGATGGGATTAGGACGCGCGGTAGGTGAAACCATGATTGTACTTATGGCGACAGGTAACACGCCGATTATGGATTGGAATATCCTCGAAGGGATGCGCACACTATCGGCGACTATCGCAGTAGAAATGCCAGAGTCTGAAGTCGGCAGCTCGCATTATCGTATCTTGTTTTTAGCAGCGTTGTTACTGCTAATGTTTACCTTTGCGGTTAACTCGCTCGCGGAATGGGTGCGTCAGCGCTTGCGCGAAAAATACCGCTCTCTCTAATTTGAATTTAGGAAACCTTGTACGTGTTTAAGTGGTTAAAATCAGGCTCTCCATGGATATGGTTAACAGGTGGTGCAGTAAGTATCAGCCTGTTGTCTGTCTTGGGGCTATTGCTGCTTATTGGCTGGAAAGGTCTCTCTTACTTTTGGCCTGCGCCGCTCTATCAATGGCAAACTCAAGAAGGCGAGCGCCTTGTTGGACAAATCTATTCGCAAGAATATGTGCCTATTAGTCATCTCAGAGAGATGGATATCGATTTACCTGCAAGCGTCAAAGAGAAAGGTTTAGCCAAGCGGGTGAATATTAAAGTTGCCAATCGCGATTTGTATGCGGCGGATTTTGTTTCTTTACTCGAAATCGATTTAAGCCCTCCAACCTTGCCACAGCACTGGGCGGTGATTGAGCGTACCCGAGGCGGAGACTTCTTTGGCCAACCTGTGGGCTATCAGCACTCTGATGGCCGAGTTAGCGCAGAAGTCACGCAAGATATAACCTCGGGTCTTGCCTATGCTCAGACCGTGCGTAAAGAAATCGCCCGTTTGATTAAGCAAGAAGTGCGAGTGATTAGCGGTCAAGCAGAACGGCTAAGGCTTGAAAAGCGCAAGCGCAGTTTGAATAACGACTTAGATGATGAGTTTCTCGCTCAATACCAGACCCAAAATGAGCAATACCTTGACGCTTTGGCTGAAGTTGAAGCTAAACTGGATAACTTACGTGGCAAGTTAGAAAACCAAGGTCTGCTGGTCGAAGATATGACAGGTCTGCGAGTAACGATTCCTCTGAGTCATATTTTAGACTTGTGGTACCCAAACCAAATGTCGATAGGCGAGAAATTAATCCGTTGGGGCAAGCAAGCGTGGAAGTTCTTATCTGAGAATCCGCGCGAGTCTAACTCTGAAGGCGGGGTTTTCCCTGCAATGTTTGGTACCGTGCTTATGGTACTGATCATGTCCGTTATCGTGATGCCATTAGGTGTGATTGCAGCTATTTACCTTCACGAGTATGCCAAGAACAATGCTTTCACCCGTTTGATTCGCGTTGCCGTTATTAACCTCGCGGGTGTGCCTTCGATTGTTTATGGTGTATTTGGTTTAGGTTTCTTTGTCTATACCTTAGGTGGCTCAATCGACTCATTGTTCTATCAAGAGCGCTTGCCGGCACCAACTTTTGGTACACCTGGCCTATTGTGGTCTGCATTAACTTTAGCGGTATTGACCCTGCCTGTTGTGATTGTCGCGACAGAAGAGGGCTTAACTCGAATTCCAAACTCAGTGCGACACGGCTCTCTAGCTCTCGGCGCGACACAGTTTGAGACTATGTGGCGCATTGTTTTACCAATGGCAAGCCCTGCGATGATCACTGGGCTGATTTTAGCGGTGGCTCGCGCAGCAGGTGAGGTAGCCCCTTTAATGCTGGTGGGTGTGGTAAAACTCGCTTCAAGCTTGCCGGTAGATAGTCAGTTTCCGTTCTTGCATTTGGAACGTAAGTTCATGCATTTAGGTTTCCATATTTACGATGTTGGCTTCCAAACGACTAATATTGAAAGTGCACGACCGCTGGTTTATGCCACTTCGTTATTGCTGGTTACGGTGATAATCGGCCTTAACCTTACCGCGATTAGTATTCGTAATAACCTACGCGAGAAATACCGAACTTTAGGACAAGATTAACCATGTTTTCTGTGAATCAAACTCTTGGCTATCCGACCCCACTAGACGTGAATAATCTTAGTGATGATTTAACGGCTATCTCGATTGAGGGGTTAAACCTGCACTACCAGACCGCGCAGGCCTTGAGTGACATTTCTATGCGCATTCCTAAAGGTCAGGTAACCGCTTTTATCGGTCCATCAGGTTGTGGGAAATCGACCTTGCTTCGCTGTATCAACCGAATGAACGATCTGGTCGAAGGGTGCAGCGTGAAAGGCAAAGTGAAACTGCATGGAAAGAACGTCTATGATCCGGATGTAGATGTGGCTACCTTACGTCGTCGTGTTGGTATGGTGTTTCAAAGGCCGAATCCGTTTCCTAAATCAATTTATGAAAACGTGGTCTATGGCTTGCGCCTTCAAGGAGTCAACAACAGTCGTGCTCTTGATGATGCGGTCGAACGTTCGCTGCGAGCGTCGGCGTTATGGGATGAAGTGAAAGATCGTCTCCATGAAAATGCATTTGGACTGTCTGGTGGTCAGCAACAACGCCTAGTGATTGCCCGTGCGATTGCTATCGAACCGGAAGTGTTGCTGTTGGATGAGCCAACTTCGGCGTTGGATCCGATCTCAACATTGACGATTGAAGAGCTGATCAACGATCTTAAGACCAAATACACCGTAGTGATTGTCACCCATAATATGCAGCAAGCGGCTCGCGTGAGTGACCATACTGCTTTTATTCATATGGGTAAGTTGATCGAGTACTCAGATACAGATTCTATTTTTACTTCGCCATTGAAAAAGCAAACGGAAGACTACATTACTGGTAGGTATGGCTAGGTTTGTTCTTCATATTTGAAACCGTAGCGGCGTTAACTGCGATATTTTCCCCTAATCACATAGACGAGCTATGCTCATAGGGCTGAAATTTCTTGTTGCCTTGCTACAGTTCCAACTATTTAGAACAATGCTAACTTGGTCCTTATTCAATCTGTAATTTTTCCTAATAATCAGCAAAAGAGACTAACTTTATTTATGAACTTTGGGCGCCACATTTCAGGTCAGTTTAATGTCGAGTTGGAATCAATTCGTACTCATGTGTTAACCATGGGTGGATTGGTTGAACAGCAGTTGTCGTTTGCAATGCAAGCACTACACAAAGAAGACATTGAGCTAGCACGAAAGGTTGTTCGAGATGATCATAAAGTGAATTCAATGGAAGTCTCGATTGATGAAGCGTGTACGCGAATTATTGCTAAACGTCAGCCAACCGCAAAAGATTTGCGTCTTATTATGGCGATTATCAAAACCATTACTGATCTTGAACGTATCGGCGACGTGGCGACTAAGATTGCTTACGTCGCAATTGAAAGCCCGTCTTCTAAAGAGCGTCAGTTTCAAGTTTCTCTTGAGCCACTATGCCGTCAAGCGATCAGCATGTTGCATCAAGTGTTGGATGCATTTGCGCGTATGGATGTTGATGCTGCCGCAGAAGTGTATAAGCTGGATGATAAAATTGATGCTGAATACGAAGCGGTGATTCGTCAGCTGATGACTTATATGATGGAAGACCCGAAGAATATTCCTAATATCCTTCAGGTCATGTGGTCAGCACGTGCTATTGAGCGAGTAGGGGATCGTTGCCAAAATATTTGCGAATACATTATCTACTTTGTGAAAGGAAAAGATGTCCGCCACTTGGGCGAACAGAGTATTGATGATGCGCTGCGTTAGAAATGGAAAACCACACCGGTAGATAAGGTGGCTGACCAGTGGCTATCAAAGATAGTGTCTGTTTTATCTATAAAGTTAAAATCACCGCCAAGCCTAAAGCCGACATTATCATTGACGAATACCACCCAAGCTGCCGAAATACTGGCTCCAGTCCCCTCTGTATATCGAGCGTTGGGGAACTCACGTGACCCTTCGTACTCAACTAATCCACCTTCCAGTTGCAGTCCCATCTTCATTGGATGATCAATAAACTGGTATTGGCCACCCACTCGGTAGGTTTTAAAACGATCTTTGTCCCAGAAAATTTCGGCAGAAGTATGGCTGTAGCTAACATAGAGCGCATCTAACCCCAGAACATCAGTAGCACCAAGTTGTAAACCAGCGCCTGATATTCCCGACCCTAGGTAAGGACCTATTTTTATCTCTGGAGAAATGTGTAGGCCAGTTGCTGAGGCTGCGAATGGAGTAAGTAGTACGAGTGTAAGAAGATGTCTTTTCATCATGGATACTCAGTGAGTTGTGAACAGCCATCCATGGCGTGTAAATAAGGCTAAGACGTTTATAGAATTAAAACTTATAACCGACTGTGAAAGAGAACTGATCGACAAAATTATCGACGTTTTCTGTTTCTAAGTTGATGAAATCAGCACGGAAGTCAGCGTAGAAGTGATCGTTGAATGTGCCGCGAACGCCTGTACCGATAAATAGAGAAGAATCATCCCAAGATCCTAGGTTTTCGCCATAAGCACTAAGCTCTTCTTTGAATTTTGCGAATCCAATAACACCATAAGGTTTAATAGAGAAGCCGTCTAAGTTGAATGTGTAGCCGATGTCAGTGTCAATTTTGAATGTGTTACTGTCTGTATCAATTGGGCCCCAGTAGCTTCCTGACGCCTTACTGTATGAAAGGTTAACACCAACAATATGGTTAAATTCGTAGCCATATTCCAATTTGATACCGCTTGCTGAGTAGTCGTATGATGGGGTATCAACTTCTTCAATTGATGTGCTGTTAAAACCAAGGCCAATACGATGGCCTTCGTTGTTTGCGAGTACTGGAGAAGATAAAAGTGATGCAGTTAAAAGTGTTGTGAAGGCTAGTTTCATTTCTGTATTCTCATATAAAATTAATTGTACTTTCCGTCCTAGAAATGTCTTTGTCCCGATGCGTTTATAATAGGTTTCTCAACTAATAAGCTCTAACTGATAAGTGTCATGTCGAACATAAGCAATACTTATCATTTATTTCTTATCTAAAGGAAAAGGTACCGTTTATCGAAAAAGTGACGTCAGAACTACTCTGACCGTAATAGGTACCATTTGGGTCAAAGACGCTGACTTTCGCGTATGGGTAAAAATTGAAGATAGAGTGCATTGAGCCGATCGAAAGCTCCCATACATTGGCATGGCCTTGGTTGAAGTCTTCCATATCCGATTGATCAATTGCTAAATAGTGTTCGTATTTCCCAGTAAAGTAGACATGTTGAAAGTAATGTGAAGCACTTAGGTAGAGTGAGTACTTATTTACATCATCGACCGTAAGCCAAGTGAATCCGTTACGTACATGTTCTGCAGTGACCCCGATCTTTGCGGCGCTATGACCAAAATAGTGAGTGGCAGAGAGATCAATCTGATGGCTTGAGGTTTTGACGCCATCAATTCCTACTTCATGCATTAACCAGTCGTCATACAAGCCATATTCATAGTAAGCCCCCAATTTCCATTGTGGATTGATGTCATAGTAGTAGCCGACACCAACACCTAGCCAATCATCGGTATCTGCTCCGACAAATAGGTAGGCGTCATCAAAAAGTGGGGCGTATATTCCAAGCTCTAAGAAGTCCTTTTCAATAGATACGGTGATATTTGCCATAGCAGAATGGCTTATAAGCCCTGCTAAGCAAGCTATTGAAAGTTTTTTCATTATTACACTTCGATAAAGAGCCCTTAGGATTCTAAGGGCTCAAATAAAGGTTAACCGTTTAAGCGAGAGCGAAGTGCGTCACGTACTTTGTTGCGGTCGATGCTGTTGATAGCAGGGCTAACTTCTGGGTCTGTACTGATTCCCCAGTCGTTATCGATATCTGTTGGCGGTTTCGGTGGAATTGGATCACAGTTTGCGCCACCGTCTGGTGAACCACATTCACCGCCCCAAGTTGGAGGAAGCTTTTCTGGACGTTCACCCACCTCAACACCCCATTCAGGAGTATCGCCAAAATCAGGCTGAGGTCGGTCGAGAGGTGGCTCCAGTCCCCATTCAGGAGAGTCATCCATCGGTGGTTGAACTGCTGGTGGTACAACCCCCCACTCTGGATCGACATCGCGGTCAGCATCAGAATTGCCTGCGCCACCAGAAGAAGAACAACCAGCCAACGCAAATGAGCCAGCGACGATTAAAGCTAAAAGAGATTTTTTCATAATCCACTACCTAAAAGTCTTACAAGATTGACTGGTGTGATGCTTGCTGCGATCGATACCAGTGAAAAGAGAAGGCCACTCCTTTGGCTAGAGACGGTAGGACTTAGAATTGTCGAGAGAGTGGGACAAGTCACAATCAAACATACCCTAATCAGCGATATCCTGTGCTGAACTATTTGCTGCGGGTATTATTGTTAATAAGTTAGAGTCCATCTAATGGTGAAAACTTATAGGGTAGATAAGTATTGCTTATCATGATGGGCGAAGCTGGCGGATTATGATGTTACTAGAGCTTAAACAGCGAGAATGGATTCACTCTTATTCACTTGATGATTGAGCGCGGTTTGAATTTCTGAGTTTAACCAGTGGATCAGAGGGTTATTACGATTTTTTACATGGTACTGGCTGTAAACTGGCATCGATTTATCTTGCTCATCCATAATGATGTCGACAGCGCGTAGATTAGGGTAGAGGTCGAGTGGGAACAAATTGGAGTGGGGCATAAACATATCAGTGTGTTGTACAACATCAATGATCGCCATGACCAGTTCTGAGCGGAATCCGACACGAGTATTTAGACCATGACTTTTCATCAGCTGTTCAGCGACACTAAAGCTATCGTTCCAGCCAGGGTTGATGAAAGAGGCAATTTCATAGCCATCAAAATCTTCTAATTTAGCGATGGACTTTTGGACAGGATGTCCTTGGCGGACAAAGACTCGGCCTTTAAGCTCAATCAGTTGCTTTAGGTAGATTTCTTTCGGTGCCGAAATATCATAGTTAATGCCAAGTAGCACTTCCCCTTTGCTAATGTTCTCTAGGGTATTGTGTGTCCATCCCACAAGCTCTAACTCAGCCTGTGGAGCTTGCTCTCTCAATTGATGAAAAAGCGTTCCAGAGAGGCAGGCCAGTACCATGGGGGAGAGAGCAATTTTAAGCTTGCTATCAATTAGTTTTGGATCAAACTCTTGTGAGTTATTGAGCGCGGTTGCCAGTCCATCCAAATGCGGGCTAATGGAGTTCGCTAGCTCCGTCGCAAATGAGGTCGGTTCTAAGCCTGACGGGACTTTGACAAAAAGATCATCATTGAAGTGGTTGCGCAGCTTTTGCAGAGATTGGCTGATCGCAGGTTGAGAGACAAACAGTCGCTGAGAGGCTTTACGCATATTAAGCTCTTGCGATAAAACCAAAAACGTTCTCAGTAGATTCAAATCTAAACTGTAAAACAGATCCTTTGCCATCTCTCATCCTAGTCCTATTGGTTAGCTACTTCTTTTTACCATCAACTGAGTGCGTTTACGACTTTTTCTATTGCGCTGCTATTGGTGATAGGAATAATGAAATCATCAATTTCTTGATTACCCATTTTAGCCGCTTCACTTGCTGCGTTCATATAACTAGAGCGAGTCGTTTTCCCTGATAAGTGGACTTCTCGAACGCTTGTGTGACTCACAATCTCTTGAACGTTATCTGCCGTTAAGCCCGCTCCCGCCATAATTGAGACTCTGCCATCAGCGAGTGCAACCATCTCTTTTAGTACCTCGATGCCTTGCTTCACATTAGAGGCTAAGCCTGAGGTGAGAATACGTTCGCAGCCTAGTTCAATCACGTTTTCTAGCGCTTGCTGCCAGTGACTACTTTGATCGATAGCTCGGTGGAAAGTGATGCCCAAGTCGTACAATTTTGCTTTGTCGGCCAACTGTTGAGCTAAAGGCATATCCACGTCACCATCGGCGGTAAGAACACCGAATACCACACCTTGAAGCCCCGCTTCGGCTGCGGCTTCGATATCAAGCAGCATTGCGTCGACGTCATCTTGGTCGTAAAGAAAGTCCCCTTGGCGTGGGCGAATCATGGCATACACTGGAATTGTTGAGATTTGTCCTGCTTTCTTCATAAAACCAAAGCTTGGCGTTAGCCCTCCAAGCGCGAGGGAAGAGCAAAGCTCAATACGTGTTGCGCCACCATTAATGGCATTATGCAAAGATTCTAAGTTGTCGATACAGACTTCTACGTGATATTTCATCGGAGTGAACTCATTCAGAGGGTGATGAGTTATTCTAGCAGTCTAGATGCAAGATATTAGGGTAAAGGTGCAAGGATTTGTTTCCCCAAAAACAGAAAACCTCAGCGCTAGGCTGAGGTTTGAATCGTTTGAGCAAGAGTGAAGTTATGCAGCGTCGTCTTGCGCTTCTTCTGCGTCTTCAACGGCTTCTACTTTCTTTGGTTTCTTTGGCGCAGGTTTGCGTTTAGCCCCAAGAGCGTAAAGCACTTCTTCTTTGTTTTGTGCTAGGAACATAGCCAAGTCTTCTTTCTTGCCTTCATCTTCTAGCAGTTCACTTTTACCCAGTAGCTCAAAAAGCTCATCAGCCATATCGAGCATCTTGTCATATGCGTCAGCTTCCGCTTTAGAGGTAAAAGTCATTTTCTCTTCTCCGTTGCGTTCTACCACGTACTTGACGATTACAGCCATGGTTGGTCCTCTAACTCAAATTATTGAAAATATTTACTGTCTGTTTATACAGTTTTTGACCAGTTAAGTCTAGGCGGAGCGCCCATTCTGAGATCTAAGTGGTCAGTCTTTACGCCATTGGTGGCAATAGTCGATAAATGTTTTAAGCAGTGGGCTTTGATACTTTTCTTTGTGCACCAGTAACCAAAAGCGTCGCTTCATATCTAGCGGTAGTTGCAACTCGACGACTCGCCCTGCGTTGATGGCAGGTTCTGCCGACAGTTTTGATAGACAACCTAGCCCAAGCCCAGCAGAAACACTGTTGATCAATGCTTCTGTAGTATTCAGTTGAAAGGACTCTTGCCAGTGCTCTATACGTGGAGCAATCGTGCGTAAGAAGAACTCTCTTGAGCCAGAGCCTGGCTCGCGCAATATCCAATCACTATTTTCAAGCTCGCCAATGGTCAGCGGTAGTTTGCTAATCAACGGGTCATTGGGCGTACAGACGATACACATCTCATCTTCACTAAACTGAGTTGAGATGAGCTGAGGGTGGAGGGTTTTTCCTTCGATCAAAGCCAGATCGAGCTCGTAATCGATCAGCTTTTCACAGATCAAAGCCGAGTTTGAGATAAATAAGCTTTGTGATGTGTGCTGAGTTTCTGCTCGAAAGTCTCGCAGCAGGTACGGAGCGACTTGATTGCCTATCGTATCACTGGCACCAATCTTTAACTCTCCGGTTAATGTCTGGTCATTATCAAAAAGTTGCTCGATATCTTGCGCTCGCTCAATAAGCTCATCGGCTAATGGCAGTAACTTCTGTCCCTCCTGGTTAAGGATAAGGCGATTGTTAACCCGATCAAACAGAGAGTGACCAATCTGCTTTTCGAGTTCAGACAGAGCCATACTCACCGCCGCTTTGGATAGAAACAGTGCTTCTGAGGCAGAAGTGAGCGTCTCGTGTTGAGTAATGGTAATGAACACTTTGAGCTGTTTGAGAGAGATATTGGTAGCCATAAGATTCGTTAAGTTTGTTTGAACGCCTGTTTTAAATAATTAGATATTCTCGAACAATTAGCAAGCGTAAACTGGCTCTGTACTAAAGATATTGAGAGGCAACAATGATTCAAGCAGCGAAAGCAAAAGTGATGGGAGCACCCACTCCAATGGCGGGCTTAGCGCTAGGGATTGCCAGTTTAGGTTGGTGTTGGGAAAACGCCGCGCCATTTCACGGTTATGCTCAATGGGGCGGTGCAGCGATTGCTAGCGTACTATTGGCGATCTTAGCGGTGAAATTTCTATTTCATAGTCACTTATTACGTGAAGATTTAGCTCACCCTGTGGTGGGTAGCGTAGTACCAACCTTTGCGATGGGTACTATGGTTGTCTCTGCATCGGTTGGACACTTTTATCCTGTGGCTGGTGATCTAGTATGGTTAGCGGCTGTTGGGTTGCATGTGGTGTTCCTTGCTAGCTTCGTTTACCACCGTGCGCAGAGCTTTGAACTTCACCATATGGTGCCTAGTTGGTTTGTTCCGCCTGTTGGTATCATAGTTGCGGATGTCTCTTTTTCGGGTAACCCTCAGTTAGCGGTGGTTGCACATATTGCTCTAGTGTTTGGTATAGCTGCTTATGCGGTGATGCTACCTATGATGATCTATCGCTTTATGTTTACTCATGAAGTGCCAGATGCAGCGAAACCAACCATGGCGATCATGGCCGCGCCAGCAAGCCTTTCATTGGCCGGTTACCTAACCGTGACTGCAGAGCCGTCACCAGTGATTATTGGAGTATTGTTTGGTATCGCAGTATTAATGACAGCGATTATTTACCTCGCATTCTTTAAGTTATTACGTCTACCGTTTAGTCCAGGTTATGCGGCGTTTACCTTCCCTATGGTGATTGGTTCGACAGCGCTATTTAAATTATCTGCTTGGATGGAAAGTGTTGGCATAGCGCAGCAATATGTTGAGCAAGTGCATTGGCTAGCAGGGTTAGAGCTAGTGGTGGCAACGCTAGTGGTAGGCTATGTTGCGGCACGTTACTTCCACTTCTATCAGCCTCATCGACATGTAGTGCGTAACGCGTAACCTTTTGAGCTTTTCTAAGCTTATATTTATCAAGAAAACCGTGCACTTATGCTAATCTCAATCCTAATTACGGCGAGAATAGTGTGAGTGCATTTTGTTTACTGTCTACCATTCCAACCAAGTGGATGTTTTAAAGTCTCTACTTGTCGAGCTAGTTCGGCTCAACCCTCTAGCAAATCCATTTGAAAAAGAGCAAATCTTGGTGCAAAGCCCGGGTATGTCTCAGTGGTTGAAAATGGAGTTGGCCAAAGAGTTTGGGGTAGCAGCGAACATTGACTTTCCACTCCCAGCGACCTTCATCTGGAATATGTTTACCGAGGTCCTTCCTGATGTGCCGAAGCGCAGTGCCTTTAATAAAGAGTCGATGACTTGGAAGTTGATGCACATCTTGCCTAGTACGCTTAACACGCCAGAGTTTGAACCACTTAAACGTTATCTAGAGCAAGATGAAGACAGCTCTAAGCTCTATCAACTATCAGAAAAAATCGCCGATATTTTTGACGGTTACTTAGTGTATCGCCCTGAGTGGATAGCCGCTTGGGAGGCGGGCCAAACCGTGGCTGAGCTAGAGGAAGAGCACCCTTGGCAGCCGATCTTATGGCAAGCGCTTTATGATCACACCTTAGCGTTAGGCCAGTCGCCATATCACCGTGCTAATTTGTACGAGCACTTTATTGATACGCTCGAGAACTATCAGGGTAACTTTGACCACTTACCTAAGCGCCTATTTGTATTTGGCATCACCTCTTTGCCACCGCGCTATATGGATGCGTTAAAAGCGATTGGTGAGCATATTGATGTGCACCTGATGTTTACTAACCCATGTCGTTACTACTGGGGGGAGGTGAGGGATAGAAAGTTCCTTGCTCGTTTAGCGGCAAAACATCGTAAACATGTGGTATGGAATCAAGACCACTCTGAACAGCAAGGTGAAAGTGAACAACTTAAAGGTTCATTGGAAGATAACTTGCTTGATGAGCTACATACTGACGCGGTTGGTAACAGCTTATTAGCGTCGATGGGTAAGCTTGGTCGTGACAATATGTATCTGTTTTCGCAGCTAGAGTCGCATGAAATTGAGGCCTTCGTCGATGTCGAGCGCGATTCGCTGCTCCATCAACTGCAAGCCGATATCCTTAATCTAGAAGAGCACCAAGATGATCATAAGCTTGAGAGCAGTTCACACAAGCAAGTAGTCACGCTGGGCGATAAATCTCTGACTTTGCATGCGTGCCATAGCCCGATGCGTGAAGTGGAAGTGCTGCATGATCAGCTACTTGCGATGTTCGATGCTGACCCGACTCTAAAGCCACGCGATATCATTGTTATGGTCGCGGATATCAACGCCTATAGCCCAGCAATTCAGGCGGTGTTTGGCAATGCACCGGGTGAACGTTTTATCCCTTATTCGATTTCGGACCGAACCGCCGACCAAGAGAGCCCAATCCTTAATGCCTTCATGCAACTGGTTAATCTGCCGAATACGCGCTGCCTTGCATCAGAGCTATTGGAGCTACTGGAAACTCCAGCAATATTGGCGCGATTTGAACTAAGCGAAGATGAATTTATTTTAGCCAAACAGTGGGTAGAAGAGTCAGGGATCCGCTGGGGACTGAACCCGTCTACAGGGCATGAATTTGATTTGCCTGAGACGGCGCAAAACACCTGGCAGTTCGGCATTGAGCGCATGCTGTTAGGCTATGCGATGCCAGAATCAGCAGGTCTGTTTGAATCATCAACCGGTACTTTAGCTCCCTATAACCAAGTACAAGGTTTGGGTGCTGAGCTTGCGGGTAAACTGGCGCACTTTATCGAAACCGTCAGCGAATATCGTCAAAAGCTAGTACAAACTCAGTCGATTGATGAGTGGCGAGAGGTATTAACTTTGCTTCTTGATGCGTTCTTCAAAGTTGAACTAGAAGGTGAAGCGGCGCTTAAATCGATTCGCGATACTTTAGCTAACCTAAAAGAGCAACTGACTGATGCTGCGTTTGAACAGCCACTCGCTCCAGCCATTATTGCTCAGTATCTGCAAAATAAACTTTCTGGCACTCGGGTAAGTCAGCGTTTTCTCGCTGGGCAAGTGAACTTCTGTACTTTGATGCCAATGCGCTCGATTCCATTTAGAGCAGTCTGTTTGCTTGGCATGAACGATGGCGTCTATCCACGAACTGTGCCGCCGGAAGGGTTCGATCTCATGAATGGCCGAACCAAGCCCGGTGATCGTTCTCGTCGTGATGATGATCGTTACCTATTTTTAGAAGCGATGCTCTCTGCGCAGCACTCCTTGTATATCAGTTATGTTGGCCGCTCGATTCAAGATAACACTGAGCGAGTGCCGTCAGTGCTGGTATCTGAGTTGATGGAGTATTGTCATCAGAACTATTGCCTAGAGGGTGATGAGCAATTGGCTTGCGATGAGTCCGGTGAAAAGCTGCTTGATGAGTTACTGACTCAACACTCGATGGTGCCATTTAGTAGCAGCGCTTTTTTAGGTGATTCGCCAAGCTATGCCAAAGAGTGGCTTCCTGCCGCTAACCGCCAAGGTCAGGTCAGTGGCGAGTTTAATCAGCGCCTGCAAGATTACCTGCTTGATGTGACCTACCCATTGGATTTAGACCTCGTTGAGCTACAACGCTTTTGGCGCCTGCCAGTACAGTATTTCTTTAATCGCCGCTTAAAGGTGATGTTTGAGCCGCCTTTACCGGTAATGGAAGATGATGAGCCATTTATTCTTAATGGTTTGGAAAGCTATCAAATGCGCGATGGTTTGTTAGATAGCTTATTAAAACGCCAGTTAGACAATGGGCAAGGTTCAGATAGCAAAGCGATTATAAAAGCGTTTGTTGATGAGCAACGAGCGCAAGGCAAACTTCCTGTTGGCGCATTCGGCGATATTGAGTTTGAGACCAATCGAGTGCAAGCCGAAGAGCTGGTGGAGAAACTGACTTTCCTTTGCGGTAATGACAATGACGACTTGGAAGTAAAGCTGACACTTGATGTGTTGGGCGAAGATAAAAAAATTCACCTAACTGGCTGGTTAACCCAGCACTATCAGTCAGGCCTAGTCCGTTACCGTAGCGGTAAGATACGCTCACAAGACTATCTATCAGCGTGGATTGATCACCTTGCGATGTCTGCAATGGGGGAAAGTAAGCGTACCCATATGATTGGCTATGACAAAAAAGAGGGTGTGGTGCACTTAGTTTACCCACCAATTGCTGATGCATGTTATGCACGCTCGCTATTGTCTGAATTAGTTCGTTTGTTCTATCAAGGCATGACAGAGCCACTGGCCTATTTCCCTAAAACGGCACTTGCTTGTGTAGAGGCAGGGTTTAGTCGCGGTAAATGGGTGGATGATGAAGAAAAGTCACTCAAGAAAATGGCGGATACGTTCAACGATAGTTTTATGGCTGCCGGTGAAGGGAATAACCCCTACATTGCCCGTATTTGGCCAAATTGGAATGATGAACTGGCGGCAAACTTGCGCACAACAAGTGCACTAGTGCTGCAAACGGCACGTTTAGAAGCGATGACCAATGAAGATATGCAATAAAGCCTTTGGATACAAAGCAGTAAGGAAAGTAGGTGGCCGCCAGTAAATCATTATAGTGTAGGGCGTTCGCTGTACGGCCACAGGTCAGAGGGACCATGATTCTTTTGGTTTGTTGCAACGTTAAAGCTGCTCAACACATGGCGCGCATACTAACGGCTAGACACAGCTTCTGCCGTGAGAAAGATCGCATAACATCCTAACTTTTGTAGGATAAATATGAATAACAACAGTTTTTAAGTCTGGATCACACTTATGTCTCACGGGATCCATAAGTTTTCAGCAAAAAGGCAGAATTTTATGACAGTTACGTCAATGGTTACTCCGCTTAACACCATGACTTTTCCTCTTCATGGCGCTCGATTGATCGAGGCGTCAGCGGGGACGGGTAAAACCTTTACCATCGCAGGTTTATACCTAAGATTGCTTTTGGGTCATGGTAGTCCAGAAACTAAGCATCAAGTGCCATTGACGGTTGATCAAATATTGGTGGTGACCTTTACTGAAGCCGCCACTGCTGAATTACGTGACCGTATCCGAGCAAGAATTCATGATGCGCGTTTAGCCTTTGCGCGTGGGAAAAGTGGCGACCCGGTTATTGCCCCACTTTTGGATGAAGTGAGTGACCATAAACAAGCCGCAGAAATTCTTCTCCAAGCTGAACGCCAAATGGATGAAGCTGCGGTCTATACGATTCACGGCTTTTGTCAGCGCATGCTCACGCAAAACGCCTTTGAATCTGGTAGCCGATTTAATAACGAATTTGTCACCGATGAGAGCCACCTAAAGGCGCAAATTGTTGCTGACTACTGGCGTAGAAACTTCTATCCGTTACCGCTTAATCTAGCTGGTGAGGTTCGCCGAATTTGGAATGCACCTGCCAATCTACTGGGCGATGTGTCCAGCTATTTAACTGGTGCGCCTCTTAGCCTCTCGGTCGCGGCGATGAGCGGCTCACTCGCTGATCTTCATCAACAGAACTTAGCCAAGATAGATGAGCTGAAAGCATTATGGCGTGAACATCAAGATGATTTCCTTGCCTTGATCGGTGACTCCGATGTCAATAAACGCAGCTACACTAAGAAATCATTACCGACTTGGTTAGAAGCGGTTAACCTATGGGCGGCGACGGAAACAACCAGTTACGACTATCCAGATAAGATAGAAAAATTTTCTCAACAGGTATTGGTAGAGAAGACGCCAAAAGGTAACCCGCCTCAGCACCATGTCTTTAGTGCGATTGAAGATTTCTTAGCTGCGCCGATCAGTTTAAAAGCGCCTATTCTGGCTCATGCGATTGAACATTGCCGCGACATGCTTGCCAAAGCGAAACAGCAGAAACAGTGGATGTCATTTGATGACCTGCTGACTAATTTATCTGCCGCCATCGATCAAGATGAAGCAGAGCTGCTAGCCACTCGGATTCGCCAGCTATATCCCGTCGCGATGATTGATGAATTCCAAGATACCGACCCACTGCAATACAGCATTTTTAGTCGTATTTATCTGAATAACCCAGAATGCGGCCTATTTATGATCGGCGATCCAAAGCAGGCGATTTATGGTTTCCGTGGTGCCGATATCTTTACTTATATCAAAGCGCGTAATCAGGTTTCTTCTCACTTCACGTTAGGCACGAACTGGCGCTCAAGTGCCGATATGGTCGCAGCGGTAAACCAAGTATTTGCTTTGCCAACCAGTCCATTTATCTATGATCAAGATATTCCGTTTTATCCGGTTAACCATAGCCCGAATGCTGAAAAACGCATTTGGACTATCGGTGGCCAAAAGCAACCTGCGCTGACCTATTGGCTACAAGATGCTGAGGATAAACCCTTACCGAAAGGTGAATATCTGCAAGCTATGGCTAAAGCGACTGCAGATCAGATTCAACAGGTGCTGACTGCAGCGCAGCAAGATTTGGCGTTTTTCGAAGACGGAAAAGGTAAGCATCAGATTCAAGCGGGTGATATTGCCGTTTTGGTACGTACGGGTAATGAAGGTCGTATGGTCAAAGACGCTCTAGCTAAGCAGGGCATTGCCAGTGTCTACCTTTCAAACCGTGATAGCGTGTTTACTTCAATGATTGCTCAAGACTTGCAGCGCCTTCTGCAAGCGGTATTAACCCCAGAAAATGATCGTGCTCTGCGTGCGAGCTTAGCTTCTGAAATGTTTGCGCTGGATGCCGGGGCATTGGACAAGCTTAACAATGACGAGAATGAGTGGGAAAGTGCCATTAATGAGTTTAAAGAGTACCGTAAACTTTGGACTCAACGTGGTGTATTACCCATGCTTCGCGCTGTGATGAGTAAGCGTCATATTGCGGAACGTTTATTGGAAGAAGAGGGCGGAGAGCGCACCCTTACCGATCTTATGCATATTGGCGAGTTATTGCAGCAAGCAAGCCAAGAGCTCGATAGTGATCATGGTCTGCTACGTTGGTTAGCACAAGCAATCAGTGATGCTGAAAATGGTCTCGGTGGCAGTGAGGATCAGATCCAACGCCTAGAGTCTGAGCGGAACCTAGTTCAGATCGTCACGATTCATAAATCGAAAGGTTTGGAATATGACTTGGTGTTTTTGCCATTTGTACTTAGCTACCGCGAAGCGAGTGAAGCCAAGTATTACGATGCGGCGCAAGACCGGACTATTTTAGATATTACGAAGCAAGATGCTTCATTAGTTCAAGCTGACAAAGAACGTTTAGCTGAAGACTTACGCTTAATTTATGTGGCGTTAACCCGTGCCGTCTATGGCTGCTTTATTGGTGCTGCGCCGCTGCGTAATGGTCGCTCGACGAAAGAGCCTACTGGTGTCCACCACAGTGCGATGGGGTACTTACTCCAAGATGGTCAGGAAGGGGGCATTAGCGATTTGACCATGGCAATCCAAAAGCATGTTGATGGTCTTGATGCTGTTCAGCTTTCCTCTTTGCCAGCAGAGCAACAACAGGTCTTTACTCAAGTTGTGGGCGAGCCGCAGACATTGACTGCTCGAACGTTATCTCAAGAGATCGACCGCAACTGGCGCATCACCAGTTACTCAGGTTTAATCAAGCAAGGCTCGCATCACAGTGATGAGGCCTACACCGATTTAATGCACCTTGATATCGACTCTTCTGATGAACAGGATGAAGAAGAGCTGGTTGAACCTGAGCAATCGATCTTCACCTTCCCGCGTGGTGCTCGACCGGGTACTTTCTTGCATACGTTATTTGAAGAGGTTGAGTTTACCCAAAGCGCGACCAGTGAAGAGAACACAGAAGTTATTATTCGTCTGCTGGAAAGTGAGCAATTAGATCACAACTGGTTGCCGGTTTTACAGCAATTGATTGATACCGTTTTGGCGACACCTCTCGATGGTAAGCAGCTTGTTCTTAATCAGAAAGGGCCAAGCCAAAGGTTGGTTGAGATGGAATTCCTCTTGCCGATTGAAGTGTTGGCCGCTCCAGCACTAAACCGCGTCATTCAACGCCACGATACTTTATCAGCCAAAGCGGGCGATCTCGGTTTTCATACCGTGCAGGGCATGCTGAAAGGCTTTATTGACTTGGTGTTTGAACATCAAGGTAAGTATTACGTCCTCGACTGGAAATCGAATCACTTAGGTGATGACGTGAGTTATTACCACGGCCAAGCGCTTAGTGGTGCGATGGCCGATCATCGCTATGATCTTCAGTACCAAATCTACGCTCTGGCTCTGCATCGATTCTTACGCAGCCGCATTGACAACTATGACTACGAACAGCACTTCGGCGGCGTTTACTACCTGTTCTTAAGAGGCATGGATGGCGCGAGTGACCATGGGATTTTCTCCGCTAAGCCAAGCCTCGAATTTCTTGATGATATGGACAAACTGATTGATGGTCAGCCGATTGATACTAAGCATAATAATGCTGGCCAAATGGAGTTACTGTAATGCTCGCAACCTCGACTTCTTTGCTAGACACACTTAAACAGCTGGCCGCTAAGGGCAGCATCAGGCAGTTGGATTACCAGTTTGCGCGATTTATTGAAACTCAAACGCAAGATGATGCTCTGGCTTTTATTGCCGGAGTAGTGAGCAGCGAGCTTGGCAAGGGGCATATTTGTTTGCCTCTGTTTGACCTACAAGCTCAACCTGTGGATCTTGCGACTAAATTGGGTCTATTTGGCGAAGCTGCATTAACGCTTAATCATGAGCTAGTGACGATAGATTGGGTTAGCAAGTTAAACAGTGCGGCGATAGTTGGTTCAAACGGTGAAGCACTACCACTGATATTTGATGGTACGAGGCTCTATCTACATCGTTATTGGCACTATGAAGTGACGTTAGCCGCGCGCTTAAATAGCTTTGGGTCACCCATGATCCTAAAGCCTGATGAAGTGCAAAAGCTGACGGAACTACTCAATCATTTATTTGCCAGAACCTACCGCTATCTATTTGATTCAATGAATAAATCTCGCCAGTCAGGAAGTGATTCAGCAGTGGCTCGTCAGCGTATGGTGTGTGACCATCTGGACGTTGTCGCAGAGGAAACATTGGATTGGCCTACCATAGACCAAAAGCTTGCCGAGGCGAAAACCATTGAGCAGCTTTCGGTGTTGGATGAGCTTGTTCCTCAATCTGCATGCATCAATTGGCAGAAGGTCGCTGCAGCGGTTGCTTTAACTCGAAAATTTGCGGTTATCTCTGGCGGGCCGGGGACAGGTAAAACGACCACAGTAACCAAGTTGCTGGCTGCATTAATCGAACAAGCGCAAGGCTATGGCTCGCAACCCACCATCAAACTGGTTGCGCCAACAGGTAAGGCGGCTGCGCGTCTAACGGAATCTATTGGTAAGGCGGTCGCGCAGCTTCCTGTTGAGCAGGAGTTGAAAGAGAGCATTCCAACCGACGCAAGCACATTACATCGACTGCTCGGCGCGATCCCTAATAGTGCGGAGTTCAGGCATAACCGTGACAACCCATTGCATCTCGACATCTTAGTGGTTGATGAAGCCTCCATGGTCGATCTGCCTATGATGTACAAATTGATTGATGCACTACCTAAACATGCAAGGCTTATCTTACTTGGTGACAAAGACCAGTTGGCATCGGTGGAAGCTGGCGCGGTGCTGGGTGATATCTGCTCATTTAACCAATTTGGTTTTAGCCATGGTCAAGCGGCTCAAGTCGCTAAGCTTACCGGCTTTAGCACTTTAGCTCATGGGGCGCACAATCAAGCTAACATTGCTGATAGCTTGTGTATGTTGAAGAAAAGTTATCGATTCGACGCCCGTTCGGGGATTGGACAATTGGCTCAAGCGGTCAATAGTGGCTCAGCGCAAAAGGTGGATTGGGTATGGCAGAAAGAGTTTGCCGATATCAGTAAATTCCCTATCGACAGCCAACACTACAATCAACTGATTCAAACGTTGGTATCGGAATATGCACATTACCTTAAACGTATCGAGTTGCAGCAGTTAGACCCGAATACCAATGAGCCTGAAACGCAGCAACAGCGAGCTAAGTCTGTATTAGACCAGTTCGCACGCTGTCGCTTGTTGTGTGCAATACGTGAAGGGGACTTTGGTGTTAAAGGATTAAACCATCGTGTTGAACGTGCGTTGGCGGCGCGTAAGCTGATTCAAACTCAAGATGAGCTTTGGTATCACGGTAGGCCAGTGATGGTGACACGTAACGATCATGCTTTGGGCCTGTACAACGGTGATATCGGCATCTGTATGCTTGATAGCTCTGAGCAAGAAGCAAGGCTGAAGGTCTACTTCGAATTGCCAGACGGCAGCGTTAAGTCTGTTTTGCCGAGCCGTGTACCTGAGCATGAAACTGCCTATGCAATGACGATTCACAAATCTCAGGGCAGTGAGTTTGAACATACACTGATGATCTTACCACCGGACTTTACGCCAATCTTAACGCGCGAGTTAATCTATACCGGCATTACACGAGCGAAGAAGCGCTTGAGTTTTTATGCGGATGATCGAGTGATGAAACGTGGGATAAAAGTGCGAACTGAGCGAGCAAGTGGGTTGATAGAGAGATTGCAGGTAAGTGGATAACCATCCATGGCTATCAAGTTTCAACTATATTGCCGAGGAGAAGGAGATACTGCGGATGCGGTACTTCTCTTTATAGTTGAGGATGAATGCTTTTAAGCCTTCAGTGACGGGAAAGACACAATGAACATCTAGATTCTCTAGCAGTTCATTATCGGCCATATCCCAGAAACTCTGTACTGAGTTACAGATGATTTTCTTCATCGACAGTTTGCTCTTAGTGACGTTGTGTGTAACCTCAAGCAATCCTTGCAACCTAGCAAGCCGCGATATCAGCCTGCAAAGTGGTGAAGTTGATCCTATCTAGCTTCCAGTCGTAAATATTACCCCCTACGAGCTGGAAGCTGAAATTTTAACCAATTTAAGATATGAAATAAAGATAATAATGTAGGCAGTTTCGTCAATCTTGTATCAAGAATAAGAATTCCATGGAGCTAGAGTTCTAAAGCCAGAATCTTCGACTTACGCTGGTAGTTATAGAGGTTTTGTTTATGCGATGGCAAAAAGTTTACGTCCATCTCATGAAAACCTTGTTCTCGGAACCAGTGTAAGCTGTGGGTGGTTAGCACGAAAATATGCTCAATGCCCTGCGCTTTAGATTGCAGACGCATATGGTTGAGTAGCAGCAAGCCTCGGTTACCATCTCGATACTCAGGATGAATCGCAACACAAGCCATTTCTGCCATGCGCTCATTGTGATATGGATAAAGTGCCGCACAACCTATGATCAGGCCATCTTTTTCAATAATGGTGAATTGATGGATTTCTTGTTCCAGCTGTTCACGAGAGCGGCGTACGAGAATACCTTGTTCCTCTAATGGATAAATCAGATCCAAAATGCCACCAATATCGTCAATGTTAGCAACGCGTACTTGTTCAGCACTGGCTTCAACAATCTGCGTACCGATCCCGTCGAGAGAGAATAGTTCTTGGATCAGTGCGCCATCGACTTTGTAACTGATTAAGTGACTACGCGGTACACCTGCTCGGCAAGCCGCTGTCGCTGCGCGTAAAAATCGTAATGTACCCGAGGAGTTTTCTGATCCTGACTCAGATTGGTTTTCTAAGTTAGATAACATTTTCTCTGCATCTTTCGGGAACAACTCTGCAACCGCGTTACCTTCTTCATCGATGATGCCTTGCTCTGAACAAAAGCCGATAAGCTTATCCGCTTTGAGCTTGATAGCGACTTTGGTCGCGACCTCTTCTGACAACAGATTGAAAGACTCACCAGTAACGGAGCTTGCGATAGGGCCGAGGAGCACGATTGACCCTTGATTCAGCATGCGATTGATACCTTCAACGTCAATGCGACGAATACGACCGCTATGGCAGTAGTCAACACCGTCATCAACTCCTAGAGGCTGAGAAATAACAAAGTTACCACTAACGACGTTAAGCTGAGTGCCTGCCATCGGCGTGTTACTCAAACTCATCGATAACTGGGCAGTAATAGCAAGTTGAAGCTGCCCAGCCGCTTGCATGACATAATTTAGCGAGGTCTCGTCGGTAACTCTGATCCCTTTATGGTATGGCGTGAAGTGATTATTTTGCTCAAAAAGATGATTGATTTGTGGCCGTGCTCCATGAACGAGAACAATTTTCACGCCTAAGCTATGTAGTAAGGCTAGATCGCTGATAATATTGGAAAAATTTCCATCTGCCACAGCCTCGCCACCTAGCATGATAACCATGGTTTTATCCCTATGTGCGTTGACATACGGGGCAGATTGTCGGAACCCTTTGACGAGAGCGGTACTACGAATTTTCACAACGCCATCCATTGAGTGAATTTATATACAAATATACTGCAATTTTATTCGGTTGGCGGCAAGTGTTTTTTGCGGGTGCTGTTACGATGGATACAGCGCGACTTTGTCTCGTGGATAAGTCAGCAGCGTAGTAATAATCGATATAAGTAAAATTATTAGCCAACTATCTATTTATAACGCAGACTTATACCTAGGGAGGTGTATCCTGAATACCGCAATAAGAAGTAAGGTGAGTGGATCTGTGATCACGAAGAAGAAGCTGATAGAGCGAGTTATCATTGTTGGGGCGATTGTCGCTAGTATTGCAGCTGTGATGCTAGGGAGTAAGCTATATGACTACTACTTATCAGTGACTTATCCTAAATCGAACCTTTATGGTACTTGGGTCGAGCAAAATGTTGCATCCTATGCTGCGAGTGAATTTGTTTTGGGTCCAACGGGTGTCACTATTGATGGCGGTAATGTTGCGACTAGCTACAGCTGGGACGGAACCTACCTAGAATATAGCGTTGGCGATGAAAAGCGTCGCTTTCTTATACTCAATGAAGCCTTTACTGAAATGCGCTTGATCTCTCAGCCTCACTATCAAGCGGTCTTCCATGTCAGAGAAAACCAAAAATAGCCGCCATTGACCATCGCTGGATTGCGTATTTTTGTTAAGTTTGTCATGCTCATGGCATCGCTTGAAAGGGATCAAACCAGTGTTCAAAAAATATCTTCCTATTGCAGCTGCCGCTGTTCTTTTTGGCTGTGCTCAACCTACCGAACGTGCCCAACAATATACGGGTGAAGAGTTCAACACCATCTTAAATAAGTCTGCTTCCGTCGAATCGGATAAACCGAGAGATTTTACTGAATTCCATCGTCAGGCCGACCAGGTTGTTACTAACTCTCCTTCGATGGCCAAAATCTACCAACCTCTGTATGAAAAGCTCAATGAGTGGGTATTACAAAGTGGCGAGCCTGCTGACTTAGCTAACTTTGGTATTCAGGCTGCGCAGCTTGGTGGCGGTGACAAAAAAGGCAATGTCTTGTTTACTGGTTATTTCTCGCCAGTGATGGAGTTGCGTCACCAGCCAAACGAAAAGTTTAAGTACCCAGTCTATTCAAAACCGAACTGTGAAAGTGACTGCCCAACACGCGCGCAAATCTATGACGGTGCGTTAGAAGGACAGGGTCTAGAGCTTGGTTACGCTGCCAATCGAATTGATCCGTTTTTGATGGAAGTGCAGGGCAGTGGTTTTGTCCATTTTGAAGATGATGACACCCTAGAGTATTTTGCTTACGGTGGTAAGAACAATAAAGCGTATGTCAGTATCGGCAGAGTCTTGATTGAACGTGATTTAGTGCCACGTGAAAAAATGTCAATGAAGGCAATTAAAGAGTGGGTATTAGCAAATGATGAAGCAACAGTTAAAGAGCTACTAGAGCAAAACCCTTCGTTTGTCTTCTTTGCGCCACGTGCTGATGCGCCAGTGACAGGTTCGGCCGGTATTCCATTATTACCAATGGCATCTGTAGCCGGAGATCGCTCAATATTCCCTATGGGCACGCCAATCTTGGCTGAAGTTCCGCTATTAAAACCAGATGGCACTTGGAGCGGCGCGCATCAATTACGCTTACTGATTGTGTTAGATACGGGCGGCGCTGTGAAACAGAACCATTTGGATCTTTATCATGGTATGGGGCCAAGAGCAGGCACTGAAGCCGGTCACTACAAGCACTTTGGCCGAGTATGGAAACTGGGACTTGATGGCTCGGCGACACAAGCGCCTTGGGCATTGCCGCCAGAGAAGTTACAATAGGCCTTCACATCTAGACTTTTTAATAAAGAGTGCGTATAAATCGCACTCTTTATTTTTGCACCGAGCGGACAATCAATATGCGTGAACTCGACACTCCAGCTTCTGAAAACTATAACCAGCGTTTTGGTGGTACTCGTCGCCTTTATGGTAACAATGAAGTCGAGGTCTTACGCGCGGCGCACGTTTGTGTGATTGGTATTGGTGGCGTTGGTTCATGGGCGGTAGAAGCTCTAGCGCGTACTGGTGTTGGTGAACTTACCCTAATTGATATGGATGACGTGTGTGTGACTAACATTAACCGTCAAATCCATGCAATGTCAGGTACGGTTGGCCAAAGTAAAATCGAAGTGATGGCTGAGCGCGTTAAGCTGATCAACCCTGAGTGTAAGGTTAACTTGATTGATGACTTTATTACTCCTGATAACCAGCACGAGTACCTAACTAAAGAATACGACTACGTGCTTGATGCAATTGATAGTGTCAAAGCCAAAGCATCACTGTTGGCTTACTGCCGAAGTAACAAGATCAAAGTCATTACTACCGGTGGTGCTGGTGGCCAAGTCGATCCGACTCAAATCAAAGTGGCGGATCTAACTAAGACTATCCAAGACCCTCTGGCGAAAAAAATCAAAGATACGCTACGACGTCACCACAACTTCCCAACTAATCCAGCGCGTAAGTTTGGTATTGATTGTGTCTTTTCGACTGAGCAACTTAAGTATCCCCAACCTGATGGCTCAGTATGTGGGGTGAAATCTACCGCTGAAGGACCAAAGCGCATGGACTGTGCTAGTGGCTTTGGCGCCGCGACGGTTGTGACTGCGACGTTTGGCTTTGTTGCTGTATCGCGCATTGTCGAAAAACTGCTGCTTAAGCACGCGAAATAGTTACCTGCGAGGAAAGTTCTATGTCACCGTTTCCGTTATCTCCATTTGGCGCAGACATCAAAGCTGATGATATTGTGGCCGTTATGCAAGGGTTCAAAGGTTGGGAAGATCGCTATCGTCAGGTTATCCAATGGGGTAAAAAGCTGCCTCAGATGCCTGAGGAGTTAAAGTCTGAACAGGTAACCGTATCAGGCTGTGAAAGCCTTGTTTGGTTGGTCAGTCAGCAAGTGGATGGTACGTGGTATTTCTGCGCTGATTCTGATGCTCGCATTGTACGTGGCCTAATTGCTTTAGTGATGGCTGCATATGACGGTAAATCTGCAGCAGAGATTCAAGCGTTTGATATCGATGGCTACTTTGAACAGCTCGGCCTAATTGCCCATCTAAGCCCCTCACGTGGTAATGGTTTAAAAGCGATAGTTGAACAGATACAGCAAGTCGCTCAAGCATAATTTCACCAGAACAACCCACCAATTTGGTGGGTTGTTTGTTTTTGTACAAACTTTAACCACAAAGATATTAACGCCTTACTAAATACAGGCTTTTAGAACGCTTGTTGTCACTGCGTAAAGGCTGTACAAT
>Ga0209379_10000447_pt1 | contig 35682 bp, 29 predicted proteins | sample tdDd001_FD_187124 | JGI IMG/M metagenome (GOLD analysis project Ga0209379, IMG submission 187124) | Marine sediment microbial communities from the Atlantic coast under amendment with organic carbon and nitrate - tdDd00.1 (SPAdes)... | ecosystem: Environmental > Aquatic > Marine > Coastal >... | reverse complement strand
AATAGATATAGGAATACTCTGAGTATATCAGAAAGGATGAATAGAATATGTTTAATACTAAGAAACGCATCTTATCGATGACCTTAATTGCAGTCATCTTATTTGGGATGCTTATTAATGTTTATGCGACACCATCTTCTTGGGCTGAACCTTTTGTTAAAGCTATGTTACTAGAAGGTCTTGTAAGTGAAGAATTACTTGATAGCAATAAGATGCAACAGCCAATCACTAGAGAGGAATTTGCTGAGTTAACTGTAAGGTTATACGCAAAATCAAAGGGCCAAACTGTTCAAGAGTTGGTTCAATGGAATCCTTTTGCTGATACAGACAATGAAATGGTAGCCAAAGCGTATAATATTGGTATTGTATCTGGTACAGGAACGGATAGTTTAGATCGGAAATTATTTTCTCCCGATAATCAGGTTACTCGACAAGAGATTGCAGTGATGTTGGTTAAAGAACTTAAAATACTTGATATTGATACGAGTGATAGTAATAACTTAAGTTATTCAGATGAAGATGCTATTGCCACATGGGCATATGATGCGGTTGCTTTTGCTTCTTCTAATGGTATTTTATCTGGAGTTGGAGACAATAAGGTAGCACCTACTTCGAATGCAACACGTGAACAAGCATTGGTACTTATTCATAAAATAGCAACTAAATATGGTTGGGTTGATAGCCAATATACTACAACTCGATTTAACTCAATGAATTCAACAGAAAGTTTAGGATTTAAAATTCCCAACAATAATGCATCTGAATTGGTTGTAATAAAGACAAGTTCAGGTATAAAATATACGATTTCAAATATGGTAAGCGGTTATGTGCCAAATATTAAACAACAGCAAGAAGACATGATCAATATATTGTATCAATCAGACAACGTTAAATATGACTCTCTTCTTGTATTGTACGATCTAATTTATGATAGTTATGATCCTATTTCAAAGAAATTTTATTCATCTGATTCTGTATATATAAATTTAAATACTGGAGTACAAACAAATACCAAACAAAATGGTCCATGCATCAAGCTAACTGTTGATGGACAAATCACATTAGAATACTTTAATTAGGAGGAAATCATGAAAAAAAGAATACTTTCATTATGCTTAGCCATAGTTATTTTCATGACTTCTGGCGTACTTGCTCCAATCAATGCTGAGATTATTATCGGCGATGTTGAAGTAAATGAAATTATATTCCGTAAAGTTCATAATGGATATGAAATCACGGGTTCATATGTAGAAATTTGGGGTGCTAATCTTGATCAAGCAACAATATTATTTGAGGATAGCATCAATGGTTTTACAGATCAGATGGGTGAGTTACAAACAGATTCACCTGGATTTAAGAAATATTATTTTGATAGAACTGAAACGATTAATTTTGGTTCAAGACTAGCTGTAGATGGCACTCAATTTGATTTGGAATTAGATACATTTCCAAACTTTAGTGATGCCAATGAAAACAAATACAATGTTGATGACGGAGATGACATTGAGTTAACAGGTGCAAATCTTCATTTGATTGAAGCTGAAGGTACTGATGTAACCAATATCAATGCAAGTTATGGTAACTTAGAAAGAGTATTTTTCGCTGATGATGATACTGGTACACAAGATAAGTTAAATATTTTCGATCCAACTGTTCCAGGTGGTACACTTGGTGAACAATCATTAAGTATTGAATCTAGAGTTGAAGCGACAGGCGTGGGTACTTACACAAAAGAAATCATATACGTGTATTATAATGTCTTTAGGTTAATAGAAGATTTGGATGTAACAGATCCTCAATTGTTCCCAAATACAGGAGCAAAAGGTGATGAATTCTATATCACTGCTGATGATTTGAATCCCAACAAAGATTATCAGGTTTATTTTGTTACGGATTTAGGACAAGCTTTTACTGAATCCAATAAAGCTGAATTTGTATCACTGTCAATTGATTATGAAGGTGTTAATGACAGATTAACATTCAAAGTACCAGATGCACCTGAATTTAGTGAATTGGATTATACTTTAGTTTTAACAGATACTCAAAATTTTTCCGTTATTGCTGAGCAAGTATTACCAGACAAATTCTCAGTTGTTGATGCATTGTATTTACCAACAATTGAAGAAATATACCCAACTTCAGGTCCACAAGAAGGTGCAGATGTACAAATCGATGGTAGAAACTTGGTTTCGATTAATATTCCGGATTTGTATGTTGATTCTGATATTCAAAGCATAACTGAAGGCTTAGAATTACTAACTGTAACATATGATAATTCAGACAATCCTACTGGATATGCACAATATAAACAAGTAGATGATAAAGGTACACCAGATACTTCAGATGATGAAGTCGTGCTTGTAGATGTTGAAGTTTCTAAAGAAATTATTATGAAAATAGGTGGTAAAGTAACATATTTGAAAGATGAATTTTTAAATGTACGTTATGATCAAGGTACAATTGATAGTTTGTATGTTGCAGCACCACCAGCTGATGATGCCGAAACTGATCCTTTTAAAGATGTTAATATTGAAATGATAATTACCGTTGATGCAGTTGATGCGAACTTACCAGGAGCAGTTACTGATTTCAGTTATGAGTTTAAGCAAAATATCGTTGAACAAGATGGTTTCCAATTTGTTCCGAGTTCAATCACACCTGAGGTAACGAGTATTGTACCTAATACAATACATGTAACAGGATCGCCATCAGCATATTTTACTGGTGAAGATATGATGCTTGTAATTGATGGTAGTAATTTCTTAGTAAATAGATATACTGATGATTCTGGTAACACATATGTAAACCAGCCAACTATATTAATTAAAACTGTAAATGACCAATCATTATCAGATTATGACATCAGATTGGATCCTAATGTTATTAGAAATATTGATGGAGAAGACGTCAAAGGACTAATATTTGACATGAGTGATGATATTGGTACACCTGATCCTACAAGTGGTGATAATTATTTAAAAAATCCAGATGGTTCACCACATATCTTAGATCTTAAGGTTGTAGATGATGAGGGTAAAATTGTAGCTGGTACTGCTAACAATGATATTGGTACAAGAATTATTGTTAGAATACCAAGAAATGTACAAATAGATGTAGCTGATTTTAAAAATATATTGGTAGTCAACCCAACTAGAAAGTCACAAGCTCCAGGTAAAAAGAAAATGACCATCGAAGCAATTGAGTTTGTTGATACAAATGATATTCCAATTATTGAATCAGTTGTTCCAAATGTAGTAACGGTTGAAGGTAACGAGGAAGTTATTATTACCGGTAACAATTTCCAAGAAGGTGCAAAAATATGGTTAGATGGCCGTGAAATAACGAGTTTTACTAGAGATATCAATCAATCAGGTGATAAGATCACACTAACATTTACAGCACCACCAGGTCCTGCGGGTCAATCACAAATTGTTGTGCAAAATCCATCAGGTGCTTTAGCAACTCAAGATTTCTATTATGTCACTAGTTTCAATAAAGATCCTGTGATTACCGATTTCTTGCCAACTAAAGGTGTTGCTGATACTTATGTCATTATTAATGGTGAAAACTTTTTAAAAGAAGATCCTACTGTTGAGACACTAACAGGATTAGACTCTTTAAGGATTCTAGGTACAAGAGTTTACTTAGATGGTGAAGATGTTAACGATTACAATCTTGATATAGAAAACAACATTGCTTTTAAGAATTATACAGTTCCCGATATACAAACATTTTTAGCAGTAGATGGGACACAACAAGAGATCGCTTTAACGCCATTTAAAGACAATATTTATATAAAAGATTTAAATGATGTTTATTATACATTGAGTAATGATGGTGATGGCAATCCAGTTATTACTGATAATTTGGGTGTTTATTATACTGTCAAGTATGAAGCTGGTGTTGGAAATATCTATGATGAGACAAATACCTTAGTAGGTGATTTGGCTACAGATTACTCATATGGTGGTGTTGCAGGAGATAAAGAAGGTACAGCAGTTTTAAACTTCGATCCAGCTAATCCCATCACTATTTATATGAATAATAATTCTGTATTCATGGGTTTAGAAGCGGGTAATGCTGAAGTGCCTAGAGTACCGGAATATGCAGAATCGGTTGTTTTTGTTGCTGATACAGCTCCAGAAGAATTCTACAGAATGTATATAGATTTTGACAATACAATTAAATTTATTAATGGTAAAGACAATAATTATGAATTTGTTATTGAAGATAGCAAGCTACTCATGAGAAAAAATGTCAGTGAAAAACTTTATGTTGTCGATGTCACTGATACCGGTTTTGGATTGAGTGCAACTGATGGAGGAATCGCATCAATTACATTTACGATGCAAACCGCTTTTGAAAAAGATGATGATGATAAGATTGTTGGTCATCGAGCAAAAGTTCTAAATAGTACTCAAATTGCTTTTTCTGTGCCACAATTAACTTCTGGTAAAGGATATAAAGATCTTAAAATTATTAATCCTGATACAAAATATGATGAAAAGACAGAAGAAGAAGGATTTTATTATATTGAACAATCTAGTTCACAACCTAAAATTACAAATATCACTCCTGCAGAAGGTTCAGTTACTGGTGGATATGTTGTAACTATTTATGGTAAGGACTTTGAAGATACAATGTCAGTTTATGTAGATGGCGTACTGGTACCACCTACTGAAACAGATGTCGCTATAGATGGTAATTCCGTTACTATCGTTATGCCTGAGCTCAAAAAAGATTTAGCAAATGATTATAATGTGTCCTTCTTAGAAGTACCAGTAGTTGTTTTAAATAATGATGGTGGTACTGATTCAAGACCAAAAGGATTTAAGTATATTATCCCAAAATCATCTCCAGAGATTAACACAATGTTACCTACAAGTGGTACAACTAACGGTGGAACAATTGTTGAACTTGTTGGATACGAGTTTAGATTCTTCGAACCATACAATAATCTAATTGGTGATTCTGGATATGATATTGGTGATGAGTTAATTGACTTATATAAAGATGGATTATGGAATGATTTACTGGATCCAAATGTGCCTGCTGGTGCTATTGTCAAACAACCTTTTAGTCCGGAACATCCATATTATGCTGAGTATTTGGAATCGCCAATTTTACCAACAGTATACTTTGGAGAAACTCCAGCAAAAATTGTTGAGTTTGATTCTGGTTATCTGAAAGTAATCGCACCAGAACATGAACCGGGAACTGTTGATGTGTATGTGGTGAATAATGATTCAGGTGTTTCTAATAAATTTGATTATACCTTTGAAGCTTCTGGACCAAGAATAACAAGTATTAATCCTGATCATGGTAAAAAACTAGGTCAGGAACTAAGAGACTTCTATGGTAGTGAATTCTATAAAGGATTGTATCAAGGTTATAAAGACGATGATGATTCTGTTATCGGAGATCTTGATGATTTGGAGAGTTCAATTCGATTCTCAGATATCACGAACAGAGATATCACAAATGGAGAGGTGAATTCAGGTCAAATCAACTCGGAAAGAGCCACGGTAGAATTAGACGGTAATTTAAGAGTTGAATACAACGGTGGTGATGATACAATAATCGTCTCTGTTACAGAAGATGGTAAGATTTACAGACGTACATTTAATAACTATGATGACAGTCAAGTTTTCTTGCCAATGGAGATGTTACGACAGCTGGATGGATCCAATAATCCAACTGGTGATTACTATCACCCAATAGAAACAAAAGAAGAATTACATGATGGATCAACATACGAGAATTTAGTATTTGAGTACATCAAAATTGAAATAAAAGATAAAAGATTCTATGTAGATAGAGGTTATGCGCCTAAGGTCAAGTATGATAGTGCGAATCATTTAATTGTGACAACACCGAGTTATTATACAGTAGCTACAGTGCCAGTACTTTTAACGAATCCAGACTTTGGTACAGCGACATCGTCGTTCACCTATACTTATCCAGCAAGTGAGCCTCAGATTTACTATGTTGGACCAAGAGAGGATTCACCAGATGGTACATCATATTATACAAAACGTACTGTTTTAGGTGGCACACAAATTGAAGTTTTAGGTTTAGACTTTAGAACAGGTATAAAAGCATATATTGGAGAGCAAGAAGCTACTATAGCAGAACAATCAGTAGTTGTTAAAACTGTAGATGGGGTAGAAAAGACATTTGATATTCTGATTTTAGATGTTCCTGCTGGTGATTTAAATGAAGTTGGATTGGAAAAACCAATTCTTGTTACAAATACAGATTATGGTGTAGCAAACTCTTCAAATCCAGCAGATATTTATGGGACGGATTTAAAACCGATGTTCTTTGTTTATCAACAACCATTATCTGCTCCAAGAATTGATAGTATTACACCTGAGGAGACCTCTCAATATGGTGGTCATATTATCACAATTAACGGTTCTGACTTTAGAGAGGGAGCAACTGTTACAATTGGATCTAAAGGTGGTGTGCCGATAGAGGCGACTGATGTATCTGAACAAGGTTCAAAATTAACATTTACAACACCGCTGGGTACTTTGATACCTGGTAAAAAAACCATTCAAGTAGAGAATATAGATTATGGTGCTTCTGGTAATGATAAGACAATAACAGTTGTTTCTTATCCAACAGTATCTGATGACATTGAGTTTGAAGATGGTACGAATGTTAATTGGATCTCTGTAGAAGGTGGTCAAGTCATTCGAATTAAGGGTGAAAACTTCTATGATGGTGCCAAAGTTATCTTTGGAGGTACAAGAACTCTCGACTCTGAAGATGTGACTGGTGAAGTTGGATTATTTAAAGATGATAAGTATTACAATGTTGCAGATGGCTATTTAGGCACTAATGTTGAAGTCATATCAGACACTGAATTGTTGGTTACTACACCACTTATTCCTTTAGAAGATCCATATACAATAACTGTATTAAACTCTGATGGTGGTCTTTCAGATGATAATGTTAGTGTTCTATATAGTGTCCCGGTACCAAGTGATCCTGTTGGATTGACATTGGAATTAATAGACAATCGATACATTAGAATTTCTGATTATACAGCATCAGGACATAAATATTACGAGATTTATTATTATTTAGGTACTAAATCACCACTGAGTATAATATCTGATGAGTATTTAGATATGCAGTATCTTGGTAGTACGGATTTAGAACCGTTTAGACTACCGAGTATTAATGGTGTTGAGACCATAAAAAGTACCGAAAGATTGATTATTGGACTGAAAGCAGTTAATGAATTTGGTTCATCTGACTGGTCAAATCTTGAGTTTTTAAGTTATTCAGAATTAAAAGAGGTTGTGGAATTAGGTGATCCTGATCTTGATGGTGACATCGGTGTGCCAGATGGAAAAGACTTCGTATCTGAAGTTGTCGGTACAGATCTTGTTACTACTTTAAGTGATAAAACAGAATTATCTTATATCTATATTGATTTATCAACACCAGATTTTGATAACTTGAGTACAAGAGTCATCAATGTACCAGGGAAATTGATTCAAGGTAATACAGGAATAGTCCGTGTGGATTATAAAGATTTGGATGTACAGTTTTCACCTATCAACTTAAATACAAAAGAGTTCCAGCAATTGTATTTAAATCAGAATGCTTACGGTAGAATTGAAACATCTGAGATTGAAGACGCTTATTCAGGTTATATGTTGAATCAGGTACCTAGAGGGTACAAGGTCATTTCAAAAGTTGTAACGATAGGGTATGATGCTAAGAATAATGATGTGACAACGCCGATTAGCAGTTTAAATGGTGCGCTTGATATCGTGATGGCTTATGATCCGCTAATCTTATCAGGATACTTTGAAAGTCAAATTGAAATGTATCGATTTGATAAGAATACAAACAGTTGGACCAAGTTGAATTATATAACAGATCAAGCTAATAATTTGGTTTCTACTAGAACAAGTTTACCGGGAGCTTATGTACTCCTAGTGAAGAGATATTAAAGAAAAGCCGATGCAAACGCATCGGCTTTATATTTTGAGTTGATTTGAAGATTTAATCACCAAATACCTTGGCAACTTCTTTCATTTTATCAATAATAGGTAGATTATATGGACAACGTGGTAAACACTTACCACATTCAATACATGCACTTGCTTTTACAGGTTGTTTGGCGTAGTATGTTGTAGCATAACCAATCATATTGTATCTGGTATAATAACCTTCAGCTATAAACATAGCTGGGATATTTATACCAACTTCACACGGAGCACAATACCCACATCTTCTGCAGAAGTTGCCATGTAATTCCTCAACAATTTTATCTGCTTCTATTTTTTCTTTTTCAGTAAAGACATAATTGCCAGTAGCAATCAAACTGTTTTGATAAACTTCATCAGTTTGCTCCATACCTGGAATCACAAGTGAAACATTTTTGTTTTGTAAAATGAATTTTATACTAAGGCCGCCATTTTCAATAGCACCACCAGCGATTGGTTTCATACAGATAACACCAATATTTCTTTGATGTGCTTTCTCAAAGAGTTCCTCGGCTTGTCTTTCAACTAAGTTGTATGGAAATTGAATCGTTTCAAATGGCATATCATCAACTATAGCCATCATCAGATCAACACTATGTGCTGTAATACCGATATGACCTATTTTCCCTGCTTCTTTTGCTTCCACTAATGCTTTATAAGCACCAGTATCACTCATAACTTGTTTGTAGTCAGTTATATCTTTTACCAAATGTAATTGATATAAATCGATGTAATCGGTCTGAAGATTTTGAAGGCTTGTTTCAACTTCTGACTTCATATCCTCATATGTTTTTGCCATTGATTTAGTCGCTAAAATAAACTGATCACGCCTACCTTTTAATGCATTACCTAAAAAACCTTCGCTAACAGTATACCCTCTAGCAGTATCGATGAAGTTGATACCAATACGTTCCATTTCATCTACTATTTCAGTAACCTTTTCTTGGTCAACACGTTGTATTGGAATGCCACCGAATCCAACACAAACGATTTCTAATCCTGTTTTTCCTAGTATTCTTTTTTCCATAAACACGCTCCTTACTAAACGTCATAATTATAGCATATATTTTTGAGGAAGACTAAACTCAATTTATTTCACTGCATATGAAATTGAAAAATAAATGTTCTCTATGTCCGTTCTGTCAAATAAGATAAAAAATGATATCAGCCTATAACATATAGACGTGCAATTAAAGATTTCTATAGAAAAACTCAATACTTCTGTTCAATTATAGCTAAGCCGTTGTTCCTGGGATGTGCTCTTGCTATAATGAATGGTAATGATTGGAGAGTTTTATGTTTGAGAGAAGATTATACAAAGTAATTTTATTTATGACACTGATTATTTCACTAATAAGTATGGTAGGCAATCTGTTTGTTGGTTTGCCGTTAATTATAAATGTGAAATGGGTAGTTTTATTTGTCATTTCATTAATAGGTTATATCAAAGAAAAGAAAAATCAAAATTCTGATACGTATAAGTTTTTATACTTCTTTTTTGTGATTACTGTTATTATTCCAGTAGGGTACGTTGATGCAGGTAATTTATCTGGATCAAACAGTTTAGCCTATATGTTTTTATTTATGATCAGTACGGTTTATTTATTCAAAGGTATTGAGAGATATACTTTGGTTGCTCTGAATATTGGGAGTTATTTTGTCCTCAGAACTGTGGCTTATCATATTCCTACTTTTGTAAGAGTTTATTCAGATAGAATGTTATTTTTAGATCAAGTTATTCAAGTGCCGTTAGCAATGTTGGCTACTTATTATCTTATTAGAGGTTTTTCAAATGCTTATGAAGAACAGAAAGAAGAACTAGAAGCAGATCATTTGGCATTACAAGAAATGCATGATCAATTAGAAGTGTTGGCTGAATATGATATGTTAACGAATCTTTGTAATCGTAGAGGTTTTGATAAAATACTAGGTCAAATTAAGCAAGAACAACAAATGAAAAATGATGATATCTACATACTAATATTTGATCTAGATGATTTCAAAAATATCAATGATACATTTGGACATACAGTTGGAGATAAAGTGCTTAGAGATTTTTCAGAGATATTAACACACAAAATAAAACCCCCTCATACCATTAGCAGGTGGGGTGGCGATGAGTTTGCGATGGTCTATAGAGGTAAAAGGGAGCATTTAGAAGATATTATCTTCGAATTAAGAGAAAGTTATCATGAAATCCTGAAACAACTGAAACTATCAACAAGCATCAGTTTTGGCTATTTGAAATGGCATCATGAAGATGATGAATTAGATGTGATCAGGAAAGCTGATCAAGCACTTTATCAATCTAAAAAAAATAAAATATCGTCTATTCTCATATAGCCAAGATAGTCGTCTTGGCTATATTTTTTCTATAGGTATATAGAGCTCGACGGTGATGTCTTGATTGGAAGTCTTATCATATCGATAACGTTCTATGAGATTGATATTGGAATTTTTTAGTTTAATCGGATTGTTAACTAAATAATCGGAATAAATGTATTTAAGTGTTTGTTCAAAGACAACCGAATTGGATGTGGTTAAAAATCTAAGATATTGTTGTCTTGGAATACTAAAAACTCTAAAATCAGATGGTAGTATTGAAATTTCAGTAACATGATATCCTCTGAAGTATTCAAAGAAGATATTGTCATTTCTCTTTAAATCAATAGAGGTATTATAAGAGAGTCCAACCTCATGTCTGTCAAAAGTTGCAAGAGGTTGAACGTTTTCATAATGCAAATCAATCTTTTTCTTCAAAGACAAAATATCTGTATGGTGTTGTTGATTTGTTAAATGAGTTGCTGTTGATAACCCAATCAATGTTGCAGATGGCATGGTGGCAATTTCGCATTTTTTATCGAAAACATTCTCACACACGCTAGTATATTTATGATTATTAAAAGCTGGATAAAGTTCAGTACCATCAAATGTTTTATGGTATTGTCTTGGAGATATATGAAATTCCTCTTTTAATATTTTTGATATTGCTCTAAGTGAGTTTAGATTGGAGTTATGAGCGACTTTAATCAAAGGTATTTTTTTATTAGAAGATGCCCATCTGTATAACTGATCAGATAGACGTCGTTTGCTGATATATTCCATTATAGGCATACCGATGATATGTTTGAATAATTGATAAAAATGAAATTCGGAAATGTCGTATTGTTGACATAATTCTAATGGTTTAAATGTCTTGTAAAGATTGGATTCTATGTATTGAATGCTTTCTTTGATAATACTAAAATTGTTCATATTGACCTCACATAGTTTTATACTGCACTAAAGAGTAAGAATATTCAATTTGTTTGACTCAAATGCATAACAATATGTAAGAATGTACTAGAAGAAATAGTATTGGTTGTAGTCATATAACGAGGTAGTTTTATCTAAAACAATAACATGTGTGTCAATAGGATACCTTTTGTCTTAGTGAATCACCTTTTGAAAAGATTCAATAAATTGATATAAAATTATTTTTTATCTAGTTAGAAGGGTATAATAAGAACATGGAGGTGATAAATTATGAAAAAACTGCTTATTATATGTTGTATGCTATTATTACTCAGCTGTGAATCAGAGAATAACTCGGAAAGAATTTCAGATGATAACTATTCAGGAAACAATAAAGTGGAACAAGTAGTATTGGAAAGGCCTTTTATGGTTGAAGAGATTCTGATATTTAAAAATGTGAGGGATTATAATTTGATAGACGATAATGGTAAGAGAGAACACATCGTTTTATTACCTCCGAGTTTTTATGATTCGGATAATACATACCCCGTGGTATATTATTTTCATGGTCAGAGTAACACATCTGAACGAATCAGACATTATCAAAGACATCTCTATAAAAAGATGGTTGATGGAGAGATTAATGAGGCCGTAATTGTTGGACTAAATTATTACAATCAATTCGGTGTGAGTTTTATGACAAATTCTCAAGTAACAGGTATGTGGGAAGATGCATTCTTCGAAGAAGCTCTACCTTACTTTGAAGACCGGTATAGAATAAATGGACAGAGAAGTCTTTTTGGTTTTTCAGAAGGGGGTAATGTGTCACTTCGCTTGGGTTTTCAATATCCGGACATGTTTGATGGGATATATTTACTGGCACCTACTATTTTTAAAGATAAAGAATTAAATAATATCTTAGAAGGTGAAACAACTGGATATGGTATGGCCTTTGTTTATAATGAATCTAGTGAGTTGCTTTATGATCTACCTACCTTTGATGGTACAGATACAGACAATGTTATTATTAATAAATGGAAAAGCGGCTATATGAATATAGACCAGAAGATAGAAGAATACTTAGATCATGAGACATCACTTTCTAAGATTGGTATTGAACTCGGTATAACGGATCGTAACCGTGAAATCATATCTGGAACCAAATATTTTATGGAACAACTCTCAAAGGATGAAATCAACTACTTCTATAAAGAAACCAATAATGGTCATCAGATCAATAAAGAAATTTTTTTGAGAGGCATAACTTACTTGGTAAACGATTAAATAGTCTTTGACAAATGTATTTTAAGCGCCTATAATAAAATCAATCTTACAAGATTGAAAGGAGTTTGAAATGAGTCACCCAACACTTAAATTAGAAAATCAATTGTGTTTTAGAGCGTATACAGCTTCAAGACTTACAATTCGGTTATATAAACCTATATTAGATCAACTTAAATTAACTTATCCTCAATATGTTACCATGCTGGTACTTTGGGATGAAAAAGAAATAGGCTTCAGAGAACTAGGTAAGAAGCTTCAAATGAAAACTGGTACATTAACACCTGTGATTCAAAGACTGGAAAAGCTAGATTATGTTAAGAAAGTAAAAGATCCATTAGATGATAGAAAAGCAATTGTGCAATTAACAGATGCAGGTGAAGCGTTGATTCCTACTGCAAGCAAAATACCTAAAATGCTTGCTGAATCATTGGAATTAACTGAAGAAGAATATCTTGAGTATATAAAAACCATGGATGCGTTATTAGGTAAGTTATACCATGCCAATCATATAGATATGTAAAAAAGGAGTTGTTCTGTATAAGAGCAACTTTTTATATTACAAAGAACCTATTGTAACAAATACATGAAATGAAATAATAGGAATCACTTTTGAATAAAATGTTGACAGTTGGGTAAAAAGAAGGTATATTAATCTTACAAGATCAATCTTACAAGATTGAAATTAAATTTAGATAGGAAGGCATGATATGAAAAGTTATGATTTAGTGATAATAGGTTCGGGTTCAGGTGGTTTAACTGCAGCTTATACTGCAATAGGTTTTGGTAAGAAAGTCTTAGTAGTTGATAAGAGTTTACCTGGCGGAGAATGTACTTGGTCAGGCTGTATTCCTAGTAAAGCTCTGATTAATGAAGCTAAAAGAGTTTACCATGCTAAAGAAGTTGTTGGTGACTTTGATTATGATACCACTGAAGCAATGACGGCAGTACATCAAGTGATACAAAACGTCTATGCTGGTGAGTCTGTAGAGAAGTTACAAGAAGACGGTATAGAGTTTTTAAGTGGGTATGCAAGATTTGTATCTCCATATGAAATAGAAGTTGATAACGAAAGAATCAAAGGCAAAAGATTTATTATAGCAACAGGTTCGTCACCGCTAAAACCACCAATCCCTGGTTTGCATGATATCAATCATTTGGATAACGAGTCGTTATTCAAATTAGATAAATTACCAGAGTCAATGATTATTCTAGGTGGCGGTGCTATTGGTGTTGAAATGGCACAAGCCATGAACCGTTTAGGTGTTAAAGTAGATTTAGTTGAAATGGCTGATCGAATTTTATTTAGAGAAGAAGAAAGTCATAGTTTAAGGTTACAAAAAATACTGATTAAAGAAGGCGTTCGTATTCATGTAGGAAGTAAAGCCATCAATATGTTTGAAAAAGATGGTCAGGTGACTTTGGAATACGAACAAAAGGAAGTGAAACATCAAGTCACTTCAGATGACTTATTAGTAGCCATTGGTAGAAAAGCGAATATCAACGATTTGGGTCTGGAGGCTGCAGGCGTATTATTTGATAACAGACAAATCATGGTCAATAAATATATGGCAACCAGTCAGAAACATATCTATGCAGTTGGTGATGTAGCAAGTCCGTATATGTTTTCTCATATGGCCAATGTTCAAGGTATTCAAGCTGTGCAAAATGCCGTTTTACCATTTAATAGAAAAGTTAAAGACAAACACATTGCTTGGACGACTTTCAGTGAGCCAGAGCTTGCAAGAGCTGGAATGACAGAACAGGAAGCCAGAGAGAAATACGGTGATAAAATCAGAGTGTATACATTTGAATTTAATCATTTGGATAGAGCAATGACAAAAGGCAAAACAGATGAAGGTGTTAAGATTGTATTGGATCAAAAAGGAAAAGTATTGGGTGCATCTATTTTAGCAGATAGAGCTGGTGAAATGATTAGTGAAATTCAGTTGTTAAAAACAATGAATTTAAACTTTTCGAAACTTGTATCGGTGATTCATCCATATCCAACTTATGGTGAAGTTTTTAATAAAATAGCAAAGAAAGTCGCAGTAGACAACTTGCTTCAAAATCCAGTAGTAAAGATATTTAGAAAGTAGGGAGTTATGAAAATTGGTTTAGGTATATTAGCTGTCGTGTTAATCGTCGTGCTTGTTATGGTGTCAAAGAATATGAAAACACCAGAACTCGGTGTTGAAAATGGGTTGTTTAAACCCTTATCTTCAAAACCAAATGGCGTTTCGAGTCAAGCAAAAGATGAAAGCAAATTAGTAGAACCTCTTCTGTTTAGTGGTAACTTAGAAGAAACAAAAAAACTTTTAAAAGAAGTTTGTCAGTCATATGGTGATGTGAAAATAGTAAAAGAAGAGACTTACTATATCCATGTTGTTTTTACCACAGGAACAATGAAATACAACGACGATGTAGAATTTTATCTGGATGAAAAAAATCAATTGGTCCATTACCGTTCTGAAAGTCGAGTAGGCTATTCAGATATGGGATTAAATAGAGAGAGATATGATGCGCTTTCATTATCATACAACCAGCTTAAGGAGGCTAACTAATGAATATTTATAATTATACTTATACAAATGCAGACGATGAACATGTGAGTTTATCTGACAATAAAGGCAAAGTGATGTTACTTGTTAACACAGCAAGTAAATGTGGTTTTACACCACAATATGAAGGCCTTGAAGCACTTCATCAATCGTATCATAACAAAGGTCTAGAAGTCATTGGTTTTCCATGTAATCAGTTCTTGGATCAAGAACCTGGGACAGCTGAAGAGATCAAATCATTTTGTCAATTAAACTATGGTGTGAGTTTTGAACTGTCACAAAAGTTAGATGTTCGTGGAGAAACAGCAGATCCGTTATTTAAATATTTAGTATCTGAAAAGTCATTTGAAGGTTATGATATAAAAACTGAAGGTGGTAAAAAGATGCAAGGCTTCTTGTCAGAAAAATTACCTCATTTATTAGAAGGTGATGATATCAAGTGGAACTTTACAAAGTTCTTAGTTTCAAAAGATGGAGAAGTCATTAAAAGATATGAATCAACTGTAGATCCCAAAGAGATGATAAAAGACATAGAGGCATTGTTATAAGAATTGATAAATTAAATAATATATTCCCCTTGTAGTAAACAGTCCATAAGGAGACGGTTTGTTAGAAGGGGTTTTCTTATAATAAGGTCTTGGAATATTTACCCAAATGCTTGGCTAAATAGCCAGCTATATGTCTAAATGCACATTAAAGATGAGTTATGATGAAGAGTATGATAGATTGTTAATATAGTATCAATCATTGGCTTCTAGTTTTAAGCATAATAGAACTAGAACCTTTAAAATTCAAACATAAAGCAGTAATCACATAAATTGAAAGGATCATACCCATGCGAATCATACAGATGTTTCATCGCTTAGCATTTTTAATAGTACTTTTAGAATGTTTAGTCAGAGTGATGTAAGCAAGAATTATAAATCAGAAAATAAATTCTATAGATAATAAACATATATTATGATTTTTTCCATCAACGAATGAAAATAAAAGATGTTTAACATAGACTAAAATAAGTAACTAGAAGCTGATTTCTGTAGATGACAGAATTAGTTTTTTTTAGTTACACTATTACTTTGGAATCTTACATAATTTAGTACTGTATAGATTGAAAACTTGTGTATGAGTGTATAAGATTGTGGACAACTGGTGATGAAATTCTATTTGTCCACATTAGAAAAACAATAAAGGCGTTTTCTGTGTGTAACTTGTATAACAGAGTCAAGAATTGATCCTTATATAGGATTATAATATGTTTTTGGACGTGGAAATAAAGTGGAAAATCCACTTTATAAAGAAGCATTGATTAATTGTGCTTGTTTCTTTAAGTATATCTTATAGATGATAAATGAAACAACATAACCTGAAAGATATAATCCTGTAAATGATGCTCTTCCAAAAGTAGTATTCGGCATCATGCCTATTACATGAGCAATTGGTAAAAACGGTAGTGTAAAAATAACATGTGTGATGAACTGTTTGAGAACACTCCAGTCTTCAATGGAAAATATAATACTGATAAATGCAAAGTAGAACCCGCTGATACCGTACATCGCATATTGTTTGATGAATACTGATGATTCAATTGAAATCACATCGTGTTGTAATGATGCCAATAAAAACATGGTATAACTTAAAAACAATCCCATTAAAATTCCAATTAATCCTCTTCTTGTACCTTCTTTAATATAACTCATTTCGTACCTCCAATACCTAAGTAGTTTTTTACTTTTGAGACATTTCTTCTTGAAATACCTTCACATTTTCCGTTTTTAAGATGAACCACTAAACTGCCATTGAACTCTACTTCTATACGTTTGATCATATTCACATTGGCTATCGCATACTTCGAAAGTCTCACAAAGCCATGACGTTCTAACTTCTCTTCAAAAGCATAGAGTTTTTCTTTTGTTTCATATTGTCTTTCCAGAGTATCCAGTTTGACTTTATTCCCTTCACTATAGAAACAAACAATTTCTTTTGGATCTAACAAGTAGATACTCTCATCCAATTTTCCAATAACTTTAGTTGTAGAATCCGATTCCAGTTTTTTTATAACCTCTGTGACTTCATCTGTCATCTCATTATTTTTTATTGAGACGATAAGTGTTTCATGTGCTGCATTGATATCAATTTCAACTTTCAATGTATCTCTCCTCTCATTTCTTAAGTTAAGTGTATCGTAAGCATCTGTAATTATCTATACGTTTTAAGTGTTCGGTCGATTTCTACAACTAAGCGGTCGATAAAGCTGATTTTTTAATGATTTAGTATTCATTTATTAATATTCTAAAAAATAGATTCTTCTGAGTATACATAAATTGGATTTCTATTCCAATTATGATTGAAGTACTTATCAAGTGGTATACCTTCTAATATACATATATAGTATACAAACTTTAAGGAGGTTAAAATGAGTATGTTCTGTTTCCAATGTCAAGAAACTGCAAGAGGCACGGGGTGTGAAACAAGAGGTGTCTGTGGCAAGACTGAAGAAGTGGCAAAAATTCAAGATCTATTAATCTATGCAACAAAGGGTGTTGGAGAAGTTATTGTAAAAGGTAAAATCGATGTTAAAACCCTGAGTCATGAAAATCATGAGACTTTGACCAGTTTATTTATGACCATTACAAATGCCAACTTTGATGATATTGTATTAATTGACCAAATTAAAAAAATGATTGATATTAGAGAAAATCTAAAAAAACAGGTGCCGAATCTAGAGTTAACAGATGCTGCTACTTTTGAATTTACAACAAGAGAAGCGATGATTGAAAAAGCTTCAACAGTAGGTGTTTTATCGACTAAAAATGAAGATATCAGGTCTCTTAGAGAAATGATTGTTTATGGTCTAAAAGGCATATCAGCTTATACACATCATGCTCTAAATATTCAAAAGGAAAATCAGGAGATTTACAGATTCATATATGAAGCGCTTGAAGCGACTCAAAATCCGAATCTAACAGCAGATGAACTCGTTGCACTGGTTTTAAAAACGGGTGAACATGGTGTAATGGCATTGGCTTTATTAGATGAAGCCAATACGTCTAAGTATGGTAATCCTGAGATTACAACTGTTGATATTGGTGTAAGAGGTAATCCGGGTATCTTGATTTCGGGTCATGATTATACTGATTTGGAACAACTGTTGGAACAAACAAAAGGTACTGGCGTTGATGTATATACTCATAGTGAAATGTTACCAGCACATTATTATCCAGCCTTTAAGAAATACGATCACTTTGCAGGCAATTACGGTAATGCATGGTGGAAGCAAGTCACAGAATTTTTCACTTTCAATGGTCCAATCCTGTTTACTACAAACTGTATTGTACCACCAAGAAAAGAAGGTATTACACATAAAATATTCACAACTGGTGCTGCTGGACTTCCTGGTGCAAATCACATAGATCCAGATAAAGATGGTAAGAAAGATTTTTCTGCTCTTATTAAAATGGCAAAAGAAAGCGATCCACCTACAGAAATTGAAACGGGCACAATCACTGGTGGATTTGCACATCATCAAGTATTTGAACTTGCAGATAAAGTAGTTGATGCAGTTAAATCAGGTGCCATTAAGAAATTCTTTGTTATGGCAGGATGTGATGGCCGGATGAATGCCAGAAAATATTACACTGAGTTTGCAGAGAAGTTACCAAAGGATACGGTTATCTTAACTGCAGGTTGTGCAAAGTTTAGATATAACAAATTGCCATTAGGCGATATTGGAGGTATTCCAAGAGTATTAGATGCTGGTCAATGTAATGACTCTTATTCTTTAGCAGTGATTGCACTGAAATTAAAGGAAATCTTTGGTGTAGAAGATATCAATGAGTTGCCAATTGAATTTAATATCGCTTGGTATGAACAAAAAGCAGTTATTGTTTTATTATCACTGTTGTATTTGGGTGTTAAGAATATTCATTTAGGACCAACTCTTCCTGGTTTCTTATCTCCTAATGTAGCAAAAATCTTAGTAGAAACATTTGGTATTGCTCCAATTAAAACTGCAGATGAAGACGTTGAATTTTTCATGAAATAGAACTGAAGGCTGTTGCTTGCAACAGTCTTTTCTTATGTAAAAACTGAAATTTAATTAATTTATTTGATATTATCATGTACAATTAATATAGAGGTGAAGAGATGAAGATTGGTGCTTTTTCAGAAAAATATGGTGTCTCTCAAGACACCATTAGATATTATATTAAACAGAAGTTGTTATTACCACAAAAAGATGGCCCGCAATACGATTTCACATTATCTTGTGAAAGTGATATTGATACCATACTGGAACTTAAAAATTATCAGTTTTCAATACAGGAAATCAAAAAACTGCTCTTTTATATGAGAGTGAGTAAGTTAGAGCCTAAATTGAAAAGTCTGTTTATCCACAGTGCACTTAGAAAAAAACAAAGTGAAATAATCACGGAAATTGAATCTTTACAGCATGTAGAAAAAGAATTAAATGCACATCTTGAGGAGATTCAAAGGGAACCTTTAACTCAACATACCATGGGTGTTCCATTTACATTTATAGATAACATGAGTTGTCCTCATTGTAAGGAAAGTTATGTTTTAAATGCATCATCGATTATTGATAATGACATAATGGAAGGGACACTGAACTGTCCTTGTAGCACACTTGAAATTAGTGATGGCATCATTATTGGTGATGGAGGTAATACAGATAACACTTTGGTATTGCAGTTTTCAGATTATGTGGAAAAAACGGATACAGAACATTTTCAAATCATCTATTCCATTATGGATTGGGTAGAACATCAGATGGATTTTAAAAGCTTAGAAAACAAACTCATGCTTGAACTGGGTTCAGGATTTGGAATATTCATTAGATTGATTTACAATAAATTGCCTAAAACGACTACTGTTGTCTGTGTGGATTACAATATAGAATACCTTAGAAGTCTAATGGAACTGTTATCTTATCAGAACGAAAAAAAGTCAATTGTCTTTATGTGCAGTGATTTTAAGTCAATGCCTTTAAAGGATAATAGTATAGAATGCCTACTGGATATTGCAGGACGATCGAACTATTATTTACATCAATACAATAGAGATACCGAGTTTGAAGAAACATTACTGACAGATTTAGAAAATCAAATGAGTGATGACTGTTTGTACTATGGTGGTCATTATGTTTTCAAAACCATCAGTCCAACGCATTTTGTTGATATGAAACATCGTTATCTTTTTAAGGAAAAACAGCTCTATAAAGAACTGCAGGCACTTTCAATGGATATCACAGCCCAAAAATTATCATCCAAACTACCGATAGGTGGTCAATATGAAAATTTTTATTCCGGAAACGATGATGTCAGAACAGTTGGGATTATTGCAAAAAAAATGAAACGTAGTCTGTAGACCATGTTTTTTTTGTGTTGAAATGACCACGTTTCAGAGCGCGAAAAAAAATAACGCCATAAATGAGCTGTAATTGATAGAAATAAGCTATTGCTTTGGAGTATAGACTAAGTATTATCATGATATTAGGAGGTTTACTTATGAAAAAACAATTTAAAAATATAATACTTTATACTTTAGGACATTCAGTCTCAGCCTTAGGATCCATTATTTATTCTTTTGCCATTGGTCTCTATGTTTTAAATACAACAGGATCTGGAATGAAGTTTGCCATCACGTTATTGGTTTCCTTTTTACCGTCTATGTTGATGACACCTTTTGCTGGTGTTTTCGCTGATCGGTTTGATAAGAAGAAAATTGTAGTTTCTATGGATACGTTAAATGGGCTGTTATTTATAGGTTTCTTTGTTTTCATATTTACATTTGAAATGACAATATTAAGTGTTTATATCACAGCGTTTCTAACCAATGTGATTACAGCATTTTTCTCTATTGCCTTTGAAGCTGCAAAACCACAACTGGTCTATAAAGAACAATTACAGAAATTAAATGCTATCAGTCAATTGATACATGCAGGTACTGCTATAGTAGGACCCATACTAGGTGGATTTGTTTATGCACTTATGGATATCAAAACGTTTATTTTATTTAATGGTATGTCATTTTTATTATCAGCAGTGACAGAAATGTTTATTGACTTTAAGTTTACAGGCGATTCAGAAGTATCTAAAGAACCACTTAAATTCAAACAAGTTTTGGGATCTCTAAAAGAAGGTTTTCATTATATCGTCAATCAGAAAATTATCATGTCGTCTTATGTTTTCTTTGTTGGGATAAATATTCTAATGAGCCTAGCCATACAGGTACCCCTACCTTATATACTCAATAACCATTTAAATATTGGAGCAAAAGCATATGGTATCATTTTTAGTTTTTTACCGATTGGTATGATAGCAGGTGCTTTGATTGTTGGAATGGTTACTAAAAACATCAAATCTCAAAAATTATTTGTAATCATTAGCTTTGCGGCAGGCATCTTAACCATCGTTATGGGACTACCGTATTTCATCCCTGGACTTACAAGTACTAGTATAATGATTTACATCTTCTTTGCAGCTTTATTGTTTGCTTTTGGAATGATGATTTCGTTAATAGACGTGCCGTTTTCAACTCTCATTCAAGTCGAAACGGATGAAAAGTTCTTAGGTAGGGTTTGGGGCATTTTGATTCCTATGATAAAAGTGATTAATCCACTTGGATATATATTAGCAGGATTTTTATTAGAGTTTGTAAATCCTTATTTGATTCCTTTGATTTCAGGCGTTATATTTACAATACTGTTGCTGTTAAAAACAGTTTCGACTCGAGAAAAAACACTAGAAAAAGCAGCTTAAATATAGGTGAAATTAAAGTAGATGTAATACGACACTTTAATGGGTAGATGTAATCAGTATAGACGTTCTTTGAACGTCTATTTTTGATCTGCAACAGCTTAATTTAAGCTTTTTTGAGTAATAAGTAGTTATCTTAAATCCAATGCAAGCACTATGAAAAAACTGAGTTGCATCGTTGAAAAAAAATGGATAATCCTACTGCTTTTGTGAATGAATATTAGTTACCAAATTATTAGACAACCAGCTACAATTATAAAATAAGAAAGATGTATTTGATTGGTGTATGGGATACTTAGACGTTCAAATCTCTTCACACATCTACTGGCTTTAATGGTTAATGGTAATAAAATAAGAGCAAGTAAAGATTGAATAGGGTATAGACCTACGATCACATAAAATATGGTCAAAATGAACGCGCCGAAGACAAGAAATTCATATAATAATAAACTAAATCGTGGTCCAATAATTACACTTAAAGTTCCAATTGACAGTCTTTCATCTCTAGTGAAGTCTCTCATTTCATTGCCAATCATCATTGCGGGTACGAACATAGATACAGGTAATCCAAGTAAAATGGGATACCAAGAAAAAGTTTGTACGAATGGATAAAACGCTCCAAATGTCATTAATGGACCCATTAATATAAATGATATTGGAACCCCTAATCCTTTGGTTTTATAGACAAAAGGTTCTCCAGTATAAGCGTATGAACCAATAATACCCAAAATACCAATAATGAACATGTAAATATCCGTTATATAAATCAAATAAATACCTATTAGACAGGCTATCCCAAGTGCCGCTAAGCCAGACAAGAAGACAAAAATATCAAAATATGAACGTTCTTTACCAAGAAATTTTATCTTAGTTTTGGAATAATTACGATATTTGAATGAACCTTCAAAATAATCATTAATTAGATTTGCTCCAACTTGTGATAATAGACCTGCAATCGTAATTATTGCTATGAGAAATACAGCATAAAATGGATTTTTATTAAATATGTTACCTGACCGATATGCTGCAATTATTCCAAAACTTGTGGCTGCTAATGCCAATGTCAAAGACATCAGACGAAGTGCAACTATATACTCTTTTATATAGACAAAATACCTTTTCATTCTTATCTCCTATCTTCAAAAAAAACTCTCTTCTCCATTTATCAAACGATTATAACACTATTGTTTTACTTCGTCTATGATAAGATATTTTGCTGTAGAGTTCTCTTAACGAATAATTTATTTGCACCAATTATTAGGCTTTACTGCTGTTATATGGAATAGTGAAATTGCAACAGGTATGTGTTTTAATGGCATTGGTTTTCTACATAATTATGCAATATTTGTCACATTGACATGAATTTATCAAGGTGTTAATATACTAAGAATGTAAAACAACTAATGACAAAAAGGAGAAAAATATGAAAAAAATAGTCTTAATAATCTTAGCACTAATGTTAGTAATGTCAGGATGTAGCGCAGATAAAACTGATGAAAAGATGGTATTAAATATTGGTCTGATGCCAGCAGTGGATACTGCTCCAATCTTTTTAGCAAAAGACAGTGGTTACTTTGATGAAAATAATCTTGAAGTGAATATTGAGATTTACACTAATGCTCAAGATAGACAAAGTGCACTTCAAGCCAATGCTATTGATGGTGCAATGACAGATATCTTGGCAGTAGCTACAAATGTAAATGGTGGTTTTGAATTAAAAGCAACGATGTTAACTGATGGTATGTTTGTATTGGTCAGCAATGAGGGTGCAATAGATAAGGCTGATATATCAGTCGGTATGATGGAGATCAGTGTCTCTAACTTCTTAGTTGATCAGTGGTTAGGTGAAACACACAATATTGAGAAAGTGTATGTTAATGCGATTCCTTCAAGACTTGAAGCTGCTGTATCGGGCCAACTGGATATGGCGTTATTACCAGAACCGATTGCATCTGTAGGCAAGTTAAAAGGTCTTGAAAAATTGATTTTCGAACCTGTTGATGGATTCAGTCCTGATGTAATGGCATTTACACAAACTGCTATTGATAATAAGTCTGATGCATTAGAAGCATTTGTTACTGCCTATAATAAAGCTGTTAGAGATATTCAAAAAGATGAATCATTAGCAAGAGAAGCTATTGTAAATAATGTACCGAATGTTTCACCTGAGTTAAAGGATTTAATGGATTTACCAGAATACCATGAAGCCAGACTGCCTAGTGAAGCGTATATACAACGTGTTATAGACTGGACGAATACAATTCTTCCAGAACCATTAACTGTTGAACCTAAAGACTTGATTGAAACTAAGTTTGTCGATTAAGTGAGTCTATTATGATAAAAGTAAGTAACCTCAGTATTGATTATGGTAATCAAAACGGTATCTTAGATATAAATCTTACTATTCCTTATGGGCAAATATGTTCTGTTATTGGACACTCAGGTTGTGGCAAGTCAACTTTGCTTAATGCACTTGCTGGCTTGATGGTGTTTGATAAGGGACAGATTCAAATTTCAAATGCAGAAGATGATAAAGCTAGGTTAGGTCTCATTCAACAAAGTGATGCATTATTTCCTTGGTTAAGTGTTTGGGAGAATGTAGCTATAGGTTTAACCGGGTCAAAAGATGAGATTCTAGAACGTTGTATAATTTTACTTAAAGATTTAGGTTTGGCGAATTATGTTCACGCCTATCCCTATCAACTGAGCATAGGTCAAAAACAAAGAGTTAATATTGCAAGAACTTTGGTTGTAGATCCAGATGTACTTTTGATGGATGAACCAACGGCTTCTTTGGATGCCTTTAGCAAGGAATCACTACAGGATTTGTTGTTGAACCTTCACCAAAAGAAAAAAAGGACAACACTTATTGTGACTCATAATATCGAGGAAGCTCTATTTTTGTCAGATGTTATTTTGATCATGGATAAGGGACGAATAGTCATGAGTTATGATAACCCATTGGTTCATTCGAGGTCACTAAGAGATGACAAGATGTTCTATAATCAAGTTAAGCTGGTGAGGGATATGATGAAAATAGGTGAGTCAAATGAATAAGTATTTGGTTAAGATATTTCCATTTGTTGTTATACACATCATCTGGTATTTACTGAGTTATTACGTAGGTGTTAACCTTATTCCAAGACCTGATATGGTTTGGATGCGTCTATTCATTTTGCTTGCCAATGGTACTATATTCTTGCATGCTGGATTTAGTTTGCTGAGAATTACTGTTGCTATAGGTTTTGCTATTGTAATTGGTGTGCCGCTTGGTGTGATGGCTGGAGCAAATAAAAAAATAGACAAATGGTTTTCACCGATCGTCTATTTATTATATCCAATACCTAAAATTGCGTTCCTGCCAGTTTTTATTGTTTTATTCGGTTTGGGTGACTTATCTAAAATCATGTTGTTATTCACTGTACTGGTCTTTCAATTAGTTTTAGCAGCAAGAGATGGTATGAAACAGATTCCTATTGAATACCACCGAGTGGTGAATGTACTTAGGTTATCTAAAAAAGATAAATTGTTAAAACTTTATCTGCCGAGTGTCTTACCAAGCCTTTTCAATTCACTTAGAATAGGCATTGGTATTAGTCTAGCAGTACTATTTTTCTGTGAGAATTATGCAACGACATATGGCATTGGTTACTATATCATGAGCAACTGGATGATGGTTAACTATGTTGGCATGTTTGCAGGCATACTCGCGTTGTCATTATTAGCTGCTGGACTGATCATGTGTGTAGATCTACTAGAGAATAAGTATTGCAAATGGCTGATATACGAGAAAAAACATATTGTTTAATACATGAGTTCATGAGATAGATTCTATTAATTGACTTACTTTATCAACAGGTATAATAAAAACTAAAGCAGTATAAATTTAAGCTTAAGGCCAAATGGCCTTAAGCTTTTTGCATTATCAGTGAAATTGTCAAGAATATACTTCAAAGTATAGAGCTTTAGACTTTATACTCTAAGCAAATAATCCAAAGTGAACATAATGAACAAAACTCTCAAATTATGATATTTATTTATCAATCTTTGTATAATGTTATTGTATGAATAATTAGAACGTGTAATGTTATTGGACGTGAATAACAAATGAGGAGGAGTTTTATGAAGAAGAATTTATTTAAATTGGGTTTAATTGTTGTACTTTTAGTTGCAATGGTTGCTGGATGCTCATCAAACAATGCAACAACAGATGCAAATAACTCAGCCAATGAAGCTGTAGAAAGCAACACAACTGAAGAAGCTAAATACGCAGACGGTTTATATTTTGCTATTGAAGACGCGTTTAGTGAGGAAAATGGATGGAAACAATCTGTTACTATCGAAGTTGAAGGTGGACTAATTACAACAGTTAATTGGGATGGTGTGAGTATCAATGCTGGTATGAACAAGAAAGCATTATCAGAAGCAGGACTTTACAACATGGTTGAATACGGTGGAGCAGTAGCACCATGGTTTGAACAAGCAATTGTTGTTGAGGCTTACTTATTAGAATCTCAGGATCCTACAGCGATTCAATATCAAGAAGATAATTACCATACAGATGCTATCACTGGTGTTTCAATTGGTGTTTCTCCAATGTTTAAACTTGCTGAACAAGCTTTAGCAAACGGACCACAGGAACCAGGCCCTTACAAAGATGGCGCATACCATGCAGAAGAAGCTGATTTCGCTGAAGAATCTGGATTCAAAGCAACTCTAGATATTACAGTAATGTTCGGAAACATTGAATCAGTAAACTGGAATGGGATTCACATTGATGGTGGTGATGATAAGAAAACATTATCTGCAAACGGCGAGTACGGTATGGTTGCTAACGGTGGTGCAGTAGCATCATGGCTTGATCAAGCAAAATTAGCTGAGGCGTATTTACTTGAGTCTCAAGATCCTACAGCGATAGAATATCAAAGTGATAACTATCATACAGATGCGATTTCAGGTGTTTCAATTGGTGTATCTCCAATGTTCATGTTAGCTGAAGAAGCGTTAAAAGAAGCAAGATAAAATCATTCGTTGAAGGGCTTTGGAGCAATCTAAAGCCTTTTGATGATAATAGAAAGTTGGCAACATGTTAAAGAAAATAGTTGGATTAATAGGAATTATACTCTTATTGGTTGGTTGCAATAGTGTAAATGAAGATATAAAACCCATTAGCCAATCATCATTTACGTTAGGTACTGTTGTATCAGTTAGTATCTATGGTACTGAAGACGAAGAAATTTTTGATGAATTGTTTGATCGTATGAAAGTAATTGAAGAAAAAATGTCAAAAACAATACCAACAAGTGAAGTCAGTAGAATTAATTTACTCGCTGAAACAGGCGATATAAGTAATCAAATTAAGATAGACAGTGATGTCTTTACAGTAATAGATAAAGCTTTGGAATACGGTCGCAAATCAAACGGAAAATTTGATGTAACATTAGCACCCATTGTTGAGCTTTGGGGTATCGGTACTGAACATGAAAATATACCCAATCATGAAGCGATTGAAAAACTGCTATTTACTGTAGGACTTGATAAAATAAAAATAAATGCTGAGAATAATATTTCATTGGCACAAAACACAAAAATAGATTTAGGTGGTATAGCCAAAGGTTATGCAGCCGATGAAGTCGCTGATATATTAATTGAGTCTGGCATTGAAAAAGCAATTATTAATCTTGGTGGCAATGTAAAAGTCATTGGAGAAAAAAGTAAAGGTGTACCGTTTAAAATTGGTATACAAGACCCATTAAGTGAAAGAAACAACACCTTAGGTGTTGTAGAAGTATCAGATAAAACAGTTGTCACTAGTGGTGATTATGAGAGGTATTTTGAGCAAAATGGTAAAAGGTATCATCATATTTTTGATCCCTCTACTGGTTATCCTTATGAAACCAATGTTGCAAGTGTCACTGTTATTAGTGATGAATCAATAGTAGCAGACGCGCTGTCAACAATTTTATACTTGATGGACGTGAAAGAAGGATTAGTATTTGTGAATACTTTAGAAGGCGTCGATTGTATCTATGTGACAAAAGATAGGGAAGTATATCTTTCAAGTGGTTCTATGAGAGAGCAGTTTGAATTAACAAGTGAAGATTATAAATTAAAGGAGTAAACTAAATGAATGAGCAAAAAAATATTGTCGTTCTAGGTGCTGGATATGGTGGTATACTGACAGCTAAGAAATTAGCTCGTAAACTCAAAAAAAATGACAGTGTAAAAGTGACTGTTATTGATAAAAATACTTATCATACGATGTTAACGGAGTTACACGAGGTTGCTGCAAACCGTGTGCCTGAAGAAGCGATTCGAATCGATTTAGATAAGGCGTTATATGGTAGAAATATTGATATTGTGTTAGATGAAATCGTAGACATTGATTTCAACAATAAATCATTAAAAGGTCTGAAAGATACGTATAATTATGATTATTTGGTTATGGGTACTGGTTCAAAGCCAACATTCTTTGGATGTAAAGGTGCAGAAGAACATGCTTTAACTTTATGGTCATATGAGGACGCACTAAAAATTAAATTTAGAATTTTAGATGCCTTCCAAAAAGCAAGTGTGGCTAAGACACCAGAAGATAGAAAACATCTGTTAACATTTGTTGTAATTGGTTGTGGCTTCACTGGTATAGAGATGATAGGTGAACTTGCTGAATGGAAAGATGAATTATGTGTTGATTTCAATATTCCTATAGAAGAAGTGAATTTACTTGTTGTGGATATGTTACCTAAAGTACTGCCGATGTTTGAGGATAAATTAATTCAAAAAACTGAAAAGAGATTAAATAAATTAGGTGTTGAAGTTTTAACAAATTCAAGTATTATTGAAGTTAAAGCTGATGGTCTTGTCATCAAAGATAAAGATCCAATTAATTGTGCTACTACTATTTGGGCAGCAGGTGTAGAAGGTAGCGATTTAATGGGTAAACTATCAGGTGATAAAATAACAAAATTAGCACGAAATAGAATCCAAACAGATGAGTATCTAAGAAGTGTTGAACATAAGGATGTATTCATTGTTGGTGATAATATATTCTATATTGCTGAAGGTGAAGAAAGACCAGTACCTCAGATGGTTGAAAATGCAGAACATTCAGCTCGTTTAGTTGCAGCGAATGTTGCAGCGACGATTAATGAAAAAGAATTAGACTCTTACAAACCTGTCTTCCATGGTGCGATGGTTTGTATAGGTGGCCGTTATGGTGTAGCACAAATAGAAACAAAAAATAAGAAATTTGTGTTTGCAGGGTTTATTGCTATGTTTATCAAACACTTCGTCAATTTGATTTACTTCTTTGATGTATTAGGGTTTAATAAAATGTGGAACTATATGATACATGAAATCTTCCATGTAAGAAATAGACGAAGTTTCTTAGGTGGACATTTTTCTAAACGTTCTCCAAACTTCTGGATGGTCCCTTTAAGACTTTTTGTCGGTGGCAAGTGGTTGTTAGAAGGTGTTGCTAAACTTGGAAAAATTGTTAAAGATCCAAATGATATATTCTTGTTGCCATCTAAGTTGGCAGTATCTGGTGCAAGTGAAGTGGTAGAAGTTGTTGAAACGGCTACGTTGGCTGCAGACGCGAATCTTTTTGAAACCATTGTATTTAATGCTGAGAAGCTTAGTACTTGGGAATGGGCATTACCCGTACCAGAGTTTATTACTAATATAGTAGATTGGTCTATGAACTTGGTATTTTACCAACCCTCTGGAGAATTTACTTCAATGGCAACAGTATTCCAAACGGGCATGGTTATCATGGAAATCCTTGTTGGACTGGCACTTATAGCTGGATTGTTCACTATGGTGTCTTCAGTAGCATCTATTGTTATGGGTGGCATGATATGGGCATCTGGAAGTGCACCTGTAGAAATGTTATGGTACATGGCTGCTGGAGTGGCATTAATTGCGGGTAGTGGTAGTACATTTGGTTTGGATTATTATGTTCTTCCTTGGTTGAAGAAACATTGGAAAAAAATGAAATTTATTAGAAAGTGGTATTTATACACTTAAGTATAGAAATGGTTAAAATATGAGCAAATTATATATAGATTCAAATTTACAAGCCCAATTAGAAGAAGTAAAAGCATTAATGAAAGAAAATGTTAAATCTGGTGATGACCTATTAAATGGATCATTAGATTATTTGCTGGCAACTGGTGGGAAAATGTTAAGGCCTATTTTACTTCTAGCAGGAAGTAAAATAGGTCGTAAAGCAAAACGAAAAGAAGATGAACTGATTAAAATGGCTGCGGCCATTGAAGTCATTCATTTAGCAACTTTGGTTCATGATGATGTGATTGACCAATCCGATTATAGGAGAGGTCATAAATCAATACAATCAAAATACGGTCAATCCTATGCTGTTTATATGGGAGATTATCTTCTGACCAAATGTTTTTTGATGTTGACACATTTAGACTTAGAAAAAGAGTTGGCCATTCGTTTGGCTAAAGTGGTTTCTAAAATATGTATTGGCGATATCAAACAACACCAGAAGAAATTTGATGTAAACATCACCCCTTTTCAATATATAAAAATTGTAGCCGGCAAAACATGTGCTCTTATTGCAATCGCATTAAGTTCAGGTGCATATCATGCTGGTGCTTCTAAAGAACATACAAAAATACTTGCAAAAATAGGCTTTAAGATCGGTATGATATTTCAATTAGTGGATGATTTACTTGATTATGAAGGCGATGCAGATGTTGTAGGAAAAGATCTACAAATGGATGTATTTAGAGGTTATTACAGTATGCCTATTATATTTGCCTTAAAGGATTCCAAAGACTCAGAGGAATTGAAGAGTTTACTTGGTGAATCGATGAGTGAAAATGATTTAGAGAGAGCATATGAGATTATACACCACTCAGGTGCAATTAATAAAACAAAGGAAATGGTTAATAAGTATGCTGATAAAGCAAACATACTTATTGAACAACTACCTAATGGAGAGTCAAAAGATTTATTAAGAGGGTTAATACCATATTTATTAGAACGTGTACATTAAAGGAAGAGAGGTGTTAAGATGATTAAAGTGAAAATAAGATTGGTTATATTGATTATCTTCATCTCTTTGATGTTAATGGGGTGTTCCGAAAGAGAAGTAGAGTATAAAACTGGTACCTATATAGGCACATCTGAAGGTTACTACAGTGAGATAAAGGTTGAAGTTACAGTGGATGACTATAACATCATAAGCATTGAGATACTTGAGGATGAAGAACCCCCTACCTTATCAGATATCGTTTTCGAGAAATTACCTCCTAGAATTATAAAAAAAAATAATACATATATAGATATCATATCTGGAGCAACTTATACAAGTAAAGCACTCCTAGATGCTGTTGAAAATGCATTAGAAAATGCTAAGGAGACAGAGTAAATGAAACTACAAACAAAGCTACATTTAATGATTTCCTTAGTTGTGATAACTGTCGTTATAGGTATGTATGTTGTCTTTAGTATGGATTCACAAGACGCTATGGAAAAACAAATGGCGCTTGCAACAAGCGATATGGCATACAGTATAGCAATGCGTGAAGATATTGCCTATTATTTATCAGAAAAAAACACGAATGATGACATTCAAGATATATTATTTCCTCTTATGGAAAATACAAATTACTATTACATCATAGTGATGGATATGGATGGTATTCAATACTCTTTTCCACATAAAAGCGGATTATACAAATTGTATAAAAATGGCGGGCAAGAGGATGTTCTATTAAATGGAAAGAGTTATACATCAGCAGATACAAATGAATTGATATCAGCAATTCGAGCGTTTCAGCCAATTTATTATGATCAGAAGCAAGTTGGTGCTGTACTTGTTGGTTTATTAACTGATACCATTCAAATTGAAAACGCAGCAGTGAGAAAGAGAACCGAATATGCACTTGTATGCAGTGTTTTTTTTGGTGTGTTTATTGCCTATTTATTAGCCATAAACATTAAGAAATCTATTTTTAATTTAGAACCAAAGGAGATTGCTGTACTTTTGACTCAAAAAGAAATGGTTTTTAATAATCTTGAGCTAGGTGTAATAGCAGTTGATGAAAAGGCAAATATAATTTTGAATAATCCCAAATCTGATAGAATTCTTTCTTTGGAGAATTCAATTATCGGCGTCTCTTTAGAAGAGATTTCATACAGTATATATGGTTATTTTAAAGAAGTCATAAAGACTAGAGAAAACCTGTCTAATGAAACAACTGTACTCAATAATGGTATGAAAGTTATGGTTAACATATGCATTTTATACAATCATGTTGATGAGGTGCTAGGCGCAGTTATTAGTATTGAAGATTTGACTATGGTTAGAAAACTAGCAGAGGAATTAACAGGATCAAAAGTAATGGTTGAATCACTACGTGCCCAAAATCATGAATTTATGAATAAATTGCAAGTTCTATCGGGGTTAATTCAACTTGAAAAATACAATTCAGCTATTGATTTTATTGATGAGCAAACAGAAAAAAGCAATGAAGTCGGAGTTGTTATAGGTGTTCAAATTGATGATGATTTGATTTCAGGATTAATCTTATCCAAATATGAAATCATAGTTGAAAAGAAAATAGATTTTATGATAGACAATAGATCGGAGTTAAGTGGTTTACCACCAGGTGTACGTTCTGATGATGTGTGTACCATTATTGCAAACCTTTTAGACAACAGTATGGAAGCGGTCATGGAAAGTGAAGACAAATGGATTCGACTTCAGATTTATGCTGATACGGAGAGGTTTGTATTAATTATTTCAAACAGTGGTCCTGCTATAGAAGATGATAAGATATTAACTAAAGGTTATTCAACCAAAGGTGATAATCGAGGATATGGTTTATCAAACCTTGTTAAAATTGTAAATCATTTTGACGGTAAAATATATTATACAAACAAAGAGGGGGTCAACTGGCATGTCGAAAAATGACATTCAGGTATTGGTTGTAGAAGATGATGTGATGGTAGCTGAAGTTATCATTGGATTTTTAGAACGCGTAGGTAAAGCTAATGTTGTGGCTCACTCGGAGTCGATATTTAAGTCAAAAGAGTTATTAGAAAACAAACAAGTTGATTTGGTGTTGTTGGATTTATACTTACCGGATGGCAATGGTATCGATTTGTTAAAGTGGATCAGATCAAATGATGTTGATGTAGATGTTATCTTAATAACAGCTGATAAACAAATTGAGTCCATTAAAGAAGCTAGAAAATATGGTGTTAAAGATTATTTAGTGAAACCATTTAAATACAAAAGATTTGAACAAGCTATAACAGCGTATCATACCGAGTTAATGAAGTTAACAGGGTTAGATTCAGTGGATCAGCTAACAATAGATGCATTAATGCATAATAAGGAAAATGAACCTCAAGAAGGTGTAAATAAAACATATGATAGCATTTTAATGTATTTAAAAGCACATTATCCTAAAGGATATACATCTACTGAATTAGCAGAAGCTTTAGGGATCTCTAGAATAACAGCAAGAAGGTATTTAGAGAACATGGAGTATTTGAAAGTTGTTGAGTTAGAGCTGGATTATGGTACAGTAGGCAGACCTAAAAACAAATTTAGTTATATGAAAAAATGAGGTTAAAATGAATTTAAGAATATTTTTAGATTTAGTAGAAATACGAACGAAAGTTGCAAGTGTGATCCCTTTTATTACAGGTGTTGTTTATACAATATATAGATACCAAAGATTAAGACTAGATGTACTGCTATTGTTTTTCTTTAGTATGATGTGTGTAGATATGGCAACTACTGCAATGAATCATTTGGCTGATTCTAAACGAGCAATAAATAAGAGTGGTTATAATTATGAATCACATAATGCAGTTATAAAATATGGATTACCGACTAGTTTGGTTAAAACAGTTATTACTTCACTACTTGTTTTGGGCGCCACAGCAGGGTTGATTCTATTTTTAATGACGGATCTGGTGATTTTAGTGATCGGTATTATTGCATTTGGTTTTGGAATACTTTATTCAAATGGTCCTATACCTATATCACGTATTCCATTAGGAGAAATCATTTCAGGTGTTGTGATGGGTGGCTTGATATTTTTTGTAACAGTTTATATACAAGTCTTCGATATGGGTTACATCATTTATCAATTGAACAGTTTTGTGTTTACTCTGAAATTAGATTTATTAGAGTTGATGGTTATTTTTTTTGCATCAATTCCAATGATTTTGATGATCTCAAATATAATGTTGTCTAATAATATTTGTGATTTAGAAGATGATATTATAAATAAGAGATTTACATTACCTTATTATACAGGTAAAAAAATAGGGTTACTAATATATGAATGGTCATACTATTTCTGTTACATTTCTATTATGATTGCTGTTGTGTTTAATTGGTTACCAGCTACAACGTTACTTACATTAATCACATTAATCCCTATTTCTAAAAATATTAAATCATTTAAGGCAACTCAAGATAAGGCGACAACTTTTTCTTTGGCTATTAAGAATTTCTTCTTATTAGGGTTTGCATATATATTTTCGATTGTTATTTCGTTGTTTGGTATTATTTAAGGATCGGTGTAAGATGAAATTTAAAATTGGAGACTTTATTGTATTATTTGTAGTATTATCAATTACGATAATAACTTTTGTAATCAATGTGGAAAGAAGTTTTGTATCTAAAAACATGGAAGTTGTTGTTAGTGTAAATGGTGAAGTTATCGATCAATTTGATATAGGAAGTGATATCAGAAAAGTTTATGATACAGAACGTGGTTTAAACGAAATCGTTATTAACTCTGGGAAAGCTTATATAAGTGATGCTGATTGTCCGGATAGTATATGTGTAAACACCAAACATGCAGAAAAAAACGGTGATTCAGTAGTCTGTCTCCCCAATAGGTTCTCAATAGAAATTATTGGTCATAGTGAAGGAGAAGTAGATGCAATTTCGCAGTAGCACACAAAAGCTTATGTTCTTATCATTGTTAGCAGCAACTGCTATTGTTTTAAGTTATTTGGAACGTATGATACCATTGCCTTTTTTTCTGCCTGGTATGAAACTTGGCTTAGCTAATATTATCACTTTATCAGCATTATACTATTATAGCTTTAAAGATGTACTAATAGTGGTAATTGTAAGGGTCTTTGTTACTTTTCTAATTGTAGGACAAACCATGAGTTTGATTTATAGTTTATCAGGTGGTGTACTGAGTCTACTGGGTATGTACCTTCTAATAAAGTATGCAAAAAAGTGGATATCACCGATTGGTGTAAGTATCTTTGGTGCATTTTTACATAATGTTGCACAGCTGATTGTACTAGCACTTATAATGAGCAGTGTCTCCATTTCTATTAACTATGGACCTTATATATTATTAACCAGTATAGGGACAGGCTTTTTCGTTGGTATAACATCTAATATATTCATAGAAAGAATATTCTCTGAAGTGATGAGAATTAATCATATTAAATGATATAGGAGAATAAGTGATAATCAGTGGACAAAATATGATTGTTGACAGTCAACAACGACTAGTTGAATATTGGCGTAAGAGCTGATGGTATTATTTTATTTTCTATCTATTGGTATGATAGCAGGTGTTTTGGTTGTGGACTTGATTACTAAGAGTTTAAATGTTCAAACGTAATTTATCATCATCAGTTTTGCAGCTTTATTGTTTGCTTTTGGAATGATGATATCGTTAATAGACGTGCCGTTTTCAACTCTCATTCAAGTCGAAACGGATGAAAAGTTCTTAGGTAGGGTTTGGGGCATTTTGATTCCTATGATAAAAGTGATTAATCCACTTGGATATATATTAGCAG
>Ga0209379_10000446_pt1 | contig 35696 bp, 34 predicted proteins | sample tdDd001_FD_187124 | JGI IMG/M metagenome (GOLD analysis project Ga0209379, IMG submission 187124) | Marine sediment microbial communities from the Atlantic coast under amendment with organic carbon and nitrate - tdDd00.1 (SPAdes)... | ecosystem: Environmental > Aquatic > Marine > Coastal >... | reverse complement strand
GTTTGTGAGTCGATACCACAAATCTCTTCGACCCCACCAATGAATGGGTGGTCATGTTGGCACTCATATCCTGGGATTGGTTCATGCAGTGGCGTAATTTCAATTCGGCCTGGCCATTTGGCTTCCACTTCGTTGAGCGCTCCGCGTAACATATTGTCCAAACCATCTAAGCTAATGCCAGGCAGTGGGCGCACATCATAATGAAGCTCACAGCAACCACAGATGCGGTTTGCACTGTCACCGCCATGAATATGACCAAGGTTGAGGGTTGGACTTGGGATCGCAAATCCAGGGTGGTGATATTCCTTAATAAGCTTGTCACGAAGCTGCATTAACGCAAACAGCACTTCATGCATGATCTCGATTGCATTCACGCCAAGAGCTGGGTCGGAAGAGTGTCCTGATTTACCTGTTACACGCACTGCATTGGCAACATGACCTTTGTGGCCGCGAATCGGTACAAGGCTAGTCGGTTCTCCAATAATGCAGTAGTCCGGTTTAAAGGGAGCGTTTTCAGTAAAGTGACGTGCACCCAGCATGGTGGTTTCTTCATCACAGGTCGCAAGTATATAAAGCGGCTTGGTCTGTTTACTCCAGTCTACTTTCTTTACTGCTTCAATAATAAAAGCAAAAAAACCTTTCATATCCGCCGTACCTAGACCATAGAAGCGGTTGTTTGCTTCAGTCAGAGCGTGTGGGTCAAAGTTCCATCGTCCCTCATCAAATGGAACAGTATCACTGTGACCTGCAAGTAACAGCCCGCCTTCGCCACTGCCTTTTTTGGCGATTAGATTAAATTTGCCTGGTTCGACTTCGGTGACTTCGACACTAAAGCCGACATCCTTTAACCAGCCTGCCAGCTTTTCAATCACTTGTGCGTTACCTTCATCCCAACTCGGGTCAGTCGAGCTAATCGATGAGGTAGAAATTAGGCCTTGATAGACCTCTTTAAAACTCGGTAATTGCATATTTAGTTTGCTTTCCCTGTTGACATAAATCAATTTAGAAGGTAAAACACATAATAAATCACTTTTAATGAATAAAAAACCGATAAAAGCGATGTTTTTGTAAATTTGTAGTCACTCTTTGAGCGGCTAATTTAAAAGAAAATGGATGTCGAAATGCTTAAAACCACAATCATTGGCGCAAGCGGTTATACCGGAGCTGAACTCGCACTAATGGTGCACAAACACCCAGAGCTTACGCTAACAGGTTTATATGTATCCGCCAATAGTGTTGATGCGGGTAGAAGCATTTCTGATTTGCACCGTAAGCTAAAAGGATTAATTGACGAGCCTGTTCAACCACTTAAGGATGTTGAACAGGTAGCGAAAGCTGCTGATGTGATTTTTTTAGCCACTGCTCATGAGGTGAGTCATGACTTAGCTGCTCAGTTTTTAGAGCAAGGGTGTCAGGTCTTTGATCTCTCTGGTGCTTTCAGAGTGAAGAAAGAAGGTTTCTACACTGAGTTTTACGGTTTTGAGCATAAATATGAAGCTTTACTAGATAACTCTTCATACGGTTTGGCGGAGTGGAATGCATCTGAAATCAAGCAAAGCCAACTTGTAGCGGTTCCTGGTTGTTACCCAACGGCATCGCAATTGGCAATTAAGCCTTTGTTAGAAGCCAAGCTTTTAGATACGACCCAATGGCCTGTGATTAACGCGACCAGTGGTGTCTCAGGCGCCGGAAGAAAGGCGTCGATGACTAACAGTTTTTGCGAAGTAAGCATGCAGCCATATGGTGTGTTTAATCATCGTCATCAGCCAGAAATTGCCAGTCATCTCGGCTGTGATGTCATCTTTACGCCACATCTAGGTAACTTTAAGCGTGGCATTCTGGCGACGATTACCATGAAGCTAGCCTCTGGTGTAACAGAACAACAAGTCGCAGCAGCTTTTGAATCGGTTTATCAAGATAAGCCTGCCGTGCGCCTATTAGAGTCGGTCTTGCCATCGATTCAAAATGTAGAGAATACACCTTTCTGCGATATTGGCTGGAAGGTTCAAGGTGAGCACATCATCGTAGTGTCTGCGATTGATAACTTACTTAAAGGAGCATCAAGTCAAGCGATGCAATGTTTAAACATCCACTACGGATTTCCAGAGTTAACTGCCCTTGTTTAAACAAGCGTGTTTAAGTGAAGAGGTAAGGGAAAAGTAATGACAGATAACAAACAAACTCCATTAGTGATCAAATTAGGCGGTGCCGCACTGTCTTGTACTGAGACTCTTAGCCAGGTCTTTAGCGCAATTGCTAACTACCAAAAGCAAGCTCAGCGACGAATTGTGATCGTCCACGGAGGAGGTTATCTGGTGGACGATCTAATGGCTCAACTTCAACTGAAAACAGTGAAGAAGGATGGCCTACGTGTGACCCCTTACGAGCAGATCCCTGTGATTGCGGGGGCGTTAGCTGGAACGGCGAACAAAATGTTGCAAGGTCAAGCTGTCAAAGATGGTTTGAATACTGTCGGTCTTAGCTTAGCGGATGGCGGCTTATGCCAAGTTGAAGAACTAGACCCAGAGTTAGGCGCGGTGGGTAAAGCAACGCCAGGTAACTCTGAAGTCCTGCAAGCTATCTTAGCGGCTGACGCGCTGCCAATCATTAGCTCAATCGGTTTAACCGCGCAAGGGCAATTGATGAACGTCAATGCAGACCAAGCAGCAGTAGCGGTAGCGGGTGCTTTAGATGCGGAATTGGTGCTGTTATCAGACGTGAGTGGTGTGTTAGACGGCAAAGGACATCTGATTAAAAGCCTTAATGAGCAAGAAGCGAAAAGCCTGATTCAAGGCCACGTCATCACTGACGGAATGATCGTCAAGGTAAATGCGGCACTTGAAGCAGCCAATGACCTAGGTCGACCAATTGAAGTGGCGACATGGCGTTACCCAGACAAGCTGGTGGAGTTGTTCGCAGGTAAAAGCATTGGAACCCAGTTCCTACCAAAGCAGTAATAAAGAATTGATTGTGATGCACTGAGCATCACGATAGACGGAATAACTAGGATGTAACCCGTAGCACTGACCGCCAAGCGCAGCGCCGGGATTTGGAGATAGAAAATGAGCAAAGTTCAAGTAAATAAAGTAGTTGTCGCATACTCTGGCGGTCTAGATACATCAGTAATCATTCCATGGTTAAAAGAAAACTATGATTGTGAAGTAGTGGCATTCGTTGCTGATGTTGGCCAAGGTGAAGAAGAGCTAGAAGGTATTGAGGCAAAAGCGAAAGCGTCTGGCGCATCTGAATGTTACATCGCTGACCTTAAAGAAGAGATGGTGGCAGATTACATCTACCCAACGCTGAAAACAGGTGCTTACTACGAAGGCAAATACCTGCTAGGTACGTCAATGGCACGTCCTATCATTGCCAAAGCACAGGTTGAAGTAGCGCGTAAAGTGGGGGCTGATGCTCTTTGTCATGGTTGTACAGGTAAAGGTAATGACCAAGTACGTTTCGAAGGTGCTTTTGCAGCTCTAGCACCAGACCTACATGTGATTGCGCCATGGCGTGAGTGGGATCTAGTGAGCCGTGAAGAGTGTCTAGATTACCTTGCTGAGCGTAACATTCCATGTACCGCGTCACTAACTAAGATCTACTCGCGTGATGCAAACGCATGGCACATCTCAACGGAAGGTGGCGTGCTTGAAGATACTTGGAATGCACCTAATGAAGATTGTTGGGCTTGGACGGTTGATCCAGAACAAGCTCCAAATGAAGCGGAAACCGTCACTCTGAAAGTAGAGAAAGGTGAAGTGGTTGGTGTTGATGGTGAAGCAATGACACCATACAACGCGCTAGTGTACCTGAACGAGAAAGGCGCTAAGCACGGTATTGGCCGTATCGATATCGTAGAAAACCGTTTGGTTGGTATGAAGTCTCGTGGTTGTTACGAAACTCCGGGTGGTACCATCATGATGGAAGCACTACGTGCAGTAGAGCAACTAGTATTGGATAAAACAGCCTTTGAGTTCCGCGAAGAGCTTGGCGTAAAAGCATCTCACCTAGTTTATGATGGTCGTTGGTTTACGCCACTATGTAAATCTATCTTGGCGGCTTCAGAGGAGCTGGCTCAAGATGTGAATGGTGAAGTTGTGGTTAAGCTTTACAAAGGCCAAGCAACAGTGACGCAAAAACGTTCAGAAAACAGCTTGTACTGTGAACAGTTTGCGACCTTCGGTGAAGATGAAGTGTATGATCAAAGCCATGCAGAAGGCTTTATCCGTCTTTACTCACTATCAAGCCGTATCCGTGCACTAAACAGTCAGAAAAAGTAATCACTTTATTCCATGAATTTAAAAGCCCACTTGCTTACAAGTGGGCTTTCTTGTTATTGGAGCAAACAACCTTGATTGATAAAGTTGCGTTGAATAAATATGTAAAAATAGTGAATTAATACTTTATTTTTGTTCTGTTTTGCCGTAAGTTTGAACCATCATAAAATACTGAATTCAATTCAGAGTCAATCAAAGCAATATAGCTACTAGCATGTTTAGTGAGCACAGGTAATCAGGAGATACGCAATGGCATTATGGGGCGGAAGATTTACCCAAGCGGCAGATACGAGATTCAAAGATTTTAACGACTCATTGCGCTTTGATTACCGATTGGCTGAACAAGATATTGTTGGCTCGATTGCTTGGTCAAAGGCTCTGTTGTCTGTTGATGTCCTCAATGAAGAAGAGCAGCAGAAACTTGAGTTGGCACTTAATGAACTCAAGCTTGAAGTGATGGAAGATCCACATCAGATCCTTCGTTCTGATGCCGAAGATATCCACTCATGGGTTGAGCAGCAGTTGATCAGTAAGGTCGGCGATTTAGGCAAAAAACTCCATACTGGCCGTTCTCGTAACGACCAAGTCGCAACCGACTTAAAGCTTTGGTGTCGTCAGCAAGGTCAACAACTATTGATGGCGTTAGATCGTCTGCAATCTCAAATGGTTTCTGTTGCCAAAGTTCACCAAAATACGGTGCTGCCGGGCTACACGCACTTACAACGTGCTCAGCCTGTGACTTTTGCTCACTGGTGTTTAGCTTATGTTGAGATGTTTGAGCGTGATTATTCTCGTCTTAGTGATGCGATTGAGCGTTTGGACACATGCCCATTGGGTTCGGGTGCATTAGCCGGTACCGCTTATCCTATCGATCGTGAAAATCTGGCACACAATTTAGGCTTTCGTCGTGCGACGCGTAACTCACTCGATTCCGTATCGGATCGTGACCATGTGATGGAGCTGATGTCGGTCGCTTCAATCTCAATGTTGCACCTATCGCGCCTTGCTGAAGATATGATCTTCTATAACTCTGGTGAGTCTAATTTCATTGAGTTAGCGGATACGGTTACTTCTGGCTCTTCATTGATGCCACAGAAAAAGAACCCAGATGCTCTAGAGCTTATTCGTGGTAAGACAGGCCGTGTATATGGCTCGCTTGCCGGCATGATGATGACGGTAAAAGCGCTGCCGCTTGCTTACAACAAAGATATGCAAGAAGACAAAGAAGGCCTGTTCGACGCGCTAGATACTTGGAACGATTGTATGGAAATGGCTGCGCTTTGCTTTGATGGCATTAAAGTGAATGAAGAGCGTACGCTAGAAGCTGCGAAACAAGGTTACGCGAATGCGACAGAGCTTGCGGATTACTTAGTTGCGAAAGGTATTCCATTCCGTGAAGCACACCATATCGTGGGTGTTGCGGTTGTCGGGGCGATTGCCAAAGGCTGTGCATTAGAAGAGCTATCTATCGAAGAACTGAAAGAGTTCTCTGAAGTGATTGAAGCGGATGTTTATGACATCTTGACCATTGAATCTTGTCTTGAGAAACGTAGCGCGCTAGGTGGTGTATCACCGAAGCAAGTGGCGCATGCCGTAGAGCAAGCTGAATCGCGCTTGACCATTCGTGATACCTCAGCGGTCAATGTGCGTCCGGCTCGTTTGACTGATATTGAAGCTCTAGAAGGAATGGTGACTTACTGGGCGAATATGGGCGAAAACTTACCTCGTTCGCGTAATGAACTTGTGCGTGATATTGGCTCTTTCGCGGTGGCGGAACATCATGGAGAAGTGACGGGCTGCGCCTCGCTGTATGTGTATGACTCAGGGTTAGCAGAAGTGCGCTCGTTAGGGGTTGAAGCTGGTTGGCAAGGACAGGGACAAGGCAGTGCGATAGTGCAGTATTTGGTTGAAAAAGCGCGTCAGATGGCGATAAAAAAAGTGTTTGTACTAACCCGTACTCCAGAGTTCTTTATGAAGCAGAGCTTCTTGCCGACTTCTAAATCACTCTTGCCTGAGAAAGTGCTAAAAGATTGCGAACAGTGTCCTCGACAGCACGCTTGTGATGAAGTCGCTCTAGAAGTGAATCTGGTTGAGAAATCAATTGCACGAGCGAATGTTGCATAAGTGATTGACTTGCAAGGTGTTCAAAAAAAGATCAAAAAAGATCGTTATAATTTGGGAACCTTTTAGAAAAAGCCCGGTCTATTAAAGTACCACTGCTTTTTCTTAGAAGAATCTAGGAGAGCCCCAGAACCGACATTGGTTCTGGGGCTTTTTTTCTTTCTGGCACCGCGTTATGTATTGGCTCGTCTAGCATCGAATTACTCTTCTTTACCATTACGTTTACGCCACGGCAAAATGACAAACTTCATCCATAGGTGGAGAAACAGCAAGCCGTTGAAGGCAAACCCAGCCATGATCAGTGCGATGGACTCAATACTCTGTGGGTTATCACGAAAGGCAAACCACCAAATGATCCAACACACCACCGAGAGCACGGTCAATTGATCCATACATCGTTGGCAGCGTCCTATTTTTTTCCAAAACCAATTCGATTTTTCACAGCTATTACATGTCATGTGGTGGCTTATTTTGTAACATACCCAGTACTAGAATATCTTAACCGACCCGGAAAGTGAGAAAAATGATAGAACGACAGCAAACAAAACAACGTATGAGCCGTATTGTTAAGCACAACGGAGTGATCTACTTATGTGGTCAGGTGTGTGCCGATGCAACTAAAGACATTACTGAGCAGACACAAACCATGCTAGATAAAGTGGAAGAACTTTTATTGGAAGCGGGCAGTGATAAAGAGCATATGTTGTCAGCGACTATCTATCTTAAAGATATGAAAGATTTCCAAGCGATGAATGCAGTGTGGGATGCTTGGGTGCCTGAAGGTCACGCGCCAGCAAGAGCATGTGTTACTGGTGACATGGCTCGTGAAGCGTTATTGGTTGAGATCTCGGTGATTGCCGCAGAGAAGAACAGCAGCTGTTGCTAAGTGTTCAAGTAACACCGGAGGTTCCAGATATCTCGCTCCAAAAGAAAAAGGAAAGCCCAGGGCTTTCCTTTTTAGTATTTAAACTTCGCTTTAATGAACGGAAATTAACAACCTGGGCCGCAATCTAGGCAATGTTTCACCATTTCTGGGCCAAGGTGCAGCTTCGCATTTAGATCGCGTAGCGCAGTACGAACGCCTTCTTCAATGACGGGGTGGTAGAAAGGCATATCCAGCATTTCAGACACGGTCATTTTGCTCTGATGTGCCCAAGCCAATAAGTGGGCTAAATGCTCCGCGTTTGGCCCCATCATTTCTGCGCCTAAGAAGCGACCCGTACCTTGCTCACCGTAGACATGCAAAATACCTTTGTTACGCAGCATCACGCGAGAGCGTCCTTGGTTTTCAAATGAAACTTCTCCTGTTGCAAAACAGCCGCAGTTACCCAAACGTGTCGTTAACTGTTTGTAAGTTTCACCAACCATCGCGATTTGTGGATCAGAGAAAACGGCAGAAATAACCGAGCGACGAAGGCCTGCGCGAATATCTGGGAATCGACCTGCATTGTCACCTGCGATACGCGCTTGATCCGCTGCTTCATGCAGTAGTGGGATCTGGTTGCTTGCATCACCCGCGATAAAGATATTCTCAACCGACGTTTGCAGCGTGTAGTACTCGGCTGTTGGAACGCCGCGTTCATCCAACTCAAGCATTGTATTCTCAAGACCCAGTTTATCGACATTAGGGCGACGGCCTGTTGCAGCCAGTACATAATCCACAATAAACGTTTCTAATTCGCCATCATGGTTGATGAACTGAATCTCGACCTGATCGCTCTCACCTTCTTTCTGTGAAGGGATGCGTTTCATGCTCTCTACCTTGACGTCGGCATCTAGGTAGAACTCTTCTTTGAATGCTTTATCTGCGTAAGCCATGACTTCTGGGTCGGTCAGTGGGCCAACTTGACCACCAAGACCAAACTGTTTCACTTTTACACCTAGGCGATGCAGCGCCTGACCAAGTTCTAAACCAATCACACCTGGGCCAAAAACGGCAACAGATTCTGGCAGGTCATCCCAATCAAACACATCATCGTTGATGACTAGGCGATCGCCTAATTCATTCCAAACACCAGGATAAGCTGGGCGAGAACCTGTTGCGATAACAATGCGTTTAGCGCGGATTTGTGTGTGGTCATCGACCATCAAGGTGTTGTTATCGATGAATTTTGCGTAACCAGATACTTTGTCTTGAGCCGGTATTTCATCAACACCTTCTAACACGAAGCCGACGAAACGGTCACGCTCGCGTTTAACTCGGTCCATTACTTCACGGCCATTAATGACAATCTCACCTTGAGGGTGAATACCGAAACCAGGTGCTTTTTCAATTTGATGTACGCTTTCTGCTGCAGCTATGAGTAGCTTTGACGGCATACAACCAACACGAGCACACGTTGTGCCGTATGGGCCACCTTCAATCATCACAACGTTGTCTGTGTGAGCTTTTGCTGCGCGATAAGCGCCTAGACCTGCAGTACCACCACCGATAATGGCAACATCGACATTTAACTGTTTCATAATGGGTTCTCGCTTATTTTCGCCAAGTAAGCAGAGGGTGCAAAGCTTGGATAAGTGAATTTAGTATCAATCTAGATAAGTGGTGAGACTGTTTAGAGATCACTACTTATCTAGACTCTAGTCAGAAGTGTTTAAAGTGTCCCCCGGGTCACGAAGACTCCGGGAGACTGAGGGGTGGGTTTAGATGTTTAGCCTAGGTAAGCTTCTAGCTCTTCGCTACCACCGATGTGTTTACCACCGATGAAGACTTGAGGAACCGTTGCTCGACCCGTTACCGCTCGCAGGCTGACGGTTGTCGCATCTTTACCTAAAATCACTTCTTCATATTGAAGACCGTGGTCAATCAGATTTTGTTTCGCCTTCATACAGAAAGGGCAACCTGGTTTAGTAAAGACCGTGATTGATTCTTGTGTTTTGTAGTTAGGTGCTACGTGAGCAAGCATAGTGTCAGCGTCTGATACTTTGAACGGGTCGCCTGGTTCATTTGGTTCGATGAACATTTTTTCTACCACGCCGTCTTTGACTAGCATGCTGTAGCGCCATGAACGTTTACCAAAACCGATGTCATTTTTGTCGACTAGCATGCCCATACCATCAGTGAATTCACCGTTACCATCTGGAATGAACGTGATGTTTTCTGCTTCTTGGTCTGCTTTCCATGCGTTCATTACAAACGTGTCGTTAACCGATACACATAGAATTTCGTCTACACCGTGCTCTTTAAAGACAGGGAATAGCTCGTTGTAACGAGGTAGGTGGCTTGATGAACACGTTGGTGTAAAAGCACCAGGTAGGCTGAATACAAGAACGGTTTTGCCTTTAAAAATCTCATCTGTAGTGACATTCACCCACGCATCACCTTGGCGAGTTGGGAAAGTAACTTGTGGAACGCTTTGACCTTCTTTCGATACGAACATATTAGTTTCCTATTTGATTTTGCTAAATTTTGTTTTGAGTCTTATCAGTACTCTGACTGTGCTCTGTTTCGATGAAGCTATTATTAAAGAAATCCTTTGATAGCTCTAATCGTTTGATGCTATGGTTTTGATAGATTATTTCTATCTACATGGTGGGGAGATAACCAGCAATGAATATTCGAGACTTTGAGTACTTAGTCGCTTTGGCTGAACACAATCATTTCCGTAAAGCGGCGGAAGCGTGCTTTGTGAGTCAGCCGACACTCAGTGGTCAAATCCGTAAACTTGAAGATGAGCTTGGTACAGCGCTTTTAGAGCGTAGTAGCCGCCGAGTCCTTTTTACAGATGCCGGCTTACAATTGGTCGACCAAGCCAAACGAATTTTGACGGAAGTGAAAACGTTTAAAGATATGGCAAGTGGCCAAGCAGGGGAGATGGTTGGTCCGATGCATATTGGATTTATCCCTACAGTAGGCCCTTACCTACTGCCGAAAATTGTACCTATGCTTAAAGAGCAGTTTCCAGAGTTAGAGCTGTACTTGCATGAAGCGCAGACTCACCAACTGGTGAGACAGTTAGAAGATGGCAAGCTGGATTGCTTGGTGTTGGCTTCTGTGGCCGAAACTGCGCCTTTCAAAGAGATTGAAGTGTACAACGAAGCGTTGAGTGTTGCGGTGCCGTGTGATCACGAATGGGCGACTCTGGATGAGATAGATATGCTGGAGCTAAACGGTCGAACTGTATTGGCATTGGGTGATGGTCATTGTCTACGTGATCAAGCGCTAGGTTTTTGTTTTGCCGCGGGCGCGAAAGATGATGAACGCTTTAAAGCCACAAGCTTAGAGACACTGCGCAATATGGTTGCTGCAGGGGCAGGGATCACTTTGCTACCGGAACTCTCGTTGCCGAAAGAAAAACAGAAAGATGGCGTTTGTTACTTACGCGCCTGCAATCCTGTACCTTCACGCAGTATTGTATTGGCGTATCGTCCTGGCTCTCCACTACGTTCTCGCTTTGAGCATCTTGCCGCTGCCATTCAACAACGTTTGCAGCAAAGCCATTAAATTGAAGTCGATAAAGAAAGGGGCCGATGTTTTCACATCGGCCCCTTTTTGTTTTTATCCGTTAGAATAAATCTTCACTGCCATCTTCGGATGTGTAGATGCTATCAACGCTTTCGTTGCTCACGTATTCCGTTGGCTCTGTGCCTTCCTCAAAGTATTCAAACATAGAGGTTGAATCGAACTTATTGGTTAGTAGGCCAGTATCGCGGTCAATGCGAACTCGAACGATACCTGGTGGGATCACTTTAGCCTGCGGCATGGTATCTTTAAGCGCGTCATGCATGAAGTCTACCCACGCTGGCTGAGCCGTTTTAGCTCCGGCTTCTGCTCCTGAGGTTTGACCGTTACCTAAGTTGCTGTTTGGTGTTGTGCGACCTAGCTTACGGTTGTGGTCATCAAAACCTACCCAAGCAACCGCGACCATACCTGGTGCGTAACCGTTATACCATGCGTCTTTGGAGTCGTTGGTTGTACCGGTTTTACCACCGATGTCACGACGTTCAAGCTTCTGCGCGCGCCAACCTGTGCCGTTCCAACCTGTTCCATCTCGCCAGTTACCACCACCCCAAATGTTGCTGTACATCATTTCACGAACTAGGAAAGCAGTCTGCTCAGAGATTACTTGAGGCGCATATTGAGGCTGATCGCTTGTTTCCGCCACTTCCACATCTTGCTCTTGGAACTCATTTTCTTCTACGTTCACGACTGGCGTATCACAGCCTTTGCGACAGATGGTCTTTGGCGTTGCTTCAAACTCAACGTCACCAAATGGCCCTTCTACTTTGCTGATGTAGAAAGGTTCAACATAGTAACCGCCGTTAGCAAACACAGAGTAGCCTTGAGCCATTTTTATCGGCGTTAAGCTACCTGCACCCAGCGCGATGGTTTCTGAGCGTGGTAGTTGATCAATATTGAAACCAAAGCGAGTGAGGTACTCACGCGTCTCATCTAAGCCAACTTCACGTAGTACTCGAACAGCCATCACGTTTTTCGACTGAGCTAAACCGATACGTAGGCGAGTTGGGCCGACATATGTAGGTGGCGAGTTCTTAGGACGCCATGCAGTGCCTTGGCTCTTGTCCCATTGATTGACTGGTGCGTCGTTGATAAGCGTTGCAAGTGTCAATCCTTTATCAATAGCGGCTGAGTAGATAAAAGGTTTGATACTTGAACCAACTTGACGAACGGATTGAGTGGCACGGTTAAACTTGTTGTGCACGAAGTTGAAGCCACCTACTAATGCTAATACCGCGCCGTTTTCAGGGTTCATAGCGGTGAATGCTGTATTGGCATTAGGCACTTGGCTTAGGTGCCATGCAAAGGTTGATTCCTCTTTTTCAATTGGAGTCTCAATTTGGCGTACCCAAACTTGCTCACCAACCGCAAGTACATCAGAGGCTTTTTTCGGTGCTGCGCCTTGGCGATCGTCATTGCGGAACTTACGAGCCCACTTAATGCCATCCCAATTTAGTGTTTGTGTACCATTGCTTTTCACAACCACGGTTGCTTGCTTGCCTTCAACTTGGGTAACAACCGCAGGAATCAACTCGCCGTAAGTGGGTACTTTACGTAGTGTTTTTTCAATCTGTTCTTGGTCAAAGGCCGGTTGGTCTTTTTTCCAAAGCACTTTCTCTGCGCCTCGGTAACCGTGACGTTCATCGTAGGCAATCAGATTGTTAATTGCAGATTTGTTCGCCGCTTCTTGCAGTTTTGAATCTACCGTTGTGTAGATGTTCATACCTGATGTGTAAGCAGCTTCTTGGCCATAGCGAGAGACCATCCATGCGCGAGCAAGCTCTGCCACATATGGCGCGTTTAATTCGATTTCTGCACCATGGTAGCGAGAGACAATTTCTTCATCGCGAGCTTGTTGATACTCTTCTTCAGTGATGTATTTCTCATCCAGCATACGCTTAAGAACCACATTACGACGGTGAGTGGCGCGCTCTAAAGAGTAGATTGGGTTCATAGTGGACGGTGCTTTTGGCATACCGGCCAGAGTTGCTTGTTCACTTAAGGTCAGATCTTGTAGGTCTTTACCAAAGTAAACGCGGGCAGCAGCGCCGAAACCATATGAACGGTAACCCAAGAAGATCTTGTTGACGTACAACTCCATGATCTCTTGTTTAGTCAGCAACTGCTCAATGTGAATCGCAATGAAGATCTCTTTGATTTTACGCATGATCTTCTTCTCATTAGAAAGGAAGAAGTTACGTGCTAGCTGCTGAGTAATAGTACTTGCGCCCTGTTTTGCCGAACCCGACATCGCTACCACGATAGCGGCGCGGGTAATACCAATAGGGTCAATACCAGGGTGATCGTAAAAGCGGCTATCTTCGGTTGCGATCAGCGCTTCAATCAAATGTTGCGGGATCTCATCGTAGCTAACAGGTATACGACGTTTTTCACCAAACTGAGAGATTAGTTTGCCGTCTTGGCTAAACACCTGCATTGGTGTTTGTAGCTCTACGTCTTTTAAAGTCGCTACATCTGGTAGCTCAGGTTTGACATATAAATAGAAGCCGAAAATTGTACCGACTCCAAGAATCATGCAAACCAGTGTGAAAATGAACAATCGCTTTATGAACTTCACCGGATAATTCCTGATTAATTAGGTTCACCATATGCAAACCCTTGTACTTTAAGCTAAAACCTTAGCTCGTTTGGTTAATGTGCGAACAAATTTGTTATTTACGCATACAGAGCAAAGCAACAGCATGGAGCAAAGCATGGGTAAATCTCTCGTTATTGGCGTTGATATCGGCCACCACAGTATTAAAGCGGTCGCTCTCAAGCCCTCAAAAGGCACATTGACGCTGGTTAGTTATCAAGAGTTGACTATCGAATCCGACATTTTCACTGATAACCACATGTTAAATTATCAGAAAATTGTAAAGAAACTCAAAGAACTAAGAAAGGGCTTACCGCTATTTAGTCGCAAAGTTGCGTTAGCGATACCAGACAACGCCGTAATAAGTAAGGTATTACAAATAGATAGCGAGTTAGATCAGCAAGAAAGAGAATTCGCTATCTTTCAGGCTTTCGCTCATCAATCTCCGTTTCCTATTGAAGAACTCAATCTTGATTTTGTTGAATTGGCTCAACCTAGCTCGAATAATACGATGGCAAGCTATCAAGTCTATGCCACTAAACGAGAAGTGGTGGATAGCCGAATTCAAGCTGTAACTAAGGCTGGCTATCAACCTGTTTTAATGGATATGCAGGCGCACAGCTTAGTGCAGATCTGGCAAATGGCATCAAGAGCCTACAATCGGTTTGATTGGTTGTTGGTAGATGTTGGGCTTAGCCAGTCATCAATTTGTATCGATCTGCAAGATAAGCCTCCTTTTTGTAAAGAGATTGCGCTCGGCACTCAGTTGATCGATACCGATGCGCAGTTCGAACATCTGATTCACGGTAGTGTTGAGCGCTTTATTTTTGCTTTGGTTGAAAAGCTGCAGCGCAATCTGCAACTGCTCGCTTCTGTGCATGGGGTCGCTGCTGAAGGGGTATGGCTATCGGGTGGCGGTGCTGCCACCCCTATGTTGGCTGAAGAGATCGCAAGACGGTTGAATCTCAAATGTGAACTGTTGAATCCCCTCACTCTTTTTGAAACTTCTAGTACCAAGAGTCGTGCTGACTTTTCAACTGGACACGCTTATACCACAGCTGCGGGGTTAGCTTTACGCGGTCTGGATTGGTTGGAGAATCATCATGCTGCATAGAATTAACCTACTGCCATGGCGTGAAGAGCTTCAAGCACGGCATAAGCGTCGTTTTGTTTCTATTCTGGCTTTGGGAGCGGTGCTTGCGGTGGGAGCGCAGTGGATTGCGGCCAGTTACCTTCAACATCAAACCGATACTCAGCAAGCTAGAGCTCGTTATTTAGAAAGCTACATTGGCCAATTAGATAAGCGTATCAATGAGTTGAAACAAGTAGAGCAAGAACATCAGGCACTGCTGACTCGTCTTTCGGTGGTAGAGAACTTACAAACTGAGCGCAACAAAACCACTGACTTCATGAATGTGCTGCCAACTTTGGTTCCTGAAGGGGTCTATGTCGATAAAATAAAAATGAATGGACTGCATATTCAAATGTCAGGGATAAGTGATACCACATCTCGACTCGCCACCATGTTAGATAACCTCGAAAGCTCAGCCGATATTCGCCAAGTGGAGATGCACTCCATAGTTCATGATAAGCCTCGTTTTGGTAAGAAATTTCAAACTTTTAACGTGTCATTTTCTTTTGTTTCGACACGGCCTGAAGTGAGCAAGCAAGGAGGCAAGCATCATGGCTAGCTATTCCGATTTGGATCTTGAAGATATTGCTGAATGGCCATTGATCCCTCAATTGGTGGTGACGGTTTTATTTATTGTGGTTATTCAAGCTGCGGGGTATTGGTTTTACCTCAAGCCGAAAGTGGAAAATCTCGAAAGACTCAAACAGCAAGAATCCGTGCTGAAGTCGACGGTCAGAATTAAAGCTAACAAGGTGGCAACCTTACCTAAATTACAGGCCCAGCTCGACGAACTATCCGAGCGATATGATTACTTGTCTCGCCAACTTCCCGTTCAGAAAGAGCTGGCGAGTATGTTGGCGTCGGTGAATGAAGAAGGGCTCAAAAACAGTTTGACCTTTACCCGAATTGATTGGGGGCAAAAGCAGAATCAAGAGTTTCTCTATCGTTTGCCGCTCAACATAGAGCTGACAGGGGATTATCACAACATTGGTGATTTTAGCCAGGCCATTGCAGAGCTCCCTCGTATCATCAACTTCGATGATGTGGACTGGCAGCGAGTCAGTCAAGAGAGCAGTACTCTGCATTTTCGCGTCAGAGCTTATACCTACCAATTCAAACCAGAGGTGAAAGATGAAAACTAACCGATTGTTGGCTTTGCTTTCGTTTGTGCTAATGGGGTGTCAGGCCAACCAAGAGTCGTTGGATGAATTTGTTGCTCAAGTTGAGCGTAAAGCACGCCAGGATGTGGTTGACCTTGCGCCTGTGATTGACTTTCGTATCGCTAAGTATCAAGGGCATGAGCAGAGAGCGCCCTTTGTGTTACCTCAAGCCGCACTGGCTTTGAATCAACCACTGGCGAACAAAGAGTGCTGGCAGCCAACCCCGCGAGCGCAGGGAGGGCAGTTAGAGAAGTACCCACTCAGTAAATTACGTTTGAAAGGAATGATGAGCCGTAGTGGCAAGGTATCTGGCTTGGTGCAAACCCCAAATGGCAAAGTAGTAAAAGTTAACGTTGGTCACTATATCGGCCAGCACAATGGCAAAGTGACAGAGGTCACCGCGAATTATTTAAAAATTAATGAAACCCTTCCTGATGGGCTGGGTTGTTGGAACAAACGCAACGTTAAGTTAGCGCTAAAGTAGGTGTCATAAAGAAATGAAAGGATTATCACACACGTTTTTCTCTATGTTTGCTGCTGCGCTCGTTGCGTTGAGTGGGCTCTATTCAGTAAACAGCATTGCACAAGAGGTCGATCAGCCAAACCAGTTAGAGAATGTTGATTTTCGAGTTGATGCGGCTCAAAACGGCAAAATCGTCATTGAGTTCACGCAAGCGCAGATCATGGTGGACATTCAAAAGAGTGAAAAGGGGCTGAATATTGAGTTGCTAGATACGGATGTATCAGACGATAAGCTCTATTTGCTTGATGTTAAAGATTTCGCAACCAGCATCTCAACCATTGAAGTGTTTCGTAAAGGCGAAAATGTGCAACTTCTGGCGACAGTTGAAGGCGAGTATCACTATGATTATCAACTGATGGGGAATTATCTCGAAGTGGTGATTGAAAAACCTTACCAAGAAGTCAGTGAACCAGAGAGCCCAATATTAGAAAAACAAGGCAAGAAGCTCTCGATCAACTTTCAAGATATTCCGGTGCGAAATGTTTTGCAGTTGATCGCTGATTACAACGATTTTAACCTCGTAGTTTCAGATTCGGTACAAGGTAACCTGACGCTAAGACTCGACGGTGTGCCGTGGCAGCAAGTGCTCGATATTATTCTACAAGTAAAGGGCTTGGATAAACGCATTGAAGGTAATGTCGTTCTGATTGCGCCTAAAGCTGAACTCGATATGCGAGAACAGCAAATATTGGAGAAATCCCGCTTGGAAGAGGAGTTGGGTGATCTGACTTCTGAGATCATTAAAGTTAAGTTTGCCAAAGCCTCAGAAATTGCCGATATGATTGGTGGTGATAGCTCGGTCAGTATGCTCTCTGAGCGGGGTTCTTTGACCATTGATGAACGTACCAATTCGCTGCTTATCCGCGATTTGAAGAGTAATATCGATGTGATTCGAGAGATCATTGATACGTTAGACATTCCCGTAAAACAGGTTCAGATAGAGGCACGAATTGTCAGTGTCAATGAAGGTAACTTAGATGAACTGGGTGTGCGCTGGGGTTTCACATCGACTAATGGTAACAATACGGTTGGTGGTTCAATCGAGAGTAATTTATTCCAAGCTGGCATGTTGGAAGGAGATACGTTGCCAGTGGATGACTTCTTGAACGTGAACTTGGCGGCGACTTCCACTAGTGCCTCTTCAATTGCGTTCCAAGTGGCTAAGTTGGGCTCCGATATGTTGCTCGATTTAGAGCTGTCTGCATTGCAGCGCGAGTCCAAAGCAGAGGTAATTTCTAGCCCACGTTTGATTACCACCAATAAAAAGCCCGCTTACATTGAGCAAGGTACAGAAATCCCGTACCTAGAATCCTCTTCCAGTGGTGCAACTAGCGTGACATTCAAGAAAGCGGTATTGAGTTTAAAAGTCACCCCACAAATTACGCCTGACAATCGCCTCGTTTTAGATTTGAGTGTCACTCAGGATAGACCGGGTGATGTAGTGAAAACGGGCACAGGAGAGGCGGTTGCCATCAACACTCAGCGCATTGGTACTCAAGTATTAGTGGATAATGGTGAAACAGTGGTGCTCGGAGGGATATTTCAACACAGCGTGACAGACACGGTTGATAAGGTGCCATTACTCGGAGATTTGCCGCTTTTAGGCGCGTTATTCCGACGTAGTTACCAACAAATGGGGAAAAGTGAACTGCTTATTTTTGTTACCCCGAAAGTTGTAATTGAGTAAGAATTGATAACTTTAAAAAAATAAATTTGCATTAGTGTCACCTTATCTAGATAATTTCGGGTCTTATCACGAATTATCTGTGAGGAATAGGTGCCACAAGCATTTCCATCGTTGGATTTTGTCCGACTCTTCTTGTGGCGATGTCATTGAATTAACGTTGTAAATTACTGCTAAACATGGCTGAGAAACGCAATATTTTCCTTGTTGGCCCTATGGGCGCCGGCAAAAGCACAATCGGTAGACACCTAGCTCAACAACTTCATATGGAGTTTGTTGATTCTGATACCGTTATTGAAGAACGCACTGGTGCAGATATCGCTTGGGTATTTGATGTAGAAGGCGAAGCAGGCTTCCGCGATCGCGAAGAAAAAGTGATTAACGACCTAACCGAAGAGCAAGGTATCGTACTTGCTACAGGTGGTGGTTCTATCATGAGCAAAGAAAATCGCAATCGCCTTTCTGCACGCGGTATCGTTGTGTATCTAGAAACTACGATTGAAAAGCAACTTGCTCGCACTAACCGCGACAAGAAGCGTCCACTATTACAAACTGATAATCCACGTAACGTGCTTGAGTCTTTATCTGAAGAACGTAACCCACTTTACGAAGAAATTGCGGATTACACAGTACGAACAGACGATCAAAGTGCAAAAGTGGTAGCCAACCAGATCGTAAAAATGCTAGAAGAACGTTAAGACTTTTAGCAATTGGAGAATACCCATGGAACGGATTACGGTCAGCTTAGATGAGCGTAGCTATCCAATCTCAATTGGTGCCGGATTATTTAATGATCCGGCCCACCTTTCTTTCTTAGCGTCAAAACAAAAAGTAGTTGTGATTTCTAACGTCACAGTTGCACCTCTTTACGCTGATAAAATCCTCTCTCTTCTAGAACAATTAGGCTGTGACGCTTCAGTTTTAGAGCTGCCTGATGGCGAACAATACAAATCGCTAGACTCGTTCAACACCATTATGACTTACCTATTGGAAGGTAATTATGCACGTGATGTGGTTGTGATTGCTCTTGGTGGTGGTGTGATTGGTGATTTAGTCGGCTTTTCTGCTGCGTGTTACCAGCGTGGCGTCGATTTTATTCAGATTCCAACCACACTACTTTCTCAAGTAGATTCATCAGTTGGTGGTAAAACGGCCGTTAACCATAAGCTTGGAAAAAACATGATAGGTGCTTTCTATCAACCTAAAGCTGTGGTTATTGATACGGATTGCCTAAAGACGTTGCCGAAACGTGAGTTCGCCGCGGGCATCTCTGAAGTGATTAAATACGGCATCATCTACGATCAAGCTTTCTTTGTTTGGTTAGAAGAAAATCTAGATAAGCTGTATCAACTTGATGAGCAGGCATTAACTTACGCTATTGCACGCTGTTGTGAAATTAAGGCTGAAGTGGTTGCTCAGGACGAAAAAGAATCGGGCATTCGCGCATTGCTGAATCTAGGCCATACCTTTGGTCATGCGATTGAAGCTGAGATGGGCTATGGTAACTGGCTTCATGGCGAAGCGGTGTCTTCAGGTACCGTGATGGCGGCAAAAACGGCTCAGTTGCAAGGCTTGATCAGTGAAGAGCAAGTTGAGCGAATAGTCTCTATACTGAAAAGAGCACAGCTACCTGTTCATACTCCGGAACAAATGACTTTCGCTGATTTTATGCGTCATATGATGCGTGATAAGAAAGTGTTGGCCGGTGAGTTAAGACTGGTTCTGCCTACCAGTATTGGCACCGCTGAAGTGGTAAAGGGTGTACCTGAATCCGTTATTGAGCAAGCCATTGATTTTGGTCGCGATATTTAATCTTACCTTCATGTGATACCAACCTAGAAATTGGGTTTAAAATTCGTGTTATAAACCTCTAAGTTGGTATCTTTGAGTATTGTCATTAGGATGGTAAATAAGCATGACGCATGATTCGCATGTGTTGGAGTTGGATTCTCAGGTTGAATTGCTTGAGCGTTTGCAGCTATTAACCAACTTTGGTTCTAATCTTGTTACCCTTGCAGGCGAAAGCGGTGCAGGCAAAACTTGGCTTGCGCAGCGCTATCTAGAAGTGTGGGCGCAGGAAAAGAACCAAGCTCTGTTGCTTTGCTATCCCAATCAGGATGACGCGCAGAGACGCATGACAATACTCTCTCAGTTGGTTTCTGAACCTTTGTTTAATCCAGCAGATTCGATGGCAGACTCTTTTGTTCATTTAATGGAAGGGGAAGCGTGCGATGTCGTCATCGCAATTGATGATGCACATCTACTCTCAGAGTCGTTTATCTCTGAACTGTGGATGCTGGTTCTGGAGTCACAGCAAAACCCACAATGGACCGTGAACGTTTTGCTTTTTGCGCAAGCCAATACATTGGATACGTTGCTGACACGTCTGAGTTATGGTCAGGAGCACAAGCCGATTGATTTAGAAATTGATCCATTCTCTGAACAAGAGGCGGATCGATTCTTTGAACAATTGGTGGTTCGATATGTTGAAGATGACATGGAAAAGCGAGTGCGTAATGCGTACCGTACAGTTGCTCGCCGTCCCGGTGAGATTATGGCATTAGGGGATCAGAAAGTGGAAAAAAGGATCATAATCCGTTCGATTATTGGCTCGCCGATGAATATCGCATTAGTTGTTATATTACTATTAATGCTGATTGGGGCTGGGTATTGGTGGATGATGTCGCAACCGTCACCTGACGATAAAGCGCAGCAAATCACTCAATCTATTGAACAAACGGTGATCCCAACTTTGCCTGAGACCGTTTCAGGTGCAGAGGCCTCCGATGAAGCCAAAATCATTTCCCCTGCTCCTGTGGTGGATCGATTGTTTGCTGAAGCCGAAGATGACTCATCATCGCTTCCACCAACCGTAACGGATGAGATCTCTAGCGTTGGCAATATCGATGAGGATCATCAACGAGTGGTGATTACTTCTGAAGTGGTTGATGCGCTGTTAGAAGACAAAGCAGACGAAGTCGATACCAGTAATATTGAACAAGTCGTTGCTGATTCGATCCCTGCGGATGAACAGCCAGAGAGTGCTGAACCAGAACCATCAGCAGAGACACAAGTATCACCTAAACCAGTGGTCAACTTCTCATTTACTAAAGATGAGCTCAATGCCTTTTCTCCTCGTAGCTACACCTTACAGCTAGCAGCGGTGACATCGTTGGAAGATGTTCAGAAGTTCCTTGATCGTTACCAATTAGGCGATAAGGTTTATATCTACCCAACCCAGCGCAACGGTGTAGAGTGGTTCATTATCAGCTACGATAATTATCCAACCATTCAAGTTGCACGTGATGCTGTTGCGACGCTTCCTGATGATGTTCAACAGCTTGAGCCTTGGGCTAAATCAATGAGTCAGGTTCAACGAGAAATTGAGCGCGGAAAATAGTCTGAGATTCGTTGCAAAATATGTTACATTCCGCACCCTTAATTTGTGGTTGATAAATAGAGCAGTAGATGAAGAAGCAGCGTGCCTTCCTTAAATGGGCGGGTGGAAAATACGGACTTGTCGAAGATATCCAGCGTTACTTGCCAGAGGCACGTAAGCTGGTAGAACCGTTCGTTGGTGCTGGTTCGGTTTTTCTCAATACAGATTACGATCAGTATTTGTTGGCTGACATCAACCCTGATCTCATCAATCTCTACAATTTGCTCAAAGAGAATCCGCAAGAGTACATTTCTGAAGCGAAGCGCTGGTTCTGCCCTGAGAACAATCGCAAAGAAGTGTATTTGGATGTGCGTGCTCAGTTTAACGCGACTGATGACGTGATGTACCGTTCTCTCGCTTTCCTCTATATGAACCGCTTTGGCTTTAATGGTCTCTGCCGTTACAACAAGAAAGGCGGCTTCAATGTGCCTTTCGGTTCTTACAAAAAGCCTTACTTCCCAGAAGCAGAGCTTGAGTTTTTTGCCGAGAAAGCCAAGAAGGCAACGTTTGTTTGTGAAGGCTACAATGAGACGTTCAAGCGTGCTCGCAAAGGCAGTGTGGTCTATTGTGATCCGCCTTATGCACCACTTTCAACCACGGCAAACTTTACCTCTTATGCGGGTAATGGTTTTAGCTTAGATGATCAAGCGGCGCTTGCTGATGTGGCTGAACGTGCCACAGTTGAACGTGGTATTCCGGTTCTGATCTCTAACCATGACACCACATTAACGCGCCGTTTATATCATGGTGCAGAACTCAACGTGGTTAAGGTAAAGCGTACCATCAGTCGTAATGGTGCTGGCCGCAATAAAGTGGATGAGTTACTGGCGCTGTTTAGACCTGCTGATAGCGAATAATCACATTTCCTCACGCTTCCCTATCTTCTGACCTTTAGCTTAGGTAGAATTGCGCGCAAAGTTTCTTCAGTGTGCAATGATGCCAATTAAACCTAGAGGTCAGGTATGAAAGATTTCCTTATCGCTCCATCGATTCTGTCTGCAGATATGGCTCGCTTAGGCGAAGATGTAGAAAAAGTACTCGCAGCAGGCGCAGATGTGGTTCATTTTGACGTAATGGACAACCACTACGTACCAAACCTGACTTTCGGCGCACCAATTTGTCAGGCATTGCGTGACTACGGCATCACTGCACCAATTGATGTTCACCTAATGGTGAAGCCTGTTGATCGCATCATTCCTGATTTTGCTAAAGCGGGTGCATCGATGATCACTTTTCACGTTGAAGCTTCAGAGCACGTTGACCGCACGCTACAACTGATCAAAGAGCACGGCTGTAAAGCGGGTGTGGTATTAAACCCAGCAACGCCGCTATCCCACCTTGAGTACATCATGGACAAAGTCGATATGATTCTTTTGATGTCAGTAAACCCGGGCTTTGGTGGTCAATCATTCATCCCTAATACGCTTGAGAAACTGCGCGCAGTACGCAAGATGATTGATGCATCTGGCCGTGATATCCGCCTAGAAATCGACGGTGGTGTGAAGGTTGATAACATTAAAGAGATCGCAGAAGCCGGTGCAGATATGTTTGTGGCTGGTTCAGCTATCTTTAACCAGCCTGACTACAAAGAAGTCATTGACCAAATGCGCGCAGAGCTAGCAAAGGTTAACTGATTCAATGAGCGACATTAAATTAATTGCATTTGATTTAGACGGTACGCTGCTCGATAGCGTACCAGATTTAGCTGTTGCTGCTGATCAAGCGGTACAAGCACTGGGTTACCAAGCGGTAACAGAAGAGCAGGTACGCGACTACGTCGGTAACGGTGCTGATGTGCTTATCGGTCGTTCATTGAGCCGCAGTTTGACGGTCTCTCCTGACCTAGACCCTGAACTGCATGCCAAAGCACGTGTTCTATTTGATGATTTCTATGAAAAAAGTGGTCACAAGCTAAGCCACTTGTACCCTGCAGTCAAAGAGACTTTGGCTGAGCTGCACAAAGCGGGCTTTACTATGGCACTTGTGACCAACAAGCCATCGAAGTTTGTTCCAGAGGTGTTAGCTAAGCACGGTATTGATAAGTACTTTGTCGATGTGATTGGTGGTGATACTTTCCCCGAGAAGAAGCCAAATCCAATGGCGTTGAATTGGTTGCTGGAAAAACACAATTGTCAGCCTCAAGAAATGATGATGGTGGGCGACTCAAGTAACGATATCAAAGCAGCAAAAAATGCAGGTTGTCATTCGTTCGGTCTGACTTACGGTTATAACCATGGCGAACCGATTTCCGCGTCTAACCCAGATTATGTCGCGGACACCATCGCAGATTTGGTTGAAGTGGTCGCTGTTTCAGCCTAACGGCAACAAAAGATCTTCCAAAATACTCGTTAATGAGTACACTGAGTAAACCGTGTCACTAGGTAATGATGCCTGAATCGACACGGTTTTTTCATTTATTTAGATTAAGAAGTCAAAGGAACTATTCCCATGAGCAAACCCATCGTATTGAGTGGTGTTCAACCATCAGGTGAACTAAGTATCGGTAACTACTTGGGTGCTCTACGTCAATGGCAACAGATGCAAGATGATTACGATTGCCAATACTGTGTAGTTGACCTTCACGCAATTACGGTTCGTCAGGACCCGAAAGCACTGCATGAAGCGACACTTGACGCATTAGCAATCTGTCTTGCCGTTGGTGTTGATCCAGAAAAGAGCACGCTATTTGTTCAGTCACATGTACCAGAGCATGCTCAACTTGGTTGGCTTCTTAACTGTTACACCCAAATGGGTGAACTGGGCCGTATGACTCAGTTTAAAGACAAATCTGCCCGTTACTCTAAAGACAGCTCTAGCCAATTTGGCGATGTTAACGTAGGTCTGTTTGACTACCCAGTGTTGATGGCAGCAGATATCCTACTGTATGGCGCGCACCAAGTTCCAGTGGGTAGCGATCAGAAGCAGCACCTTGAGCTTGCGCGTGACATTGCGAACCGCTTTAACAACATCTATTCACCAGAGCAGCCAATCTTCCAGGTACCAGAGCCGTACATTCCAACTGTGAATGCTCGTGTAATGAGCCTGCAAGATGCGACGAAGAAAATGTCGAAGTCAGACGATAACCGTAAAAACGTTATCACGCTGCTTGAAGAGCCGAAGTCAATCATTAAGAAGATTAACAAAGCTCAGACAGATGCTGAGACACCACCACGTATCGCACATGACTGGGAAAACAAAGCTGGTATTTCTAACCTAATGGGTCTTTACTCTGCAGCAACAGGTATGAGCTTTGAAGAGATCGAAGCGAAGTACCAGGGCGTTGAAATGTACGGTCCATTCAAGAAAGATGTTGGTCAAGCATTGGTTGAAATGTTAGAGCCTATTCAAGCTGAGTACCACCGTATTCGTGCAGACCGCGCATACATGGACCAAGTGATGAAGCAAGGTGCTGAGAAAGCATCAGCTCGCGCAGCAGAAACGCTGAAAAAAGCATACGAAGCGGTTGGTTTTGTGGCTCGCCCATAGACCTAGCGGTTTTCAATCTATAGACATAAAAAACGGACTCATTTGAGTCCGTTTTTTGTTTCTACTGAGCGCCTTCAAAGCCCATTTGTCGCCATGCCTCAAAGGCAATGATCGCGACAGCATTAGACAAGTTCAAGCTGCGAGCATCGGGCATCATCGGAATACGGATACGTTGTTCCATTGGCATGCTCTCAATAAGATCTGCTGGTAGCCCACGAGTTTCTGGGCCAAATAGCAGCACATCGCCTTGCTGGAACTCAGCATCAACGTGATGGCCAGTGGTTTTCGTTGTGCAAGCAAAAATGCGGTAGCCTTTACGATTCTCTTCTAGATACTTGATGAAGGCTTGGTAATCTTTGTGGCGAGTGACACGCGCCAGATCGTGGTAATCCAAACCTGCACGGCGCACTTTCTTCTCTTCCAAATCAAAGCCGAGTGGTTCAATCAAATGCAAGTTAGCCCCGCAGTTGGCACACAGGCGGATAATGTTGCCCGTGTTGGGTGCGATTTCTGGCTCATAGAGGGCGATATCAAACATATTGGACTTCTTAATAGCTGAGATAATTGAGGCTAGAAAGTATAAGGCGGCTTACAGTAGCCGCCAAGCCTGATGTTGTTAGTTTTTATGCTCGCTAAGTTAGCGTTAAGCACTTTGCGTAAGGGCATGATGATAATTTTTGCTGACAGCATCCCAGTTCACCACATTCCACCATGCATCAATATATTCTGGACGGCGGTTCTGGTAGCTGATGTAGTAAGCATGCTCCCAAACATCCAAGGCAAGAATGGGGTCGCCCTGAATGGATACGATATCCATTAGTGGGTTATCCTGATTGCTGGTGGAGGTGATGTGGAGTTGACCTTCTTTCACGACAAGCCAAGCAAAGCCAGATCCAAAGGTATTAATTGCGGCATCAGTAAATAGCTGTTGGAATTGAGCGAAGCTGCCGAAAGTCTCGATAATCGCATTCATTAGCTCGCCATTTGGGCAACCACCACCGTTTGGAGTCATGCAATTCCAGTACAAGACGTGGTTGTAAAAGCCGCCGCCATTATTGCGAACGGCCGGAGCATGTTGAGAGATATTGGCAAAAATTTCAGACAGAGGCGCATTCTCTAACTCCGTTCCGTTGATCGCAGCAATGAACTTATCAAAATAGGTCTTGTGATGTTTGCTGTAGTGCACTTCCATTGTTTTTGCATCAATGTAAGGCTCAAGCGAATCGTATGCGTAAGGCAGGTCTGGAAAAGTGTGAGACATAGTAAATCCTCCATAATTGAAGGATTTACTTTAAATGATAATGAGATCCATTATCAACTGTGATTTTGTAAGGTTATTCGTCCATGTGAAGTGGTAAGTGGATCTCTATTCTTAATCCACCTAGTGAACTTTGCTTCGCTTCAATCGTGCCACTATGTTGGCGAATGGCATTTTCGGTAATCGCCAGACCTAGGCCTGTACCACCACTATGTCTATCACGTGCAGTCGAGACGCGATAGAAGGGTCGAAAGATAGACTCTAGCTCTTCTTCAGGGACGCCTTGACCATTGTCATCAACAGCGATTAAGACTTGGCTTTCTGCACTCGATATCTCAACGTTTATTTCGTCTTTTCCGTAATAAATGGCATTTCGTACAATGTTATCTAACGCGCTCATCAACAGTTTCGGGTTGCCAGTAATTGTGCGTTCTGGCAGTGAAGAGTAAGTAAGCGCTTTACCCATTTGCTCCGCTTCAAACTGCGCGTCAGAGAGGATCGCCTCCCATAAACTGGTCAATGGTTGAGGTTCGCGAGTTAAATGGCTATCGACTTGCATTCGTGACAACTCAAGTAACTCTCCGATCATCTGTTCTAAGCGTTGAGCTTCAGTATCAATACGCGTGAGTTCAGGGCTCTCACCTTGTTTACGTGTGGCTAAAGCATTGGCCATACGTAGACGGGTTAATGGTGAGCGTAACTCGTGGGAGATGTCAGATAGTAAGCGCTGCTGGCCTGAGATCATCTGATTGACGGCTTCAACCATCTGGTTAAAGCTGGTGCCGGCTTGTCTGAATTCACTGGTGCCTTTTTCAAGTGTTGGGTCGACGACGAACTCTCCTCTCGCCACTCGTTTGGCTGCGCGTTCAAGTTTACGAGCTGGCTGGCTCAATGCCCATGCGAGCCAAAGAAGCAATGGTGTACTCACCAACATCACGGCAAACAGAAGCTGGAAAGGTTTATCGAACATGCGAAGTAAAAAGGGTGGTGGTTCATTCCACTTCACGCCGATATAGAGCAATAGATCCTGCTTAGCTAAAGTCACAGGTAGTGGGCCCGCAACCATGTAATGACCATAGAGTTTCTGTTGTGGTTGCCTAGGCACTTCGACGCTAGTTATGAAGTTTTGTAGCGCTCGATATCGGTAGTTTTTGCGATCTTGCGTGGTTAAAATGTTGCCTTCTGTATCGGTCACAAAGAAGCGTGGCCTTGGATCTTTGGGCGAACGCTTACCACCTTCTAGCTTGAATAATACTTTGGCAAGGCTCTCTTCGCGTCCGTATTTCTTTTCAATACTCTGAGTAATATCGACTAAACGCTTGTAGTGATCCGCAGGAATATCACGCGCTTTACGGGGATCGAGATGGGGAAGAGACAGTACCGCCATCAACACGAGAAACATCGTGAACCAGAAAATGGCAAAGATGCGGCCATATAAACTCGTGATCTTAGGTAGGCGCATTAATCCTCCTCAACCAGTAAGTAGCCACGTCCTCGTAGCGTTTTAATACGAGACTTGCCATCTTCACGTTCAGGCAGCTTTTTGCGTAAGTTGGAAACATGCATATCAATAGCGCGGTCAAACGCTGCCAAACGCTTACCAAGCACATCAAGACTGAGCGTTTCTTTGGTAATGGTCTCGCCAGGGTTTTGTACAAAGTGGCTTAATAAAGCAAATTCGGTTGTGGTCAACTCTAGTTGCTGACCTTGGCAATACGCTTCCTGCTTACCTGGGAAAACTTGAATATCTTGGTACTCGATACAGTCAGAGCTTTTTGCTGATTTATTTGAGGCGCTTGACTGGGTTCGACGTAAAATCGCGCGAATACGTGCGAGTAATTCTCGGTCACTGAAAGGCTTAGGAAGGTAATCATCCGCGCCAAGTTCAAGACCAATCACTCGATCTATTTCTTCACCTTTGGCGGTTAACATAAGTACAGGTGTTTCCCAGTTTTCTCGCAAGCGTTTGAGTGTTTCCATGCCATTGAGCTTAGGCATCATGACGTCAAGCAGAATGAGATCGATCTCTGAGCTGAGCTTTGCGAGCCCTTCTTCTCCATTATTCGCTTCCGATACGTCAAATCCCTCAAAAGAGAGGACTTCTTTCAATAAACTGGTTAACTCAGTATCGTCGTCAATTAATAAGATATGTGGCATAGCAAATTCTCATGTCGTGTTATTAAGGCTAGTTTACTGCTAAATGCATTATTGATTTAGCATCATTGGTACTCTTTACGATTCTTTACGCTCGATGTACGTTGCTTTACACAACAAGTCGTATTCTACACTCAAGCGCTGCAAAACAGCTCAATCCAATAGATAAAGTGAAAGGTACGATTATGAAAATGGCAAAGAAATTAGTATTAGCGGCAGTAGTTCTTCCTCTGACTCTGGGTACGGCAAGTGCGTTTGCTTTCGGTGGAAAAGATCATAAGAAAGGTGGCCACGGAGAGTGTGGTGGTGGTTTTGACCGCGGTATTATGCGTCAACTAGACCTTACCGATGCACAAAAAGATCAGCTTAAAGAGATGCGTGAATCTGGTAAACAGCAGATGAAAGCAAATTTTAAAGAGAACTTTGAAACTCGCCAAGCAGGGATGCAAGCACACCACGCCAAAGTTCAAGCACTAGTACTTGCGGATAACTTTGATGAAGCCGCAGCGAATGACTTAGCGAAATCGATGGTGGAACAGCAAACAGAGCGTAAAGTGAAAATGCTTGAGAAGCAGCATCAAATGCTGAGTGTGCTAACACCGGAGCAAAAAGCGAAATTTGCTGAATTGCAACAAGAGCGTGCGGGTAAGTGCGCAGACAAAATGCAAAAGCGTTTTGCAGATAAGTAATTCACAGCTATAGAGAAAGGCGACCTGATGGTCGCTTTTTTTATGCCATTTTTATTCAACATTCGACAGGTTATACTAAAAGCAATGTTGGTTTATTGAACACTCTGTATGAAACAAGAATATGCACATTTGGTCACTATGGCTGCTTGGACGGCGACCATAGTGGCGACGCTTCTGTTGGTGGTAAAGGTTGGTGCTTGGTGGGTAACGGGCTCAGTGAGTCTACTTGCCTCATTAATTGACTCATTATTAGATATTGCGGCATCACTGGTGAACTTGGTGGTAGTCCGCTATTCCCTTCAGCCCGCAGACCGAGAACATACTTTTGGCCATGGTAAGGCTGAGTCTTTAGCTGCATTGGCTCAAGCGATGTTTATCTCTGGCTCAGCGGTGTTCCTTATCTTAAATGGTATTGAGCGATTTTTCCGACCTCACGAGCTTCAATCACCAGAGTATGGCGTTTATGTGAGTTTGTTTGCCATTGTGGTTACTTTTGCTTTGGTGCGATTCCAAAAGCATGTGGTCAATAAGACGGGCAGCCAAGCCATTGCTGCTGACTCATTGCATTATCAATCTGATCTTTATATGAATGCGGCGATCATGTTAGCGCTTGGCTTGAGCTGGTTTGGGATCACGCAAGCTGATTCGGTATTCGCGATTGGTATTGGTGTGTTTATTCTCTACAGCGCTTTTAAAATGGTTCAAGAGGCGATTCAGACCTTACTCGATAGAAAGCTACCAGATAGCGAACTCACAGAGATTCGTGAACAGTGTCTGTCGGTAGAAGGGGTATTAGGGGTGCATCAACTGCGCACTCGAATGTCAGGCCCAACGCGCTTTATTCAACTTCACTTAGAACTGGAAGATCATTTGCCATTAATTGAAGCGCATCGAATATCTGATGAGGTTGAAGAAAAATTGCTTGAGCTCTTCCCTGATTCAGATGTACTGATTCACCAAGATCCTTATTCCGTGGTGCTGGGCGAAGAGAAAGTGCAAAAGTCTCAAGGGTGGTAATGGATTACAGCGCGACAAACCGCAATTTATTGACTATCTTTTCAGCGGGTTCACTTTTAAACGTGATCCTGATGTGTATCAATTAAGTCAATAAACAAAACTGTAATACTCTTACATAAGTAGAAAAGTTACATAGTTTCGTGCAAATAAAAGTAGTATTCCTAGTTAGGAAAGGTAACATATTGCACAGTTAAAGGAATTCAGTCAGTGGCTTTCATGTAAGCGGCTGACGTAAAAATTGAAATAAGATTCCCAAAAATCGAGGGTGAGCATGATTAAGAAGATCGGTGTCTTGACTAGTGGCGGTGACGCACCAGGTATGAACGCAGCAGTTCGTGGCGTGGTTCGCACAGCACTATCTGAAGGTTTAGAAGTTTTCGGTGTATTTGACGGCTACTTAGGCCTATACGAAGACCGTATTGAAAAACTGGATCGTTCAAGCGTTTCTGATGTGATCAACAAAGGCGGTACTTTCCTAGGTTCAGCGCGTTTCCCTGAATTTAAAGAAGTAGAAGTTCGTCAAAAAGCGATCGAAAACCTACAGAAGCACGGCATTGAAGCTCTAGTTGTTATCGGCGGTGACGGCTCTTACATGGGCGCGAAGAAGCTAACTGAAATGGGTTACCCATGTATCGGTCTTCCAGGTACGATCGATAACGACATCGCAGGTACTGATTACACAATCGGTTACCTAACAGCGTTGAACACAGTTATCGATGCGATTGACCGTCTACGTGATACTTCATCTTCTCACCAGCGTATTTCTATCGTTGAAATCATGGGCCGTCACTGTGGTGACCTAACTCTGATGTCTGCGATTGCGGGTGGCTGTGAGTACATCATCACCCCTGAAACTGGTTTAGATAAGCAAAAGCTGATCGGTAATATCCAAGATGGTATTGAGAAAGGCAAAAAGCACGCAATCATCGCGCTGACTGAGCTAATGATGGATGCGAACGAGCTTGCTAAAGAGATCGAAGCGGCTACTGGTCGTGAGACTCGTGCAACGGTTCTTGGTCACATTCAACGTGGTGGTCGCCCAACAGCGTTTGACCGCGTTCTAGCTTCTCGCATGGGTAACTATGCTGTTCACCTATTAATGGAAGGCCACGGTGGTCGTTGTGTTGGTATTCAAAAAGAGCAGCTTGTTCACCACGATATCATTGATGCTATCGAGAACATGAAGCGTCCTGTGCGTGAAGACCTATACAAGGTTGCAGAAGAGCTGTTCTAAGCCTTTGCTTTGAAACAAATCGGATTAAAAAAGCCAGCAGAGAAATCTGCTGGCTTTTTGTTTTTTATACCGATGTTATTAGTTGATGGCAGTTGAAATCACGTAGCCAACCGTCGTGGCAGTGATGACGCCAATGAACCCAGGCAATAGGAAGCTGTGATTGAGAACATACTTACCGATTTGGGTAGTACCAGAGCGGTCAAAAGTGATCGCGGCAAGGTCGCTTGGGTAGAACGGGAAGAAGAAATAGGCGTAACAAGCGGGTAGCACACCAATCAGTACTGGCGCTGGGATTCCCATAGCAAAACCGAGCGGTAACATGATGGTGAGCACAGCAGCTTGGCTTTTTAAGAATACCGATACCACAAACATTGCAATCGCAAAGGTCCATGGATGCGCCGCTACAATATCGCTGACTAAGCTGATCAAATAGGGTTTATGGAATCCGATAATAGTGTCACTCATCCAGGCGATACCAAAGATGATCACCACTGCTGTCATACCTGCAATGAACACATTACTGTGAACGATTTTTTTCGGATCGACTTTGGTGGTCAGCAAGATTAGTGCACCAACAGAAAGCATCAAGAACTGAATCGCTACCGACATTTTCACGCCTTCTGGTAGAAGAGAGAGATCTTTACCAAACATCGCAACAAAGATGACAGTGACAATACCCGCCATGAAGATTGTGAGACCTTTTTTTGCTTGGCTACCGATCTCAGCGTCATCCCCGTTTTCTTGTTGACTATCTTCAAGCTGTTGTTTGAATTCAAGATCTTGGCAGCGGGTGATAAACTCTTGGTCATCAGCCAAATCTTTGCCTCGTCTTAGGCTCCATGTACAGCCAACCAGCACACCAATTAAGGTTGCAGGAATCGTCACAAGCAGCACATTGGCTAAGCTGATATCCAGACTATTGTCTGCTGCCGTTGCCATCACTACCGCCGCCGCCGCTGCAATCGGGCTCGCAGTAATCCCCATTTGAGATGCCACAGTCGCCATTGCCATTGGGCGCTCAGGGCGAATGCCTTTCTTGTAGGCAACGTCATAGATAACAGGAAGAAGTGGATAGACGGAGTGGCCAGTACCAACCAGAACGGTTAATGAGTACGTACAAAGCGGGCCAAGAAAAACGATCTGATTTGGGTGCTTACGCAGCAGCTTTTCCGCAAATCTAACTAATAGCTGTAAACCACCTGTGGCTTCCAGTGTTGCTGAAGCGGCCACTACTGCCAAAATGATCAGCATCACACTGACTGGAGGAGAGCCAGGAGCCACACCGAATACGAAGGCGAGCACAGAAACACCTAGGCCACCGAGTAAACCAAAAGCAATGCCTCCATGGCGGATACCGATGAATATCACCGTAAGAAGCAGGAGCATATGTACATAAAACATAATCAAAACCTACATTAGGAACAAAAAAGTTATGAACATGCTACCCAAAAGTGGTAGTCGGAAATGTGAGGAAATATGCTTATCTGGTGGCAGTTGTTTGTTATTGGTCGGTTCTTTGTTTTGAGTCAAGTTGCGGCGTTAAATCAATAGCATAACTATGAAAAGCGCCGCACAGATCATGGTTTTGGACGAGCAATTTTTCGGCTTTGGAATTTCTGATGCACGCCGCGGCGGAGTGACTTGATGCGGTTTTCGGCTTTGTCGACCCCCAGTAGTACCGTGAGTACCAACACGGTAATGACGACCGATTGCTGCATGTAGCCCAAGCCAATCATCATCCCAAGAGCGGCTAATACCCAAATGACTGCAGCAGAGGTCACGCCATGAATTTTACCATCAAGCGTCATCATAACCCCGGCACCTAAGAAACCAACACCAGTGATGATCTGGCCGAGTACGCGAGCCTGATCAAGTGTATTTGGAGAAAGTGATACGGCCATTGACATGAAGAAGTAAGTACCCGAAATCACGAGAATTGAGGTACGAATCCCCACAGGCTTTCCACGTGTTTGACGTTCGACACCGACAAGAATGCCATTTACGGCGCAACAAAGTAGCGCAAGCCAACTGAATGGCCCAAGATCGAGCAGCTGTTCGATAGATGACTGAATATCTGGTTGCATTTTGACCTCCAAAACGTCGGAGTATGCAGATAATAGACCTGTCTATCGAACAAAAGATTTTTGTCTAGAGGATAAAATTTTTCAGCAGCCAGTTTGAACTAATTCAAAGCTTGGTGGTGCTGATGAGGTCGCTTCCGTATAGCGTAGAAAACAGTTGTTGTTAGGATCGATCATTGTTCGAGTCATGAAGCGAATCCAGTTGTTGGCCGAATTATTGTGAAAGTACCACTCAGCTGGAACGTCGGGATCAAAAATGGCGTCAGAAAAGGTACTCAAGATAAGGCGGCTCCATGTATTGGCTGAATCGGCGGCAGGATAACCCCAAGCGAGCAGGACAGTTTCACCTTCAATGGTAATGGTTGCTTGACTGATAGTATCTAAACCGCGCTGGATTGCGATTGGATGAATCATATCCGCTGCGCTCTGCATACCGCCTTGGAGCCCCTGAAGTGCTGAGACCCGAGCATCGGATTGAAAACTCGTAAATCGTGGCATTGCGGTTACTGCTAATATAGCCAATACAACAATCACCACGACCAATTCTATTAAGGTAAAGCCTTTGATTTTCATAATTACTCTAAATGAAGATCTAATGGAGTTTTACTGGCTCGGCCACCAATTTCTCGGGTTAGCTTTGGCACTAAATATCCTGATACTCGTTCAATCACGCCACTCATGATTGCTTTCGCTTGTTGGTCCGAAACAAAGAAGTGGGCTGCGCCTTGAACCTTGTCCAAAACGTGGATGTAGTAAGGCAAGACTCCCGCATCAAATAACGCTTCACTTAAGTTTACTTGAGCTTCAACTGTGTCGTTGACCCCTTTCAGCATCACACCTTGGTTGAGCAGCGTAACATCAACTTTTTTGAGTGTATTCAAAGCGGCTCGCAATTCGCTATTAATCTCCTGAGCATGATTAATATGAGTGACCAAAATCACTTGCAAGCGGGTATTGGCAAGTATGTTAGTCAGTTCTTGGGTTACGCGAGCTGGGATTACTACGGGCAGGCGGGTGTGGATTCGTAGTCGCTTGATATGTTGAATATCGGCAATGTGGTCAATCAACCATTGCAACTCATCATCTTTGGCCATGAGAGGGTCGCCGCCGGAAAGGATGATTTCGTTTAACTCAGGATGAGCTTGTACATACTCTAAGCTCTGCTGCCAGACCGTTTTACTGCCTTTGTTGTCTTGATACGGGAAGTGTCGACGAAAACAATAGCGACAGTTAATTGCACAACCACCTTTCACAATCATGAGAGCACGGTTGTGATATTTGTGAAGTAAGCCCGGGATATCATTGCTCTGCTCTTCTAGAGGATCCGTTGAGTAACTAGCATGTACTTCAAACTCTTCTGACAAGGGTAAGACTTGACGTAAAAGAGGATCAAAAGGATTGCCTTTTTCCATTCTATCGACAAAACTTTGCGGCACACGCTGTGCAAAAAGCTTTCTGGCTTCGAACCCCTGCACCCAAGGTGTAGGATCAATTTCAAGCTGATCGAGCAGTTTTGCAGGATCAGAGATCCCATTCGCTAGCTGTTTGAGCCAGTTTTGCTCAACAGATTCGGCTTTTCGGGTTATGATATGCGGCATTGAATTTAGCTCTAAGAATGTAAGAGGAAAAAATGGCTACTGTTAGCACCAATGAATTTAAAGGCGGTCTAAAACTAATGCTTGATAACGAGCCTTGCGTTATCTTGGAAAACGAATACGTTAAGCCAGGTAAAGGCCAAGCGTTCAACCGTGTAAAAATTCGTAAGCTTCTTTCTGGTAAAGTTCTAGAGAAAACCTTTAAGTCTGGTGAAACTTGTGAAGTTGCAGACGTAATGGATACTGACCTAGATTATCTATATAACGACGGCGAATTCTACCACTTTATGAACAATGAGACGTTCGAGCAAATCGCAGCTGACGTAAAAGCAGTTGGCGAAAACGCTAAGTGGCTAGTTGAAAACAACACTTGTATGCTAACTCTTTGGAACGGCAACCCAATCGTTGTGACTCCACCAAACTTCGTTGAGCTAGAAGTAACAGATACTGACCCTGGCCTAAAAGGTGATACTCAGGGTACAGGCGGCAAACCAGCGACACTTTCAACTGGCGCTGTTGTACGTGTTCCTCTATTCATCTCAATTGGCGAAGTGATCAAAGTTGATACTCGTACTGGTGAATACGTAGGTCGTGTAAAGTAAGCTAAACTTGCGTCAAGATTTAGAAAAAGGTCACTTCGGTGGCCTTTTTTATTTTTCAGCTATGTGTTTGATGTGCCACAATCTCTCTTTAGCTCTCTATGACTAAACTATAAACATGAAACAGTCTCTTAGAATCTGGCTTGATGCCGCGCGCCCAAAAACTTTGCCTTTAGCATTGGTTTCTATCTTAAC
>Ga0209379_10000444_pt1 | contig 35746 bp, 32 predicted proteins | sample tdDd001_FD_187124 | JGI IMG/M metagenome (GOLD analysis project Ga0209379, IMG submission 187124) | Marine sediment microbial communities from the Atlantic coast under amendment with organic carbon and nitrate - tdDd00.1 (SPAdes)... | ecosystem: Environmental > Aquatic > Marine > Coastal >... | reverse complement strand
TCTAACTCTCTCATTAACTGTAGTTGCTACAATTGGAGCTTTAGGTCTGAATTGAGATACTTTTCTAGTTGTAAATCCAGAAGATGTTGCAGTAATGATTGCAGCAGCATCTAAATCTTGAGCTGTATTACATGTTGCATGAGAAACAGCAAATGTTACACCAGCTTCAACTAAATCAATAGCTTTTTTCTTTAATAACGCTTTGTAATCAATAGATTGCTCCATTTTTAATGCAATACTTGCCATAGTTTGTACTGATTCAACTGGGTATTTACCAGCAGCTGTTTCACCTGATAACATAATAGCATCTGTACCATCTAAGATTGCATTTGCAACATCAGTTACCTCTGCTCTAGTTGGTCTAGGATTTCTTTGCATAGAATCTAACATTTGAGTAGCAGTGATAACTGGCATACCCGCTAAGTTACATTTCTTAATCATTAACTTTTGAGCCAATGGCACATCTTCAGTTGGAATTTCAACACCTAAGTCACCACGAGCAACCATGATACCATCAGAAACTCTGATGATTTCATCTAAGTTATCAAGACCTTCTTGGTTTTCTATTTTTGAGATGATGTGAACATCACCATTTTCACTTGATTCTAAAATTTTTCTAATTTCTAATACGTCTGCAGATTTTCTTACGAAAGAAGCAGCAATAAAGTCAATACCATTTTCTAAACCAAAACGGATATCCGCTTCGTCTTTAGGTGTGATTGCTGGTAAATTAATCTTAACACCAGGTACGTTAACACCTTTATGGTTCTTAACTTGTCCAGTATTCATGATAGTTGTAATAATATCATTACCTTCAACTCTTTCAACTCTTAATCCAACTAAACCGTCATCAATTAGAATTGTATCACCCTTAACTACATCAGCAGGAAGACCTTCATATGAAATTTGACATTTCTCTTGAGTACCAACAAATTCATCAGTTGTTAAAGTAAAAGTTTCACCTTCTTCTAAAATAACCGCTTCGTGGAATTTACCCGTTCTAATCTCAGGACCTTTAGTATCCAATAAAATAGCAACTGGCTTATTTAATTCTTTTCTAACTTCTTTAATCATTTCAATTCTTGCTAAATGCTCAGCATGATCACCATGTGAGAAATTTAATCTAGCAACATTTAAACCATTTTCTACAAGTTTAGAAAATACTTCTTTACTTTCACTTGCAGGTCCAATGGTACAAACAATTTTAGTCTTCTTCATTTTTATACTCTCCTCTTAAATTGATAGCATTTGAGCTAATTCATACATTTCCTTATTTAAACGATCATTTGGTTTTGTTGCTTCTTCTAATGGTACATCAATGATATCATCTCCATCGATACCAACGGCTCTACCGCCTTTACCTTCTATTAGTAACTCTACTGCCTTGTTACCAAAACGACTCGCTATAATACGGTCGAAGGCTGTTGGAATACCACCACGTTGTAAGTGACCAATAATCGAAACACGCGTTTCCATACCTATCTTATCTTCAATGGCTTTGGAAACCTCATATGGTTTACCAACACCTTCTGCTAATAAGATGATATTATGTAACTTTCCTCTATTTCTGCCTTGAATCAGTTTTCTACAAACTTCATCAATGTCAAACTCTATTTCTGGAATAAGGATGCTTTCAGCGCCTCCTGCTAATCCAGCGTGAAGTGCTATGTCTCCACAATGTCTACCCATAACTTCTACAATATTCGCTCGGCCGTGAGAAGATGATGTATCTCTTAGATTACCTATAGCATTAACCACTGTATTAATTGCAGTATCAAATCCTATTGTATAATCTGTATAAGCTAAATCATTATCAATGGTTCCTGGTATACCGATTGTTGGGAATCCATTTTGCCATAGTCTGTATGCTCCTTTATAAGAACCATCTCCACCACAAACAACTAAACCGTCAATGTTAAACATTTTCAACATATCCAATCCTTTTTGGAATCCTTCATCTTCAACAAACTCTAAACAACGAGCTGATTGTAATATCGTACCACCTCTATGAATAATATCTCCTACAGAAGAAACATCCATATCAAAGATATCTCCTTCTAATAGACCTTGATAACCTCTTCTAATTCCCGATACTTTTAGTCCTTTAAAAATTGCTACACGAACAACTGCTCTTACTGCGGCATTCATACCCGGTGCATCGCCACCACTTGTTAATATTCCGATTCTTTTCATATACTCACCTCAATCATTTTGGATGATCATCTCTCGCATGGTACGTTATCGTCCCGGTCGTTGTTTTTGTCCCGGATTATCACATCTATAATTTTATAATAAGAAGTGCAATAATTCAAATGAAATTGTACCTAAATCGTCACTTTTTACAATGTTTTATAGACTTTTTTACATGATAACGTTTTCTTTTTTTTATTTATTGGACGATCACGGCATCATTTCCTAAAATATCCTTTAATGTCCTTATCAAACGTTCACTACTATTTACCCATAAATGCTCTGGAGCTATCATTTTATTTTTAGTATCAGCGAAGTAAATCACAACTGGCATCTTTCCAGGGCTAGCTTTTAGTTCAGAAAGAATCTGTTGTAATAGGTCTTCATCTTTCGTAACCAACTTCAAAAACATCTTAGTTATTTTCGGTTTTTGCTGTACTTGTTTTATAGGTTTTTGCTGTACTTGTTTTGTAGATTTATGTTGTACTTGTTTCATAGCTGTTTTAGAAGACAAAAGTTCTCTAGCATTATTTTCATTTAATACCATCACATTATCAGCAATCAGTTTTGGATCTTCATCTTCTTTGAAGTTTAATCTTCCAACAACAATCACAAATTGATCTTCTTTTAATAAATGCATACATCGATCGTATATTTTAGGAAAAACAATGATTTCAATGGCATCATATAAATCTTCCACTTGGATAAAGGACATGATTTTTCCGGATTTTGTGGTCATATTTTTTTTATGAATTAACATCCCAGCTAGGTTAAACCGTTTGCCATCTTTCTTTCTTTGGAATAAAGGATCTTTGGCAGCTTCCTTTAACTCATTAAGATTCATTGAAGAAACCCGTTCAACCAATGACTTATGTTCATTTAAAGGATGTCCTGTTAAATACAATCCCAAAACATCTTTTTCAAAATTCAGCTTTACTTTTTCTTTCAGTTCATTAACATTCGCCATTTTCTCAAGCATGCCGGCATTCATATTGTCCATACCATCCATACCAAACAACGATAATTGGCCTTTTACATTTCTTCTCTTTTCATTATGAATAGCATCAACAATCTTATCAAATGAGGCAAGTAGTTGTGCTCTATTATGTTCAAATTGATCAAAAGCTCCTGCTTTTATCAAACTTTCAACTGCACGTTTATTCAGTTCCTTATGATCAACTTTTTCGCAGAAATCAGAGAAATCAGTAAATGGTCTGTGTTCTATTATAGAAGCAATAATACCTCTTCCAACATTTTTTACAGATTTTAGACCGAATCTTATTTTATCATGTTCTACAGAAAAGCTTCCATAACTATGATTTACATCAGGCGGTAAAATCTCTATCCCCATTCTATGACAGTCTTGAATATATCTAGCGACTTTAGATTGGTTTCCAATCATACTGGTCATGGATGCTGCCATAAACTCGACCGGGTAATGTGCTTTCAAATAAGCCGTTTGAAATGCAATGATACCATACCCCGCTGCATGTGATTTGTTAAATGCATACTTTGCAAAGTCTTCCATATCATTAAAGATTGATTCAGCAACTTTTGCTGGTACCCCTCTTCTGACACACCCTTCAACAACGACTTGTCCATCATCGTCTAATACACCATGAATAAAGATTTCTTTTTCTCTATTCATTACATCTTTTTTCTTCTTACTCATGGCACGTCTTACAATATCTGATCTACCATAAGAAAAGCCACCCAGTTCTCTTACAATTCTCATTACCTGTTCTTGATATACAATACACCCATAGGTAACGTCTAAGATTCCCTCTAACATCGGGTGATCGTATTTTACCAACTGAGGATTGTTTTTATTTAAGATATACTTCGGAATGGAATCCATTGGACCAGGTCTATAAAGCGAAATCCCGGCTATGATATCCTCTAATGAATTAGGTTTCAATTCTTTCATAAAACGAATCATACCAGCACTCTCTAGTTGGAACACCCCTTGGGTTTCACCGCGACCAATGAGCTCAAAGGTCTTTTTATCATCATATGCTTCATCAAATACAAACTCTATGTTTTGTTGTCTTTTTATATGAGCAGTGGTATCTTTAATAACTTTTAAAGTTCTTAAACCTAAAAAGTCCATTTTAAGCAAACCCAGTTCTTCTAATAATGTCATAGAAAACTGAGTTGTCACACTTTCATCTTGTAGATAAAGCGGTACATAATGATCTACAGGTAACTTTGAGACAACAACACCCGCGGCATGAGTTGATGCATGTCTTGGCATGCCTTCCACTGCTTGAGCCACTTTAATAACTTGACGAAGCTCACTGTTCTCATCGTACATCTGATGAAACTCAGGACTTTGATCAAGTGCTTTATCTAAAGTCATTCCAAGGGCAAATGGTACTGCCTTGGCAAGTTTATCGGCTTCACTATAAGGCAGTTCAACAACTCTTCCAACATCCCGAAGTGCCGCCTTCGCTGCCATCGTACCAAAAGTTATGATTTGAGAAACATGATCTTTACCATATTTCTCTATAACATAATCGATGACTTCCTGTCTTCTGGTATCTTCAAAATCTATGTCGATATCAGGCATGGTCACACGTTCTGGATTTAGAAATCTTTCAAAGATTAGATCATATTTCATTGGATCTACATCGGTAATATACAGCACATAAGCGACAATACTACCACCAACAGATCCTCTACCAGGTCCAACAGCAATATTATTGTCTTTTGCATATTTAATGAAATCCCATACGATTAAGAAGTAATCAGAAAAACCCATACCTGAAATGGTATTCAGTTCGTAGTCTAGTCTCTCAATATGTGATTCATAATCATCGTATCTATCTTTTAGTCCTTTTAAACAAAGCTCTCTTAAATAAGCATCATGGTCATCCCCTTCAGGCAAATGATACTCCGGTAAATGTCTAGATTCAAAATCAAAACTAACATTACATTTATCAGCAATTTTTTGAGTGTTTTCTATGGCTTCAGGTACATGAGAAAATAACATCATCATTTCTTCTGTACTCTTTAAATAAAACTCATCACTTGGAAACTTCATTCGTTTGGAATCACTGATATTTTTACCCGTCTGAATACAAAGTAAAATATCATGTACACTTGCATCAGTTTTATCCAAATAATGTACATCATTGGTTGCAACTAAAGGAACATCAATCTCCTTAGACAGTTTAATCAAATGGATATTAACTGACTTTTGTTCCATCATGCCATGATCTTGCATTTCAAGATAAAAGTCTTCACCAAATATTCTTTTTAGATTTAAGGCTATTTTTTTTGCCTTATCATAATCATTGTACATAAGTGCTTGTTGTACATCCCCCGCCAAACAAGCGCTAAGTACAACCAAGCCTTCTGAATATTGTTCCAGCAGAGTATAGTCTATTCTAGGTTTATAGTAAAAACCATGTACAAAACCTTCTGAAACCAACTTGATCAGGTTCTGATAACCAATATTATTTTTCGCTAAAAGTATCAAATGCCCACTGCTTTTATCCAAAGTAGCATCTTTTTCTGTATACGTTCTAGCTGCTGTATAAACTTCACAGCCAATAATCGGTTTGATACCATATTTCTTAGCTTCTTTATAAAAATCAACCGCACCGAACATAACCCCATGGTCTGTAATTGCCACCGAAGTCATATTCAACTCTTGAAGTCTTTTAAATAATGGTTTGATTCTCGCAAAACCATCTAACAAACTGTATTCAGTATGTAAATGTAGATGTGTAAATTGATTCATATGTTCTCCTTAAAAAGACCTTCATAGGTATGAAGGTCCATTCGTTACTGATTGACATTTTGATCCCATAATGTGTTCATCATTTCAATCACCGTTATTGGTAATTCTGAATATCTGTTCAAAGCTAACTCTTCAACTCTTACCGTGTTTCTTTTAACACTTGCTCTTTCAAACTTATCTGCGTCACTATCACTCATCAAGTTTAAATCTAGGATAGGCAAACTACCCCAGTTGCTTGGAATATATTTGTCTAATTGCATTTCAATTGATAACAATTCATTGATTGCAACTATAGCACCGGTTTTATTAGAAGCATTCATTGGGACTACCAGATAATTGGTGTCCATCAATGTACCATTTTCAAATATAAAGCTTCTACCACCATCTGGATACAGTTCACCTTTGATTGCATCAGTTGTATATGCAAAATCATCTGTCATAGAAAAGTATAACTCACCTGATACAAAGTGTTCATTTACTTTATCAATACTCTTAAAATAACTGCCTTCGTCTTTTAAGATATAACTATCCAATAATACCAAATAATCTAAAGCAGGCTGAATTAAAGCTTTTAGTTCTGCTTCATCAATTGTTTCCGTATACAATCTCTTCAGATTTTCTTGACCGACTATCTCAAAGATAACAGTTCTTAAAAATTCTGAACCAACTGGATCCATCTGTGGATTTGGATACGTAAAAGTATTTGGATTTTCTTTTACGAACGCCATTAATTCAATCGTATCAATGGGATAAGTTTCTAATTCATCTTCATCGAATACAAAAACAAACTGTTCTCGACTAAATGCCACTCCAAAATTATCAAGTGGTTCACCATGTTCTGTAGATACATCTAAATCGAGTAAATTTATGTTTTCCTCTAAGTTAGGTATTTTATCTGCTATCTGATCATACAAGAAATCTTTTTCTTTAAGTTTTCTAAATTCATCATCACGAATTATCAGTAAATCCATCGAACCATCTTTTGTCTCATTTAATGCATCCATTTCCAACGTATACATAATGTCTTCAAAAGATAATATTTTCACATTAAGTTCAATGTCATAGACTTCTTTTAGCGTTTTATAAAATTTACTACTTAACCATGCTCTCATGGATTCATCTGAATCAGTTGTATATAAATTGACAACCGTACCATTGGCACTTTCAGTAATTAAATCCCAGTCTTTATCTGGGGTGGTTGCACCTGTAAGTATATCAGCGGTTTGACATGAAACCATTGTAAGTACCAAACAAACAATGATAAACATTGCCTTTATTTTTTTTATCATCTTGACCTGCCTTTATTATTCTATTAATAATATTATATAACAAAGCGTCATGGAATTGAACAAAAAGAACTAAAAAGCCTACTTAGAGGCTCTTCTTATCTTAAACTCTTCAATATTCAAATCAATGATTGAAATACCTGGATTTTTATATAAGTCTATTTCATAATAATTTTGTAATGTTTGACCATTAGAATCTTTTACGATTCTTACAACCGGACATAACATGTTTTTACTCATCACCTGACCTATATCACCAGTATTGAGTTTCACATACAATCCAATAGGATAATACCCTATCATTGTAATAAACTTTTTAACAATTTCTATATCAAATTGAGTATCAGCATGTTCTATAAGATATAAAACACCATGATAATAATCTACTTTGTCGCAATAAATACGATTTGATGTTATCGCATCAAAAACATCTGCTACAGCAACTATCTTTGCAAATATTGGAATATCATGTTTTGTAAGTTGGTGAGGATAACCTAATCCGTCCATTCTTTCATGATGAGACAATGCAATATTGGCAGTTTCTGAATCAAACTTCAATGTATCTCTTAAAATCTTATGACCATAGATAGTATGTTGTTGTATTTCTTTAAACTCTTCTTCGCTTAACTTATCAGGTTTATTGTAAACTTCTTGAGGTACAAGCATTTTGCCGATATCATGAATCAATGCACCTGATCCTAATTTCATTAATTTAGTTTGAGTTAAACCTAAATACACACCTGCTACAAGTGATAATACACAGACATTAACAGAATGTGATAACAAATAATCATCTATCGCACTTAGATTTGATAGATTAAGAACAACACGCTCATCTATTAATATAACACCAATCATTCTCTCTACAATTCTTTTAATTTTTTCGGCTTTTATTGAGTTGCCATCTAAAACTGTATCTAACATTTCTGCAACTATATGACTGGCTTCATTTCTTGTTTCATTGAGTATAATACTTTTTCTTTTCATGGCATTTTTTTCGAAAATACCAGCATGTTCTTGAACCGTGTTTTTTTCTTTTATGGGTTCATAAGAAACTTCTTCTATAAAAACAGTATTTTTATCTAAACTCTGAATACGTTCAATACGCTTCAAATTCAATCTCAATCCTTCTGAAAACAATGTCTTCCCATCTATATCATAGATAGGCTCTGCCAGAATCATATCAGGCTTTAAATCTTTAGACGCTACCTGACGTTTATTGGTTATCATAATATCCTCCGTAACAACATAAAACGAATTTCACCAAAATTTCACTCACTGTAAACATCAGTGTATTTCGACAAAATTCGACTCTATGTATATCATAAGATATTAGTTATAAAATATCAACAGTTTCGTGATTATACGTTCATAATATCTGTATTAAAAAATTGCTCTAACTTTTCTATCGCTTCTTCTTCATCTGGTCCTTTTACCGTTAAAGTAATCATACCTTCTTTTGGAATACTCATTGAAATAATACACATAATGCTCTTGCCATCAATATAGTCATCGTGGTAACATAATTCTACTTCAGATAAAAATCCATTTGTTAATTGAACAAATTTTGATGCAACACGCGCATGTAAACCTAATTGATTTTTTATCGTAAATTCTCTTTTAATCATCTTTGTCCTCCCTCTCTAATATCTCTAAAGCTATTTTTTCAATTTTTCTCAATCTGTGATTAACACCTGATTTCCCTATTGGCGGGCTTAATAATTCTCCTAATTCTTTTAGGCTAACATCGGTATTATTCAATCGAATCATAGCAATTTCTTTTAAGTTGTCTGCTAAACTTTCTAAACCATCATATTTTTCTATAATTTCAATATACTGTTTTTGTTTAACAGCTGCATCTACCATTTTTGTTAAATTAGCAGTTTCACAATTAACCAGTCTATTGACTTTATTTCTAACGGATTTAACAATTCTTGTATTTTCAAATGACATCAATGCTGTATGTGCACCAATAATATTTAATAAATCAACAATCTGATCGCCTTCTTTTAGATAAACAATGAAATTCTTTTTTCGCCCAATAACTCTTGAATGTAAATCATAGGTATTGATCAACTCACTTAATTCATTGGCATAATCTTCACGGTGGGTTATCAACTCCATATGATAACTCTTTTCAGGATCTGATAGAGAACCGCCACCTAAAAAAGTCCCGCGTATATAAGCTCGTTTACAACACTCGTCTTCAATCAGTTTCTTGGGCAATCCATTATTAATAATCAAACTCTCATCATCCATTATCATAATTTCTAATCGTTTTAAGATGTCAGTTGCATCGGTTATTTTTATTTGATAAGAATTATTTTTCCTTAGTACTGTATTTTTAACAACATCAATGACTGTATGTACATTCATACTGCGTTTGAACAACACAAATATTAAACGTGCAATAGCTGGATTTTCTGTTGTAATAAACAAATTTGTTTTGCCTAAACCTACGAGTTGAATGGTTCCACTCACTCTAACCAAGGCTGATAACTCAGCAAGTTGACAACATTTGCTATCCGATGTTCGTCTTGCCAATTCATTTTTTGTCTTTGATGAAAAAGACATAATTTCACCTACTCTTTATTTTCTTAAAGCTTCAATCGCTTTCTTAATAACTTTTTTTTCATCTTCATATTTTGCAATTTGCAACACTTTATCAATTGCTATAAAAGATGCTTTAACAAACCCCTCTGCCTCTAATGCACTTAGAACATAAGAATCTGCAGCCATCAAATACCAAGATACAGTCTTATGTATCACCTTATATTCTGTCCAAAAATTACTGAACGAATACGTAGTTGCACCTAAATAATCAACAATAGTGGCATCGATATTGGTTTCTTCCTTAACTTCTCTTACTGCAGTTTCTTCTAACGATTCTCCAATTTCTATACGACCTTTTGGTAAGACCCAATCGCCATTTTTCTTTTTTAGCATTAAAAAACCATTATTATGATAAACTATGCCTCCTGCACTTATCACTTTATTCATACAACACGTCCTTTTTATATAAGAATAGTATAGCATGAAAATTACAACTTCGTCACATTTTATGTAGCATACCAAAAAATACGATTCTAGTCTAGTATATTATACTATTTTAACATAATCTAAAGAAAACGCACCTGTAAACAGATTGGTATTTGAACTATTTAACCGACTTCAATTAACAGTATAAAGTCTAAATACTAATGGTCCATAATCGAAAAAAAGTACTACATAATAAATTATGTAGTACTCAATTTATTTATTCATCTATAATTCTTTTAAATATCTGTATAAAGTGGGTTCAGATATACTTAACTTCTTAGAGATATAGTTCATTGTGCCTTTTACTCTAAAAACTCCTTTTGTATCTAAAACTCTTAAAATTTCAATTTTTTCTTCAACAGACATCCTAGTTGGTTCTATTTTACTTTCTGCTACAACTTGATCAATCGTATTAAAAGTATATTCTTCAACCGTACCAAGTGCATTTGTTTCACTTTCTAAAGACTTAGGCAAAAATCCATCCATAAAGCTAACAATCCAATTATGTGCATTTACCAAGTCAGATACATTCATATTGACGCACATCATACCAATTAGTTTGTTTTCTGAATTCTTGATGAAAAGGGTATTTGCTTTTATGGTATTGCCCTTTTTAGAAGTATAATATCTTGTATTTGAAAAGTCAGTACTTGAATGTTTCTCACTGTGATATAAACCCAGTACATCTGTATATTGACCTTTTTTTCTACCGGTAATAACCGGATTGATTATCTCTTCAATAATACAAGTATCGTCTTGTACTTTATGGAGTACAATTTCACAGTCTTCAGCAACTAAATTTGCAATGAATACCATCATTTTCTTGTGTACTTCTAATAATCGATTGTTTTCTAAACTCATGAAATTACTCCACTGGTTTTAATTTAGCAGTAAAATGTCTTAATACAGGTGGTTGCCATAGAATCTCGTAACCTTTAATCTCTTCTCTTCTTTTCATAATGTTTTCAAGTGCTTCTACTATAACATCAAAGTGGGCTTGTGTATATGTTCTTCTTGGAACTGCCAATCTTGTAAACTCCATCTCAGCTTCTTGTTGCTCACCTGTTATTGGATCTAAATCCAATAGATAAGATCCTATATCACAACATCTGATACCTGCTTCAATATACAATTCACATGCTAATGCTTGTCCAGGGAACTCAGTGTAAGGAATGTGAGGTAGTATTTGTTTTGCATCTAAGAATACTGCATGTCCTCCAACAGGATATTGGAAAGGAATATCTCTTTCTCTTAAACACTCTCCAAGATACTCAATTTGACCAATTCTATATTTTAAGAAATCTTCTTCTAATCCTTCATATAAACCAATTGCTAAAGCTTCGATATCTCTACCATTAAGTCCACCGTAAGTAACAAAACCTTCATATGGAATTGTAAGACTTTTTACGTTAGTATAAAGGTCCTCATCTTCTTTAACACCAATAAGTCCACCCATGTTTACAATGGCATCTTTTTTAGCACTCATAGTAAATGCAGAGGCATAACCAAACATTTCTCTAGTAATTTCTTTTATTGATTTATCAGCGTAACCTTCTTCTCTTGTTTTTATAAAGTATGCATTTTCTGCGTATCTAGCAGCATCTAAGATAAGAGTAATCCCATACTTCTTAGCAATTTCATATGTTGCTCTCATGTTTGCCATAGAAACTGGTTGACCACCTGCACTGTTATTTGTGATTGTCATTATAATCAGACCAACATTTTCTTTTCCAACTTCGTTAATCTTTTCTTCTAATCTCACGACGTCCATATTACCTTTAAATGGCGAGTAGTTAAATGTATCTTTTGCTTCGTCTACAACTATATCTGTAGGAATAGCACCTAATAAACCAACATGACCTCTAGTTGTATCAAAGTGCATATTAGAAATACAAGTTTGACCCTTCTTTAAAAGGTTTGGAAGCAATACTTGCTCAGCTGCTCTACCTTGATGTACGGGTTGCATATACTTATATCCAAAAATGTCTGTTACAGCTTTTTGAAGTTTCTTATAGCCTCTTGCTCCTGCATAAGACTCATCACCTATCATCATACCAGCCCACTGCTTATCACTCATAGCACCTGTACCACTATCAGTTAATAAATCAATATAAACATCATCAGAATCAAGACCAAACACGTTGTAATTTGCTATTTTCAGTTTCTCAATTCTCTCTTCTCTTGTTGTCATCTTAAGAGTTTCTACCATCTTAATCTTGAACGGTTCTGCTATGTACTTTGCCATAATTTTCTCCTTCTCAAATAAGTAATCGATAACGCATGATAATTTTTTTACTATCATGATAATAATTTTATTATATCACTTTAAGTGTTATTGTCAATGGTATCCTCTACACTTTTGTAGCAGTAGCATATATTAAAACAAAAAAAGTTCAAATCGGATTTTATAGACACTAAGATATACCAATTACATTTGAGCTAAATCTATGAAATATAATTGACTGTTAACACATTACCTTATTAATAGATGTACATCCGGAATTTTAGGAAGAAAAAAACGAGTGCTGATTAGCACTCGTTTATTTGTCTACATATGTTTCTAAATATTTAACCAATTTAACTATATCGTGACGCACGTAACCTTGTTTCACTTCAATAAAATCGGCTTCCAAAACGCCAATATCTAACCTTTTAAAATGATTTTTATCTTTTTTCGTCAGCAACAGTAGTTTTGAGTCTTCTTTCTGATATCTGTCTTTGACTTCTTTTGAGACTTCATGATTGTTTGCAATCACATAATCAAATTGAATTGGTGCATGTTTATAAATTGCATCCAAATGATCTGCAATACTAAAATCATCGGTTTCACCGGGTTGCGTCATTAGATTGGCAACATATACTTTTTTAGCGGATGAAGCCATAATTGATTCGGTTATTCCCTCAACAAGTAAGTTTGGAATCAAACTGGTATACAAACTACCTGGACCTACAAATATAATATCAGCTTCATTAATTGCTTTAATTGACTGAGGTAATGCTTTAACCTGTTTTGGTTTTAAACACACTTGTTCAATAGGCGATTTTTTCTTGAGTACCTGATAAGGTATTTTAGATTCACCTCTAACAATCGTACCATCTTTTAAAGCAGCAATCAGATGGACATCTTCGTTAGTTGCTGGTAAAACTTGACCCTTTACTGCAAAAATATCACTGATCTTAGAAATCGCATCTTCAAAGCTATCAGAGATTCCAACCATTGCAGCGATCATTAAATTACCAAAAGATTGATTCTTATAACGACCTTCTTCAAATCTATAAGCAAATAATTCTTGAAGTACAGGTTCTTTCCCTGCAAGTCCTAATATGCAGTTTCTTATATCACCAGGCGGTAACATCGCAAGGTCTTCTCTTAAAACGCCTGAGCCGCCACCATCATCTACAACATTAACGATTGCAGTAATATCTTCTGAAATCAATTTTAAACCTCTAAGAAGTATTGAAAGACCAGTTCCGCCACCAATGGCTACAATTTTAGTTTCACAATTCATTTAACTATCCCTATGAGTAATAAAAACTCTATAATTAAGTTTCTTTAAGTAATCGCCTAGTTTATTGGCCATGGTTACCGAACGGTGTCTACCACCTGTACAACCAAAACTGATAACCAATTGTGTTTTACCTTCTTTAATATATTGCGGAATTAGAAATTCCACTAAATCTTTTGTTTTATCTAAGAATATCTGACTTTCTTCAAAACTCATCACATAATCTTGTACATCTTTTTCATTACCCGTTCTTTCTCTAAGTTCTGATATATAAAATGGATTGGGTAAAAATCTAACATCAAACACAATATCAGCATCGATTGCAATACCCTTTTTAAAACCAAAAGAGTTACATATGATAGAAATATTCGGTTGAGATGTATCTTCTAAAAACTTCTCTTTTACCAGATTTCTAAAATCATTGATACCTAGATTTGAAGTATCGATGATAATATCTGCTGAATCTCTTAACGACTGCATCATACCACGTTCAGCTTGAATGCTTTCAATTAAAGTTTGCTCTCCTGAAAGTGGATGCGGTCGTCTTAATTCCTTATATCTCTTAACCAATGATTCATCAGAAGCTTCTACGTATAAAATTTTACATTCATGACCTTTTTTAACCAGTTCTTGATAACCTTCATGAAAATCTTCAAAGAACGCTCCGCCTCGAATATCAATACCTAAGGCTATCTTATCTAATTCCTCTACATTGTACTGACAAATTTCAATAAATTTTGAAATTAAAATAGGCGGCAAATTATCAACACAGTAATACCCTGAGTCTTCCATACTCTTCATAGCTGATGATTTACCAGCACCAGACAGCCCTGTAACGATAACAATTTTCATTTTAAACCTCTGCATTCATAATACGTTCCGCTGGTACACCAGCCTCTATACAACGTTCCAAACTCGCAGCAAAATCGCCTACTCTTTCTGGATCATGGGCATCACTTCCCAAAATAAACATAACATCTGTTTTCATGGCTTCATGTATTTCATCTACTGTTAGATGACCATGTTTTACATTCACTTCTAAAGCAACGTTTTTTTCCGATGCCACTTGAGCTACTTGTTTTATATCAATCGGTCCTTTAGCACCGGGATGAGTAATTGCAGTAAGATTATATTTTCTCATTGCATTAATCATCATTTTTGTATTTATTTTCTCAGATTTTTTATAAATAGACTTTGAATGTCTTGATAAATAAGCATAAACATGCATTTTCACATCTAAAACCAAGTTCTTAGGTGTGCTACCAAAATGATAACCACACATGATTAGATCTGACAATGCCAATAAGTCTTCATCAACGTCCAATGTACCATCTACACTCATAAAATTAGCTTCTAGGCTTAATAGTATTTGTATCTCTGGATACTTTTTATTCAGACGATCTATCTCTGTTCTCATATCTTTATAACGGTGTTTCTTAATACCATAAAATGCATGACCTGGACCATGATCACTTATGGCTAATATTTTTAATCCTTTTTCAATAGCCACTTTAACATTATCTTCTATAGATCCTGAACCGTGACTAAAAGTTGTATGTGTGTGATAATCTGCTATTATTCTCATGTTAGCCTCCTAGATATTTAACCTCTGTTTCTAACATAACCCCATAATTATCTTTTACGACTTTCTGTACCATTTGTATCAAGTCTAATACTTCCCTACATGTCGCTTTGCCTCTATTAACCACAAAGCCACAATGTTTTTCTGATATTTGTGCATCTCCGATTCTAACGCCTCTTAATCCTGAATCGTCAATGAGTTTTCCTGCAAAATACCCAACTGGTCTTTTAAACATTGATCCCGCAGACGGTAATGTCAATGGTTGTTTCGATGTTCTTCTTTCAGTAAAGTCTTTTGTCTTCTCTGATATTTCTTCTGGATCTCCTTTTTCAAAAGTAAAAGTAGTTTCTAAAACGATGTAATCATATTTTATCACATCACTTATTCTATACCCAAAATTCATCTCTTCATTTGTTAAATCTAAAATTTCACCAGTTTGTGTCAAAACCTTAACCGATTTCACATAGTTTTTCATTTCGCCATCATATGCTCCAGCGTTCATAGTGATTGCACCACCTACGGTCCCTGGAATACCACTTGCAAATTCAAATCCTATAAGGGATTCTTTAGCAATAATCTTTGAGAGTGTCGATAATAAAACACCTGCTTCAGCTGTAATATTATGTTTATCGATTGTGACGTTTGTTAAATAGTCTGCTAGTTTTATCACAATACCTTTGTACCCATCATCACTAACCAATAAATTTGAGCCATTACCCATTATAAAATATTGAGCATCTTCTGCTTTTAATAAGGGTAATAGATGAGCCAATTCACTTGAATCAGCAATTTCTATTAACATAGCAGCTGGTCCACCTATTTTAAATGATGTATGTTTAGACATTGATTCATTTAGTAAAACTCTATCTACATGAACAATTTCTTTTATTTTTTCATAAAGCCCATTTATTTCAGCAAATGGCTTTCTATCGTCTTTCAAATTTTGCATTTGTCTCTCCTTTACGTAACATCATTATAGGTGAAATACATTGATTATACAAGGTTCTTTAATGACTCTTTACTCTTAGAAACTTTAAAAAAGAACAGTTCGAATATCACTGATTTTTTTCGTTATGTTATCAGCAACCGGTTTTAAATACTATCTACCTGAAATGTATAAAACCAATAACTCTTTATGAGTATATTTATTGTTAACTCAATATATTATTGAAAGAATAATGAAAACAGCGCAAAATGCGCTGTTCTTATTTTATCACAAAAGTTTCTTTTTTCTTATCCAATACGATAATCTCATCACCTGGTTTTAAAATGCCACCTTTTAATACTTTTGTAAAGATACCTTCTCTAGGCATCACACAATCTCCAGTAATCTGTTTGATTTCACAACCTGTATGACACTCCTTTCCGATTTGAGTCACTTCATGAAGCGTTTCACCAATTTGTAACACCGTACCAACAGGTAATTCATAAAGTATAATGCCTTCAGTGGTTAAGTTCTCAGCAAATACCCCAGGAACCAAATGATCCAATCCCTTTGCAATCATTTTATCAACACTCTCTTGTCCTAATAAACTGACTTGTCTATGCCACTTACCTGCATGTGCATCATTTTCTATGCCAAAATCTTCTATCAACATTACTTCGTCTACAGATTTCTTAATAACACCTTTGGTTTCACTGATATTAATCGCTAGTAATTTTGCCATTTAGCCCTCTTTTCTTTCATAAATACCACTTTTCCCACCTGTTTTTTTAACGAGTTTCACATCATGTATTACCATATTCTTATCCACGGCTTTACACATGTCGTAAATAGTAAGTGCTGCAATACTCACAGCAGTCAATGCTTCCATTTCAATACCTGTTTGTCCTGATGTTTTTACTGTTGCTTCAATTAGAATCTCTAGTGTACCTATCTGAAATTTAATATCGGCTCCGGAAATAAATATATTATGACACATCGGAATGATTTCACTTGTCTTTTTGGCCCCCATAATACCTGCAACTTGGGCCACCGACAATACATCACCTTTTTTCATATTCCCTGATTGAATTCTATCAATGATGTCTTGACTCACACTTATCCGTCCAACGGCAACAGCCGTCCTATCAGTAACTTGTTTGTCTGATACATCCACCATTTTGGCTTTTCCTTCTTCATTAAAATGTGTAAATGACATCTTATCCTCCAATTCGATTCATATCTCTTGTAATGGGTTTGTATTCTTTATCATTGATTAGATGTTCTTTTGGTTTACTGGTAACTGCATCTCTTAAAATCTTAACTATATCTTCATGATTTCTCAACGCTTCCATCAATTCAATTTCCTGATCCGAATGTAAACACGGTTTAACTTTACCATCTGATGTCACTCTGATTCTATTACAGTCTATACAAAACGAACAACTGATCGGATTGATTAAACCGATTTTTCCAACACCACCTTTTAATTGGTAATACTCTGCAGGTGATGACGGATGTGTTTTTTCTATTTTAATAAGGTCTGATACCTCTAAGACCTTCTGATTAGAAACAAACTTATCATTTGTCCACCGACTCGCTTCACCAATCGGCATCAATTCAATAAATCTCACCTCTATATTTTTATGTCGAGTAAGTTCAACAAAATCATTTATCTCATCTTCGTTGAATCCACCAATTAAAACCACATTAATCTTTAAAGGTCTTAACCCCGCCTCTAAGATAAGTGGTATACAAGCTAAGACGTCTTCTATATTCCCACCTCTTGTGATATTTTTATACCGTTCTGGATTTAAAGTATCTAACGATAAATTTATCCGAGTGAGCCCTGCTTCTTTTAAATCATTCAAATAGTTTTTTAATAAAAGTCCATTGGTGGTCATCGTCACTTCATTGATACCTTCAACACTTGAAATTTCTCGTACCAATTCTACAATATTCTTTCTAATCAAAGGTTCTCCACCAGTCAGTCTAATTTTTTTTATACCAATCTGAGCCCCTGCTTTAACAATTTCAACCAACTCTTCGTGTCTTAATATTTCTTTATGAAGTTTTTTAGATACCCCTGACTCAGGCATGCAGTATTTACACCTTAAATTACATCTATCGGTTACAGACAACCTCATGTAATCTATGGTTCTATTGTATTTATCTATCATAATTATCCTATTCTATAGTCAATAAATCACCAATATGTTCGATTCTATAACCGCCCATTTCATTGATTTTCCTGTTAAAAACATCTGATTTGATCACTTTTAAAAAGCTTTCATACATTGGTGTATTTAAAACTGATTTTGAAACAACAAAATCATAATCCTCCTCACCAATTGGAATAAATTCTAAGTTCATGACCTTTGCGACAGATTCGATGCCCATACCGACATCAGCTGTGCCAGATTTAACGGCTGAAGCAACTGTCATATGAGTCATCATTTCTCGTGAATAACCTGTTATCATGGTAGAATCTATATCATTCATTTTTAATTGATAATCTAAAAGCAATCGAGTCCCAGCGCCTTTTTGTCTATTAACAAAAGTAATCTCATCTTTAATAAGGTCTTTTATTGATGTAATATTCTTAGGATTACCTTTCTGTACATATAATCCCTGAATACGTTTAATTCCCTCTACTAGAACCACATCATCTTTAAGATATTTTTTTACAAAACTCTTATTATAAATACCCGATGATTCATCTAATAAATGAATAGGAGCTATATGTGTTTCTTGCTTCATCATAGCCATAATGCCACCCATACTCCCAACATGTGTTGAGCTAAGCGACGCTTTTTTTATACTATCTCCGATTAAATCCATCACAATATCGTGGCTACCGATTGAAACCAAAGTCTGTTCAATTTGACCTATATCTCTAAGTAACTCTATCGTCACTTCCATTCCAGCTTCATAACCTTCTACACTTTGAGGTACCACACAAATTCCGTCAGCTTTAACAAGTGACATGGTAACACCTGCCCCTCTATTGAGTGGTGTTGCAACAAGTTTGTCATTAACCAATCCCAATTTCATACGTATATATTCTTCATGTTTAATGGATGACATCAACCGTTTTGATAAAAGAGCTTTCACGGTATGTCGCTTCGTAGCGATTTTACTGAACCATAAGTCCATCAATGTCTTTACATAAATATCGAATACAAAGTAAGCTGATACAGGATAACCTGGAATACCGATAACCGGTTTATTGTTAATGATACCTAATATGGCGGGTTTTCCCGGTTTGATTGCCACACCATGAACTATTACTTCACCGAGTTCTCTTATAATTTGAACCGTATAATCTTCACTACCAGCCGAAGAACCTGCATTGATTAGAATAATATCATGGTTTTCCGACATTGTTTTTATATGAGCTTTTAATAAGTCATAATCATCTTTTAATGAAGGGTATCTGGTTGGAGCACCGCCCATTTCTAAAACAAGTGCTTCAAACATCCTAGAATTAGAATCAATGATTTCTCCTGGCACTAAGTTAGCTTTTGGTTCCACTATTTCAGTACCCGTCGGCAAAATACCAACACTTGGTTTTTTTACAACTGAAATTGTAAAGATACCTCCAGCTAGTAACGCTCCCAAATCCACCGGTCTGATCTTATGCCCTGCTGGTAAGATCATTTCAGTTTGTACAATGTCTTCTCCAATAGGTCTGATATGTTGCCATGGTGCAGCAGCTTCAATAATTTCAATACCGTCTTCTATTTCTTGTATATCTTCAATCATAATCACTGCGTTATAGGGTTCTCGTATCACATCTCCTGTGTCAACATAAACAAAATCCTCTTCACTCAGTTGTATGGGATGTCTTTCATCAGCGCCATATGTTTTGGCTGCAACAACCATCACACCATCCATAGCAGATGCATTATAATGTGGTGATGATAATTTAGCGTAGACTGGTTCACTTGTAATACGATTCAAGCTACTTTCAACTGAAATAACCTCATTAGAAACCAAGTGGTCTAACTGTATTGACTTAAAATAAACGTCTTTTGCTTCTTCTAATTTCAAGCTAGATAAATATATATTTCTACTTTTCATACGACCCCTAATCTAATAAATATACTGTAACAGACTCACCTTTATCAAGGCCTTCCTGATTTGCTTCAATCCTAATATAACCATCTGCCCTAGACATCATTGTTATCATACCTGATTTACCTAAAACAGGTGTAATCTCATCATCTTGTATGCTCACCATCACAAAGGTTTCTTTCCCGGCTGCAGCATGTACATTTTGGGTTAAACACCCTGTAACGGTATGATAGTGATAAGAATGCATATGACTTAAATACATTCTTATGAGTTGATCAAATACGATAAGAGCGGATACGGGATGACCGGGTAATCCTAGAACCAATTTATCATCTACTTTACCCACAATAGTTGGTTTGCCAGGTTTAATGGCCAAACCATGAATCAATACACCAGCCTCTTCACCCAGTTCATCAATTAAGTCTGCTGTATAATCTTTATCACCTACTGAACTACCCCCAGAAACAAGGGTAATATTTGATGTTTTAATGCCTTCTTCAATCGTTTCTTTGATCAAATCTCTTTTATCTTTTAAGACATGTGTCTTGATGACTTCAATATCTAGAACGTCTGCTTGATGTTTTAACGTATGTGTATTGATATCAAAAACTTCTCCAACATTCAAAGTTTGATCTGTTGTGATTAATTCATCACCTGTCGAGATGATTGTTGCAGTTATTTTTTTATAAACACAGACTTCGAATATACCAGATGCAGCTAATGCGCCAATATGTCTGGCCTTTAATCGTTGTCCTTTGGATAAAATTTTATCCCCGATTTTAATATCTGAACCTACACCAACAATATGTTGTAGTGGTAAAGCTTGTTTCATAATACCTATGGTATCTTCTGAAAATCTTTCTGTATATTCAATCATGACCATGGCATCGGCTTCTTCTGGCACCATACCACCAGTTGGAACATATAAGGTATCATTCCCTTTTAGATTCTGTTCAGCCGCTTGACCCATTTCTATAGAACCCATATCACTAAGTAACATAGGCATCGTATCTGATGCTCCATTGGTATCAGAAGCGTGAACCGCATAACCATCTACCGTTGAACGTCTGAAAGAAGGCACTTGAATAGATGCATATACATCTTCTGCTAAAACCCTGTTTAGCAACTCATCGAGTATCACAACTTCGGTTTCAAAAGAATTAAAATGACTTTTGATCAATGCTTCTGTTTCTTCTAAAGTATGTACATTATATAATCGCATGTAATCTCCTATATATAGAGTAATTGTTTATTTTTTAGAGCTATTTCAGGTGTACTGACTTCTAGTACTTTACCTTCAGACATCACTGCCACTTCCTCACATAATCTCTGTGCTTGAAGTAGGTTATGTGTAACCAATATCATATTCATTTCTAAAGATTTTAAAATCTTTTCTATTTGCATTGTTGATTTCGCATCTATATTGGCTGTCGGTTCATCTAATAAGATCCACTTCGGTTCGAATACCAATGCCCTAGCTAGATTCACTTTCTGAGATTCACCACCTGAAAGTTTTAATGCATTCTGGTCTTTAATATGTTCTAGATCAAATAGTTCAATCATTTGATTTACTTTTTCATCTATAGTATCTTTATCTATTTTTCTAAACTTCAAAGGATACGCTATATTGTTGTAAACCGATGTATTAAACATATGTGGTTTTTGAAACAAGTAAACCAACTCATTAGGTTCAACATTTATTTCTACTTGACCAGTTGTTTTGGGAATAAGTTCAGCAATCATTTTTAGTAACGTGCTTTTGCCAGATCCATTACCACCAACGATTCCAAATATCATATTATTTGGAATCGTTAACTGATCTACATCAACAACGGTTCTATCATTGTACTCTTTTTTTAGATTTTCTATTTTAATCATCAGAATCACCTATATATTTGTATATAAATCCATTTACCACAAAAGCTATTGTCAAAAGAATAATGGCCATTGCAATGGATTTCGAATAATCCCCCATGCTGGTATTCATAGTGATAAATGTCGTCATAACTCTTGTTTTACCATCAATATTACCACCAACCAAATACACTGCTCCAACTTCAGATATGGCACGTCCAAAACCAGTGGCAACCGCAATCAGAATATAACCCCTTAACTCCTTGATTAAGATAAAAAGTGTTTGTATTTTTGATGCGCCTAATGTTTTGCAGGACTGTTTTATAATCTCACCATGTGCTTTAGCACTGTTGAAAATATTCCCCATGATAATTGGTAATATTAAAAGAGTTTGAGCAATAATCATTGCTGTAACTGTATAATATATCCTCAGATGTCCAAATGGACCACTTCTTGCTATATACAAGAACACAAATAAGCCCATAACAACAGGCGGTATACCCATCAGTGTATATAGTACTCGAGTAAAAAGACCTTTACCTTTAAAGGTTTTTAATCCTAAGTAAATACCAATTGGCAAACTGATTATTGTGGCAATCAAAACAGAAGTTAAAGAAACCATTAGAGATGTCCCTATGACTTCGTATACTTCGATATTACCTGAGAATATGAGTTGTACTGCTTCTTTTAAACCATTTAAACTATCATTCATTTAATCACCCAACTACATTATAAAAGAATATTCAAACTATTTAAACAGAATACCGCCAAAGCGGTATTCTATTTGAGTATTATTAACAAATTTATTTAGCATTTGGAATAAATAACGATTGTCCGTATTCTTCCATACCAAATTCTCCTATTAATTTTTGTGTTTCTGGATTCAATAACCACTCTACAAATTCATTTGCAGCATCGTGATTGATTAGATCATTTTTTTCTGGATCAACTGGAATAACACCATATTGGTTAAATAACGGCGGTGCGCCTTCAAAGACGATTTGTAGATCTAGATTATCTCTCATAGATAAAAATGTAGCTCTATCCGTCATAGTATAAGCTCCCATTTCAGCAGCCATAACAAGTGTATCTCCCATACCTTTACCTACTTCAACATACCAATCACCAGCAGGTTCCAAACCAGCTTCAGCCCATAACGATTTTTCTTTTTTGTGTGTACCAGAATCATCACCACGAGAAATAAATGTTGCTTCAAGATCTAGAATAGTAGCATACGCCTTGTTTACATCATCCTTGATATCAAGAATGGCAGCTGGATCATCTTTTGGACCCACTACAACAAAGTCATTGTACATAACGTCTGATCGTTTAGTCCCGTGACCATCAGCAATAAATTCCTCTTCTGATGTTTTAGCATGTACCAATAATACATCTGCATCTCCATCCCTACCTCTTTGTAAAGCGGCACCTGTACCAATTGCAATGACATCAACTGTTATTCCAGTTTCCTCTTCGAATACTGGCAAGATAGCTGCCAATAAACCACTATTTTCAGTACTTGTTGTGGTTGCTAAAATCAAAGTCTGATTTTCTTCCTTTGTACATCCTGCAAAAGCAGTGATAGCCAGACAGACAATTAAAGCAACTGTTAATAATTTCTTCATAAAACCCCTCCTGTTGTCTAACAAATTTCCAAAAAAAAATAGCCCAAAAGGCCTATTAACCTTTTTCCTTTCCAAACACGGGAGGCATCGACATTTCTAACGATACCCATAGGTTAAGATCTCATAGAAGCCCTTAGAGAAATCAACTCGGAAATTTGTAATTAATTACAGGAATATTGTACCATATTCCTGTAATTAATTAAAGTAATATTAAAATGTATCTATTATATTATATAACTACTAGAATGTTTCAATTGTGTTTTCATCTAAGTCTTTAATAATCTCTACTGCCCATTCAATTGTAGTTTTAAAATCTTCATAACTAGAAATCCCAAAATGAGTATGAGCATATCTAACAGGAACTCCAAACACCAAAGTTGGTACAGCTTTATCTGCTAAATGAATTTTACCAGCATTTGTACCCCCACCTTGACGAATTGCATCTTGGAAGGTAATACCCTTGTCTTTAGCAATATTTCTAGCATATTTAATGATATGTGGATTACCTACCATAGAAGAATCTCTATGTCTTATTTGAGTACCGCTCTTTAATGTACCTTGTCTTTCATATGGACCTCTATGTGAATCATCTGCTGGTGTGCCTTCAAAAACTATGGCAACATCTGGCTTTATATATTTAGAAGTTAATTGTGATCCTCTTGTACCAACCTCTTCTTGACTTGATATGGCTCCAACAACATTTATTTTCAAGTTACACCCTTTAATTGCTTTTAAAGTTTCTACAACTAAAGCACAACCCAAACGGTTGTCAAAAGCTTTTCCAATTATTGTCTCATTGATTTTTTTATACTCAAATATGGCATGCGGAACGATCGGTGCACCAGGCTCAATCTTAAACAAATCTACCACTTCTTCATAAGTATTGGCACCTACATCTATCACCATATCACTCAGTTCAAAAATTTTAGACCGTTCTGCAGCTGTCATAAAGTGTGGTGGTTTTGAAGCCACGATACCTGTAATATACTCACCATCTGTGTTTCTGATTCTAACTTTATGAGCGCCTACATTTTGTGAGAACCAACCCCCTAAAGCAATAAATCTGATCAATCCATTTTGTTGTATGGATTGAACCATAAATGCAACTTCATCCGAATGACCATCCAACATCATTGTTGGTAATGAGTCATCATATGTTTTAGGATAAATACAAAGGTTCCTCATCTTATCTTCTTTTAGATCAAATTCATCCCCTATATACTCTCTAATGACCTTAACGACATCATCTTCAAATCCAGGTGCACCACTTGCATTAGATAAAGCTTCTATAAATTTTAATTGTGTATTCATCATAATTTCCCCCTTTAAATGAATTCTATCATAAAAATAAGTTCGGTACACTAAATAAATTCAATTACATGTTTAAAACATCTCAAAATATCCATCTACACTTTAATGCTAATTTTTGACATTCTAAGGCATAATAGGTATAATTGCATTTCAGTACTGATATACTCTTGATAGATAAAAGCACAAAATATCAGGAAAGTTTTTAACACAATATATATAATTATGTCACGATTCTTACATATTATTCACATTTAACGGTTTCTATTTGTCAGAATATTTGAATATTGTATAATAAAATGTAATCGTATAACTTGGGGGAGAAAAATATGAATAGTACTTTACGATCAAGAAAAAAAGAGATCGATTTTGATAAATTCAAAATGACACCATGGAAGAAGTTTAAAAGAAACTTAGCTAAAAAATTCAATTTTACAGAAAAAGGTGGCCTATGGGTTTATTTACCTGCACTTATTCTATATCCGCTTATTGCAGCAATTATTGGATTCAGTGTATATCATGTAGGTGTTAAAACTGAACCAAGAGCTGAAACTGATAATCTTAAGATTTATTCAATTAGACGTGATGCAGCTTTAGCAGAAGATATTGTAGAATATTTAGATCCTTATGCAACTGAATTGAAATCTACATTAGACGTATCATATAAGAGAAAAGTAGAATTAACCATTAATAGAAGTTTTAAAATTTATGGTCACAATGTTTATAATCTATCACCTAGATGGCCTCAATCATATTCGGTACTCGTCACATCTGAACCTGGAAACATTCAAATGATTTCACCTGTTGCAAAGGATATGGAAAATATGTCGTTCTATACAGTAGACTATATTCTTAGAAATGCTAAAGTGAGTTTAGCACAAGACTATTTAAATGATTACAACTATTCATTCAAACGCCTTCCAATGTGGTTAAGCGAAGGACTACCTTGTTATCTTGTTGCTGACGGAAATGATGTTGCTCTTATCAAAGATGTGATTAGGTCAACTGAAACACCTGCAGCTAATGTTATGAATATGGATTTATTAAGAACAAAGCTATATTCTATCAGAACAGATGTCTATTCTGATTCACATGGTCGTTCCTATGCATATGCCTTTGCCGATTTCTTTGTTCAAAAATATGATGAACAAACTGTCATTGATTGGGCTAAAGACAAAACATTTAAACTAGAATATACAGGTTATGAAACTTATGATGCTCTATATGAAGATTTTGAAGTATTCTTAAATGAAAATTATCGTTAATAAAAGCGTGCTATGCACGCTTTATTTTTTTACCTCAACTGATCAATTAATCGAGCCAATTGAATTAGATTTTTTTTTGTTTCTACAGGATACTCAAATTGATTCTCACCGATAAAAACTCTTGTTTTTCTAGCTGGTCTGATTCTAATCAATTGATCATCGCTTTTCCAAAATAGCTCATAATCATTTTCAATTTCATTGTACTTTGCTGACTCATCAGGCCATTTAGAGGCGGATAATTGATACCTAAGATAGATAAAAGCATCACTAGTATCTAAGGTGATCACTTCATAATCAACTGTTGACGATTTTAATAAAGTTATTTCATCATTATCATTATCAACGATATCAATGGTATAAATATGATCGTTATCAAGCTTGTATTCTACAGCTTCGATAGCCAAGGATTCTATCTCCAATGCAAAGGTATAATACGCTTCCTCCTGATGCATTTTAACAATTTCGGATAACTCTGTTACCGTTGGTATTATCGGCACTTCACTGAGTTCAACTCTATGAAACATAAAATCTCCAAGTGAGTCTGGTAAGAGATCATCAGACAACCTTCTATAATGCTCATAATCTCCATCTATTCTTTCACCACCTAATACTTGATAATTAGAAACATCTTTTGTATCAACCGTTATTTTTGTTTTGTACATTAACTCTAAATCATCATCGGGTTTTAACGTGTTTTGATCCAATACATTTAAAAGTTTATTATTGCCCGGAGTTAAGTGGACTTCTAAATTTTTTTCACCATGATTAAACAACTTGATTACCTCAACTGCTGAACAAGCCAACAATAAGACTGCCATCGATAGAACAGCAACAAGTATAATATTAGGTTTTTTAACTTTGTTAACTGACGGTTGTTTTAAAGAGGCCATGACATTTTGACTTATGTCTACTTGATCATTTTCATTAATGTAATTTCTAATTAACATATCCATTTGATTGTCTTTCATAAGTCATCATCTCCTTTACATAGTTGTCCTTGAATTTTTTTCTCGCACGTTCATATTGTTTTCTTAAACTACTGTCTTTCTTCTGGAACAGTTGTGCTATCTCTTTATAAGACAGCTCTTCATATATTCTAAGAAATAGGAGATTACGTTCTTCAATTGTGAGTTGAGCAAGAGCTACTCTTGTGACTTCACTCATTTCGGTGTCGGGAACTTCAGTTGCAATCATTTCTGGAAGTGTTTCTAAATAAACAACCTTAGAGCGGTTTCTCTTTTTCATGTAATTCATCGTATGATTGTAAGTCAATCTATACAACCATGCATTGAAGGATGTTCCGTTCTTATATTTTGATAAGTTCTTATAACCTCTTATGAAAACTTCCTGTAAAATATCTTCTACATCGTCTGAATTGTTAATCAAATACTTTATATATTTATAGAGTTGTAACTGATAGTGATTAACAACAGTTTCATAAAGGTCCACTTCTCCATCTAAAACCTTTAGTATTATCTCATCTATTGTAAGTTCATCCATAATAACCTCCTTTTTTAATGTCACATATATAACAATTAAAATCAAGAAATGTGACATCATATCAAAAATAAAAAAAAGGAATGGCATACACCATTCCCTTTTGAAGTTTATAAATGAAGATCTCTCTTTGGATAAATAACAAATGTCCCCGCCATCGAAACCGCTATAATAGCCAACGATAGCAATATATATTTGAGTTCAAATTTACCATTTGCAAGCAACTTCGCTGATTCAAAGTATTTAAAAGGTGTAACATATTTAAAGTTTTCTAGTTTGCTACTTATACTCGATATTACATTAACCATATACAGCACCATTATGATTGATGCTGATATTTTCCCTGATGTTTTATATCGCTTTAAAACACTTGCCAACAACATACCTACACTTAAAAATATCATTTGAATCAAAAAAAGTGCAATCATTAATAAACTTACGAATTTATAATACTCACTATCAAGATCATAATTCAACATACTCATAATTAAACTTGCACCAGTAACAGCATTTAATGCAATACAATTGATTATTGAAGCTATCCATTTAGATAAAATAACCTTTTCTCTTGATATCGGTAAGGTTAAAAAGAATTCAGCTGTTTTATCTCGTTCTTCTTTAGAAATAATATTACTTCCTAATAGGACCGCAAAGACCCCTAGTACCAAATAGAAATAAACTGATGCAATACTTACAAAACCAGTTGTGGTGGTCAAATTAGCACTTTCCATCGAAAAGGCTTTCATCATTTGTTCCGGCATAGAATTCAATATATCACCCATCTCAGGATTGTTATAATATGCTGAAAACTCTGAGACCATCAAAAATATAAATATAATCATTACAACACTCCAAATAAGAAGTGATTTTGCATTGGCTCTTAATTCTCTTTTGATAATATGCATAAATCCTCCTTATAAAGATTGAATGTCACGTCTAGGGTATAAAACATAAGTTATAACCAGAAAAATAATAGTCAGAACCATACTGATCATGGCCATCTTCATATCATACTTAGAGAATTCCAATATATAACCTGACTCAAAATGAGCAAATGGTGATAAATACTTGAGTGTGTTACCTCCAATAATGGCACCAATAGCATTTAAAATATATGTCCCAAATGATATTCCTAATGAAAAAGTTAAGACATTTCTGATTTTTTTCGTTAATACTGAAACCGCCATACCAACTGATAAGAAGAATAGTTGGAAGAAGATTACCGAACTCAATAAAACTATAATATTTTTTGCTTCGTATAAGGCTCCGTCTCGATACAGTTCGATAGCACCAAAAGTTGATAAACTAAGAAAAACATCGGTTATGATCAGTGCTAGAAAAGCCGCTCCGAATTTTGCATTTAATATTTGTGTTCTAGAGACCGGTTTTGAGATTAAATAATCCGCTGTGAACTCACGTTCTTCAACTGATAAAATTGAAAAACCATAATTGGCTGCTTGAATCGCCAAACAGAGTTGGATAAAAGCAAATAGAAAAGCTAAAAAACCAAATACTGATGATAACGCTAAGTTTCCATTCATACCAAACGCTTTTAACATCTCTTCTGGATAGTTTTCTAACATTTGTTCCATAAACTTAGCATCCTGTGCAAAAGTAGGATAAAGTGCCATCATTACAAATAAAATTGCTGCAATTGATAATGACCAGATTAAAATGGATTTCCTATACGTTCTAAATTCATATTTAAATATATTCATCATATAATCACCTACTTATAATAGTGCATGAAGATTTCTTCAAGTGTTGGCTCTTCAATCAATACATCTTTAAGTGTATCCGAACCAATTACATGTGTCATTTTGTTGATGTCGCCTTTATAGAAGAACTTTAATTCCTCTTGCCCATCAACCACTTCTGTCACACCTTCCATTATGTATTTACTTGAATCAACTTCTTGTCCTCTTATTGTGATTTTTTTATAATTATCTTTTCTTAGTGTTTTTATGTCTTCCATCTTAATAATTGAACCTTCTTTGATGATTGCCACTCTATTACACATTTCTTGTACTTCTGCAAGAATATGAGATGAGAAAAATACAGTAGCACCTTTTTTATTTTCCTCTTGAATGATATCAAAGAATTTTTTTTGCATTAGAGGGTCCAATCCACTGGTAGGTTCATCTAAAATGATAAGTTTAGGAGAATGTAATAATCCTTGTACTATACCAACTTTTTTCTTGTTTCCATATGACAAATCTTCTATACGACGAGACATATCAAGTTCCATGATCTCTGCTAAGTCATTTATTCTTTTTTTACAATCTTTTTTATAAAAACCTGCTGTATAGTTTAGTAGGTCCTTTACTTTCATCTTGTCATAATAGAAAACTTCAGAAGGCAAATAGCCTATGTCACTTCTAATTTCAGGACCTGCAGATCTAACGTCTTTACCAAACATTTTTGCTTCACCTGAAGTTGGAAAAATTAGACCCATCAAGGTTCTAATAGTTGTAGATTTTCCAGCACCATTTGGTCCGATAAAACCAAAAATTTCTCCTTCTTTCACGTTTAAACTTACATCAACAATACCTCTTGCTTTACCATAATATTTAGTAAGATTATTCGTTTCAATCATATTCATGCATGGTCCTCCTTGTAAAATATATTTATGACTCTAATTCTGTATACCCAAATATGATATATCTATATCATATAAAACTATCAATATACTAACTATATCGCTACGACATTTTATTGTCAAACAAGAAAAAACAAGGTAAAAATCACCTTGTTTAGTTTAAGTTAAATATCATCTTTACTGGATTATGATCTGAATCTTTAAATCCTAGATCTAAAACTTCTACCATCTCGATCGAGACATTTGGTGATACTAAAAATCCATCGATTACCCCGACTTGAGTCACACCTTCCTCATAAGGTGCATTTAAAAGTCTATAAGTTGGTGCATTGTCACTGATACCAAGTGACCAACCTTCTTCAACCCAATCATTTGGAATTACCGACGGTAAGAACAACTCACCTTTTTGATAAAGTGGATACTCATTATCAACACTTTCAAATGTTTGATTCCAATCACCACCTAAAACAACGTAATGACCAGCATTGTACAGAGTCATAACATAATCTTTGATCGCTTTTAATTGCTCCTCTCTAAGCGTACCATCATCGTAGGCAGAGAAATGTGCATTAATGAGAATCAAATTCCCCTCTTGATTAGGCACCTCTATCTCAGAGACAACAAAACATCGATCCAACATAATGGTATTTAAGGGCCAATCATAATTGCTATCAAAACTGTGTCGTTTAGCATCTTTGATTGTATACTGACTATAGGTTGCCAATCCCGCTTCTACATCGCCAACTGGTGGCAGTGGAATCGGTACAAATAACACATCATAGTTCTTGGCAAAACTATAATCATACGTATCAAACACATCTGATATCAACTCTAACTCATTGATATGATATGCTCTTTGTGACTTAACATCTATTTCTTGAATCATTGCAAAGTCGGTATCAAACCCATCAAGCGTCTCAACAATATTACCTAGAAATGATTCTACATCAGATTTTTCATCCGCTCTAACTTTTGAACCCCCATCCAGAAAGAAATCTTCTGTATCACCGAGTCCACCATATCCGATATTCCAAGTGTAGATTGTAAATGTGTCCTCTAAATTTATGACCTCTTCAGTGTTAGATATCACCTCTAAATCTATAACTGCTTCAGGATTATAATCCGTTAATGTTAATGTCAATAAACAAATCCCTATTAATCCCACCAACACTACGATAATAATACCTACTAGTTTTAATATTTTTTTCATATGTCCCCCCCAGAATCACACGACTCGATAACATTTTTGTTATGCAAATGAAACCTTTGTATCTCTACAAAGGTTTCATAATAACTGTATATGAAAAGTTTGTTATACAACTATTATCCCATAATCACTTTATAATTTCTACTTTTCTTTTAGAGCTTTAGATACTTCGGTAAAAATGATACCTAACGCCATCGCTCCAGCATCAGGATGTTCTAAACTTCTTTCACCCACATAACTCGCACGACCTTTTTTAGCAACCATTGTCTTTGTCTTTTCAGCGCCATCTCTAGCAGCTTTAGCACCAAGGTCAAACGCTGTTAAGAAATCACTACTATTACCTGCTGCTTCTCTAAGTGCAACAGTCGTTGGAATCAACGCGTCTAAAAGTGTTTTATCTCCAAGCTCAGCTTTACCTCTTTTTTGTATACCAGCAACTGCAGCTTCCATTAAATCAGCAAACTCTCCTAAAGATACTTCTTCTTTGCCTTTGGCATTCTTACCCGCTGCTCTAAATGCAGAACCCCAAATCGGACCTGATGCACCGCCACAATATTCCGTAATCAACATACCTGAATCTTTTAGAAAATCTCCGATAGAATCTGTCGATAGGTCATCCCATTCATTTAAAAGCACTTTAAAGCCTTTTGCAACCGACATACCAAAATCACCATCACCCGCTACTGAATCCAACTCACAAAAGTAGACTTCATTTGAAATGATAACATCGGCCATATCTCTTACAATAGCCATCACTTGATTAGTAGTTAATTTATTCATCTTAAACCCCTTTTTTATAAGCGATTGTATTTACCGGTGCATCAAAATACGCTTTTAATTCATCGTCTAGTTTAAGCATCGTAACTGATGCGCCTGCCATATCTATTGCTGTCATAAAGTTTCCAACCATCGTGTCGTATACTTTGATACCTTGTTCTGTTAATAATTTTGATACTGAGTTATTCAGTACATACAATTCTTGAAGTGGTGAGTTACCAAAACCATTGATCATTAAAGCTACTTCATCACCTTCATTATAAAGATTTTCAGCCATTAACATATCCATACAGTCTTTTGCCAAAGCTTCAGCGGTTTTCATTTCTCTTCTTTCCGTACCAGGTTCACCATGGATACCCACACCAAATTCTATTTCTGTTTCACCAAGCTCAAATGTTGGTGTTCCTTTAGCTGGTACAGTACAAGATGTCAACGCAAATCCAATCGATCTTACATTAGCAATTACTTTGTTAGCAACGTCTTTTACTTCAGATAACAACAAACCTTTTTCAGCTGCTGCTCCTGCGATTTTATGCACGTAAGCTGTACCAGCAACACCTCTTCTACCAACAGTATATAAACTATCTTTTACAGCGATATCATCGTTCACATAAACTTTTTCGACTTCTATATCATCGTCTTCTGCCATTTCAGCTGCCGCTTCAAAGTTCATAATATCACCAGAATAGTTCTTGATAATCAATAAAGTACCTTTATCTGATTCTGATTCCAATATCCCATTATAAACTTGAATCGTTGATGGTGATGCAAATACATCTCCACAAACTGCAACATCCAACATCCCTTCACCAACATAACCAGCATGAGCTGGTTCATGTCCTGAACCACCACCACTGATCAAAGTAACTTTATTCTTATTTAAATTCTTTCTCATTAATAATTTATGTCTCTTTTTAAATGATAGCTCATTAGGATGCGCAGCAACCATACCTTCACACATTTCTACGACAAGTGTTTCTGGTGTATTAATAATCTTTTTCATAATATCTCCTATTGTCCTAATTGATCTGCAACATATATGGCAGAGAAAACCTCATCAGCTGTTACTTTAAATGGCATATTATGAATTGTTTCATTCTCTGCGCATGATAATTCCGCAACCGCTCTAACTTTTTCATCTGTAATCTCTTTAACGCCAAGGTCACCAAGTGAGGTTGGTAAATCAACAGATTTACAATAGCCAATCACTTCATCAATTTCTCTTTGATCTGCATTTTCAAGTACCAGTTGTACAATGGTACCAAATGATACTTTTTCACCATGGTAATAACTATGCGTTTCATCTAAGGCTGTTAAACCATTGTGAATGGCATGTGCCGCTGCAAGTCCTGAAGACTCAAATCCCATACCACTTAATAACGTATTGGCTTCAATGATATTTTCCAAAGCTGGAGTAACAACATTTCGATCTGATGCAGCAATTGCTTTTACTGAGTCTTCTAAAAGTGTTTCATAACATAATTTTGCTGCAGCAACTGCAAGTTTTGTACTTTTACCACCAGGGATATTTTCAGCAAATGATTTTTCACATGCTCGTGCTTCAAAATACGTTGATAATGCATCACCCATCCCAGCTCGCAAGAAACGTGTTGGTGCTTTTGCAATCACTTCGGTATCTACCAAAACCAAGTTTGGATTTGCTCTATAGAATTTATACTCTTGGAATTCACCTTTTTCATTATAAACAACTGATAACGAACTACATGGTGCATCAGTAGAAGCTATTGTTGGTACGGTGATTACCGGTAACAACTTTTCATTAGCAACTGCTTTAGCAGTATCTAATGCTTTACCACCACCTAAACCAATAACCACATCACACCTATTGTCATTACATACTTCAACTAATTTTTTCACTTCATCAAAAGTACACTCTTCTCCAAATATACCTGAAACCAATTCGATATTATTTTCTTTTGCTGTTGTTTCCAATACCTCTTTTACTCTATTTGAATCATCCCCAGATGCAACCAATAAAGCTTTCTGACCAAATTCAAGGACATATTTTCCTAAGTCTTTTAGTGCGCCATTGTCTTGAACATACTTTGATGGTGAAATTAGAATTTTTTTCATATTTCTTCTCCTTAATTATTTTCTTTAAGTTTCTTTAACCGTTAACTCATACTAAAAGTATAGGTCAGAAAACGTTTTCTGCCATTGGAATAACTTACCTAGTTCTAGAAAATTACCGTCGTAATATTCTGACAACAATAAAAAAATCGTAATATTATGTATTTTATGTACATAATATTACGATTCTATATTTTACTATTTAGTTTCCTGTTGTTCAAAATAGTCCTATTTTAGGTCCTATACTTCCCATTATTATATGTCTTCCTGTAATTAGCAGGTGTAACACCATAATTTTTCTTGAATATTTTAATAAAATAACCACAGTCATCATATCCTAAATCCAAAGAAATATTGATGATTGGTAAATTGGTTTCTTCTAACAACTCTTTTGCCTTTTTTACTTTAACCTTATTGATATAAGAAGAGTATGTAAGACCTAACTCCCTTTTGAATAGTCGACTGAAGTAACTAGGACTGATATTACATCTGTAGGCCATATCATCTAAATATATTTTTTCACGATAATGTTCATCTATATAGTCAAGTGCAGGTTTCAATAAAATACTTTTAGTACTTGATTGATTGACAGCACTGTCTGGTTTCTCTATGGGATCTTGAAGTTTTTCAATTTTCTTAGTTGATATCTCATTTGAAGTAGTCAGCTTTTGATTGGTTTCATTCAGCTGAGTTTTAAGTACCGCTTCTTCAACTATATAATTGATGATATGATACATCATCTGTGCGACCGATTCTATCTTAGAAAGTGACATGATATGAAGTTGATCGTGTAACGCTTTTAGATCAGGATATTCTTCTAAATCAATCTGGTACTTTTTACTGACAATTCTTTCTAACTTGTTTTGATTAGCCTTGTCTTCAAGTCTGACTTGTCCAGCCATTAAGGCCCCTAGATATTGACCATCCACAACAATCGGAATGGCAAAATCAACCACACCTATATGACACACATAAATATACGCCTCTTGATTCCTTGCAGCTTCCAGACCACCTCTTGAATCACATTTCTCACAAAACCGACTCAATCCTTTGTCTTTTCTCACTTCTGAGCAAAACGCACTACACCTGCTATGTTTTGTTATAGGATTACCTTTATAATCAATTGCTATAATCGCCATATCGGTCGCTTTTGCAATATCATCTTGTATTTTCTGA
>Ga0209379_10000442_pt1 | contig 35919 bp, 35 predicted proteins | sample tdDd001_FD_187124 | JGI IMG/M metagenome (GOLD analysis project Ga0209379, IMG submission 187124) | Marine sediment microbial communities from the Atlantic coast under amendment with organic carbon and nitrate - tdDd00.1 (SPAdes)... | ecosystem: Environmental > Aquatic > Marine > Coastal >... | reverse complement strand
GCGCTTTTTCCGCTCGCGTTCTCTTGAAAGATTTTTTCACAGCCGAGCTGTTTTAGTTGTTCGACTTGGATATCGAGTGACTGATCGCTTGAACTAACCCTTGCGTAGCCGATAAGCATATTTTAACGCCTTAAAGTGTCCATTTAGATTATCTAACTATAATGTACATGAACACTATATTTCAACATGACATAGTGAACACTCAATACGATCCTTTCTTTAGGTGTCCTGAAAGTACACCTTTTTGAACAGTGTTCCACTTCATTCGCTTCAAATGATTCGTATGAATCGAACGATTCGTTTATAATGAACAAAAAGGAGCACACTATGCAATCATTAACCGCAAACACTGCAAAAACTAAATTTGGTGACTTACTGATGAAAGTACAGCGAGAGCCAGTTCAAATCAGCAAAAATGGTTCACCTGTGGCTGTCGTAATGTCATGTGAAGAATACGAAGAACTTGAGGCATTGAAAATGGCGATGGTGAAGTCACGTTTTGAGCAAGCAGAACGAGATATCGCTAATGGCAATTTAGTCGATGGTGAAGCCTTTATGAACGAATTAGATTCAGGCAAGTTTGACTAATGGCACATTACAAAATTTCTCCTGCAGCGCAGACGGACCTTATCGACATCCGCCGCTATACACTTGAAAATTGGGGTAGCGCGCAGTGGACCAATTATTTCGGCGAGCTTAAACAGTCAATGGCGTTATTGGCTAACAATGAACTGATTGGAATTGATATGCCAGAACTAGGAACCGGTTACTGCCGCTTTCCATTAAAGCACCATGTAATTTACTACATCAGAAAACCTGACCATATCGTTGTCGCAGCAGTTTTAGGCCGTAATATGTCTCCGGCTAAGCACTTTCAGCGACAGTTATAACTCTTATGCTCCTGCGCTTAATGTAGTCACGTAATGTGCTTGGGGCTTCATCAATCAGCTTTGCTGTCGCCCGAATCCCAAGACCCATGGCTAAATACTTTTCGATTTGATCTCTTTTAGGATCAAGTTTGAGTTTTTCCGCTTGTCCTTTTGGTCGACCTAAGATAACACCGGCTTTTTTTCTAGCGGCCAGAGCTTCTTTCGTTCTCATTGAGATAAACTCTCGCTCTATTTCTGCAGCAAGGCCAAGAACTGTTGCGGTGATTTTGGCTTGCATTGAACCATCGAGTTGCATGTTTTGTTTAGCAATGTACACATCGATACCTTTGGCCATGCACACTTCTAATACTTCAAGTACTTGAAGTGTTGAACGCGCGATTCGACTGACCTCCGAAAAAATCAGTTTGTCACCAGACTCCATACCATTGATGAGTTGTCCTAACTTGCGCTCATGCCATTTCTTTTTACCTGTCACGATATCTTCGATAAAGCACAAGTTCGCTATCCCTACTCGATTGCAATACTCGTAGATACCATGTTTCTGGTTTGCGACATCTTGAGAATCCGAGGAAACTCTTAAATAGGCGTATTGAGTCATTAGTACCCCTCTCCTTTTCAGTGAGAAGATCTTATAACAAGTTTCACCCAGAATTTTGTCATCGATGACCTAGATTGTGACTTTAAAAAGAATATTTAAGAAAGGAAAATCAATTGTTTTTTCTGTGGGTAACTGTGTAAATCTTTGATTTTCCAGTTATCCACAGAAGCTATAAAGATCTATATTAATCTATAGGTAACTATATCAAGTATAAAAACTATAAGATCTATAGTTATGGTAAGGTATTGAAATTAAAATAAAAAATGCCATTTGATGATCTTATTTTAGGTGTATGGATAACATATTTTAGGTGTTAAAGATCCTTTTGAAGGTGTTAATGATCTCTTATTAGGTGTATTGATGACATTTTTTAGGTGTTAATGATCGGGTTTAAGGTCTAATAGTGACACATTTTAGGTGTTAAAGAGCTTCGTATAACAAATTTTAGGTCACTAGGGCTCAATAGACAGTAAACTTTAAGCTTCATTGGCTGTCAGCTTTTCTTTGGTTGACATAATTTAGGTGTATTGGGGCTTTGAAAGCCTTAAATGTGTTATTAATCACGTTATAATACCTAATTTATGTCATTTATGATATTTGTGAAGGTTTTATGGGCCCCTAATAATCTGGGTTTTCACTGATTTCAGATAGGGTATCTATCTTTTCTAGCAGTGAATCTAGTTCTTCTTGCTCGCTGCTTATTGTCTCCTCACGTTTATAAAGGTGACGTTTTGACAGACTTTCTTCTACTTTAAGAGCATGCCCTTCTTTACCAACGTATCGATAAGCGATAGCTAGAGCTTCAAGCTCCACCTCAGTGAGTTTGATGTTGTTTTGTAAGCGCTTTAGCTCTAGCTCCCGTATGGTTTTCAGGGCATCGTGCTGGTTCAATTCATCGACAGTACCAAGTTTTATCCAGCGGAATAAGAACTTGATGCCGGTGATGGTTCGGCCTTTTTTGATTACCTCAAATCCCTTCTCCCCATTTTCTCCTTCCAAGAACAGGAGTTCTTTTCGAATTTGCGGGTGCTCAGTTAGCTCTTTAATACTTTCACGAATACAACGTTTCATGAAAACACTGTTATTTTTGAATGAGCTTTTGTCTTTTTTGAGTTTGCCGGTCTCATCAAGCAAGCCAAAGACCCCTTTTAATTCATCAAGCTTCTGCTGATGCATCTCAAACCCTTTGTCTTTGAAGCGGCTAAGTAGCTCATAGAGGCGTTTCGAGTATTCCTTCTTTACGTCAAAGAAATTGCGAGTGTTTATGAGTGCAAAACCCTGGTTGTACTCTATGTATTCCGATTTGAGCATATCATTTGGAACCATGGTTAAGGTGCCGTTTTTGTATGCGATGTGTTTGAAAAGTGGACGGTAGTCGAATTCAATGTCTCCTTTACCTGTCTCTACTTTTATGCCTATCTTTCTGCTTGCAAGACGGCTGGCCACCGGGCTCAAGTTACTGCCGATGTGTTTCGATTCAACGCCTAACCACTCTGATAACTGGTGTGAAGTGAATTCATAATGAGGAGTGCTTTTATCCCAGTCATTGGCTTTCATGTGCGCAATCATTAGAGCAAACATATCGGCTTCGCGGGCAGACAAATCTTGTCGGCTAAAGACGAGTTGGTGCCCTTTCTTAATATGCTTGGGTAAATTGTCACTCACAACTGGGTAGTGGTACTGCTCATCACTCATAAAGTCATATCCATAAATAACAAGATTTAGGTAATTATGACATATTTTAGGTGTATTAGAAATGCAGCTACCTAGATTGTGTCATTAATATTTGTCTGCAACTGATATGATCAACATGAGTAAAAATGCCCGAATTGATCGGAATGGTGAGATATATTTTTTTGTAGCTCGGTTTTCTCCCGTTATAACGTTTCCCCTTTAACTTTCTAGGAGAAGTAATAAGACCATCAATAAATTGAGAGCCTTACCATCTTTGTCGTTGCGGATGAAAGACGCCAGCGACGTGAAATAACTGGGCGGATATCAAGCTTGCTTGATAAAAAAATAGGTAAGTGACAACGTGATGTCGTCTACGGGGGACGTGATTGGTCAATGGTGTGGTATGAGCAATTAATAAACAGGTTTATGGTGATATGCCTGTCTGTTAGGTTGGTTAAGACGTTACACAAACCAGAACAGGAAACGGAAGAGAGTGACGCCTCGACCTGCGGCGGTTTGGCGAGCCGTGTGACTAGGCCCAGCCCTAACTAATCTGTCACAGAAAATACGCACCTGATAAAACATTACGAAGAAGAACCAACATATTGTTTATCTTTGATGGAAAGCAGGGTTGATGTTAACGCTTTAACGTTGCATCACCCAGCCCCGTCATAGACCCTTTGTGCGCGAAAAATACGGTCGTTAATGTCACTCACCTTATATTGCAATCACTCATGATGTTATTTATCAGATTGTTTACCCCTTTCCTTCTGCTAAAAACTTTCTGCGCTGCGCGGATTTAACAGCGGAACCTTGCCCCCCTACCCCCCATTAATAAATGAGTTATTTTTGAGGTGACAAACAGCGCAGTTACATTTTCATTTTGCTTCACACGCAAGCCATATGCTTGCTCTTTCATTGCGTCGGTGAGTTCGTATTCTGTTGAAGTAAGGATGGAACACAATGCGATTTTTGAAACTAAGAACCGATCACAACCGAACGCGCAGAGACGGTACACGTTATGTGACCCCACTCATTGTGGACTCACCGCGTCGTTTCGCGCCTAGCCGTGATCGTAAAGAGACCAGCTTGCGTCGGAAACAGTGTCAATTGATCACTGGCGCGCATGATTCGGGGAAGAGCCGTTGGCTCACGCGCCTGAAAGATAATCGACACGGGATCTGGGGGAAAAAATCGCAACCTGTTTTACTTGAAGGGCTTATGCCGCTCTCAAGTTGGGTGGAAGTGAAAGGGATAGATACTTGGTATCAAGAGAGGCAAGAAGATGATGCGACTTATACACCTTGGAGCAAACTTAACTTGCAGCTCAAGGCTGATCTACTGTCTGACTATTTGATGGAAACTCAATCCTTACTCTTTATCGACGATGCCCATAAGCTAACAGGGAGAAAAGCACAAATTGCACGTAAGTGCCTTATGTCTGCCAAGCTATGGTTGATGGCATGCAGCGAGGAAGGTAGATTACCACCTTCTATTCGTCCTATTGTTGAACGACGTGAACCACAACGCATTAACCTTGAAAGTGACGTGAGTTACGACACTACCAAAGCGCTCGTTTGGTTTATGGTTGCATTATGTGTGGTCGCTGGCGCTTGGGAGGCGGGTGCTGTGATTGGCGGGCTGCAAATGCTTGGTAGTGGACGGAGGTCGACGCGTGCTGATTAAGTATCGTTTTTTTGTGCTGTGTACCCTGCTCTGCAGCTCGGCCTATGCCAATGATTGGGGGATCGTCACTCCATGGGATGAAGCGACAGCGCAACCTCCGGAGATCAAGCCGTTCGAGTTGCCAACCCTGAAAGGCGATGCTCCTCATTACAATACCCCTACTCCTGCGCTAAAACCTGCACCTAAGATTGATCCGGATGCCATCTTTCGAACGGTGCTTAACTGTTATCCTGAGAAAAGTAAATTTAAGCTCGATTTAAACCTTGTGGCAGGAATGCGAACCAATTTAGACGAGTATAACAGTGATGATTGGCCTGAAATCTCAGAACACTATGTTGGGATTGTTGGCAAAATGCCTCTCTACTCCACGACAGAGCAATCTAGAGAGCGTCAGTGGGAGTACCAACGTAGAACAGCCACCGCGACCTCGGTTGCGTCATTTACTCAGGCGTTAGCTGACAGAAACTACGCTTACCGTTTGATGGGTCTCTACTTATCACTTGAAGCGCGTTCTCAGCAGCGTGTTGCTCAAGGTGTGGCGAACGTAAATGAGCAGGTCGCTTTACTTGAAAAGGTCGCTAGCTCTCATCGCGATGTATTGTCTCATGAAGCTAAAATCGTAGAGCATCGTTTAGCATTGGTCGCGTTGTGCGAGAGTTCATACAGCGACAGCGTAAACCAATATTTGCAGAAACTAGCGTATCTTCCGCCTCATTCTAAACCGAAGATTACTCAATGAAATGGTTGAATCATGGTCTGATTGCTGGCGCCATTTGTGCGGTGGTCTCCCCTCCTCATGTACCCGTCTGTGTCGCCGGTGCGACTGCTCCTGATTGGATGGAGTTTGTTGCTAAGGGCCTGGGCCGCAGAATTAAACATAGAGGCCCTACCCACATCTTTACCCACTGGCTGATTGTTGCCCTGGTCTTTACCTTGGTTTGGGACTATCAAGGTATTGGGATGGCTTTTGCATGGGGAGGCGTTAGCCACATACTGACGGATGCCATGACAGTTTCTGGTGTGCCTTTCTCTCCGTACAGTGACAGACGATTTCATTTATTTGGTGGACGGTTTAGAACTGGTGACCCAGTGGAGTACGCAATTTCGGCAGGAGTGGTGATTGTTTGTATTGCCCTCTCTCATCTCACTGGCGGACAAGGTTTTGCTCCGTTTTTTTACGATTGGGCTGGCATGTATGAACGAGGCTTGATTGATGCATTAGAGTGGAAAACGAACCGGTTCAGGTTAATTTGATGGCAAGCAAACTTGTCAATATTCAGCCTGAATATTGACAAGTTTTTAGGTCAGGTTGTTAGTGTTTTTTTATCAAAGTAAGCTTTACCCATTCGGCATACTGGACATTTGAATGAAACAGGAACATCTGGCCATTGCGTTTTCTTTGGTATCTTCATCAATGGTTCTCCCACGGTTTCGTCATAGATATAATTACATAGACCACATTCGTATTGAGCCATTAGTGTCTTCCTGCTAGTTCTATATTCATCATTTTAAACATTTGCTCAATGCACCCCATGTAAGCCAACGCTCCCTCCATGGTATCGTTTGTGACGTTGTTGTTTTTAGCTATGTAGCTTACTAGCATGTTTCGACCTGTTTCGACATGCATTGGGTCTATTTCACAATGTACTTTAAAGAAGTCAAGGATGGGGTCATTGGCGTGTATTAAATTGTATTCTCTAGGGTGCTTTTGAAAGCCTTTTAAGAAGTAATGAAACGCTCTTGACGACATCATTTCAGAAGCTAGGTGAAAACCGAGTGCTTCGCCTAGCTTGTCTGAACGGTAATATTTATAGACGTTTTTCCCCATTTTGGTTCCTATGGGTTTTATATATGTTTTATTAAAGATGTCTTCATCAGTAATGCCAAAATGGGTAATTAGTTTTTTGAACATTTGATGATGGGTAGTCAACATTCGTGTTCGATAGTGCTGTAACCCGTATTCTTCAATTGAGGCATAGAGAATGTAGGCGGCTTGGGCTGACGCTTCCCAAGTCTGTGATTCGATGTGTTCATCCGTCATTTTTGCAGCTAAATTGATGATGCCTGATGGGACGTATTTAAGAAAAGCCCACATAGTTGCAAAAAACACTTTCCTTTCTCTATCATCAATCGCCCTAGAACATAGCAGTTCCCCAAACTTATCGAGCTCTATCATTGCATTATGTCTAACAATCGCGACCGCTATTTCAGAGTGAGCCATGTTTGCGTGACCGTGTGGATAGCATTGCTCTTCGGGTATTTTTAAATTACTTAGTATTGTTGCCTTATGCGCTTTCACTAGTTTTTCTCCTTACCATGGAATGAATGCTAGTAAAATTCAAACAGCAAAAGTTTTGTGTTAAAAAATTTATTCTTTATTTATCATAGGTATTTGTAGTGTTTTACATTAGTAATTAAATATAAGTGGGTAACGCTAAACCAAGAGGCTAGCGTTACGTTTCCATTTAAAGGGCTATACTAATTTTAGCTCTTATTCCAAAAATCCAAGCTTGGTTGTTCTTTGAATTGAAAGGAAGAGAACTTAAGTACTGTAGATTAGGTGTGATAGAAGCTGAGCCAAACTTCATACGATAGTAAAGTTCTGAGTTATAGGTATCATCAAATGGGGCGTTGGGTTGCCCCCACCCCATGGCGAGACCTAGCATCCCAGGACCAAGCCCTAGATAACCAGTCCCTACGACTACCGATGATTTGTATAGAGCTTCAGGCCCTTTTGCTAAGCCAGCTCTTAAAAATGGAATCCAGTTGCCGGTTTTATAGATAGTTGACCAGTTAGCACCGTAATTCTCACTGCTTTGTGATTTTGAACCATCACTATGCCAAACAAGAAGGTGAGAGTTGTTTGTATAAAATGACTCTGAAGATGAAACCCAACCAAGCTCCAATGATTTAAAGTATTGGTTGTCGTTAAAGAAGTTACTAAAACCGTCGAAAGGCATAGTGGAATCTGCTTTGGCATCAGAAAAGCTGAAATAGTAGTAGTAGTTATCGGACATCATGTGTCGAATAGAAGCGCCAAATGTTGATTCGTCAGGAATAGGAACCGTGCCAGAACCAGTGCTAAATTGAATATTAGAGAATCCTGAGTAAGGGTTCCCTAACGCATAAGTATCTATATAGTCGGTACTATCGAGAAAACCTGCCATTAACTCAGTATGTTGGGCATTAAATTGTTGCTTCCAATACAAATTAGTCAGCCTCAACCCAATGTCACTAAATGCGGGTTGGATTAATCCAAATCCTCCTACGTTCGCCATAACAAATTGGGAAGGGGAGGTATCCGTGTAACTATGTTTGTGATCCACTTTCAATCGAAGTAAGCCAGTCTCCTGGTTTGTTTTATCTTGATACGCTAACCAATCCATGGTTAACCGAGCAATACCAGAGGCTGCGTCTCTATCTTTTCCTGGTATGGTGTTGCCGGAACCTAGGCCAAACATATAGTAATCACCAGAAATACCGACGTTGTTTGGCTCTTCTGCGATGACGTTACCAGAAATGAGAAGAGAAGGAAGTAAAAAAAATAAAGGGTTGGATAAACGCTTATTCATATCAATAGCTTCCCTATTTTTTAGCTACTGAGTTGGACTACTTAACTCAACTGTATGTTAGTTTAGATTTGATGAATGTGATGCCTTACAGAGTGCATCACTTATCCCATTAGAGATTGTCGTGCTTAAAAAATCATCTAATTAATGTTTAATTATTTTAAATAGAAGTAGGAGTAGGGTGTCGGCCTCATCATAATTCCTTAAAGATTTATCATAGGAAGTCAGTGATAGAGAGGTAGGTGCCTCGAATTAATTCAGCGTCACATATTCAATTTGTTTCTTACTTTAAATAAGAAGTATTTATTATTAATAATAGATATTTTAATTTAAATATCCTCTACATAGCGCTCTAATTATGGTGTTTTATTTGAATTTTAAAGAAAGGGGGATATCCATGGACACTATTATTTGTCGTTCTTACCAGTCTTTTATTGACCTTTGTGATAACGAACTTGTGTGTGATTTTAATGTCCACTGCACTTTTCCTTTAAATGTGTCAGATGTTGGTTGGATGCAAGAGTACTTAAAAGAAAAGAAAGGAGGGGACTTATCATTCAGTCCATTTATGCATGAGGCGTAAGTGATTTATAAAATTCATTTAAAAAGATCTCAATGCAGAGATCTTTTTTTGTTTGTAAGAATTCATTTCAATTTTCAGGGGGTAAAATATCCACTTTATTACTGTAACTACCCTAGAATGTGGCACAGATCATTAAATACATCCTAATAACCACTAATTACTGTTTATTTAACAGATAAATAACTAAAAATAGGTAAATAAAAAGAAATATAATACTGTGAGCTGATGGAGGGGATATGCAAGATAACCAAGACTGTTTTCGCGTACCTATAGGAGAGCGGTGCGTATTGGAAAAAGGCGACTCAGGAGCAGAAATTTTCCTGGAAGAAGGAAAGTCTTTTTCAATCACTGTTCCAGAAAGTTATATCTTAAAGAAGCTACTTAAAGAGCAGGGTAGTGTTGTTGATAAAAAAGGCCTCATATGCGAAGCGTGGGGTAATCCAGATATTATAGGCCCCAACTCCTTACCTGTTGCAATAACAAACCTACGCAAAATCCTCGACTTAGTTGATATTAAGATAATCAATGTACCACGGATTGGATATCGCATCGAACTCCCTGATATTCGAGCGAAAGCAGAGCAGAAAGAGTCTGAAGCTGGTAAGGATAAGAGTAGCCAACTTCAAGAGCACAAAGAATGGATCCCGTTATCGACCAGTCAGATATGTCTAATACTTTTGTTTGGTTGTATCTCTCTATACGGTTTTTTATATATTGGCTTTTCTTGGGTAAGAGTGAACTGTACCGTAGTAGATATGGCTGAGGTTTGCTTTGTGGATGGCGATGACTTTGACCCTAACGTCGTAGAAGGAAAAGCGGGCCGATTTTATTATTCTAGCAAAGGTGGTTTGTTGGAGGTAAGACCATGAATAACAAGTTATTATACCTGCCAATTTCAATGGCAATTATCTTCCTACTCCTTTTAACTTACTCTTTTTTGAATGGTTCATCTTGCCGTTACTCGATATCAATCTATGTGAAAGATGATGATAGAAATGTTTTTATGACTTGTTACCGTGGCAAGATAGTTGCCTTACAAACGAGCCAAGACAAGGAAGGAAATTTACTCTCAAAATGGAAGGTGGAAGCAAGACACTTGCGACTTGGTAATCAAGTCATTTATTTTGTGTATTCAAGAACACCTGTTATCGAAGATCATAAAGTTGATTCCAATGACCGTTTCAATGAAATTTCTTCTGGTTACAAATTTCTCTTTTATAATATGAAAAGGCAGGGTAATAAAGTCTATATATTTCAGACATTTCCAAGGTACTTTGTTCATGAAGGCCAGATAGATGGTGTACTTGATGTTTGGGATGATTGACGTTTCCTTATTCAAAGCCGATACAGGTATCGGCTTTGATGGATGACCTAGGTGACTGGCGTAAACTCGGCGTTGAAATGACGCAGCGCGGTAGGCTCATAAGTAAAGGTAAGCCCCTGAATCTTATGTGCATTGAGCTTAAGCTCTTTGAAAGCGTTAATTACATAGTCTAGATGTGCTTGTGTATATGTCGCTCGAGGAATTGCGAGTCTCAGTAGTTCAGCAGGGCATGGAAGTTGTTTTCCTGTTTTAGGGTCTCTACCTTGCAGTAGTGAGCCTATTTCAGCGCCGCGAATTCCGGCGATAACATACAGCTCACAAGCGAGCGCATGAGCGGGGAAGTGTTCTGGGCTGATATGGGGAACCAGCTCGCCAGCGTTGATGAAGGCAGCATGTCCTCCGGCTTGTTGGCAGTTGACCCCAATCGCCTCCAAGCCACTGACTAAGTAATCAATTTGTTGGATTCTTGATTCCAGCCATTCCTCTCTCATAGCCTCATAAAGGCCTACAGCCAAGCGCTCCATTGCTCCGCCTTCAAGTCCACCATAGGTTGGAAAGCCTTCTTGTAATACGCATAAAGTGCGACATTCCTGAAATACGTCAGAGAGAGAGCCGTCCTTAAAGCTAAGTAAACCACCAATGGGAACCATCGCATCCTTTTTGGCTGACATTGAAAGGAGGTCTGCGTATTTGAACATTTCTTTTGTGATGGCTTCGATACTCCAGTCTTGGAAGCCCACTTCACGTTGTTTGATAAAGTAAGCATTTTCCGCGAATCGAGCGCAGTCCATGACCACAGGAATATCAAATCTTTTCGCGATTTCATATACTTCCTTCAGATTAGCCATCGAAACAGGTTGGCCACCGGCGGAGTTACAGGTTATTGTGCTCACAATATAAGGGATATTTTTGGCCCCTACGAGCTCTATTACAGAAAGGAGCTTCCCAATATCGAAATTACCTTTGAAATTGTCATGAATCTTGGTTTCAAAAGCGATTTCGGTTGGAACGTTAATGATTCGGCAGCCATTAATTTGCGTGTGCCCTTGGGTCGTATCAAAGAAATAGTTGGAAATGGCGGCCATTTTAGCTCGCTCTAGGCCTTTTTCTCTTTCTCGCTTGTTAATGAGCGCAGGAACGTAAAGTTGCTCTGCTCCTCGTCCTTGGTGCGTCGGAATTGTGTGCGCGTAATCAAAAATATCTTTTACTGCAGCAGAAAGAGTATAGTAGCTTCGGCTACCACTGTAAGACTCGTCTCCTTTTAACATCGCAGCCTGCATATTCTGAGTCACAGCTCCAGTTCCACTATCTGTGAGTAGGTCAATGAAAACTTCGCTACTTTCAAGTAAAAATGGATTAAAGCCTACTCTCTCAATATTTGCTTCTCTTTCGCATCGAGTGGTTTTCTTAACGGGCTCCACAACGCGTATACGATAAGGTTCAGCGAGATATACCATTTTTATATCATTTTGGGGCTTGCGAAGATCAACAATATTTTCCATTTTTATGCCTTATATTTTGATTAATCCTTATAACAGAGTAATTATTTTTTTAAGTTTATTAATTAATATATGAATAATTTATGGGTATATTTTAGGCGCTGTCTAGTCTAGACGTTTAATCTTCTTTTAAAAAATCAAGGGCTCTACTGAGCCCAGAAGTCACGATGAGTATTGAGGTAGGGTGTCAAAAGTGACCAAAAAATGAATGACAATAATGCCAAGACCAAATAGTGAAACAGTAATTAGCACCATATCTCCCCCTATGACTCGATAACTAAGCTGCTCATCTTGTTCATTTTCCAATGAAGGTTGGTTTTGCCTCATTTTTCTCACAAGTAATGCCGGTACGATACAAGTCCAAAATGCCGCTGCCGCCGCTGCATAACCTATGGCGGTGAGAAAGCCAAAAGGAAAAGCCAAAGAGAAAATTAGAGGGGGTAGGAAGGTGATAGCCCAAGTTTTAGTTCTGCCTTTTTGAGACGTTTCAAACTTGAAGACGTCGGCAAGAAAATCAAACACCCCCAGGCCGACTCCAATAAAGCTTGAGAGGATTGCTGCAGCGGAAAAGGCACTGATAATGCGAGAGAGGTTCTCTTGTGCTAATGAGTCTTGAATATTGATTAACAGTGCATCAATATTACCTCCTTGAGCAATAATAGGTCCAAAGCTGTCTCTAGCGATGTTGCCATAAATACTTATCAGCCAAACAGAATAAATAAAGAGAGCGATCAGAGCTCCACCAATAATTGCTTTTTGGGCTAACTTTTCGTCCCGGTAGTAATCCCTCATTGTTGGGACAGCATGATGGTACCCAAAGGCCGTCAGGGCAATTGGAAATAGAGCCCAGATATATTTGAAGTTACTGACCTGACTGGACCCTCCAATGAGGGTGGTAAAGTCAATGTTTATCCAGAGACCGATAATACCAAAGGTAAAACTAAGTAGCATAAATACGATAAGGACGATAGATATACGGTCCACCGTTCTCGTTGAGTGCCAGACGGGAAAGGAGAAAGCTAGAACAAATAAAATAGAGGCCAGTTTTGGATTTAAACCTGTATATTCAAAAAGGATAAGACCTGAAGACGTGATATAGGCATAAAGGAGAATGCCTCCAACGAAGTAAATCATTAAATTATTAATAAGATTTATCTTATTTCCCAAGAGAGCTACAGTAATTGAAGAAAAGGACGATTTATAAGGATAGGCCTTTAAGGCCTCAAGAAGCAGGCAGCCACTGGTTATCATGACTAGCATCGTCACTATGAGCGTGAATAGAGCTCCGATTGTCCAGGCACCGGCTCCGGCAGATGGGAGGCCCAACATTCCAGCTCCCACACAAATACAAGCTATAATACAAGCGCCTCCAAGTACTGAAGGTGGTTTAGATGTTTTAGATGTTGTTGAAGAACTGACACTATCCATAAAGAAGGTTCCTATTTTTTTTAGGTTACATTCCTTTTATCTTTTGTAGACCAACATCTGCTACATAAAATAAAAGCGCTAGAATCGCCCACTCTAGCGCTGCTATTAATTCTTAAATAATAAATGTTTAATAAATTATAGGATATATCGGATTTAGCTTGGATTTAAAGATACATGTTTTTTCTTAAACCCAGGATTGCGAAAAGTCCTGATCTTGAAAAGCGGAAGCTAAGCCAGTGATTTGCTGCATTCTTAAAACTTCATCTTGATCCATTCCTAGTTCTTGGCAGACTCTTTGATTACTCCACCCCATTTCTTTGAGTTGAATAATCAGATTAGCCGTTAACTCTACTTGATGTACCCCTCGGGCTACATTATGCCTTACTGAAGCAGAGATACGCTTCTCCTCCGGTAACTCGAGTATAACGGCAGGAATATAACCAGGGATACTTTGCAATTGAGGATTTTCCGCGAGTATTTCGTAACGATGGAAGCCATCAATGATTACATACATTGATTCTTTTTTTTGTCGGTTGACAATAATAGGCATGGTCAACCCATTTTTCTTAATCGAATTTTCCAGCAAATGGTTTTCTGGAGGCGCCATTTTGTTTGGATTATACCGATTTGCTACGATTTGGCTGACAGGAACAAGCTGCAACTGGCAGACTGGAGGGAGCGGAGGTGGAATGATTTCAGCCAATTCTCTGATTGTTTTGTTATAAAAAATTACCCACTCATCAATAGATTTGGCATGAAATTCCTGATCTTTTAAGAGTGCTAGTTGAGAGAGACTCGAAATACTAAACTTTGATTTTTCTACTGTCATCGTCTTTAAGTCCATATAAAGAGTGATATTGTTTTGCAACTGCCTGGTTGTAGCCAAAAGATAAACCTCGACACCAATAGTCATTTTTGATGAGCACTTTACATATTCTTCTCCAGCTAGGTATTTGTTTTCTCGACTCTAATTTACTGTCAGCAAAATCAGGGATGTAGGTAATACCTTTTTTATGGCCGTTGTTTTTCCACCATAGTAAAAATTTGTAGATTCGCTCTCTATAGTGCTTTTCAACGTGGGGAGGCATGGTGCTCAACAGGTACTTAGAGTATTGTTTATAAGTGAAGCCAGAAGGAAGTTTGAATCGATAGTAACCAAGAATCCGCCCTTGATCCTTGCTATATCGAGCACCAAAATTACATCCTTCAACCCGGGAAACGAGTTTCTGCCATGTATAAGGTTCTAGAATTTGATAGAGCCATAAACCTTTTCTTTGTTCGTCACCAAATGGCTGACAAAGCCTCTGCATAGACAAGGGGACGCCCGCTTTATGCATGAGCTCATAAATTCGGTTGTAGTCCCAACTGAAACGAGTATTCGCAATCCATATATCTCGGGTTTTCCAATCATAAATCGGATAAGCCATATAAATATTCGGCTGCATTTTTGTCGTCCATGGCTTATCTTTAAATTTCTGCTTATGTATGTTCTTTATCGTGTTGAAACGATGCAGAGACTCGTCGGCTCTTAAACCAATTAAAACAGCGACTGGTTCGGTCTTTTCTTGTTGATACCAGTGAGCAAAACGATAAACAAACTCCTCGAATTCCATGCCTACTGAGAAAAAAGGCAATGCGTTCGGATTAGAAATGACACCAGGATGTTTAGGGGTTTCTTTAATCCAATCTTTGGTTCGATTAGGATCCCAACATAACCATTTGGGCTGAAATTGGGAGAGGGAATTTCTTAAGCTTATTGGTAAGCAAATCCAGTAAGGATTGATTTTACCTGTGCTTATCATGCGTTTAATAAATGAGTGAGTCTCTTCATATTGGGCTTCAAAGTCTACGATAAGCACATCCACTGGCAATCTATTTCGTTTTTCTGCCTCCTGTATTACAAGGTTAAGGAGGACACCGGAATCTTTTCCGCCGGAGAAAGAAACATAAAAATATTTAAAGTGGTTAAAGATATAAGCAATTCTTTTTTTTGCCGCTTCTAAGACATTCTCCTCAAGCTCGACTTTAGAGCGAGTTGTACTTCTTTTCATAAAAGTAAGACTCTTCATTCGTTGCAAAGCTAAAAACAAAAAGGGGTACAACATTAAGTGTTTCAATGTAGCTTTCCGTTCTACATTCTACATAGAAACCATTAACAACCCCTTCTTCGAAAGTATCGAAAAAACAGATTAAGAGATTAATTTTGAATGGAATTAAGCAAGTGATTAACTGGGGGATAGATAGAATGGGGGAGGCATGAGCCGCACTTCCCTTGTTAACCATTTTCTTATTTCACCGACCGAATACTAACAATAGGCAGGATGGACTTTGAAATTAATAATTTATTATTTAATTTTTTATTACTATTAATTATGTTTTGTTTTTATAAATAATTTTAAACTCAAACGGTTCGGTGTCACTGTTGATTTAATACTTAATATACGACGTTACTCATGGTGCTACTTTATTTTAATCTCGCTTTTAAATTGGGAGAGAAGAAGATGAACATGGAAGAAGTAAGAATTATGGTGAACGCAAAAATTTTTGCCCAACAACTCAATCGTAGTGGGGTTAAAGCCCACGTTATTGATAGGTATTATCCCGTTGCGCAACAGGTGATCATTAAGTGGGATCGGCCTGAAGGTGCCATTTCTGCAAGCCATCGGCTAGCCAAGGCTGGTATATTCGCAGAAGCAGTGCCTTTATCAGTGAAAGAAGAGGGTGATAGGTGTACAGGACTTCACTTTTCTTTGGTGGGGGTTACACGCTTAGATATTAGTGAAGATGACCTAAAAATATTAGCCATGGTCGTTGCCAATTTGTTACTTGGGTATTTTGACGTTGACATGGCGAAAAAAAGGGTGCTAGACATATCTTCTCACTTAAACTCAGTGAAAAACTTGGAGTATTAATGACTTACCTGGTGGTGACTCTTTTATATGCTTTCATGCCTGGGCCAGCGATGCTTTACAGTGTGGCACAAACCATATCCGGTGGGAAAAGAACGGGAGTGCTAGCGGTCTTAGGGTTACATATTGGCGGATACGTACATGTTGTGCTGGCGGTCTCGGGTTTATCTGCCTTGCTCGTAGCACAACCTGAAATGTATGCTTTTGTTCAGAGGCTAGGAGCGGTATATCTGATCTTCATAGGGATCCAGCGTATAGTTCAATCGGCTCAGTTTTCGTTTGAAAATACACCCTATAAAACTGGCCAGCCACCAACCAAAATATTCATAGATAGTGTCATTGTTGACGTACTCAACCCAAAAGCCGCGCTATTTTATTTTGCCTTTCTACCACAATTTATCGATGATGAAGTCAATATGGCGGCGGGTGTACAAATGTTGTTGTTGGGTGTGGCGACAAACATCATTTTTAGCTCCGCGGATTTAATCAGTGTCTTCCTCTCTGACCATCTACGCAAAAAGCTCGATCAAAATAACCAGTACTTTCATTTCTGCCTGCGTTGGTCTGGCAGTATTTTTATTGTCCTAGGGGTTTTAGCGCTTTCGAGGTAAGAAGGAAAAGGGGCAATTGTGGAGTACCGCTGCATGTGGTAATGCAGCGCTTTCTCAGCAAAAAGCGCTGGTTGTTCATGCAAATGAAAGTGAGGTTATTTACTTTCGTAACGAGTCAATACGTCGTTGATGGCTTGATCTAATGCTGTTTGGACCTCTTTAGAAAGGCGGCCAAATTCATAAGAGAAATTACGGCCTTTGACTCTCTTGCGTGCAAACATGCTCTTGCTCTCGAACTGGGCAAGAGAAGTCACCTCTGCTTTGTCCGTTGCATTCCTTGCTTCGATGATTTTAAGCTCAGACTTTATCAGGGAAATAATCGCTTCTTTCTGCTCTTTTAGTGAGTATTCAGCCTGAATATTGACAACATCTTTGCCCAGTTTCTTGAGTAAGGAAGTGAGGCTCTTTGTATCTTCACAAGTCTTCATTACTTTTGTTAGCAACGTATAGTCTGGGTGAGACAACGCATTCGAGTCAGGGAATATTTTCACAAGGCGCTCATCGACGCTTGCTGCTTTGATTGCTTTGCTGACACCCGCCTGGCTTAAGCCTAGGTACTCTGCGATCTCCGCTTGAGTGATTCCGTCGTTGGTTTTTTGCAGTACCAGACATTGCAGGCCCACTTCACGTAGGTTATGTTCTTTGGCAGTTTGCAGTTGTTTTGCCAAAGCTTTGGCGTCTGCACTAGAAAGATTGTCTTGTGTAACAAGGACACGGAATTCTTTGACTGCACCTTCCTGTAACAAGAACCAAGCCCGACGACGAGAACCGTCTAAAATATCAATATTACCATCAACTTCTCGACCAACAGCAGGGTAGAACTGTTGAAACTCGAGTGAGCTTAAGTCTTCTAGTGATTCTTTTGTCAGTAATGATTGGTCTCTGCCATTTACATCAAAGGTGACAACTGTTGTGTCTCTAACTTGATTGTATGACAGTGTCACTTCGTTAAAAGTGGCCGTTTCTCCAGAAGCAAGCTGCCAAATAACGCTTTGACCTACAGAGTCTACCCCAAACTGCTTGGCCAGATACTCCGATGCTGACTGACCAGATTTTTCTAGCTCACTGCTTAACTGTTTCGTCAGCGATTCCACATTTGCTTTTGCCGCAGATTGTTGAGCTTGTAATGAACCTGGTGCATTGCCTAGCGGATTGCCACCGCGTTTTTTTGCCATTATTTCATCTCCTGTTCACGCCATACATTCATGATGTCGCGTAAAATTTGACTAGTGACCTCGTAGCTATTTTGCTGGGCACTTTGGAAAGTGGATTTACTTTTAGGGTATTCACTCTTTGACATATCAAACACTGTTGATAGTAGTGAAGACGCCTGACGAATCGCTTCACTGTGTTTGAACTCTTTGGAATACAGGTAAGGTGAGAAATAATCATAAAGACTATTCATCAGCTCTGTGGTTGTTGAGCTATCCCGATGATTCGTCAACAGTATTTTCATAAAGTCATAACCTTGATGGTTCGCGTTCTCTAGCAAGGCCCAAACTTGAGGGATGTAGCTAAAGTAAGAACACGTGGCATCAATGTCATTCTCTGTGATTGAAAGAGGGAAGACAACACTCGTTGCGGCAAAGTAGGCATTGAAGGTGGCGTACCCCAGAGAAGGTGGGGTGTCGATAAGGATAATGTCAAATTCATCTTTTACATTATCAATGATGCTACTTAACAATGAGTACGGAAATGGCAGCTTATGGCTAAAGACTTGCTCATGGAACCAACCTTCCATTGCGCGATCGCTTTGGGCCGCAGGTAAAATACGGAGGTTGGGGATTGTTGTCGGTAAAAAAGCATTCCGATAGACCTGCTCAAGCGTTTCACCCTCATCGAGGTCAAACTGTCCCATCATCAAGTCGCCTACAGACAGCTCTCCTTCTTGTTCCGCTTCAGGAGCGTAATACATGGAAAGGGTGGCCTGGCCATCCATATCAATTAATCCAACGCGATACTCCTGATGGAACTCTGTCGCGAGACCCGAGGCTATCGTTGCAGCAGAGACGGTTTTTCCAACGCCACCTTTTTGGTTCTGAATAACGAGAACTTGAGTACTTTGCTTATCGTTACGCTGAAACTTTGGTTCTTTACGCAAGTTTTCTGGCAACAAATCACGGACACGGTACATCTCAGCGATATCGATAGACCACTGTGAATCTTCGTGACGGCGAGGATCAATTTGCGCTGCAGCCACATATTTATCCAGCGTTTTAGCATCGATTCCGAGATAGGCTGATGCTTCTGCGCGAGTAAAGTTGCGAAGCTCTTTGCGGTGATTTGCCAACAAACGGAGGTTACGACGTTTTATGTAGTCGTCCGCTCCTTGCTTGAGATTCTGAAAATTTTGAATGGTCTGTGTAGTATCCATTTTCGCCTCCACATAGGAATGATAAATAGTATATCCCTTAATTTTTGAGGTTGGTAGTGAAATTCTATGGATTTATCAAATAAGTGGTTCGTGTCGTATGCGTATTTTGAGAAGAAATCAGATGAAGTGTGAAGGAAAACCTTAGCCTTTCAAGGCACAGAAAATCGAGAGATAAACCAAAGAAATAAGTGAATAATCATTAATTTATGCATTAATAATTAACAATTTTTTTCTGACAAAGCTATTCAGTTGTCTGTCCCTTGAAAATATTGGAGCAGATCCATGAATGAAAACGATAAAGTGATACCAATTAAAAGTTACTACAATGATAACGACAGCAAAAATAGTAAAAGTTTGGCCTCTCGCTGCATGAGCTGCAGCTCATGCAGCAATGTAGAAATCGACAATAACAACTTTAATTGCACTTCGTGTTCCAACATCACCTATCTGTTAGATACCTACTTATATTATTCAGATCATTCTGAGGCTACTGAAGAAATCATTGATGCGATATGGAATCTGCATTACACAAAAATCCAACTTCAATCCTTATTTAAGCATAAACATACACACGAAAAGCCGGATGTAATTAGCACCCTTAAGCACTTAAAGCGCCAACTAGAGAGTTTGAATCGAAGTCTTAAAGAGTTGAATGACAATCCGTTGCATTTCTTCCTTGCCATGATCGCGAAAGATACAGAGTTGATGCTACAAACACAGTTCTGGAGTGAGTTGTATGAAGTTTAAGAATTTACCCATTATTACTCAAATCATCACTCCAGTATTGATAGCCCTCTTTCTCTACGCAATATCTACTCTTATCTCGGAGAACATGTTGAGAGACGTATTCCGAGGAGCAAAGATTTCAGAGGCGAGTACAAATAATGTCTCTAAGTTGATGTCTGCACAACGCAACATCTATCGAATTCGTATGACGAGTGCGGCTGCCGCATACAAAGAAATGTCCTGGGAAGACGCGCAGGTTCAATACCAGGAGCTTAAACGAGTCATTGAAGTGCAACTCAGTGAGCTCGAAACATTAAATGGTGAACTCAGTTTTGACCAAGAAAGTGTCGCGTTGGTAGCTCTCGAACTCAAAAATTATGGTGAGACGCAAACCGCTTTAGCGAACTCTTTTAATAGGTTGGATGAGTTATATTTACTGTTACCTCATTTGGGTTCTGCGATATCTAAAATCAATGAGCACTATCAAAGCAATGTGGTATCGAAAGAGCAATGGAGAGTGCTGAGGCCTGAGCTTTATGAGGCTTCTTCAGAAATTCAAGCTGAAATTTTTAAACTCATGCAAAGTTATACGGTTGATGGAGTCAGCCGAGTAAAGACACGCTTAAAAGCCATGGGACACCAAACTCGGCAGTTAGATTCAGTCAACACTGTTATGACCCCCGTTTTAGCTCAATATTCGAAAGTTCTCGCAGACCTAGAGCAACAACTCATTTCGATTGAAGAGAATAAGGTCACAATCACTGAACAAGGGGTTTTGTTGAGAGAAACATTAGCTGTACTTGCTCAAAATGCTGAACTTCAAGAGAAGCAGGCCTCTGAGCTAGGTACTTCCTTAATTGAGCAAACCGAACTTATCTTATTAACCTCTTTCATTTTGGCCGCCCTGGTCGCTTTAACTGCGGCGATTCTGATCGCGAAGAAAATCAGCGTCAAAGTCGGTTTATTGAGTAAGACGGTCGTTAATATGGAAAATGGTGATTTAACCACGAAAACCAACATCAACGACAAGGATGAATTAGGACAACTTTGCAATACAAATGACAGAATGCTGATGTCACTTGGCCAAACGGTTGGTGAACTGAGAGTGGTAGGTACTGATGTTGCCTCCTCTGCGACGGAGCTGGCCTCCGTCATGGTCGAATTGGAAGGCAATGCCTTAGAGAACAAAACGCAATTGGAGCGACTCGTCTCATCAAGTTTTGAGTTAGCCGCGAGTTCAGAGCAAGTGGCCAAGACCGCGACCGAAGCTGAAGACTACGCCAAAAAGGGGTTAGACTTTGCAAAGGCTGGGGTTGAATCATCTCAAATGATCACTAATTTATCTGAAGATCTCATGTTTGAGCTGCAAAAAACGTCTGATGTCGCCAGCAACTTGGAACATCTTTCCAACCGAGTTACAGAATTCGTTAACCTGATTGAGAATGTAGCAGAACAAACCAACTTGTTAGCCTTGAACGCTGCGATAGAGGCCGCTCGGGCTGGGAGCAGTGGTAGGGGATTTGCAGTTGTTGCTGATGAAGTTAGAGTTCTCGCCCAAAAGACATCAAGTAATACAAGCTCCATTCAGGAGTTAGTTCATTCTCTCCAAGATGGATCTCAGGATATGGTGAGTTCGGTAAAAGTGTGCTTGGAAAAAGTCACCAGAAATGCCGAACTTGCCCAAAAAGGCAACAGTAACATGAGCACTTTGTATGAAGGGATCGCGCGACTTATTGACCAAAACAAAGAAATGATGAGCGCTGCGAATGAGCAAAGCCAGACAATTGCTTCAATTAGCGACAGTATTCATCAGATAAACGACGGCCTCAGCCAAAATACGGAAGGAATCAAGCAAAGTACTGAGACCGCTTCTTTTTTATCTGAACTTGCAGAGAACCAGAAAAGTAAGCTCTCTTACTTCAAGATATCGTGAAGATAAGACAGTAATTGCTATTAATTATCAATAATTTACGCAACATAAATCATATCACTATCTAATCTTAACTGGTTTTCTAAACCAAAGTAGGTAGACGTATGGTGAATAGGAAGCAAGTAGATGCAGGGTTGGAGTTTAACTTGTCGGATATCAGGTATCGGAAAGAACGCTCTTTCCTTATTTTCGTATTTTTCAACATCATCACATCACACACATAGGGTAATCAAAAGGTGAAAGAGTGGACATGCACGTAATCCCGCCAGAGCGTGAGTATTCTAATCAGTTTGCGATGGAGAACATTAAGCATTGGCTGACGAAGAATGATGTCCATTCTGCTCTTTATACAGGAACTTGTGATTTAGTTGCCAACGTTGAACTCAAAAATAAGGCCGGTCATACTTTAAGCAAGGGATCAGGAAAAGGAGATACAGCGATTGTCGCAGCATACTTTGAGGCGGTCGAAAAACTACTGCGAGAACACCATTTTATCTCTTCACATATCGAAGTCCTTCCTCTTAATGTATGGTTAACTTCCAACCAGAGCCACCCAGACTGCCTGTTTACTCAAACGTTATCGGAGTACAACACTGAGGAGTTGCTAAAGTTCTCTTACTATAACTCACTGTTGACATCAAAAACGTATCTCATCCCAGATACCTTGGTTAACCCTTCTCAAGCCGAACCTTTAGTAAAAAATGAAGCCTTCTACTTTTTGAAGAGGTATCGTAGCCATAATGGTTGGGCCTCGGGGACATCATTTGAAGAAAGCGTTTTACATGGGGCGAATGAAGTCATAGAGCAGCACTGCTTTAGTGAGTTTTATAAACAATACGTTGGCTATTCAGAATGTACGGGGGAATTTATGAGAGTTCTTCCCCCAGTTAAGCTGATGAAGAAGTACCAATCGGCCATAGAAAGACCTGATGAGCTCAGTGTTATCTTATATGAAAATCAATTTGGTTCATATTTCTGCGCTTGCTTCTTACCCTCACCAATAAGCCCACGAGCCTTGCGTTCATCGAGTGTTTCCTATTCCCAATACCATGCGATTGAACAAGCCATTGCAGAACTGACGCAACAGTTAGAGAACTATGATGGTGCACAGCTCAAAACGGATATTAAAGCGTCTGATTTTCTCAGTAAATATGACAAACTGCGCGATCTCAACCAGTTGCCCAAGTTGGGCTGTTTACCTTGTGTAGATTTATCTAACCAATTGCCTGATCCGATGGATTTCAGGATTCACTATGATTATTTACTCAGCTCTCTGGAAACGCTCGGATATGATTTACTTGTTCATACTGCCTTTACGCAAGAGAACCTGTGGCTAACGTCAACTTATATTCCAGGTTTAGAGCGTTTCAATCTTATTGATAAAGGCGTTTGGGTTGTGCCTTTAGGTGATTTGGGTCAGCTGTCAGGTTAACCACTTCATTTACATCTAGGAAAAGTTTACGCCAAACCCTATCCATCAAAAAAGCCAATAGTTTATCTTTCTCATGTTTTGCTCAGTAGCGGTCATATCGCGTATTTTTACCAATTAAGAGTGCTAGTTAATTCGTGACAACGCAATAAAACGTACAATTTAAACCTCTATTCTTTTTAAATAGCCAATAATTACAAGATTAATTATCCATATTTTAATCATCAGTTTACCACATTTGACGCATGCTTTGCCTTGTTTGGAAAGATGAAAGCATTGCTCTGGGACAGCTCTCCGCGGGAATGCGTCTGTCTACTTTCCTTACATGCATTTGCCTTTAGTCTGTACAATCAGAGGTAGTTGACTGCTTGTACAGACTCTTTTTATTAATGAAGGATACTCCGAAGTAACCTGTTTTCGAGATCTATTCAACCCTCTTTTCAGAGGTCGGAAAAAGAGGGCTCCTGTGATCATTTAAAGCAAGCAATCTACTCCCCCCCCCGAAATCTTGGAGGTATCAGCGCTAATTTCTCTCTAACCGCATAATATTACGTTTTTTGGAAGGTGCTCGTTCAGAGCGAATCTGCGCTCAATATTCAAAGCTCTATTGATATTTTAACTATAAATTAATTATCTATATATTATTTCCATTCACCCCCTCTCCCATACACTATCAAAGGATTGAGCATATATAGCTAATCCGTTTTTCCGTTTTAACTAACTACTAACCGTTTAGAGTGAGAGTGCAAGCATGGTACAAAACAGTCGAGTCATTTTAATGATGTTGTTTTCTGGTCTCACAACTCAAACTGCCCAAGATTTGAAGCAACTTGTTCAAAAAACGCTACACACAGACGAAAACACGCCAACCTGTCACTTTGAGCTCAAGGAGAAGTGGCTTGAACAGTATTTCGTTGTTGAAGCCACCTCTGAAGGGAAAGGAAAAGAGCCCTACGCTATCTTAGAACTGTTTAATATTTTCGATGAATGGTGGCAAGTAGACTATGCGCAGACACGGGGATCGAATAAGCAAAGCGCCAACGTTTCTACTACTTCTACGAAAAGCGGTGCAGCATGCCTAATGGCTATCAAAGTTGGTAAAAATGAAACGGGCTTAGCCACCGTGTTCTGCGATGAAAAAGACTTTGTTCTACAACATTTCCTTTACGAGTCTATCTTGCCAGACATAGAAGAACGGCTGTTCGAAACTAGATGGAGCCTCCCTTATCTGTCAAGTTTTACCTCTAATTTCTGATTTAACTCTACATAAAGTGCACCACACACCATACAAACAAAAAGGAGAATATATTCATTAACAACGCAGCACTAACAAAGGAAATATTAACAATGATAAAGATGAAAAAACTAACTCAACGAATCTCGGCAATCACTGAAGAGAACCCGATGTACTCTAAAGGCCAAAAAATAAGCTTGAAGTAATCAAATAAGGCCACACGTTAGTGGCCTTTTTGATTTTTTATAGGAATGACCATGATAACTAAACCACTCCTCAAGCAATCTCATCATGTACTCATAGCGGATGACGGAGACATTTGCATCGGGGAAATCCCTGAAGTGTCACAGATTTTTGAAAATCCTCCTGTTTGGCTGAAACCTGTTCTTGGCAAGCTCAACGGAAAGAAAACGGTTCCTAGAATCATTAAGGAACTCACCTCTGAAAAAGTACAGGTTGCCGAAACTGAGGTGTATCACCTTATCAAAATGCTTTCTAAAGCGAATCTTTTGCAAGATAACGCCTACCATTCAGCCTTATTAAGCAACGAAGAAATTGAGCGATACGATAGACAATTACTTCAGTTTGGTCTGATCGACCAAGATAGAGTTCATCCCTACGTTTATCAAGAACGGCTCAAACAAAGTAAAGTCGCCATTTTTGGCATGGGAGGTTGGGGGACATGGTGTTCGCTTCTTCTTGCGCAAGCCGGAGTGGGAACTCTTAAAGTTATCGATGGCGATGACGTAGAATTGTCAAACATCAATCGGCAAGTTCTCTATAAGACTCGCGACGTAGGTATGCAGAAAGTACACGCCGCCAGAAACAGCATCAATGAGTTCAATCCAAATGTCGAAGTAGAGTGCTTTGATCAATTTGCGACAACGATTCGAACTGAGTTAGAGAGGTTAGTCGGAAATGCATCCTTTATTGTGTTAGCTTGGGCTGCGCTGGGGTCTTACAGGACAGGCACAGTTGAAGAAGCTATCCATACCATAGCTGAAGAGAAAGGCATACCAGTCATAGAATTAGGTGGCGACCCATTGGAGATTTCTATTGGGCCAATATACCCTTATAACGGAACGCATACCCCCTACTCTCAGTCTCATGAAAATGAACGTCTGAGATTTTACAGTACAGAACCGGACATTCAAAAATTTCAAAAGGCCAGATTAAAACACGCTTTCATAGACGGAGAGAGAGAAGTAAATGCATGGCAAAGCTCACCATCTTTAGCCGCAATGGCAGGGTTAGCGTGTGATCAAATCATAAAGTTCATCACTAAATACGATACAAACACCATTTCAGGAAAGCGTATTTATTTAGACTTAAGCACCTTAAGCAAACGAGAAGAAGTGGTGTTTGAGTGTGATTAGCTTCTATGAAACAGCCAGCAAGCAATTCTTGGAAAGGGGGTATTGTATCTTAGATATCAAGGCACCTTTCCTTAAACATCTAAATGAGGTGGCAGACGATCTTGAATTGGCTACCGAGGCAGACTGGACATATGTGATTAGACATAACGATTTTGAAGGGGATTTACCGCTCTCCACGGACAAAAAAATCCTGTTCAGTCATCGCCAGAAAGCCTACAAAGAAAATAGCCAAGGGCTCTTCTCTTTCTTTTTCCAGAGAATGACGACGGCTCACGGCTTGCCCTTGCTGACTGTCCCAAAAGCTCTGATTTCATCTCGCGATCTCATGGAGTCAAGAGGCGTAAGAAATCTTCTGGAGTCTGTTTCCGGCCGCTCTGTGGGTAACATAGAGCAACTGTATATCAACAAATTCACAATAGGAGATTTCTTAGGAGTTCATAGAGACGGAGGGAATAACTTAAGTGTTGCTCTCAATCTAACCAACAACTGGTTAACCATGAATGGCGGCCAGACACACATTGTAGACGATACGAAGAATATTGTTGATTCACTCTCCCCAAGCTTCGGCAAACTGTTAATAATTGATTCAATGAAAAAAAACGCCCCACACTTTGTCTCGACAGTCACATCAACCAACGACTCACCACGTGTGGCCATTATTACCAGGTACAACTAATGCCTAAAGCCATCGTCTTCGCATTATGTTTGGCTCTCATCTGGGGGAGTAGCTTCCCAATCTCTCAGCTAGGAATAGAGCAAATTGGCGCCCTACCATTTAGAGTTTCTGTCATTTTCATTTCTACCGTTACACTAATTACTTGCTCATATCGACACCTAATCTCCTACCTCAAGAAATCTACCTTAGCTGAGATCGCAAGTCTCAGTTTACTTTCCGTACCAAACATTTTCCTTGTCCCGCTAATAAACAATATCTCACTTGTTTATTTGCCCGTGAGCACTGCTACAATTCTCATCTACATGATGCCGTGTTTCGTAAGCTTACTTACCATGATGGCTGAAAAGAAAGTTAATCTAATTAGCCTCTGTGCAATCCTTCTATGTTCAAGTGGTGTTTTCATCTTGTCAGGCTTCGATAACTTCCACATCGGTGAGTACCTGATGATAGTCAATGCACTCATTTGGGCTATTGGTGCCTTCATGTCACAGAGGATAGTTTTCAAACACATTCCGCTAATAACGACAGTTTGCATTCAAATGATCGCTACACTCGTTATGACTTTAATGACTTATGTTGTCTGGGTATGGCAGGATCATGCCATTATCAATCTATTCAATACCGATACTCTATTTACCATTCCTACAATCTTCAGCGTTTTTTACATTGGTATCGTAGGTTCAGCCGTGGTCTATTACTTTTGGTTTCGCTTGATAGAGTTAAAGAGTGCAGAATATACAAGCTATGCGACTCTCCTCTCCCCCGTCATCTCAATAGCAATTGCTGTCACTATACTCAGAGAGGAAATTACAAATACCACAATACTTGGCGGGAGCCTTATCTTGATCAGCAGCTTCATAATGATAATGAAGCCCCTTGTTAGTCGATATTGGATGCGCAATCAAAGTCATCAGCCTGATAAACAGTCATCTAACTAAGGTTCAAAACGTCACTTTTTCCATTCGTAATTGTTGCAGTCCTTTTATCGCACACTTAGTTGAATCGACTAAGTCCGATCGCTTTAGGTTCTTGCGGATATTTAATGCCTCAGCAAACTGTCTGTCAGCTTGTTCGTAATTACCAAGCTCAACATTCAGTTTCCCCAAATGCTGTAGGCTGAAACTCAATGAGAGCTCACAACCATAAGCCTGGCTCTCTAAGAATGCTTCTTCAGCCTCTTTCATGTTACCGGCATATTGCAATGCCAGGCCCGAAACATGAAGAGACCAGAACTTGTGCTTCCTATTTGACGTCGATGTTTTTACTTGGGAAGTAAACCAATAAGCCAGCTTAGAGAATCCGATAATGCGCAGGCAATCAGCTATCAGTATTTGCTGCCACTCTAGCTGTTCTTTTTTACCTAATACTCGGAATAAAAAGGCTTTATAAAGACTAGTAAGCAGCCTTCTGACAACGTTAAAAGTTACTTTATCCCTCTAATATTCCATCAACGCCTCCAAAAGCCACAACCTGATAAAAGGCATACCTATGCCAACGAGAGTCCACCATCTACGACGAGTGTATGCCCAACCACATAGGTGGCTTTATCTGACAATAGAAACTCTACTGCATTGACAATTTCCTCAACGTCTCCGAAACGTTTAATTGGCACAGCATCAGAAACTTCCGCACGAATATTAGGAGATTCCAACAGTCTCTCTTCCCAACGAGGTGTCCACGTAACACCAGGTGCAACAGCATTAACCCGAATACCGGAGCCAATACTCTCCAGAGCCACAGAGCGGGTTAACCCTTCAAGTGCGTGTTTCGAAGCGCTATACATCGAAGCATTCGGTGTCGGTCTAAGACCATTAATAGAGCTGATGTTGACTATTGAGGCGCCGGCCTCCATCAGTTGCAGTTCAGCACGTAAACATAGTGCTTGGCAGAAAAAATCCACATGTAACGTTTCCTTCAGGAGTGCTACTTCCACATCTGTAATATAGCCCCGTGAAACAAGCGAAGGAGAGGCATTATTTACTGCTATATCAAGTTTTCCGTACCGCTTTGAGATGTAAGAAAACAGTTCATTTAGTTGTTGCTCATCAGCAATATCAACCGACTGGTAGTCTACAGAGTTTAACTCGGGATACTCTTTTAGCGCGTTACACCAAGTGCTTTTTGAGCGAGAGCAGGTAATGACTCGATAGCCTTGCTTTACGAGTCTTAATACGACATGTAAGCCAATCCCTTTTGAGCCACCGGTAACCAATGCAATTTTCACTTTGAACTCCTTTTCGCTGTTGTAATGCTATGTCTTCCTCAATCACCTAATTACATTAAACTTTTATCCCTAACTTACGGTGCTACTTGATTAAGCTTTTCTTTAGCCAAGCTTTCCTGCTGGTCTAAGAACATAAAAAAGTTGTACTTACTTATAAATGGATTAGCTGCTGCACCACTGTCTCGTCTATCGCGATTAGCGAATAAATCATTTTTATGTGGGTGATTGGATAAATTTACAGTCACGACAGGTGGTTTTAATGCAATTTCTCTAATCCTCTCCATGCTCTCGAAAAACTGATTCGCTAACTCTGGTTTTTTAGCATTCAAGCTGTGCCCACCGACGACAAACGCACGGTGTGTCACTCCATTATCTTGAACCATAAAGTCTAAAGAAAAGTCCCCTTCAGTATGGCCTGGCGTCTTATAGAATTTAAAGGCTTTCCCACCGATATTAAGGGTCATACCATCTTTAACAATGATATCTACACGAGGGGGAGAAAATTTATGAATCCCTTTGCTTTTCTCGGCTTGTTCTATCGCTAGCTCATGGCCTTTTAAGGTCATGACAACCTTAGAAGCATACATTTCCTGAAGATACTGCGCCCCACCCACATGATCAGAATGTCCGTGAGTCGCTAAAATATGAGTAACAGGTCTATTCTCTAGGCCTAGTTTTTTGAGGTTAATTGGGATCCATTTAGAATAAGGGAAATCTAGCGTATCAATAATAACGAGCCCTGTATTCGTCTCTACTGCATATGACGAGACCCATTTGTCTCCTACGTAGTACACGTCGTCAAACATTTGAAAGGGCGCAACATACCCGTTCTTATCATTCATTTCTGGCAAGCCCTCATTTGCTCTTGCACAAACCGAAGCGAATAAGAAAAAAATAACACTCAACTGTTTCATATTGGTTCCTGTTTTCGACGCCGCATTCGGCTGTGATCAAGGCTACCACCTGACCCAAACCATTGCACCGAAAAAGCGAAATCCAAAGGTGGAATAAAAACGCTAAGCGTAGACGATCTATCTAAAATCGTTTGTTATGCTCACTTTCCAATACGATTATTTGGAAGTTCATACCTAAGGTTATAAATTAAAAACTCCTCTAAGGCGCTAGCGTCAAAAAAGATACGTCTGGTACAGCCCACGCGACAAAATGATTTGCCTCCTTGCACCAAGAGCTTTTTTTAGAGCTATAACATAGTCCACAATGCGGTGCCATATCGCCTTTTTCTGCGCTGAAGATTTCCCTATGTATATAAGCTCATCCCCAGCAAAGAACGCGTAGACGCCTTTTTTGGCTGCATCTCTAGGACAAATAGGGCTATTTACTTTTAAGTCAAACTTATCGATATATTTGAATGGTTCCATATTGGGATGTCGAAAGTTACTTTGATACTCAGCTACTAGTCCCAATAAGTCATCTAACTTTGCCATAGTTTCTCCAAGAAATAACGCCAGTTAAAGCTACTATCCAACCTAAACCACCTTGAACGGGATATACCAAACCTCTTAAACGCTTGTTAGAGAGATTTCACTGGTTCAATGTATATGCTCTTTAAAACCGTTGGTGATATGTAGTCATACTTTTCTTGGTTGGGTTCAATAATGGGTGCTATAGAGGATGGTATTAGTGAAGCTGGTTCATCAGATGACGGTATATGAATTCGCACCTTTGTTTTTCGAGTCTGTATTGTGAAAGTGCGCGTTAATATAAACTTACTGACTTCAAAAACAAGTTCGTCTTTAGCTTCGTAAGCATCCCGAGCTTTGAGGGCTTCAGCTATAAAATTTAAGTTCGTGTCTACCCACTTCCCCAGCTCTCTTGTTGCTCGTAACACAATATTGGATCTTTCAACATCAGCCCCACCTATGCCACTACAAGTAAGACCTCCACCCGGTGTAAAGTAAACTGAACCCTCAATTTTAGTAAATGTGTTGATGTTGCTCTTACGATAATTGAGACGATCTACTTCAGTTTGGTTTTGAGCAATATCGACCCCACTAGGGAGACGGTATGCCTCAATTAACTCAGGCCAGTTATCATGAACAACCCTTAAAACTTTCTCTTTTGCCCACGAACGATGATCAAATACACCAATAACATGAACAGTCTCCCGGGTTACGTATATAAACAAAATTTCTTCATTACCCTGAACTAATCCTTTATTTCTACCTTTTTTAATGTAGTCAGAGCCAAGGTGTAAATGGTGCACGCCCCAATCAGCAAGCATTTTATCAACAAAAACATTTGCGTCTCGCTGTTTCCGCGACCCTCTTGGGGATAAATCTTTACCTTGCTCTATTTCTAACAATAACTGTTCATATCCTAGTCTCAAGTGTTTTGGGCAAACAAAGTCACTCGACACTTTAACCTTCCTAGGAACAGGGGCTATCAATGTACGAGTCAAAGTAAAAACTCTCGCTAAAGGAACTAGAGGATCATCAGTTTTTGGAAAAGTATGTCCATGATTCTTGAGAACTGAACTACTCCAATTGTATACATCTCTTTCGAATGAATGCCGCACGTTTAAACTACACCACCTAACCTAAATAAAGCATTAATCATTAAAACAAAACCCAACGATGGCATAGAAATGCTCATCGTTGGGAATCATTATAATGTACTGTTGTATGTTTGATATTTTACGTCTGAGATCGTTCAAACAATTAAGACAATCACAAACCTTTCACACAAACTTAGACTTTAAAGAACAGTGGCTTAACGCGTTCAGTTTCATTTTTGTCAAAAGATACTATTACATCTACATGACGGTGAGGGTTGAACTTAAAAAACTGCTCCAGTGTTTTCTCTTCTTCTTTCATCTCTTCCACTGGGTACTGATCATTGATGGGACAGTAAAAGTCGATGGCACCGTTAACATGCTCTCGTACGATCATTTTAAATACGTTATAGTTACTTATTGTAACAATGTAAGACTTCGCGCTAAACTGAGATAATAAAACCTCATGAGCCTTCTTAAGAGCAGAACTGCCAATTCCACGCCTTTGATAAGCCGAGGACACATTAATATTTGTTAATATCCAGTTTTTCTGTCTTGTATATTTATTATATGCCTCAGCCCAAACAATATAACCAAGATAATCTTCATTTTGTTGGATAAAATAGAACCTGGACTGCAAAAACTCCAATCGTTCATAATTAGTATACCCTTGAATGCTAGCTTTCTTAGAAAAATCTTCTTTAGAAACTTCTTTTAGAAATACTGTCATTTATAGACCTTCCTTTTACTTAATAGAGTTAATATTGTTCAAAAAATAAAGCCCTATTACGGTGCGAACAACGCAATGCGGATATCGCCGCATTGCGCTTTAACGACTAAACACAACGCGTAGTAAAAATACCTAGCGTTGCTAATACCTCTTAAGCAGTTTGTTGTATCACTGTTTTGCAAAGGCAAATGTAACTATTTCTTTAAGCGTCGCTTCACACTTTGCTGTGAGCTCAACTTTACCATCAATATAGTCACGGACACGTTTCCAGGAGTTGTAAGGTTTGTCTGTTGATTTAGCTCTTTCACCCTCAACCTGATCCCATAAAACATGCTCAAATGTATCATCAACTAAAAAGACACTGTTCGCATTTGCAACCGAGGCGATTTTTGCATTGGCTTTAAATGGATGGATTGCAGTTTTCTCTTCTAACTGATCATCAGTTAAACCTTTTCGGTCCGTATCGTGTATTACACGGTAATCAATTTTTAAAGCATTCAATACTTTTACAAGTGCAGTAATAGTCCATTTGCCACCCGCAGAGATAACCGTGGTGTCTTTATCAAGACTACCCTCAACACCAAGCTTCTCAGATAGCTCAGAAATCATACTGAATACCGCCACTTCTGTATCACCCTCAACAATCACTACTCGCTTTGCAAACAAACTTTCACAAACTGTCGGGTGAAAATCTAAAGCTGCTCGAAGAATTTCTCTTTCATCATAGGTCTCTGTTGATTCAAAAATTGTCGATGAAACTTGATGAACAGAACGAACATTACCAGTGTCTTTCTTAATCAGTTTTAAAGATTCTGGCTTTTCAGCAATATTGATTAAGAACGGTGAGTGAGTGGAACAAATTACTTGCCACTTTGCAGATTCTGAGCGTTTTTGTAGCGTATTTTTCAATCTACGCATTAAATGTGGGTGAATATAAAGTTCTGGTTCTTCATACAGTACGACAACTGTTCGCTGCTCTCCTTGCACTGAAGATTCAACTTCAGCATTTGCTTCTAGCATTGCAAATGCCAAAGCCCTTTGAACACCACTTCCTTGATATTGTAAGCTTGTCTCGATCTCATCATCGATTAAAAACGTCGCAGCTTTCATAAATAGTGGCTCAATATCGATATCACCCACTGCTAGCTTAACCTTAGAATCAAAGTCTAATATTTGATTTAGTGTCTTCGATACTTCACCTAATGCATCACTTAGCCCCTCTATTTCTGAGCCATTTTGTGCTTTGCCTTTAAGCTTATTTTGTAGTTCTGTGGCTTTTTCGATGTAAGCAGAATAGCTTTCATCACCTTTCACTTTAGGGAATAACTTGTTCGTGAATAAGAAAGAGAAAGGACTATTGTTTGTAGCTTTGAGTTCATCTTCGATCTTAAAACTAGCTGGCACATACATTACATGTGGTACTGCTTGCTGTAATGAATTAGCAAACTTCTTAACATGCCAGTCTTCGACTGAGTTAATTAGCTCTGGTGAATGTTGTCTCACATAAGCAATTAGCTCTTCTTGCTTGTCATTGAAATCACTAGCCTTAGTAAGGCCTATAGCCTTAAAAATAGGCTTACAAGTATCGTCTGATTTCGCTTTAGTGAAGTTCATTTCCGACCATGGGTATTGCGTTTCAATGCAATAGACCGAATATTCGTAAGAGTAATCAGTTTGTTCACCATTCCACTGTGCCGACATTTTTACTTTGAGTCGGTCATTGTGTAGTAATGTTGATATAGCTGATTTGCGTGTTTCCCACTCCTCAAGGTCACCAAATTCACAGATAATTTCCATAATCTCTTCTGATGCCTGCTGAGCAGGCCAATCTTCAAGCTTAGGCTTCTTATTGTCTAAGACTAGATGAATAGCATTTAGTATTGTGGACTTACCGATATTGTTTGGACCAACAAGCGTCGTAAAATTCTCAAGATCTATTTCGGCAAACCCAATACCACGAAAATTGTTAATTATTAGTTTTTTTAGTTTCATTATTCTTTCCTACTGACGTGCGAATTGAAGTGATATAACGCTTTTTATACTGCTCTCATTTACACTAATCAGTACATTGTGCTCTAATTTCAAGAGCCTCTCAAAAGTAAAATAAAATGGTTTCAATAAATAAAATTAGTTGCATAAACATCAAGTTACATACCATCTAATCCTCCACGACACGACCACCGCTGCGCCTTTAAATTACGAGCACTAACGCCAAACTAAACACCAAAAATCAAAGATCATTCGAGCCTTGCTATAACCAAAGAACGGGGCGCAGCATTGGGTGGGCGGGGGATGTGGTGGTACGCCATAAAATAGCTTGCGCCTTTTATGGATTGACCGGCACGGGCAACAACGAACGTACCGCAAGTGGTGAATCATAGAAAGTGATGAAGGTACCCGCATGGAAACACGTTGTTTGTGTTTTGATGCGCCTACCTTTAACCCTACTTTGCCCGTCTGTTTGGGCAAGGCAGACAAACTGCGCCAGCTCTGCTGGCTACCTTAGAGCACGCTTTTCAGTGCGGTGGCGGCAATTTACACATAATGTCCAATAATGCTTGAAGTTGCCCAGTGCCCGGCAGCTTGCTGACGTTAGGCTCGTGCAATTTTGCATTATTCCACATTATGTTGAATTGACGCACATCCCCCCAAACTTGGGGGATGGGGGCTGATAACAAATCTTTTAAGCGGCCTTGCTATGGAAGACCTGGCTGTGCCGCCCTGCCCGTTGTGACATTTATGTGATGGCCTGTGTCACGCAGTGGCACGCGCTTAGGCCATGACATGCTTTTTTGTGACAACGGGTAGGTCGTGGCCAGACTGGGCTGGAATGGTTAGCAAGGCCTCTTTCTTCTTTAGAGTAAACCACGCCTTTAAATCGTCGAAACTGTTGCTTATTTATCGTACCAGCCGTGATCTTGATGTTTGTTGCATACAAACATCAGAGGTATCCTGTTTTGAAAGAATGTACACATAACAGTTTGAGTTTCGAAGAGTGATAGAACCCGTTCTTTTTAAAGAATTGGTTTATCAAAAAGCCTCGTCCTTTAGGTGCAGTATCAGGGCTATTTTTAGCTGGCTGTGTTATTGTGCGATTCAAAGGGAGGGATGAAAGCTTTCCTAGCAAAAATATAATTTTATCTAGAGGAAAATGCTAAGTTTTATAACTTGTAATCTTCCTTGATACGGCAGTAGTAAAGTGCAAACGAGTGGTGACAACATGAAAAAACGATAAAAGAAAACCCCAAACATCTCTGCTCAGGGTTCTCCTGTGCACTAGACAGGTTAGATTCCGACTAGACACTTTGATATAAGCAACCAAAGCCTAGCAAAAAATCTAATCACTTTATATAAAATTCGGATTTTCTTCGCTGTAGAGTGAAGATAAGGGTTCGTGATGCTCAAAATTACAGAGCTAGTAAAAGCATTAGTTGTAAGGGTTAGGAATTTGAAGCCTTGGGACTTTGTGAAGATAGGGCTATCACTTAGCTTCAAAGCAATTATCCATATGATATTATGTGATAAATAGAAGGCTAACAAAGAGAGGTGGATACAACACCTCTCTAATTACTTGATAACTATTCACTATTCTACTCCAACACCTTATAAACCGTCGTCCGACTGCACCCAAGCTCTTTGCTGATAGCATGCTTGTTCATTCCTTGCTCCCAGAGCTCCTGTATGCGCGTATGTAAGGTCTTATTAGGAAATCGGCCGAGGTGCCTCCCTTCAGCTTTCGCTCTTTCCCTGCCCTCATTACAGCGCTGTAAGATGCGTTTTCTTTCCATTTCTGCGAATGCGGAAATGGTCGTATAAATCACTCGACCAACATCGCTATTGATATCGACATTTCCGAGATCGTGAAAGACCAACCCTGCCCCTTTTTGCGCTAGCGCGTCCGCAATTTGCAGAGCATCAATGGTATTACGCGCCAAAC
>Ga0209379_10000438_pt1 | contig 36046 bp, 30 predicted proteins | sample tdDd001_FD_187124 | JGI IMG/M metagenome (GOLD analysis project Ga0209379, IMG submission 187124) | Marine sediment microbial communities from the Atlantic coast under amendment with organic carbon and nitrate - tdDd00.1 (SPAdes)... | ecosystem: Environmental > Aquatic > Marine > Coastal >... | reverse complement strand
AACGCTCAACGATTTCTGGGTGCATTTCGAACACGCGTTTGTCATGTTCTTTGTCTTTGATGCGTTCTAGAAGGATCTCGAATGCGTTTTTACCGACACGACGTTTTGGTTGGTGAACCGTTGTCAGCGGTGGTGAGAAGTATTCAGCAAGTTCAATGTTGTCATAGCCAATGACAGAAATATCTTCTGGAATACGGATACCTTTTTGCTGTAAACGGCTCATTAGGCCAAGTGCCATAGTATCGTTAAAACAGAAAACCGCTGTAGGACGCGTGTCCATCGCAACAATTTTGTCAGCAGCAAGGACTGCCGTATCACATTCGAAGTTGCCTTCAAGGATCCAGTCTTCGTTCACTTCTAGGTTTGCTTCAGACATTGCGCGGCGATAACCAGCAATACGTTCCTGACACGCTGCCTTCTCGAAGTGGCCGCTTAAACATGCAACTTGAGAGTGACCACGTTCGATGAGGTACTTAGTCGCTAGGTAGCCACCTTCTTCCGAGTTATCAATGATTTTATCGGCTTGAGAGCTCTCTGGGCCCCAGTCCATCACCACTTTAGGGATGTCCTTATGGCGGTCTAGCATTTCGCTCAGCTCTTCTGTTAGATCAGAACACATCACTAAAATGCCATCAACGCGCTTTTCAGCCAGCATGCGGATGTAGTCACGTTGCTTCTCGTAGATACCGCCAGTGTTACACAGGATTAGAGTATAACCTTGACGGTAACAGTAGCTCTCTACGCCATCGATCACTTCAGAGAAGAAAAGGTTAGTAGATTGAGTTACTAGCATACCGATGGTGCGAGTGGTATTACATTTTAGGCTACGAGCTACCGCGCTTGGTGCATAGTTCAGCTCATTTACCGCTTCCATAACCTTTTCTTGGGTCGCTTCAGCAACAAATCGAGTTTTGTTAATTACGTGGGATACAGTAGTCGTTGATACGCCGGCTAAGCGTGCTACGTCTTTAATAGTGGCCATAAGGTTCTGTCCTGTCGATGTCTGCCACGGAACAATATTCCTAGTTTAGGATAAGTTGGCAGAAAGTATCAGAAACACAAAAACCGCTTTAATTAGCGGTTTGTATTTATTTCATTCGTTTTTATCGTTTGCGGTCACGATTTTAGACCGCAAACAGATATAGAGCAAATAAAAACGTTTTTGTTACCTGGGAAGGGTCACAAAAAGTGCGGTTTTATTCGCCTTTTAGGTAGCTACAATCTAGCTCTAGGAATGCGACCATCAGCATTACGACTGCAGCGTAAAAGCCAAATTCATCAAATGATTGGCATTTCGCTGAGAACTTCGGTGTCCAACTCAATAAGTATTGACGAATGATGCTTTCTTGCTGTTCTAAGGCATTTTCAAGATCAGCTTCTTGAGCAAGTTCATTTGAACGAATAATGAGGTTGCCTAAGAAATCGAGCTCAATTGCGATGTGGTCAGCTGGTTCGTTGAGGTTTTCATCGATAGCAAAACCGTGCTCTGTCATCAGCTCCAACATCTCTTTCGCTGGCGTATCGTTGAGTAAGCCGCTCTTACCGATATACATCGAAGCATAAGGTAGGGCTGAATCTTTGTCTGATTTCAAAAACAGATCGCAAAAATCGGCCGCAAGTTCCAATTGAGCATCTTCGCGATCCATCAGGCGGTTAAGCGCGTCAGTCAGTTTCTCAACCGCAGGTTTTAGTGATTCGTTTTCACCTAAGCCTGTCAAAAAAGAACGAATCTCTGCAGAGTGGTACTGGTCAATGTTCTCTTGAGTTAACTCTTTTGCCAGTAGACTAGATAGCCACCAATAGATTTCGGCGCGCTTTTCGTTAAATGCTTTGATTTCTTGCATTGTGAACAACTCCAAAAATAACTGGCACCAGTTTACCGAATAAAAATGAACAGCGGTAACACTGGTTATGGCAAATTAAGGCTAAATGTGGAAAAAAGTGAACAGGTAGCCTAGGTTTGTCTTGAATCAATAAAAAATCATCTTTCTTGATTTTAAAGTAACAAATACTAGAAATGTTACTGATTATGAATAGAATACAGATTAAAACGATGACCAATGTAAATAAGTGGTGTAAATGAGCTATCACGTATTAGTTGTAGAAGATGACGCAGTAACTCGCAGCAAGCTAGTAGGGTACTTTCAAAATGAAGGTTACCACGTTAGTGAAGCAGAAAGCGGTGAGCAGATGCGTGAATCACTACAAAACAATGCGATAGATTTGGTGATGTTAGATATTAATCTTCCTGGTGAAGATGGTTTGATGCTAACACGCGAACTTCGCAGTCAATCAGACATTGGAATTATCCTGGTAACAGGACGCACGGATAGCATTGATAAAATTGTCGGCCTTGAAATGGGTGCAGATGATTACGTAACCAAACCATTTGAGCTTAGAGAACTATTGGTTCGTGTTAAAAACTTGCTTTGGCGTATTTCAGCCGCGCGCAATGCGACGGGAGCAATTGAAAGCGACAAGCAAGACGGTAACACAGTACGTTTTGGCGAGTGGACATTTGATGTTCAGCGTCGAGCGCTAAGCCGTGCAGGAGAGCCTGTAAAGCTCACTAAAGCTGAATACGAATTGTTGGTCGCGTTGTCATCTTATCCTAACCAGGTATTAAGCCGCGAACGCATTTTGAACATGATCAGTCATCGTGTCGATGCGCCAAACGATCGTACCATTGACGTCTTGATCCGTCGTATGCGCGCGAAAATGGAGTTCGATCCAAAGAACCCACAAATTTTCGTTACCGTGCATGGTGAAGGCTACATGTTCGCCGGTGATTAAGCCTGGCTGAGATGCCAATAGATATAAAAATACCGAGGTGAATGCCTCGGTATTTTTGTATCGGTAACGTGAAATTAGAGCTTACTTTCCGCGGGCTCTAGTGATTTCTCTTCGTAGTCTGACGCCCAGTCACGTAACTTCTGCCACAAACGACCAAGTGTCTCATGCCAGTAACGCTCAGTTTGCTCTAAGTAGACTGCTTTCGGCGTGTATTTAGCCCAAGGTTGAGTCACATTATCATGCGCCAGATAGTTAGTTGGTGCTGGGTAGGGTTTTAATCCAGCAGAGTGGAATTCATTTAGAGCTCGTTGCATGTGGCTCGCCGAAGTCACGACAACCATTTTTTTATGTTTCACAAATGCCGCTGCTTGCCTTGCTTCTTCCCAGGTATCTTTGGCTGTTTCAAGCAGAATAATATCTGATTTAGACACGCCAAGAGCTAGGGCGACTTTTGCCATCATACGAGCATTACTGATTTCTGAGCCACCCGAATAGCCCGACAAAATCAGTTTTGAACCAGGATAAATACGCATAACACGAATCCCTTCTGCCAAACGCATTAAACCGGTGCGGCTCAATTCGGAAGTCGGGGGAATATCATCATCAACCACATGGCCGCTGCCCAATACCATCACGTAGTCTATAGACTCATCAACGGGGAAAAATGCAGAGTATTGGCGCTCAAGTGGCATAAGGAGTCTTGAGGATAAAGGCTGAAAAGCAACGAGGAAAATACCAATAAAAGAGAAAAGAACAATAACACAGCCAGTCTTTTGATTCCTGGTGAACATGATTAACATTAGGCCTAGTAACCCAATGATTAACATTGCCGGTAAGGGCATCAGGAGAGAAGAGACCACTTTTTTCAGCTCAAACATACTAAATAGTCCGAAAAAACATCAGTTGATTATTTTTTAAGAGAAACCCTCTTTATTCCTGCCTTTCTTGTGACAGAATAGCAGCACGATTGGACATGATACCTTAAGCTGCTGTGACTGAAGACCGTAATTTCGACGATATCGCCCACAAATTTGCAAAAAATATTTACGGCTCTGACAAGGGCGAGATCCGCCAAGTCATTGTTTGGGAAGACCTCGAACATTTATTAAACGCTGTCGATGGTGATAAACGCCCACTGAAAGTTCTAGATGCAGGTGGTGGCTTAGCACAAATGTCGCAAAAGCTTGCCAAACTCGGACACCAAGTCGAGTTATGTGATCTATCTTCGGAAATGCTTCAACTGGCTAAACAGGATATTGAAAAAAATGGTCTGCTTGCGCAGTATCGCTTGATTCATTCGCCGGTCCAAGAGATTGCACAACATCTCGATAGTCAAGTAGATGTGGTTATGTTCCATGCTGTCATGGAGTGGTTGGCTGATCCTAAACCTGCCTTAGAAACCGTTTTGGATCAGGTGAAACCGGGTGGTGCAGCATCAATTATGTTTTATAACCACCATGGTCTGGTTTATAAGAATGTGGTTTGTGGCAATATTCCTCACATATTAGATGGAATGCCGCACCGCAAGAGATTTAAATTACAGCCACAGAAAGGCTTAAAGCCAGAAGATGTCTATCAATGGATTGAAGATGCGGGCTTTGAAATCTGTGGTAAATCTGGCATCCGCTGTTTTAGTGATTACATAGGGAATATGGAATACACAGGGGATTACCAGTATGAAGATGTATTGGCACTCGAAAAACAACTGTGTCGACAAGAGCCATACCTCTCATTAGGCCGTTACATTCATGTTTGGGCCAAGAAAAAAGAGAAACAGGAATAACAATGAGTGAGATGACTCTCAATGCTGCAGAGCAACCAATCGATGAATTGGTAGGCTGGGTAAAGCAGCACGATTTCTCATTGAACCTGACGACAGAACGATTAGCTTTTTTGATCGCGATTGCTGTATTGAGCAACGAAAGGTTTGATGAAGAATTGGGTGAAGGTGAATTGCATGATGCGTTTACTATCGTCACTCGACTATTTGAAGAAACGGGTGACGCATCCGCGTTTCGTGCTAACAACGCAATTAATGAGATGGTGAAACAGCGACTAATCAGCCGCTTCACCAGTGAAATTACCGATGGTGCCAGTATTTATCGTTTGTCACCGTTGGCTATTGGCATTACTGACTACTATGTACGCCACCGTGAGTTTTCACGTTTACGTCTCTCTATTCAGCTTTCGATGGTGGCTGATGAGATGGCAAAAGCGATTGAAGCGGCGCAAAAAGGCGGTACAGCAGGCCATTGGAAGAAAAACGTTTATGGCGTGCTGAAATACTCTGTTGGAGAGATCTTCGATCAAATCGACCTTAACCAACGAGTAATGGATGAGCAGCAGCAATCAGTCAAACAGCAGATCGCCGATCTTCTTAATAAAGATTGGCGTGAAGCGATCAATAACTGTGAAGCCTTGTTGTCTGAAACATCGACCACGCTGAAAGAGCTGCAAGATACTTTGCAAGCGGCTAGCGATGAACTTCAAACCCAAATCCTCGACATTCAGGAGATCGTATACGGTGATCCAGAATTAGATTTTATTGAAGAAGCGCTGTTTAGCTTACAAATGAAACTCGATCGAATCACCAGTTGGGGACAACAGGCGATCGATTTGTGGATCGGCTACGATCGCCACGTGCACAAATTTATCCGTACCGCGATTGATATGGATAAAAACCGCGCATTTAGCTCCCGCCTACGTCAATCGGTTAAAGATTATTTTGATATGCCTTGGTATCTCACTTATGCAGATGCTGAGAGGCTAGTCGATCTTCGTGACGAAGCTTTGGTACTTCGTGATGACGAGGTGACGGGCCAAGTTCCGATGGAAGTAGAATACGAAGAATTTCAACAAGTCAATGATGAGCTATCAGAGCGAATTGGTGACATGCTCAAAGCTCATAAGCAGCAGGGCGCACCGATCGATCTTGGTATAGTTCTGCGCGACTATCTCGCCCAGCACCCTCGTACTCATCACTTTGATTTAGCCCGTATCGTTATCGATCAGGCCGTGCGTCTTGGTTATTCAGAATCTGACTATCAGGCGATTCAACCAGACTGGCAAGTGATTAACGATTTTGGGGCAAAGGTACAAGCAAATGTCATCGACAGATACTAATGAATACATGCCAGATAATCTGGTTAAAGCAATTTCTAACCCTCTGTTCCCAGCATTAGATAGCATGCTGCGCGCAGGGCGTCATATTTCGAGTGAAGACTTAGATAACCACGCATTACTGTGTGATTTTGAAGTTGAGCTTTCGGCTTTTTATCAACGTTACAATACGGAACTGGTAAAAGCGCCTGAAGGTTTCTTTTACCTACGTCCTCGTTCAACCTCTCTGATCAGCCGTAGTGTCCTTTCTGAATTGGATATGTTGGTGGGTAAAGTGTTGTGTTTTCTTTACCTTAGCCCTGAGCGTTTGGCCCATGAAGGCATCTTTACCAACCAAGAACTTTATGAAGATCTGATTGCGTTGGCTGATGAAGCTAAGCTGATGAAGCTCGTGACTAACCGTGCGACAGGCTCTGATTTAGATAAAGAAAAGCTGTTTGAAAAAGTGCGCACTTCTTTGCGTCGTCTTCGCCGTTTAGGAATGATCATCAATATTGGTGAAACCGGTAAATTCAGTATCAGTGAATCGGTATTTCGCTTCGGTGCTGACGTTCGCGTTGGTGATGATATGCGTGAAGCTCAGCTACGTCTGATCCGTGATGGTGAAGCCGTGGTTCACGTGAAAGAACCGAGTCAAGGCAGTCTACTTTCTGAAGAAAATGACAATAACGAGCAAGCTCAAGAAGAAACAATCGAAGTAGGTGAAGCATGATTGAACGTGGTAAATATCAATCGCTGACCATGGTTAACTGGAACGGCTTTTTTGCCCGTACCTTTGATATTGATGGATTAGTTACAACCTTATCTGGCGGTAATGGTGCAGGTAAGTCGACCACAATGGCGGCATTTATCACCGCTTTGATCCCGGACCAAACGTTACTGCATTTCCGCAACACAACAGAGGCGGGCAGTAGTCAATCGTCTCGTGATAAAGGTCTTTACGGTAAGTTGCAACCAGGTGCTTGTTACGCAGCACTTGATGTGATCAACTCACGTAATCAGCGTTTATTGTTCGCAGTGAAGCTACAGCAGGTCGCGGGTCGTGATAAGAAAGTGGATATCAAACCTTTCGTTATTCAAGGCCTACCAAGTCATGTGAAGCCAACAGACATCTTGATCGAAAGCGTTTCGGCAACGCAAGCTCGTGTTCGCCAAGTTAACGAAGTGAAAGAAGCGATCGCTGAGTTTGAAGGTGTTCAATTCAAAGCGTTTTCTTCTATTGTTGATTACCACGCTCAAATGTTCGAGTTTGGCGTTATTCCGAAGAAGCTGCGTAATTCAAGTGATCGTTCTAAGTTCTACCGTCTAATCGAAGCATCACTTTACGGTGGTATTTCGAGTGCCATTACGCGCTCGCTGCGCGATTACCTTCTGCCACAAAATGGTGGTGTTAAGAAGGCTTTCCAAGATATGGAATCGGCACTGCGCGAAAACCGCATGACGTTAGAGGCGATCAAAACGACTCAAGCGGATCGTGATCTGTTCAAACATTTAATCACCGAATCAACCAACTACGTGGCCGCTGACTATATGCGCCATGCTAACGATCGTCGCAATAAGTTAGATCAAACCTTGTCATTGCGTAGTGAGCTATTTGGCTCTCGTGAAACCTTGGTTGAACAGAACAACTTGTTGAACCGAGTGCAAGAAGAGCTTGAACTGCTGATCGAGTCAGAATCTGCCTTAGAGCAAGATTACCAAGCCGCGTCGGATCATTTGCAATTAGTACAAAATGCCTTACGCCAACAAGAAAAGATCGCCCGTTATCAAGAAGATCTTGAAGAGCTGAATGAGCGCCTTGAAGAGCAAATGATGGTGGTCGAAGAAGCGCAAGAACGCGTATTGATGGCGGAAGAGCAAGCAACGGTTTCGGAAGAAGAAGTCGACAGCTTGAAGACTCAGTTGGCGGATTATCAACAAGCGCTTGATGTACAGCAAACTCGTGCACTGCAATACCAACAGGCGGTTCAAGCACTTGAAAAAGCACAGCAGCTTCTTGATGACGAAACGCTATCAGCAGAATCGGCTCAAGCACTGGTTTCTGAGCTAAAAGGCAAAGAAGCAGCAAGCACTACAGAGCTACTGTCTGTTAAACATAAACTAGACATGTCTTCGGCAGCGGCTCAGCAGTTTGAAAGCGCGCTGAATCTAGTGAAAGCTATTGTGGGTAATGTTGAACGCAAAGACGCATCTGCACAGGCAAAACAAGCGATTCAAAAATCGCGTGATGCTCAGCAAACGGCGCAAAATGAGCAGCAATGGCGTGCACAACATCGCGACCTAGAGCGCAGCTTAAATCAGCAGCGTCAAGCGAGTGAGCTTGTTGAGAGTTACCAAAAGCAGCACAACGTTACGCTTACGGATGAAATCGCGTTTGAGCAAGAGCGTGAACGTCACGGCATGTTGATCGAATCGCTAGAAGTGGCTCAAGAAGAAGTGCGTGAACTTCGCAGTGAACAGCGCCGAGTTGAGCAAGATACGCAAGCTGAGATCCGTAAGTTAGAAGCGATTGCGCCTACCTGGATTGCAGCGAATGATGCGCTAGAGAAACTGAAAGAGCAGAGCGACGCTGAGCTAGAAGATAGCCAAGCAGTCATGTCTCAAATGCAGATTGTTCTAGAGCATGAGAAAGAACAATCGCTAGCGAAAGATAAATTGGCGGAGCGCCGTAACCAGTTAGAAACTGAGATCGAGCGTCTAGCATCACCAGGTGGCTCAAATGATCCGCGTCTAAAAGGGTTAGCAGATACTTTAGGTGGTGTATTGCTGTCTGAGATTTATGACGATATCACTATTGGTGATGCGCCATATTTCAGCGCAATGTATGGTCCAGCGCGCCACGCGATCGTGGTGTCTGATCTCTCTGGCATCGAAGAGAAACTGGTGGAGCTGGATGATTGTCCAGAAGATCTTTACATCATTGAAGGTGATGTCGATGCATTTGACGACAGCTCATTTGATGCAGAAGAGCTAGAAGGCGCAGTATGCGTTCGTATGAACGATCGTCAAATGCGTTACTCTCGTCTTCCTGAGATTCCATTGTTTGGCCGCGCGGCTCGTGAACAGCGTTTGGAGCTACTTCGCAATGAACGTGATGAAGTGGTTGAACAACACGCAAAAGCGGCGTTTGATTCGCAAAAACTTCAGCGTCTGTACCAAGCATTCAATAACTTTGTTGCGCAGCATATTCAAGTGGCGTTTGAGTCAGATCCGGAGCAAGCGCTGTTGGGTATGCGTGAACAACGCAACCAAGCGGTTCGCTTATTAGCTGATTTAGATGCGAAAGAGCAACAACAACGTTCTCAGCTCACTAACAGCAAACAAGCTTTGTCTTCACTTGATAAATTGGCGCCACATATCGCATTGATTGAAGACGATTCGCTTCAAGCTCGTTTTGACGAACTAGAAGAGAAAATCGGCCAGCTTTCAGAGGCGAAAGCGTTTCTAAATAACCACGCGAAATCTATCGCTGAGCTTGAAAAGATTGCTACTGCGCTTGAAGCAGACCCAGAGCAATTTGATGCGCTTGAAGCTGAATACAAAGCGGCAGACCAAGATCTACAAGATCTGAAAAAGCAGATTTTTGCACTGTCTGATCTGGTTGAGCGTCGTCACTATTTCGCTTACTCAGATTCAGTCGACCTACTAAATAAGAGCAGCGAGTTAAGTGAGCAGCTGAAATCTAAGCTAGTCCAAGCTGAAAGCAGCCGCACGCGTACTCGTGAAGAGCTAAAACAGGCACAAGGCCAAATGAACCAGTACAACCAAGTATTGGCGTCATTGAAGAGTTCACACCAAGCGAAACTGGAAACCGTTCAAGAGTTCAAACAAGAGCTACAAGAGTTTGGTGTAACGGCTGACGAAGGTGCGCAAGAACGAGCAGCTCGTCGTCGTGATGAACTGCAAGAGCGTTTGCACACCTCTCGTAGCCGCAAGAGCGAATACGAGCGTACGATCACCTCGACTGAGCTGGAAATGAAGGCGTTAGCAAAACGCTTGAAGAAAGTTCAGAAAGAGTACGTCGAAATTCGTACCTTTGTGGTTGCAGCGAAAGCTGGCTGGTGTAGCGTATTGCGTTTAGCGCGTGAAAATGACGTAGAACGCCGCCTACACAAGCGCGAGTTAGCGTACATGTCGGCAGATGAGCTACGTTCGATGTCGGATAAATCATTAGGTGCGCTGCGTTTAGCTGTCGCGGACAATGATGATCTGCGCGATTCACTGCGCCTGTCTGAAGATAACTCACGTCCAGAGCGTAAAGTTCTATTCTACATCGCTGTATACCAGCACCTTCGTGAGCGTATTCGTCAGGATATCATTCGTACTGATGACCCAGTAGAAGCAATCGAAGAGATGGAAGTGGAGCTGGCTCGTCTAACTGAAGAGCTGACTCAACGTGAAAACCGCCTAGCGATTAGCTCTGAGTCTGTGGCGAGCATCATTAAGAAGACGATTCAGCGTGAGCAAAACCGTATTCGAATGCTTAACCAAGGCCTATCAAACATCTCGTTTGGTCAGGTGAAAGGTGTGCGTCTAAACGTGAAGATCCGTGAGAGTCATGAAGTTCTGCTAAATGGTCTTGCGACTCAGCAAGATCAGCATAGAGATCTGTTTGAATCGAATCGCTTTACCTTCTCTGAAGCAATGGCGAAACTGTTCCAACGTGTGAATCCACATATCGACATGGGCCAGCGTTCGCCGCAAGTTCTGGGTGAAGAGTTGCTAGATTACCGTAACTACTTAGAGCTAAGTGTTGAAGTTAACCGTGGTTCTGATGGTTGGTTACAAGCGGAATCTGGTGCTCTATCTACGGGTGAGGCGATCGGTACCGGTCAGTCAATCCTGTTGATGGTTGTGCAGAGCTGGGAAGAAGAATCTCGTCGTTTACGTAGTAAAGACATTGTTCCATGTCGTCTGTTGTTCCTTGATGAGGCCGCGCGTCTTGATGCGAAGTCTATCTCGACGCTGTTCGAACTGTGTGACCGTCTGGATATGCAGCTTCTTATCGCTGCGCCAGAGAACATCAGCCCAGAGAAAGGCACAACCTACAAGCTGGTACGTAAGGTGTTTAAAGACCATGAGCACGTACACGTAGTTGGTCTACGCGGCTTTGGTCAAACCGAGAAGCCGAAAACAGAAGCACAAGAGCTGATAGAAGAGTTCTAACATAGCTTCATATAGGAAAAGCCTGGTTAATCGCCAGGCTTTTTTGTATCTGCTCACTAACTCAAACCTGACATGTCAGAAGTGACGGGCATCGTTACCCAGAACAAGACAGAGAATATAAAAAAGCCCCACATCAGTATGCGGGGCTTTGTCAGTCGAATGCCAGCTTAAAACTGAGCTTGGCTACCAAACTGTTTTGCTGCGTAAGCAACACGCTCTTCAGGCGTCGGGTAGTTGGCTGGCATACCTAAGCCTTCAATATGGTGAAGTCTTGGTAGTAAACCTGCGCCGTTAGCGATCTGAATTGCTAAACCAGGACGAGCATTTAGCTCTAGTACCATTGGACCTTCTTCTTTATCCAATACCATATCGGTACCCATATAGCCCAAACCTGTCATTTCCCAAGCGCTAGAGGCCAACACCAGTAAGCGCTCCCAATGTGGAACTTGAAGAGTTGACAGATCTTTGTCGGTATCTGGGTGATGAGTAATCGGTTGGTCATATTGAACCGCACGTATTGCTTTTCCCGTCGCGATATCAAGGCCAACACCGACCGCACCTTGGTGCAAGTTAGCTTTACCATCAGAGGCTGAGGTTGAGCAACGCATCATCGCCATCACAGGGTAGCCCTTAAATACGATAATCCGCACATCAGGCACGCCTTCATAACTGAAGCCATCAAAACAGTCGTCGAACTTAATTAAGTTTTCAACCACGGCTACGTCATTTTTACCACCAAGTGAAAACAAACCAGCCAGTGCATTACTGATATGGCGTTCCACATCTTCTTGATTGATGGTCGAGCCTGAAGGTTTGGTATAGACCCCATCTTTGTGAGAGGTAATTACCAAAATACCTTTACCGCCACTACCTTGTGCTGGCTTGATAACGAAACCAGGCCAATCTTTTACCATGTTGTGAATGGTTTTAACTTCGGCTTGGTTATGGATCACCCCGATAAGGGCAGGGACAGTTGCCCCTGCAGCTTCGGCAATGATTTTGGTTTTTAACTTATCATCCACCAACGGATATTTAGAGCGATCATTGTAGCGGCCAATGTAACTGTGGTTACGTTGGTTCATGCCCATAATACCCTTATGACGCAGCTTACCCGGCGATGTAAATTGAGAGGTAAAACGTGAAAACATGTTTAGTCCTCCGCAAGTGGCTTAAAGCGGCGTAGCTCTGTTAAACGGTAACCTGTGTAGGTACCAAGTAGTAGAATGCCACCTAATACGATAAGTTGCAGACCAATAAAGTTAAACGTTAGGTGTTGAATAAATGGGTTTGTCATGGCTAGGTAAACCAAAACTGCCGTCAGTAGTGAGCCACCACCTTGCAGTACTACCTCTTTCGCACCTTCCTCTTCCCATAGAATCGACATACGTTCGATAGTCCATGACAAGATGATCATCGGGAAGAAAGTGATCGATAAACCTTCCGTTAAACCAATCTTGAATGCCACTACAGTAAAGACAGATATGATCATAATAACGGTAATGATCACTGCTGAAATTCGTGCGACGAGCAGTAAGTTAAGCCTCGATAGATAGCTTCGAATCACCAAGCCCGTGCCCACAATAAGTAGGAAACCGACAATACCTGTCACTAGCTGCGTTTGTACAAAGGCAACAGCAATCAGTACTGGCATGAAAGTACCGGATGTTTTTAAACCAATGATCACACGCAGGAATACCACGATCAGAGCACCGATTGGGATAAGCATGATGGTTTTAAACATCGCTTGCTCTTCTAGAGGCAAGCTATGAATCGAGAAGTTGATAAGATTATCGGCAGTCACTTTATCGTTGGTCGCTTGCTGAGGCGAAACCTCTTGCGCAATCATCGAGAAGTGTACTTGGCTGTTTTGGCCACCCATCAGATCTAGTAAAGAAACATTTGATTCATCCCAAACCAGAATGTTTTCTGCAATAACTTGCTCTGGGTTAGTTGGATTGAAGAGTACCCACTGTTTACCATCCCAAACTTGGTTCATGTGTTGAATAGTTTGGCGACGGCGGCCATCTTCAAGTTCAATCACGCCAACGACTTTGCCAGGAACTTGAGCGTAAGCCAGCATTTTGTTGACGGCTTCAACCTTAGTCATCTTGTTGAGAATCAGAGAGGCGTTTTGGCTTTCACTGTCATTGATGGTTTTAATAAGCTCGCGAGTGAAAGTGACATCATCTGCAGAACGCTGATTCGCTCGCTCAATTAGGGCGATAGCAGCCGCTTCGGTTGGACCATCAAAAGTTGGTTTAGTGATTTCACCGGTAGGAGGGATAGCTTCCACTTTGGCTTGAGGATCAACAAGGAATTGAGCCTTGTAGTAAATGGTTTGTGCGCCGGTTGCACTACGAATAGACCATTCTGCGCGGCGGCCAGATTCGGTATTAACATAAGAAACGCCGTAACCTGGAGATGAAGAAGATTCATCAATAAGAGTGAAACCATTTTGAGTGTGAGGTGCAGCGAGTGATGCTTTTACCGGTTTGTTTTGAGCGTTAAATTCAACGCGGGCCTCAATATCCCAAACTTGGCGTGTTTCTCCTGGAGTCCAAGGAACGCCATAAGTTTGGTGACGGAAAATACTTAATACGATACCAGCCAGGATGAGTAGCGCGACCGATATGTAAAATGGGACTTTAGATGTCATAAGCTACCTATTATTTTTTGTTGGCTTCCGTATGGATGTATTTCTTGCTTACATCGACCATTGCAATATCACGAATGAACTCACGACCAAGAAGAACAGGGTGGCTCATCTGAGAACGGTCAGCCAAGGTGAATTGCGCTTTCTCGTGGATACTACCTAATTTCACCCAAAGCTCGACGACCGCACGTCGCTCGACTTCTTCATTGGTCGATTGGCGAATTTTTACGTAACGTATAATTGGCGATTCAATCCAGTTTTGATCAGTAAGTGGTCTATCACCATCAGAAAGGTGGAATCTTACCCAGTTTTTACCGTTGCGCTCGAATTCTTCGATATCAACCGCGTTGAGTGAAGAAGTGGCAGCACCGGTGTCGACACGAGCATCAAAGGTCTGTTTGATGGCATCAATCGTTACTTTTTCTACTTCACCAAGCACAATTTGGTGGCTTGGTGTTGGTTGGATAGGGGCCGGCGCAGGGATAACAACAGGTTCGTTTTTGATCTTAACCTCAGCCATTATCTCTTTTTTGAATGTGTTCAGTTCCTTATCGAGCGTTTCTAACTGAGATTCTAGGCTCTCGATATAATCGGTTTGGTTACTGAGTTGAAGATTTAAATTCTCAATCTGAGTTGAGAAGTTTGATTCTGAAGCTTGAATCGCTGCGAGAGTTTCATTGTGGTACTGCTCGCCTTTTGTCAGCGTGCAGCCTGAAAGCAAGACTATAGCAACAACTGGAGTCAATCTGGTTAGCATGAATAAACCTGAGAGTGTTTAAAATAGTTATAAATAAGGAGTTTAGCGCATAATTTAGATCACTCACAGCTTACACGCGAGACATTGTTCTCATAGAGTAAGGATTGGTGACGGAGCGCATAAAAAATAAGGGTGCTGAGCACCCTTATTTAACAATAAAGATTCGTGAAGAGGTTACCTGCTATCGTTTGGCGAAAGGTTAGCTCTTTGTCAAATCATCTGCTGATATAACAAGTTACGTTTAAGGTTTTGTTGCAACCAGCACAGCACGGCGTGGGGCTGGGTGCCCTTCAACAGTTTTTGTTGGATCGTTCGGATCTAGGTAATCTGGTAACGAGTTATGTGTCATCCACTCAGTTGTGCGCTGTTCGCCGATGCTTGTCACGTTCTCATCGACAATTCGCACGTCTGTAAAACCTACTTGCTCTAGCCATACCTTGAGCGCTTTAGCTGAAGGGAAGAAGTAGACATTGCGCATTTGAGCGTAACGATCAACAGGCACTAATACCGATGTTTCGTCGCCTTCAATCACAAGGGTTTCCAGGACGAGTTCACCGCCAGACACAAGCTGGTCTTTTAATTGAATCAAATGATCCAGTGGAGAGCGGCGATGGTAAAGCACGCCCATGCTAAACACGGTGTCATAGGCTTCTAATTTTGGTAGTTGCTCAATACCCAGTGGCAGTAAGTGGGCACGTTGGTCATCGCCCATCAGTTTACGAATGGCTTCAAATTGAATAAGGAACAAGTGGGAAGGATCAATACCAACACACAAACGAGCACCTTCTCCAAGCATGCGCCACATGTGGTAACCGTTACCACAACCCACATCTAATACACTACGGTTTTTCAATGGTGAAATATGGGGTAATACGCGATCCCATTTCCAGTCACTGCGCCATTCTGTGTCGATATGAATGCCATGTACTGTATATGGACCTTTACGCCAAGGGTGGAAAGTTCGTAGTAGACTCTCTAGCTTTTTCAGCTCGCCTTGGTGGAAAGGGGTGTCATTACTCAAAGTAACTGAGTTTTTTAGATCAACCTGGTCTGGTGAACCTTGAGGGATTTTGTTAAGTGCTTTTAACCAACGGCCGAAATCGCCATGTTCAGCATTTTGCCAATCGGTTAGCTGTTGAGGTAATACATTTAGCCAAGGCTGAAGTCTCGTGTCTTGGGCAATCAACTGATAAAAATTAGCAAAGTTAAACATAGTTTTTCACTGAATTGATGGTGTAAAAGTTAAAATAGTCTTTCCCTAGGAGAATGACTTCTTAATGAGAGCGAGCAGTATCGCAAACCTTATTTAATCGCAAACATCGAGCCAAAGTTAAAGCATTGGAACCAGACGTCATAGCTTGTAAAGCCGATTTTCTCGAAGCGCTCTTTATGCTCTTTCTTAGAGTCAGGGCGCATCACATTTTCGATAGCGCTGCGCTTTTGGCTGATTTCAAGTTCGCTGTAGCCGTTTGCACGTTTAAAATCGTGGTGAAGATCAATAAGTAGTTCATTAGATATTTGATCTTCGAATACGTATTTTTCCGATAAGATAAGAATGCCGCCAGGGCGAAGGCCAGCGTAGATTTTTTCTAGCAGTAAATAGCGATCTTCAGGAGAAAGGAATTGCAATGTGAAGTTAAGAACAACGACGGATGCATTTTCAATTCTGATCTCACGAATGTCGGCTTCGACCACTTCTACTGGTGTGTCACTGCGGTATGCATTTACATGTAATTTGCAGCGCTCAACCATAGCGGAAGAGTTATCAACGGCAATGATCTGACAGCCTTCTTGCTTTATATGACGACGCATCGAGAGAGTCGCAGCACCTAAAGAACAACCAAGATCGTAGATATTAGAGTGTGGTTTTACAAAGCGCTCGGCTAGCATGCCAATCGCTGAAATAATGTTGCTGTAACCAGGAACTGAGCGCTGAATCATGTCTGGGAATACTTCCGCAACACGCTCATCAAAGGTGAAATCCCCAATTTTATCGATTGGAGCCGAAAAAATAGTATCTGGATTGCTCTTAGGGTTCATAACTCGTTCTCACAGTGCACAAGCGGTTAGGCTTTGCGAAGTCTACAGACATTAAAAAGGCGCGTATTTTATGAGAAATTCGCGTCTGTGTCATGTGTTAAACCTAACTGTTCGTTTTCATCACTTAAAACATCTGTATTTGCGCATTACCGTTGTTTGCTGGGAATGAATTTAGATTTGGTAATTTTATCTTTTCTTGCAACTGCTTATATAGATTCGCTGCAAGCTCAGGGGCAACGATATTATCGGCCGTATGAATCATGACATAAGGTTGCTTGCCTTCGTTTATCCACTGCGGCAATTTTGTCAGCCAAGGGGTAAACCATTCGTAGTTTTCTGATTCGGTTGGGTGGCCAATAAATCGAATCATAGGCGTTTTCGCTGTCGCGATTGCGTGCACTGGAACGCGAGGTTTCTTCTGTTGCGCATCAATAATGGCTTCATTATCTGGGGCTGCAGCAAACACGGGCCGGCTATCCATAATGATGCGGTCATAACCTTTTTCCACTAACCAGTGATTGAGCTGTTTTTCTGCATCTCCTTTAGCAAAAAAGGCCGGATGGCGAACCTCGACACCAATAGGGAAGCTTGGTGGGAAAAGGGCACAAAACTGTTTCAGTTGCTCTAAATGCTCAGGGCCAAATGCAGCAGGCAGTTGAATGGTCCACTGGCCTATTCGTTCATGTAAAGGCTCCATGATCTGCATGAACTCTTTTAATTGGGCTTGGCTGGCTCGCAACATCTGCTGGTGGGTGATGGCTTTCGGCAGTTTAAACGTAAAGCGAAAATTGTCGTCGGTAGCGGCTTTCCAGTTATTCACTGTGCTCTGGTTAGGTGTGGCGTAAAATGTGGTGTTGCCCTCAACGGTGTGAAATACCTGCGCGTACTTTGCTAACCTTTCAGCAGGCTTGGTTCCGCTTCCATAAAATGTCTGTTGCCAGTTGTTATGCGACCACATTGTAAGGCCGAGTCTTAGTGGTAAATCATCCATAATCTCAATTAATAATTTGTCTGTAATTTTTCGTTGATGAGAGTTTTGCCGAATCCCCCAAAATAGGGCTATAATCAGCGCCAATTTTTTCATATTGCTGCTGTTTTGCGCCTTAGTTGGTGCAAAAAGCATCAATAGATTGTAAATCGCAATAAATTGTACGTTGGGTAGTCGATCTAAAGCGACTTTCAGCGTATAAATGGAACTTTGCTCTATCGGTAACGTTATCACCGATAGATAGTAATCAACAAATTTTAAGAGATTGGGAAATTCATTATGCGTACCCATTACTGTGGTCACCTGAACAAGTCCCTTGCAGGACAAACTGTAGAACTTTGCGGCTGGGTTAACCGTCGCCGTGATTTAGGCGGTCTTATTTTCATCGATATGCGAGATCGTGAAGGCGTTGTTCAGGTAGTTGTCGATCCAGATATGGCAGACGCGTATGAAATCGCTAACACGCTTCGTAATGAGTTTTGTATCAAACTGACAGGTGAAGTACGCGTTCGTCCAGATAGCCAAGTAAACAAAGACATGGCAACGGGTGAAGTTGAAATCATCGCGAAAGGCCTTGAGATCATCAACCGCTCAGACGTTCTTCCGCTTGACTTCAACCAAAAGAACTCAGAAGAGCAGCGTCTAAAATACCGTTACCTAGACCTACGTCGCCCTGAAATGAGTGATCGTATTAAGCTACGCGCTAAAGCGTCTAGCTTCGTTCGTCGTTTCCTTGATGACAATGGCTTCCTAGATATCGAAACGCCAGTACTAACAAAAGCAACGCCAGAAGGCGCTCGTGATTACCTAGTACCAAGCCGTGTTCACAAAGGTAGCTTCTACGCACTTCCTCAATCTCCACAGCTATTTAAACAGCTGCTAATGATGTCTGGTTTTGACCGTTACTACCAAATCGTTAAGTGTTTCCGTGATGAAGACTTGCGTGCTGACCGTCAACCTGAATTCACTCAGATCGATATCGAAACGTCATTCATGACGGCTGATCAAGTTCGTGCAACGACTGAAAAAATGGTTCGCGATATGTGGCAGGAGCTACTAAACGTTGACCTAGGCGAATTCCCAGTGATGCCATTCTCTGAAGCGATGCGTCGTTTCGGTAGTGACAAGCCTGATCTACGTAACCCACTAGAGCTAGTAGACGTTGCTGACTTAGTAAAAGACGTTGAGTTCAAAGTATTCTCTGGCCCAGCTAACGACGAAAAAGGTCGCGTTGCAGTTATCCGTGTACCAGGTGGTGCTAAGCTAACTCGTAAGCAAATCGACAGCTACGGTGAGTTCGTTGGTATCTACGGTGCGAAAGGTCTAGCTTGGATGAAGGTTAACGACCGAGCAGCTGGCATGGAAGGCATTCAGTCTCCAGTCGCTAAGTTCCTAAACGAAGACGTGATCAACAGCATTCTAGATCGTACTCAAGCTGAGTCTGGCGACATCATCCTATTTGGCGCAGACAAAGCGAACACAGTTTCTGAAGCGCTAGGTGCACTACGTCTGAAGCTAGGTACTGACCTTGAGCTAACTAACGAATCTGCATGGGCGCCACTATGGGTTGTTGACTTCCCAATGTTTGAAGAAGACGACGAAGGTAACCTGCACGCAATGCACCACCCATTCACATCACCATTAGGTGTGAACGCGGAAGAGCTGAAAGCGAACCCAGCAGCAGCAAACTCAAATGCATACGACATGGTTCTAAATGGCTACGAAGTGGGCGGCGGTTCTGTGCGTATCCACAATGCGGAAATGCAGTCTGCAGTATTCGATATCCTAGGCATTGAAGCTGACGAGCAGCAAGCGAAGTTTGGTTTCCTACTAGACGCGCTTAAGTTCGGTACACCACCACACGCAGGTCTAGCGTTCGGTCTTGACCGACTAGTAATGCTACTTTGTGGTACGGAGAACATTCGTGACGTTATCGCATTCCCTAAAACAACAAACGCTTCTTGTCTTCTGACAGATGCTCCAAGCCTTGCTAATCCAGCATCACTTGAAGAGCTAGCGATTGCAGTTAAGGCAGCAGAGAAGAAAGAAGAAGAGTAATCTTATCTTTCCGACTGAATAGCAAAAGCCGCTTCAAGTGAAGCGGCTTTTTTGTATTTGGAGTCTTTGATAAAAGGGGGATGGGAGTTAGTTCAGATTCGTCATTCGATAGAATAACGAAGGAGTGAGTAGGGCATCTCTATAGGTTTTCGACCCGCTACACCTTAATCTCTTTCCATTCACCTGGCTGTAAATCACCTAACGTCACATCACCCATCGAGTATCGAATTAAGCGCAGCGTAGGGAAGCCGATATTGGCTGTCATACGACGTACTTGACGGTTACGACCTTCAATAATCGTAATCGCAAGCCATGTGGTTGGAATGTTGGCCCTGAAACGAACAGGCGGGTTTCGTTCCCAAACTTCTGGCGCTTCCATTACTTCGACTTTTGCAGGGAGCGTCATGCCATCTTTAAGCTCGACGCCTTTGCGTAGCTTGTCCAAATCTGCATCCGTTGGCGCGCCATCAACCTGAACCCAATAGGTCTTTGGTGATTTCGATTTAGGCTGAGTTAGCTTAGCTTGTAAGATGCCATCATTGGTCAAAATCATTAAGCCTTCACTGTCACGATCCAGTCTTCCTGCCGCATAAACATCTTTAACAGGGATGAAGTCAGCCAGCGTTTTTCTGCCCTCACCATCTGTGAACTGGCTCAATGCATCGAAAGGCTTGTTAAATACAATCACTTTGCGGTCTTCAGGCGCAATTTTAGGTTTATCGCTAGCGACTTTTTTACGGTTTTTCGATGAATGTTTTTTAAACCCTTGAGATGAAGAGGGACGTTTAAAACCCGACCGGCTATTACGCGGAGACGAGTGAGTAGACTCACTGCGTGAGCGTGGTGACATGTTAACTACCTTGCAAAAATGTAAATGAAGTGTGGGTAAAAGTTTTAACTAACTCGTGAATGAGCTATCATTTGCGCGCCCAAAAACAGGATTAATGCACAAGATAATAGACTATTATCCGAATTTTGTTTAATTATAACTAATCGTTCTCAAGGATGTCGCTTAACGGTGACTAAAATTAAAAAGAGACGGACAAATCGCAACAGGTGAGGGGATAATTCATAACTTGTTAGCGGACACACACATAGGACCTTTTCACTGGTCCGGTTAGAACAATAGGGAAATTTCATGCCTACAGAAAAACCTACAATTATTTACACTATTACTGATGAAGCACCTGCGCTAGCGACATATTCATTACTGCCAATTATTCAATCATTTACTGCTTCTTCAGGCATCGACGTTGATACTCGTGATATCTCTCTTGCTGGGCGTATTATTGCTAACTTCCCAGAGCATCTAACAGAAGAGCAACGCATCGGTGACGCACTAGCAGAGCTAGGCGAGATGGCAAAAACGCCAGAAGCGAACATTATCAAGCTACCAAACATTTCTGCGTCTATCCCTCAGTTAAAAGCAGCAATCAAAGAGCTGCAAGATAAAGGCTACAACCTACCTAACTACCCAGCTGAGCCAAGCACTTACGAAGAAGAAGCAATCAAAGCGACTTACGATAAAATCAAAGGCAGTGCGGTAAACCCGGTACTACGTGAAGGTAACTCTGACCGTCGTGCTCCATTGTCTGTTAAGAACTACGCAAAGAAAAACCCTCATTCAATGGGTGCGTGGTCTAAAGATTCTAAGTCTCACGTATCAAGCATGTCTGGTAGTGACTTCTTCGGTAGCGAAAAATCGCACACTGTTGATGGCGCGACAAAAGTTCAAATCGAATTTGTTGCTGCAGACGGTGCGGTGAAGCAACTTAAAGCGCCTTTCGCGATTCAAGATAAAGAGATCATCGACTGTTCAGTGATGAACAAGAAAGCTCTGGTTGAATTCTTTGATGCACAAATTGCTGAAGCGAAAGAGCAAGACGTTCTACTGTCACTTCACATGAAAGCAACCATGATGAAAGTGTCTGACCCTGTGATCTTTGGTCACGCGGTTAAGGTTTACTACAAAGACGTATTCGCAAAATACGGCGAGCTATTTGACAAGCTTGGCGTTGATGTAAACAACGGCATCGGCGATGTTTACGCTAAGATTGAAGCGCTTCCTGCTGCTCAAAAAGCAGAGATCGAAGCAGCACTTCAAGCGGTTTACGAAACTCAACCGCCTCTAGCTATGGTTGATTCTGATCGTGGTATCACAAACCTACACGTACCAAGCGACATCATTGTTGATGCATCTATGCCTGCAATGCTTCGTTCTTCTGGCCAAATGTGGGGTCCAGATGGTAAACAAAAAGATACCAAAGCAATGATCCCAGATCGTAGTTACGCCGGTATCTACCAAGCTGTTATCGACTTCTGTAAAGAAAACGGTGCCTTTGATCCAACCACAATGGGTAGCGTGCCAAACGTAGGTCTAATGGCTCAAAAAGCGGAAGAGTACGGTTCACACGATAAGACATTTATCCTTGATGCCGCGGGTACAGTACGTGTTGTTGATGCATCTGGTGCAACGCTGCTAGAGCAAGCCGTTGAAGAGGGTGACATCTTCCGTATGTGTCAGGTGAAAGACGCGCCGATTCAAGATTGGGTGAAGTTAGCGGTTACTCGCGCTCGCGCAACAGGTGTTCCTGCGGTCTTCTGGTTAGATGAAAACCGTGCTCACGATGCTCAGTTAATCAAGAAAGTGAACGCTTACCTACCAAACTTCGATACAGACGGTCTAGAGATTAAGATCCTTGCACCGCTTGAAGCGTGTCAGTTCTCACTTGTTCGTATCAAAGACGGCCTAGATACGATTTCAGTAACGGGTAACGTACTGCGTGACTACCTAACAGACTTGTTCCCAATTCTAGAGCTTGGTACATCAGCGAAAATGCTATCAATTGTTCCTCTAATGAACGGTGGTGGTCTATTTGAAACAGGTGCTGGTGGTTCTGCTCCTAAGCATGTTCAGCAAGTAGAGAAAGAAAACCACCTACGTTGGGATTCTCTTGGTGAGTTCTTAGCTCTTGCTGCATCACTAGAACACCTAAGCACAGTGGCAGGTAATGCTAAAGCGCAAGTACTTGCTGATGCACTAGATAAAGCAACTGGTGATTTCCTAGACAACAACAAGTCGCCATCGCGTCGTGTTGGTGAGCTAGACAACCGTGGTAGTCATTATTACCTAGCAACATACTGGGCACAGGCACTGGCGGCTCAAACTGCAGATGCGGATCTGGCTGCTGAGTTTGCACCAATCGCAGAGGCGCTTGCTTCTAACGAAGATAAGATTGTTGCAGAGCTGAACGACGCACAAGGTGTTGTGGGCGAGCTAGGCGGCTACTATGCGCCAGTATTTGAGAAGGCAGCTCCGCTGATGCGTCCAAGTGCAACGCTTAACGCTATCATCAACGGTTAATGAGTTGATATAAAAATAAACCCGCCGAAAGGCGGGTTTTTTGATCTTATAATCTTTGTTATCTATTTCATTAAACTATGGCAGCGGTTTATTTAGCTAATTGAGCTTCCACTGGTGTCACGACGCTCGCGTGATTACCTTTTGGACCTTGTTCCACTTCAAAGTTAACTTGTTGGCCTGCTTTCAGAGTACGATAACCATCCATTTGAATAGTGGAGTAGTGCGCGAACACATCGCCATCGTCACCCTCTGGACAGATAAAACCAAATCCCTTGGCGTTGTTAAACCATTTTACTGTACCTGTAGCCATGCTATACATCCCTCATGCATTTTGTTACTGATGTTGTTTAAACGCTCACAGTTTCCAATGTGAACAAAAAGTGAATTTCCATTCAGCCGCTGCCAAACTTTTAGTCACTATTTGACCAATTTAGCCAATGAGGGAGCACAGTCAATAAGAAAAAGGTCTTAGAGTCTACATATTTGCAAACAAATCACTTTTGAGATTTACATTTTTATAACTAGTGGGACTATCTCTTAATTTGACATATTAAGGCTATCAATGCTTTTTGGTTTCTTTTTAATCAATTAGATAGATAAAACTGAAACAGTAGAATCTTTTATTTGCAGCGACCCAATTGCTGCATTAGTCTCTAAGTATGGGCAAATGATTTCTTAACCAATTTGTCCTCAAATGTAAGAGCTAAATTCAAAACTTCTGCTCGATGAAGTGGTAAAATTAAGGTTAAGTCATACGTCAACGCGATAAATCATGAGCAAGCATTTTGAATGGGTGACTCCGGATTCAGATCTTCTGGAGTTAGAAAAAACAAAAATTAAACCGCCATCTATGTATAACGTTGTGTTAAATAACGATGATTACACCCCGATGGACTTTGTAATTGAAATTTTGGAACGTTTTTTTTCAATGGATGCGGACAAAGCAGCACAGGTAATGCTTAAAGTGCATTATGAGGGGAAAGCAATTTGTGGCACATTTACTGCTGAAGTCGCTGAAACCAAAGTGGCCCAGGTCACCATGTATTCCAAGGAAAATGAGCATCCTTTGCTTTGTACGATGGAACAAGCCTAACGCTTGTTCGTACAACTTAGTTGTTGTTGAAGGAGGTACTTATGCTTAATAAAGAACTAGAGTCGAGTTTAAACAGTGCGTTTTCTCGAGCTCGCGATAAACGACATGAATTCATGACTGTCGAGCACCTCCTGCTAGCATTGCTGGAAAATGATGCGGCTAGAGAGGCTTTGCAGGCCTGTCAGGCTGATATTGAAGCTCTACGCAATGAGCTTGATATTTTTATTGACCAAACAACCCCACTTATACCAGAAAACGACGAAACGCGTGAGACTCAACCAACATTGAGCTTCCAACGTGTACTTCAACGTGCTGTTTTTCACGTTCAATCTTCAGGTCGCAGCGAAGTGACTGGTGCTAATGTGCTGGTAGCGATATTTAGCGAACAAGAATCTCACGCCGCTTATCTTTTGAAGAAAAACGATATCAGCCGTCTGGACATCGTTAACTTCATCTCACATGGCATTACTAAAGCGTCAAGCTCTGACGATGCTTCTTCGTCAGATTCGTTCAGTAGCGATAGTGTTGAAGAAACCAACCCAGAAGAGCGTTTAGAAAGCTTTGCAACCAACCTAAATCAGGTGGCCAAAAAAGGTCAAATTGATCCATTGATTGGTCGTGATAAAGAGCTTGAGCGTACCATTCAAGTTCTGTGTCGCCGTCGCAAGAACAACCCATTATTAGTCGGTGAAGCTGGTGTGGGTAAAACGGCAATTGCTGAAGGCCTTGCGTGGCGCATTGTTGAAGGGCAAGTCCCTGAAATCATTAAAGACAGTGTGATCTACTCTTTGGATATCGGTTCACTGCTTGCGGGTACCAAATACCGTGGCGATTTCGAAAAACGTTTCAAAGCAATTTTGAAACAACTTGAGAAAGAAGAAGACGCAATTCTGTTCATCGATGAAATCCATACCATCATTGGCGCTGGTGCAGCGTCGGGTGGTCAAGTTGATGCAGCGAACCTAATTAAGCCATTGCTAAGTAGTGGTAAGTTACGCTGTATCGGTTCGACAACTTACCAAGAGTACAGCAACATCTTTGAGAAAGAGCGTGCACTGTCACGTCGCTTCCAAAAAATCGATGTCGTTGAGCCTTCGGTTGATGACACGACTAAGATCCTGATGGGGCTTAAACCGAAGTACGAAGCGCACCATGAAGTTCGCTATACCAATAAAGCGCTACGCGCAGCGGTTGAGTTGTCTGCGAAGTACATTAACGAACGTCATCTACCTGATAAGGCCATTGACGTGATTGATGAAGCGGGTGCTCGTAGTCGTTTGGCTCCTGCAAGTCGTCGTAAGAAAACCGTTGGTGTCGCTGATATTGAAGCAATGGTAGCTAAGATGGCTCGCATTCCTGAGAAATCAGTTTCTTCATCAGACAAAGAAATTCTACAAAATCTTGATCAGAAGATGAAAATGCTGGTATTTGGTCAAGATGATGCAATTGATGTACTGAGTGAAGCAATTAAGCTGACTCGCGCTGGATTAGGAGCAGATAACAAGCCGGTAGGTTCATTCTTATTCGCGGGCCCAACAGGTGTTGGTAAAACGGAAGTCACGGTTCAGCTTTCTAAATTGTTAGGAATTGAACTGCTGCGCTTTGATATGTCTGAGTACGGTGAACGTCACTCTGTCAGCCGCTTGATTGGTGCTCCTCCTGGTTACGTTGGTTACGATCAAGGTGGTTTACTAACGGATGCAGTGATTAAAAACCCGCATGCCGTGGTTCTTCTGGACGAAATCGAGAAAGCGCACCCAGATATCTTTAACTTGTTACTGCAAGTGATGGATAACGGTACTCTTACGGATAATAATGGCCGCAAAGCAGATTTCCGTAATGTTATCTTGGTGATGACAACCAATGCTGGCGTTCAAGAGACGGTGAAGAAATCGATCGGTTTGATTCAGCAAGATCACAGTCACGATGCGATGTCGGTTATCAAGAAAGTCTTTACGCCAGAGTTCCGTAACCGTTTAGATAATATTATTTGGTTCAACAGCCTAGATGAGCATGTGATTCATCAGGTAGTGGATAAGTTCATTGTTGAGTTGCAAGCTCAGTTGGATGCTCGAGGCGTATCGCTTGAAGTATCTGATGATGCTCGCCACTGGTTAGCGGTTAAAGGCTACGACAAGGCAATGGGTGCTCGTCCTATGAGCCGCGTTATCCAAGAGCAACTGAAGAAACCATTGGCTAATGAGCTGCTATTCGGTTCATTGGTTGACGGTGGTACGGTGAAAGTTGAGCTGAAAGATGATGAGCTAAAGTTCGAGTATCTTAGTGAGAAAGAAGCCGCTATTCATTAATCGAAAAGCATAGAAATAAAAGCCAGAGCACTGCTCTGGCTTTTTTGTTTTCAATGTATATTTCCATTTGCTTAGCGAAACACGGCCGACACAGCTTGATAAGCGCTCTCAACCGAATTCGGCACCTCTTGCACTGTTTGAAAGCCTTTGGCTGGATAGGATTTGATGCGTTCAAAATCACCCAACATCGCTCTAATTGTGGTGTCGAGATCAATTTCATCATTGAAGTAGTCACAGAACGCCATTTTAGGTGAGGTGACGCAGACATGGCTAAAAGTATAGGGCCACTGTTTAGTAAATGTCGCGATGGTTCGGCGTTCCATGTAAGGCTTTTGTACCAAAATAAACGAATCAAAATCGAATTTGAGTTGCTGGACTAATTTCGCTGTAAATTGGACATTCTCTCCAGTATTGGTAGCTTGATTTTCGATGATGATATTAGCTGTAGGTACCCCGAGATCTCTAGCGATTTGAGCAAATGTTTCCGCTTCACTTCGTTCAAATACACCCTCGGTAAGGCGTCCCATTCCGCCAGAGAAGATGAGTTTTTCAGCCCAGCCTTGAAGGTAGAGGTTTGCTGCGTACTCAGCAACACGGACATCATTGCTACCTAAGACAAAAATGCAGTCTGACTTTTGTAAGCCGTGGTTTAACTGCATGTATGACCAAAGGTGTTCTATGTGTTGGTACAGCTTCATAGTATGCCTACCTAGTGTTATAGCAGCTCGAGAGTATGCTGGTGGTGGAAGCGATAACCAAGCTCCAACAAGGTATCAGGTAAGATTTTCTTATCGGCGACATGAACAACTGGTGGTAATGGATCACTAGAGCCAACACTATCGAGAGCAGCTTGATAAAATTCGGCTTTGCTGACGGTATTTGGTGTGGTTGCGTTGACCACAACACTTTTATCTAGCTGGGCAATAAAACTGACCGCGCCAATTGCATCGGTAAGATGAAGCATGTTGGCTGGAGCGAGGTCACTGACTTGTTTTAGACGCGTAGCAAAGCGAGAAGGATGTCGCTCTGGTCCGATTAAACCACTGCAACGGACAATGCCGAAATGAAGGCCCGAGTTCTTCACATACTGCTCTGCTAATAGCATGATTTGTGCTTTGTCGCTGAACTGTTCATGTGTCTCACTCAATGCGAGCGAAGCATGCTCTTCAGACATTTCTTGGCTAACATCTGGGTAGACAGTTGTAGAGCTGACCATAACGACTTTTGTAACTTTTGCTTCAACACAAGCTTCAATCACTTGTTTCCACTGCGCAGCGTATCTCTCGCCATTGCCGGAACGAAATCCTGGCGGGAAACAGCCAATGACAATATTTGGGGCTTGTTCTTTCAGAGCTGTGATCAAATCAGCTGTTCCGCTTTTGAGCTCAAGATTACACTTGAAGCCATTGAGCTGCTCTTGTTGCAGCAGTGCGACGCCTTCGTCTGACGTTTTACTCACAAATACCTTGTGGCCTGTAGTTTCGAGATAATGCGCAAGGGGCTTCCCTAGCCATCCACCGCCGATAATTGAAATTGTTTTCACGGCTAACTCCCTCTTAATAGTGTTCGAATCTCTGCTCTGAGTCGGGTATGGATCGGTAGAGCACTGAAGGCTGGATGTTGAATTACGTCCACGTTTGCATGCCAAGTCAGTTGTTCAAACTTCACGGGGAGGCGAATGATTGCGCCGGAATCGAGTAAAGGTTGAACGAGGTGCTTGGGTAATACACCCCAGCCAAATCCATTCGCGATCAGATCCATAAGGATATAGTAATTATCAGCATACCAAACATTGGGGCTGTAGGCTTTCTGAAAGCTACTGGTCTTACTGTTTTTTGATCTCACGATCAGTTGGCGATGTAGAGTTAAGGTTTCAAGGTTTTCTGCAGTAGATTGCGCTAAGGCATGTTGAGAGGCCACATAGACATCAAATTCCACCTGACCAATTGATTCAAAATCAATCCCTTTTGGTAAGTCCACCTCTGAGAAAATAATCCCTGTTGAAGCTCTTTTGGACTCAACTAGTTCGATGATGTCGACGCTGGATGCTGCGAGAAATTCAAAATTAACGCCTGGGTATTGCTCAATAACGGCGTCAATCGCTTTGGAGAGATGATGAAGTGGTACGCCCTCATCAATGGCAATGGAAAGATCGGTGTGCTCATCTTCAAAGATCTGCGTTATGCCCTGTTTCAATCTTCTATGCTGCTGCAGTGTAGCTTCGGCATAAGGAAGTAACTGCTTGCCCTGAGGAGTGAGTGTTGGGTAGCGACCTGAACGATCAAATAGAGTGAATCCGGCATCAATCTCCAAATTCATGATGTGCTGACTGACCGCGGATTGCACTTTGTTCAGCGAACGTGCTGCTGACGAAAAAGATCCGGTTTCAACGGTTGCGACAAAGGCTTCAAGTTGCTCAAAACTAAACATATCACTTTTTATGATGGTATCTAATTATTATCCATCTTAATTTTAGATGACAATGTTCACAAGCAAAACAACATGAGTAAGAGAATTATCATGCAATCTAAAGAACGAGTATTTCATGCTGTACTGTTTGAAGCTTTGGCATTAGCGATTTTGATTCCGGCGTCAGCATTGATTACAGGCAAAGGAACCAGCGATCTTGCCATCGTTGGCATCGGTTTAAGTTTATTCACCGTAATTTGGAACTATTATTACAATATTGGTTTTGATCGTGTGTTCGGGGCGGAACGTAAAGAGAGGACATTAAAGCAACGAATTTGTCATACAGCGGGCTTTGAGGGTGGGCTGATTATCATTACTGTGCCTACCATCGCTTGGTTTTTGAGTATTAGCTTGATGGACGCTGTTTTATTGGAAGCTGGTTTTTTGGTGTTTTTCTTCTTTTATGCCACAGGCTTCAATTGGCTCTATGATAGATTCCAGCCTTTTAAGCAATGGAGCAAAAAAGCAGGGGCATAGTTGTTTTAGGCGGAATGTTTTAAACCGACAAAATGCACAAGAGAGGTGTTATGAAGTGGTTGTTACTACTTTTTATGATGTTGGGCTCTGCGAATGCGAGTCAGCGCATTTATATGACTTCTCTTGATTGGCCGCCATACTCGGGGAAGGATTTGCCGGAGTATGGTACGTCCGTTTCTATCGCGAAAGCAGCATTTGCCGCAATGGGGTATGAATTGGTTGTCGATTTCAACCCTTGGGTGAGAACGGTGACTAGTGCATCAAAACAAGATAAATATATTGGCTATTTCCCGGAGTATTGGTTCGATTCAGAACAGTTTGTCTTCTCAGATTCAATTGGTAGTGGCCCACTGGGTTTAGTGCAAAATCAAAAAAAACCAATTGAATGGGAAAATCTTGATGACTTGAAAAAATATCGAATTGGCGTTGTACAGGGATATGTGAATACTGAACAGTTTGATGCTCTGGTTTTGAACGGAACGTTAACCGTGGAAGCGTCGGTGAGTGACAGTCGAAATGTTAACAAAGTGGCGAAAAGTCGATTAGATGCCGCTGTCATTGACGTTAATGTCCTGAAGTATTTGATTGATGCGGACTCTCGTAGCCAAGTGTTGAAAGAACGGCTGGAAATGAATAGTCGATTGTTAGAAGAGAAACAACTCTATTTGGCGTTTAAAAACACGCCAGAAGGAAAAAACTGGCGTGATATATTTAATCAGGGATTAAAGCTGATCCAGCGTGATGAGGCTATGATTAACTCGACTCAAGAAAGCGAGGTAAAACCTCATACCACTGAAGTTTTGAATTTAGAGTGAAATTAGCTTGAAAGTACTCGTAAGATTCGATCTGCGTGTTCTGCAACCTCAATACCTTCATCTGTCAGATAGCCACCATCTGGAAGTGTACATAGCCCTTTGCTGTACAAGCGCTGAACGGCTGCTTGCATCTCTTCTGAAGCATCATTGTGAACTTTAATACCGGTTGCAGAACTGCTTAGGTCAAATTGAAGTAGAAGGTTAAGTTCTGATAGGTGTTCTTGAGTGTATTTCATAGTTAAGCCCTTAATGAAACTAATACAATCACCATAGATCTAGCGATAATCAGCGGCAATGCAATTTGCAGAGAAGTGTTACCTACGGCATAAAAACAGAAGTTAATTGCTCTGAATTGAATATCTATTGAGCGATCGAACACTTAATATGAGTTCATTCCTAGTATTTATCCATTTACTCTAACTTGATTGCCCAGTTTTATAATAGCGAAACTGCATAAAACAAATCTTTAATATGAGAAATTATACTAAAGCGAGATGAGAACAAGATTGCTTGAGTTGGGTTTTGGTTAACTATTTGATTTGTAGTTGTTTTTGGTTTTGTTTTGAGGGCGATTATTATCTGTTTATATATTGTAAACACCATTTAATACGACAAGTTTTCGTGACAGTAGAAACTATTTGAGAACCCGATAGATTAAAGGCTTGAAATTGATCACATTTCGAGTAATTATCCGCGCCCTCTAATCCACATGTTTCAAAGTGTTACTCTGATGAACCTCAACCAATTTGATTCTCTACTTCCGCCTCAAGTGGCTGAACGCGCCGCTGAAATAGGTGTAGGCAAGGCGACTAAAGACCCTGTCAAATCTTTTCTCCTAGCTATTTCTGCTGGCATTCATATTGGTATTGCCTTTGTTTTTTATACGATCGTAACGACTGGCGCTGTAGACATGCCTTGGGGAGTCACGCGTTTATTGGGCGGGTTGGCTTTTAGTTTAGGTTTGATTTTAGTGGTCGTGACTGGCGGCGAGTTGTTTACCAGTTCTGTGTTGACCTTGGTCGCTCGCGCTAGTGGTAAAATCACTTGGAAGTGTTTATTTAAAAACTGGGCTGTGGTTTACGGTGGTAACTTAGTAGGTGCTCTACTTCTTGTTGTCTGTATGCTGTTGACTAAACAATACATGTTTGATCATGGCCAAGTCGGCTTGAATGCAATGGCCATTTCTCAGCATAAAATGCACCATACATTTTTGTCAGCCGTTGCTCTGGGTATCATGTGTAACGTATTGGTGTGTATTGCAGTATGGATGACGTTCAGTGGTGTGACACTAACCGACAAGATTGCGGTGATGATCCTGCCTGTTGCTATGTTTGTCTCTGCTGGTTTTGAGCACTGTATTGCAAACATGTTCCAAGTGCCAATGGCCATTGGGATTAAAACTTTTGCTCCTGCGGAATTTTGGCAGATGACTGGCGCAAATATCGCCGATTACGCGGATTTGAATATGATTGATTTCGTGCTCAATAACTTAATACCTGTAACTCTAGGTAATATTATTGGCGGTGGATTATTTGTCGGTATGTGGTATTGGCTTATCTACCTACGCGATTAATCATAATAAATGGAGCCTAGCTTATGGTTAGGCTCCCGTTGACTAAACCATTTCATTAGAACTCCATTCGCTCCAACTCTTCTGCACTAACGATCACTTCTGGTTCATCTTGTAGCCAATTTCGCATCTCTTCATCTTCAACCGCGGCACATTGTCTTTGATCTTTCAATGTTTGGTACATGCTTATACTCCCTGCTCTTTACTGAGTACCATCAATTTAGAGTTAAGAGATGACGGAGTTATTACATTAATCGAAATTAATTATATGTGTGTGTTTGCAAAGGAATTTCTTATTTTTTGAGAATTTCTGTTTATAGCCGCATTTCACTAAAAATGTATCACCATTGTTATCCACAGAATCTGTGGATAAGATCATTTAGACCAAGAATATCGACGATCCTATTTGTCTAGTGTTGATTTGATCAATATGCGGCCGTGCGGATGAATCGCATTACGAGTGGTGAGATTAAGGTTGATCGAAATTGAAATCGACATCATCACAAAGATCGCAATCATGATCATTAACTGATACTTAATGGCGATAAGTGGATTTGCTCCGCCTAATATTTGCCCCGTCATCATTCCAGGCAGAGTCACTAGGCCCATTGTCGCCATAGAAGCTAGAGTCGGCGCTAATGATTTTTGGATGGCATGTCGTAAAAAGGGAAGAGTTGCGTATTTTACAGAAGCGCCAAGAGAGATTGCTGCCTCGTACTCAGATCTTCTTTGTTCTAGAGCACCAAAAAAGTTCTGTAAGGCGACGATATTCCCCCCTAGTGAGTTCCCAAGCAACATACCTGCCATCGGGATCAGATATTGAGCGTTGTAAAAAGGCGTAGGCTGAACAATAAAAAGACAAACAATAGTGAGTAGGGGAGTAAGTCCAACCAGTAACCCTAAAGAAACAGGGACAAAAAGTGCTTTTAGCGGAAGTTTCGCTTTGCCTATGATCGAGCTCGTCCCGATAGCAATCATAACAAGTAGCCAAATAAGGTTGATCACTATGCTGTCGAGCTGAAAAAGATACTCTAAGTAGAGACCAACAAGCGCCAATTGCACGGCCATTCTTAACACGCTAACAATGCTTTCTTTTGCCATACCAAGTTGATAATGATGGTTAATCATTAAAGGGATGATTAATGTGATGGAAAAGAGGCCAAGTAATGGCCAAGAGATATCAATTACGCTGTTCATTATTGTCACTCCTAAGCTGCAAAACCATTCTATCTTTGTTTCATCAGCTCAGCTACTTAGGCTTCATTGAATAAGTAGAGAGTGTTATTTTATAGGTTCTTCATTCTGTATAATCCTTTACAATCAAAACTGAGAAACAGAAGTAAAAATGAACAGAAAGTACGAAAAATACGTGCTTCTAGTGGGGTGTTTTATTAAATAATTCTATTATTTGTTAAGCAATTGTAGTGGATTTAACTCTCTGTTTACTGTTAACATTCTTTAATATTTAAATGCAACTTGAAACATAGATGTTTAATCAAACACATCTCTGGATGAGCTCAAAAAAGTATTGAATATCAAGGAAAGATGACAAGGAATGCATTGAACCACACTAGAAGTATGGTCTAACATTTCATACTAGAGATACTAAAAAATTAAGCTTGTTTTAAGAAGCTATTCAATAACACTAGATACAAAATAGGCAAATGTATGAGTGATGTTAATAAAATTGAAAGTGTTGAAAAACGCTCTCTGGAGTGGAAGTCTTTCCTCTTCATCGCAGTCGTTCTCTTCCCTGTGTTGAGTGTGGCATTTGTTGGTGGTTACGGATTCCTTGTATGGGCAATGCAAGTGTTCTTCTTCGGGCCTCCAGGTGCGCACGGCATGTAAGCCGTGAGCTCATTTCCACATTTTTGCAAAGATTTTAAGAGAGCAAACCATGAAATCATTTATTATTAAACTGTGGCGCACCATGACGCGCCCTGCAGTTCATATCAGCTTGGGTGTGCTGACTATGGGCGGTTTCATTGCAGGTGTTATCTTCTGGGGTGGCTTCAACACTGCGCTTGAAGCAACAAACACAGAAGAATTCTGTATCAGCTGCCACACGATGCGTGACAACGTATACGTAGAACTACAAGAGACCGTTCACTGGAAAAACCACTCTGGTGTACGTGCTACATGTCCTGACTGTCACGTTCCTCACAATTGGACTGACAAAATCGCACGTAAGATGCAGGCATCTAAAGAAGTATTCGCTCAAGTATTTGGTAACTACGATGAACCAGGTGTGTTTGAAGAGCGTCGTATCGAGCTTGCTAAACACGAATGGGATCGTTTCTCTGCGAACAAATCCCTAGAGTGTAAAAACTGTCACAACTACGAATCTATGGATTTCGAGCAAATGTCTCCAACGGCTCGTATTCAAATGAAGCAAGCAGCAGAGAAAGATCAAAGCTGTGTTGACTGTCACAAAGGTATTGCACACAAACTACCAGCAGGTATGGACAGCATCGGTGGTATTGTTGGTGACCTAGAAGCTCTAGCATCAAATACTAAATACGATGTGGGCCAATCTCTTGTGAGTGTTCGCCACCTACCTATCTACTTTGATGCAGAAGGCACCAAAGAAGCAGGTCTACTAAACCCAGCGTCTACAGTGACGGTTATTGCTGACAAAGGCGACTTCGCTGAAATCGAAATTGACGGCTGGCGCAAAGCAAAAGGCTTTGGTCGTGTAATTCAAGAAGACTTCGGTAAAAACATCGCTGTTGCCTCTCTTCTGAAAGAAGCATCAACTGACAGCAACGTTGTTACAACGGGCGAGAAAAAAGTGGATGAGCTAACGGGTCTTCCATGGGAGAAAGTGGCTGCAAAAGTATGGATCAAGAAAGAATCTATGCTAAATGACATCACACCTGTATGGGAAAAATCGTCTGAAGCGTACAAAACAAACTGTTCTGTTTGTCACACTCAACCAGCTGAAGCGCACTTCGATGCGAACACTTGGCCAGGTATGTTTGACGGTATGCTTGCATTCGTTAACCTAGATACAGACAGTGAAGCACTGATCTTGAAGTACCTACAGAAGCACTCTTCAGATTATGCTGAAGGCCACCACTAATAAGCGTCGGATTGGAGTATTTTAAATGGCTATTACACGAAGAAGTTTTCTTAAAGGCGTAGCAACGACAAGTGCAGCGTCAGTAATCGGTCCGAGCTTATTGGCTTCTGCATCTGCAAGTGCAGCAGAGTCTACAGGTACTTGGAAGGTTTCTGGTTCACACTGGGGCGCATTCCGCGCCCATATCTACGCGGGTAAAGTTCAAGAGATCAAAGCTCTAGAACTTGATAAAAACCCAACTGAGATGCTTAACGGTATCAAAGGTATTATTTACAGCCCATCACGCGTACGTTACCCAATGGTGCGCCTAGATTGGTTGAAGAAGCACAAATACAGCGCAGAAACACGTGGTAACAACCGTTTCATCCGTGTGACTTGGGATGAAGCACTAGACTTGTTCTACCGCGAGCTAGAGCGCGTACAGAAAGACTACGGTCCATGGGCGCTGCACGCTGGTCAAACAGGTTGGAACCAAACAGGCGCGTTCAACAACTGTACGGCTCACATGCAACGTGCGGTAGGTATGCATGGTAACTTCATCACTAAAGTAGGTGACTACTCTACTGGTGCAGGTCAAACCATTCTTCCTTACGTGTTGGGTTCTACAGAAGTATATGCACAAGGTACTTCTTGGTCTGAGATTTTAGAAAACTCAGACAACATTGTTTTATGGGCAAACGATCCAGTGAAAAACCTACAAGTAGGTTGGAACTGTGAGACACACGAATCATTCAAGTACTTGGCTCAACTAAAAGAGAAAGTGGCGAAGGGTGAAATCAACGTACTGTCTGTTGACCCTGTTAAGAACAAGACTCAGCGTTACCTAGAGAATGATCACATGTACATCAACCCGATGACAGATGTGGCATTTATGCTGGCAGTAGCGCACGTGCTGTACAACGAAGATCTATACGACAAGAAGTTCATTGATACTTACTGTCTTGGCTTCAACGAGTTCATCCAATACGTACAGGGTGAAACAAAAGACAAGATTGTTAAGACTCCTGAGTGGGCAGAAGAGATCTGTGGCGTTAAAGCTGACAAGATCCGCGAATTTGCACGCATGCTTGTAAATGGCCGTACACAAATCCTGATGGGTTGGTGTATTCAACGTCAAGAGCATGGTGAGCAGCCTTATTGGGCAGCAGCAGTTGTTGCAGCGATGGTTGGTCAAATTGGTCTACCTGGCGGCGGTATCTCTTACGGTCACCACTACTCAAGTATCGGTGTTCCTTCAACTGGTTTTGCAGGCCCTGGTGGTTTCCCTCGTAACCTTGACCAAGGTATGAAGC